>Ga0209935_1005873_pt1 | contig 10129 bp, 16 predicted proteins | sample ThiBio_1000_plan_2_FD_183958 | JGI IMG/M metagenome (GOLD analysis project Ga0209935, IMG submission 183958) | Wastewater bioreactor microbial communities from Cape Town, South Africa - Thiocy_cont_1000_plan (SPAdes) | ecosystem: Engineered > Bioreactor > Thiocyanate-remediating >... | reverse complement strand
GCTGGCCCGACAAACTTCGAGAGCTGCTTCAGAAAGATCCTTCGGTCATGACCACGCCTCAGAAGTCCTACTACAAGTCCATGGAGTACCCGCTCGAGTTTGCTGTTCGCTACGGCTTGGTGACTGCCGTCGAGATTCTGCTCGAGCATGGCGCGCCTGTGAGTTACACACAACACAAGCTTCTGTTGTGTGATGCAGTGGTGCGTGTGCCTCTCTGACCTCGATCCTGACCGCACCTCACCGCAATCATGTGTCTTCTCGCGCTCCTCTTCCAACCACAGCAGACCTACCAGCCCAACCTCAAGATCGTCCAGCTCCTGATCCAACACAACGCCAAGCTCGATCGACCTCTTCCAAGACGTCGCCGCAACGGCGAGTTCGCCTTCCCCGACGACTTCAAGAACCCACTCACCGAAGCAGCCGCCAACGGCCGAGCTGACATCGTCGCGTGTCTGCTCGAGGCGCGCGCCTCTCTCGATCGTGCCTTCAATGTCAGAGGAGCTTCTGCGCTGCATGTGGCCAAGAACACGAGCACGATGCTGGTGTTGCTCGAAGCGAGAGCCGATGTCGATTGTCTCGATCCATCAGGAGCGACACCGTGCGTGATCTCTGCCATCACCACCGTGATTGCTGCCAATGGCTGACCATGAGAGCGACAGGCTGATGTGGGCCGCATCGAAAGGATCGTGCGAGAGCTGCGAGCTGCTGATCGAGCATGGCGCCGACAAGACCATTCGCTCGCGCCATGGCAAGACGGCCATCGATCAAGCGAGCAACGATCAAGTGGCGCAGCTGCTTGCCACCAAGGGTGCGACTTGTTGTCAGTGGAGTCATCCACGCAAGTAGTGAGACCTTGAGGAGAGACGACTGACGAGCGAGAGTCGAGCAGAGTTCATCTGGAGCGCCGAGACACATGTTCGAGCACCTCGAGCACTGCGCCAAGCATGCAAGACCTTGTTGCTGATTCGAGCAGCGGGAGGATCGGTGATGACTCTCATTCCGAACGAGTTGATCTTCTTGATTCTCGCCATGATGTGAGGAGAGCTTGACTCGATGATCGAGATCGCGATGAGTGGGAAGGTCTCGACCACACAAACACACACACACAAACACATGATAGTGATGATGAATGAATGTATGAATGTATGAATGATAAGGGAGGTCTCTCAGAAGTCGCTTGTTGTTGCGAGGAGGACGGGATCTCGTTTCGCGCGAGAGCGAGCGAGAGGGGGCTTGAGAGTGGGTGAGGTCTCTCTTTGCTTCGAGCTGGAATCGAAGCGAAGAACTGTTCTTTCCTTCGCTGCTCGGAGCATGCCGCACCTCGCCAGCGAACTTGCGTCGGCCGTCAAGCAAGGCAACCTCGCTCGACTCAATGAGATCCTCGACACACTGGAACCTGACTCGGCACGGCAGCTGATCGACCAGGAGCTGCTACTGCACCTCGCCGCAACCTACAACAAACCCGCAGTGCTCTCGGCTCTCTTGGTTCGAGGCGCGTCGCTCTCGCATTCCAATGCGCTCCTGCACAATCCCTTGCAGATGGCCGTCATGTCTGGCCGTGCTGCGATCGTGTCGTTGCTTCTCGAGCATCAGGCCGACCCCAATCAATTCTCGTCGATCAGTGTCGAGGCGATACCGTCGTCGATCGAGTCGCAAGGCGTGCGACGCAGCAATCCACCGCTGATACTCGCGATCGACTCGCAACAACCCGCCATCGTCCAGCGTCTGCTCGATGCCCGTGCAGACGTCTCTCGCTCGCTCGATAGCTCTGGATCGACCGCTGTCTTTCATGCCACGATGTCCGGCAGCCTCGAGTGTCTGACGGCACTACTGCGACATGCGCCACCGGACTCGCTCGACATCAATGCCACGTGCGGTTCTCGCGGCACCACTGCCTTGATGGCAGCCGTATCGAATGCAGGCGTCGATCGCGCACGGTTGCTGATCGAGCACCGCGCAGCGATCCATGTTCGCGATGGAGAAGGCAACACACCGCTCTTCCATGCCGCCCGCACAGGCAACAAGAATGCCGTGCTCCTTCTGCTCAAGTACGGAGCCGAGACCTCGGTCACCAACGTACGACGCAACCTCCAACCTCCCAAACCAACTCGCGCGTTCACACCGGCGCAACCCACTCGCTCATTGCGTTTGTGCGTGCGCGACGTCGATCGTAGAATGATGGCCGAACACCAGCGTTCGTTGCGAGCTCGTCTGTTATCTCGAAGCTGCTCAAGTCATTCGGTACTCGAGCGCTCTCCCGCGCTGTGTGTGGCCGTTCGTGCGTTGACTGACTGCTCTCGCGCCGTGCGAATCGTGCAGTGTGGTCGTGGGACAGCCATCGACATTGGTGGGCACCCGAGAGCTTCAAGGCCATCGTACGCACACTCGCCTTGCTGCGGCTCGTGGAACAACCCGCCACAGTGCTGGCGCTGCTGCCGAACGAGCTCTTGTTCCATCTCTTGTCGTTTATACCATTGTCTCGTTGAGATCCATCCCTCAAGCACGAGTCAAGCGCGCATCGATGGTTACTGCAGCGGTGGTGGATGGCGGCAGCCTATTGGTATTGCGTCTCGCGCAGACGCGACAGGCGCTTGCGAGCGACCTGGAGCTCGTTCTCGAGCTTGAGGATCGCCACTTGCTGGTCCATGATGAGCGCCTTCTGCTGCGTGGCGTTCTGCGGCAGCGTGTACTCCTCCTCCTCCAACGCACGGCCCGAAGCGTTGGCTTCGCCGGCAGCCTGAGCGGCGTTGACCAATGAACGTGTAGCACGCGTGACGGCACTCGAAGCCTCCTCGAGTCTGCAGCGGCCGAATGTATGCGGTCAGTCGCGTTGAAGCGCGTGGCATCTTGCAAGAAGCTGAGTGACGTACTGCGCCTGCGAAGCACTGCCTGGCTCCGAGCGAATGCGTGATGCCACGACGAGTTGTGTCGTGGCAGCGGCGATTCCCTTCGAGGCCGCGACGAGCTTCTCATCCTGCAGGTTGCCCTGTGCCGTCTCGTTGGCGCTCTTGACGAGCTCCGACACGGTGGCAGCCACGTCCGACGCTGCGGCGATGAGACCTTGGTTCCACGCCACGTCCTTCTTGTACGCCGCGCCGCCCGGTCCTCCTTTGCTGCTGTACGTGGAACAGATCGTTAGGAGCGCGCGGAAACGCCACGACACGACGCCATCTCGGCCGACGTACACCGTCTGAGCCTGCACAGTCTTGGCCTGCTCCATCAGCTGGCCGGTGGCGCGCGTGATGGCCATCGCAGCCTCGAGAATGGCGTCCGAGATGCCTACGCCTCTGTGTCGCGCGCAGTACCGAGTGGCAGTCAGTGGGCAAGGCCTCGCACTGCGGCGCAGCGCGCACACGATGCGACATACGCGACCGCCGAAGGACCAGCAGCTCGGGCGTTCTGCTCGGCACGGCGCTTGGCCTCAAGGAGCGATTGAGCAGCGCGCTCAATGACCTCGGCAGCGCGAGCAAGCTCACGGCTTGCTTGTGTCGCTACCTCACGGCCAGACTGGTCGGTGACCTGCTCGGCATTCACCAAGCGATGGATGGCATTGCGAATCTGCTCGTTGAGCGCATGAACCGCCATGCACGACTGCTGCACGGCCTCCGAGTCATCGGGGCTATCGCGCACGTTCTCGAGCACCACTCGCAGCGCATCGTTGGCACGAGTGGTGGCATCGGTGATGGCCGAACGCACGGACTCGTCGTCGGTCAAGTAGTTGGCCACGCCCTTGGCTGCGCGAGCTTGTTCGGCGGCCGTGAGCGACGCATCGGACACCGCCTGTCCCAGAGCCGCCGGCTCGTGGCGGTGCGCTGCGGCCGCGACAGATTGGAGGTCCTGAAGCAGCAAGCGTTGTCAGTTGTACAGGAAACATTGTATGGAAACTGAAGAACGAACGAACGAACGAGACCTTGTCGAGCTTGTTCGAGAGGTCCAGTACATGCTGCGGCGTGGCTGCCGGGCTTCCACGATCAGTGGGGCTACGCAAGAGCTCCAACGCTGCCAAGACGTGTGCCGCAGCAGCTTCGACGTTGCCACCTGTTGATCATCGTGAGTGAGTGAGTGAGTGAGTGAGTGAGTGAGTGAGTGAGTGAGTGAGTGAGTGAGTGAGTGAGTGAGTGAGCGATCGAAGGAATGATGCCACGGCATACGGAGGTTCTGCTTCTTCTCATTCTCCCATTGTTGTTGCAACTCGTAAAGCTGATGCTCGAGTTCGTTGGCACGATGCTCCTCATCAGCATGCATTTGTGTCAGCTGAGGTAATGACAAATAACGAGTGAGTGAGTGAGTGAGAGAACGTAGATCGTGTTGGGGGCACCATCGCACGTACACGGGCATTCTGAGCCATCAACCATGCGACCTGATTGCGAAGAGCCTCAAGCTCCGCTATTACGTTTGAATCAGCGAGGTGGCCGACAACGTCGAGTGAGGGGGCGGTACAAGATGGCCACGTACCAGTGTTAGCATCGAGCTGCTGGCGCTGCATCATGCTGTGTTGTGCCAACTGCTGCAGCTCGGCCTGCATCTGCATGCTGGTGATGGCGTTCTTGTCCTCCATCATCATGATATGCTTGGCGACATCCATCGGACTCATGCGCTCAATGTCACTCGCAAGGGCGGCGAGTTTCGCTTGCGCAATTTGCATCATCTGCGCCTCGGTGGCGTTGCGAGCGACCGGCTGCACCTCGGTGGCTTGCTGCGCTTGTGGCTGTGCAACTTGCGCCATCGACGGCTGCGTCGCGTCATGTTCGAGCCACAAGTGATGGTGAGTCTGACGCGTGGTTGCTGCTCGTGGACGGGCGTTTGACGAGCGATACCTGATACACTTGAGCCTGTTGGTGTGCTGTCACTCGAGCGCTGGCGAGATCGTCCTGAATCTCGGGATAGAGCGGAGCCGATCGAGGGGCCGAAGCTGGCGCCGACGAACTGGTGCTGGTGGTGCTCGGGCCTGGACTGGCAGTGCCACTCGATTCCACGAGCGACGAAGGACGAGGCACCGGCGGCGGTGCATTCGGTGCATAGGCAGCAGTGGTGGCGGCAGCGTCCATCGTGCTCGGAGCCGCAGCGGCGTTCTGTTGGGGGTATATCGTGTCAGATAACATGACGCCATCGCGGAGGAGCGTGTTTGCGTGCGCTCGCAGACGTACGCGGGCCTTGGCGGCGGCGATCTCGTCGAACTCCTCGTCGGCCTCGAGCATCAGAGGAATGACCTGCTTGGGCTCCTCGACTTGCGGCACCAAATGCGCGAGCGTTCCGGTGGCCTGGAAGGCCTGGCCTCCGGCGGCGAGCGTCGGCACGGTCACGAGGTCGGTGACGTACTTGATCTGGCGCGCGAGGTCGTAGAACTGGCGCAGCGGCGTGTACTGGTTGTTGAAGCGCTCGAGCAGGCCGCAGAACTTGTCGAGGTCGTCGATACGCTCGCAGATCATGAACATGTGATGCAGCGTGATCTGGTACACGGCGTCGGCCTCGACCACCAGCGGCACCAAGGCCGCGACCTTGGCCTCGTGCAGATCGCGCCCGCGGTACTGCAGGATCTCCTTCTGCACGCGCAAGATGGCGTCCTGCAGATCGAGCAAGTGCGCGAGCATTTGCAAGCTGGCACGCACGGACGGGGGCGTTGGTGAGGAGTTGCGATCGACGAGCGCCAGCCATCTGGATGCGGAGCGCGAGATACCGATAATGCAGAGGCACCTCGGGTTGGTGCTGGATCTTGACCTTGTAGTCGTCGAGAGCGAGGTTGCCAATCACCATCGGATGCTTGTGATGGAACATGATCTTGGAGCGCAGAAAGTAGCCGTATGCCACGACGGCGCGTGAATACTCTTTCGATCGAGAACGACGCCATCAGAGATGGATCAGAGCAGATGATCAGTATCTCACGAGGTTGATCGATTGATCTCGAGCGAGCGAGCGACGTACGAGGCTCGGGCCTCGAGTTCCAATGGCGCTCGAGCGAATGCACGTAGTTCATGTGCTGATAGGCAGCTTGGAGCACACGAGGCGCGCCCTCTTGGAGCAGCTTGTGGATGACCGTGAAGGCCTTGAAGCACATGATGGCGTTCTGGTTCAGTGGCTCCTTGCTGAGCTCGCGCCAGATGTTGATGGCGCGGTAGTTCCATGAGTCGACGATGATCTCTGCCAGAGGCAGTGAGCGAGTGAGTGATCGATCGATGGTGGGCTGCTAGATGGGACGACGAGCAACGACGAGATGGTCACGTACTGCGTACGTGCTTGCGCTTCGGAGCGAGGAGCGTGGGCTTGACGGCCTTGTGGACCGCGCGGTCCTTGTCATGCTCGCCGTACATGATGATGAGAGGAGCAGGAGCAACGAGGCAGGTATTCCGTTAGTGGCGGAGGTGGTGTGCGGTCTCTCTATAGACTCTCAGACTGAACCCCCCTCAAGGACGCGGTAATGAACACGAGCGACCGAGTTGGGCGGAGACTAGGACCGAGCGAGCGAGCGAGTGAGTGAGGGAGGCCTTGGATTGGATGGGAGTGATATTGATGATGCGTGCGCGAGCGAGCAACGAAGCGAATGATGAAGCGAGAGAGATCGAGAGAGAGAGGCGCCATTGCTTTGGTTGCTTGCTGTTGCTCGCACGTCCAGCTGGCTCACATTCATATATGAGTGCGGCTCCCGTCTTGAGCGAGCTGCTATCGATCGAGCGTCTCGGTGCAGCGCTCGGTGGCGTGCGTGTGCTGGAGATCGAGATCGAGCCGCCGCAGGAGCTCGAGCAATCAAGTATCGCGTTGGTTCGTGTGCGACATGGTGATCGCGATGACGCCACCACGACGACAACGACTCTCGTGGCGAAGCTTGTTCATGTGCCAAGCTTGCGTGCGAGGATACCCAAGAGCGCTGACAAGTGGCTGATCAGCGTGAGGTCGTTCGAGAACGAGTACAGCTTCTACGCGAGACGGCCGATCGAGTCGCTTCGTGCACAAGGCATTCGCGTGCCGCGAGCAGTGCTGCTGGATGCTTCTTGGCCGCAACCTCGAGGCGCCGATGGTGCCACGTCGATGGCGACGATACTGCACAATGATGGAGAAGACAGCAATGATGACGAGGGTCGTGTGTTTGATCGATGGTATTTGATGGTGCTCGAGCATCTGAGTGACGACGAGTACCATCAAATGTCGCTGCTGTCGAGCATCGCCGACGTGCGCCATCTCGTTGCATGGCTCGCTCGCTTCCACGCCTACTTCTGGGATCGCGTCGAGCTCGTCGATGGCTCGTTGCCTCAAGGAGCGTGGTGGCGACAGAGTCTTCGACCGTCGGTCAAGTTCGATACGATACCGGCAGTGTTCGATGAGCTGCTCCACTCGTTCGACGCGATGCGAGTGTCGCTCGATACTCGCGAGAACCATCAGCACATGGCGTGGCTGCGCGATAACGTGGCTCGGGTGGCCGGCACGACCGCACGGAGCGCTCGCACTCTCGTACACGGCGACTGCAAGATGTCGAACCTCTTCTTCCGACGACAGCCATCGCATCGTGGCGACACCGACACCGACGGCGACAGCGACAACGTGGCAGTGATCGACTACCAATGGTGTGCGCCCAACTCGTCCGGCATGTCGGACGTCGTTTACGCGCTCGTGAGCTGTATCTCGTTCGAGGCCTTGGCGCAGCAATGGTATGGTTGCGGTGATACTGCCACTGCCACGACCACGACGACGACAACGGCAAGGTTGCTCGATGACATTGATGCCATTGAACTCGGCGACCGCATCGAGGCCGAGGTGCTGCATCACTACCATCGACAGCTGCACTCGGCACTCGTCGCTCGTGATGGCCACTCGAGCTACACGTTCGCGGAGCTCGAGCGAGACTACGAGTGGGAGTTCTTGGACTACTTCAAGACGGCGATGCCGCAACTCTGGCCGGGCTTGACGTCGAGTGTGCTGCTCGAGAATCGCGGCAAGTACGGCTGGCTGGCGCACGAGATGGAGCGCCATTGCGTGCATTGGATGTGCCACCGGGCGCTCACGATCATTCGCAAGCTCCGAGCTGCATCGACATCAGATGTGTCAGATAGATGATAGATAGAATCGATTCCAAGAGTGTTTACTGTACTGGAGAGTGGTGGCGTGTGAATATACGCAGCGAAACACAACGAATGGCGATTACGATATCCAACTGACTATCCATCTAGCTATCTATCTATCTGGACTACGACTACAACTTTCTTCTTCTTCTACTACTGATACTAATACTTGGTAGGCAACTCTCCTTACGACGACACCAGCAAACTGCGAACAGCTCCCTCTGGATCATATCGAAGAGCCAGCGTGATACTCTCCCTGTGTCACGTTTGTGTTTGTGTGTCACGTTTGTCAGCAGGCGAGTCACGCGTTCACGGTGAGGAGTGCATGGTACGGTACCTGAGGGTCTCGAGCAGCGATTCGGTTTGATTCGGATCGCAGTTGGCGACCACTGCACCCACCATACGCCAGACGCAGTCGGCGTGTGTGTGATCTACACCGGGCGAGATGCGCGTCAAGGCCGGGAACAGCGGCACGGCCATCGTGAGGAAGCCACTGAACGACATGAGCCACGCGTGCATGGCAGCGTTGGTCTCGGGCGTCACGGGCGAGCGCTTGATGGCGACGGCGGCACAGCTGGCCGAGTGGAGAATGTGGTGCAGCACCAACACTCCCTCCTCGGACTCGAGGATGATCGGCAGGCTGTCGCTGCTCTTGGCCTCGCACACGTTCTGTTGTTTGCGCGGGTGAGTCGGTGAGTCGGTCTCGAGGCAGTGGCGGGTGGCGCCACGTACCGCGAGAGCGAATGCGAGCTTCTGCATCGGTAGCGCATCGATCATGGGGAACAAGGCATCGAACAGCTCCTTCTGCTGCGTGGTCGCTTGGCCGTACGGGTTGGTGATCATCTCGAGGTTTCGCAGCACGAAGAACAGGATCACCTCTTGGCAGTAGGCCGGAAGGGCTGCGTGCAAGGCAGTAGCAGTAGTACAAGCGATGAGTTGTCAGGAGCAGGCGAGAGAGAGAGAGAGATATGAGTATTGGATACCTTTGAGGGCGCGAGTGATGAGTCGCTTGCCCTTGGGTCGCTGTAGGATCTGCAGCAGCACCTCGTCCGATCCAGGCTTGCCCGGCAGGCTCAATCCAATCACAGCCGCCAGCACTTCGATGATCACCAAGCGCTTCTTGAGCATATTGTCGTAGCTGCGTTTTGCGCCGCAAACAGAAGGAAGCATGAGCGACACGTGCACCTGCGGCACGATGCAAAAGCTGTTACGCGACGGCGGCGACGACGTACTTTGACTCGCCCAGCACTCGAGCGGGAGTGACACGCAGAATCGAGTTAATGTCTTCGAGATCCAGCAAACACGTGTAGGCGTCTTCAATGTAGATGAGCGGCAAGCACGCTCGCACGAGCGATGGCTGCTCGGGCTTCTTGTTCTCGTCCTTGTTGTCGGCGTCGTTCTGCAGCTGGATGAGCTCGCGCGGCGCCTTGACCGAGTGAGCCGGAATCCTGCCCAAGGCTCCAGCGAGAGGATCGGCTGCACGTGCGCGGGTTCGACGCAGTGGTGGTGGTTGTTAGTGGATGGAAGGTCGGCATGCTCGAATACACGACGTACGAGTGCCCGACTTTCGGGTGTATGGACGCGAGACCTCGTTGGACTGCGACTCGCAGATTGGCAAATGGTAGAGCTCGGGTGGTGGCAGCTTCTCGGGCAGGTCAGCGAGCGGGAAGCGGCCATTGACAATGTTGCTCCCTATGGTGGTGAGCGGCGTAAGTATCGCGATCTCAATCTCGATCACGATCACGTGGTGCACGCATACGTACAGAACTTGTTGCCGTAGAGCGTCTGGTAGTAGTAATCGTCGGCATACGACGTGACGGCGGTCTGGAGCTGCTGCTCCTGCAGACGAATGATGCTCTCGATCTCGTGCGCCTGCATGCGTTGCTTGTTCTGCTGCCATCGCTCGCGCGCAATTTGCCGTCTTCGCGTCTGCAGCGTGTGTTGCACGAATGGGTCGAGCAGATTCGGCATCGGCTGCTGCGCCGCCGGGCCGTGGTTGACGGGCAGAAGGCCGGCGGCGGGAACCGGCATCATCTTGACCGAGTGCGATGGCGGTGGCAGCTGCTGTGGCGGCAGCG
>Ga0209935_1005869_pt1 | contig 10137 bp, 12 predicted proteins | sample ThiBio_1000_plan_2_FD_183958 | JGI IMG/M metagenome (GOLD analysis project Ga0209935, IMG submission 183958) | Wastewater bioreactor microbial communities from Cape Town, South Africa - Thiocy_cont_1000_plan (SPAdes) | ecosystem: Engineered > Bioreactor > Thiocyanate-remediating >... | reverse complement strand
GCGGGCGAAGGGTGGCCGATTTGTCTTTCAGTTCTCCATGGAAGTGATTACAAAAACACAAGTTGTGGTTTAGGAAAAAAAAAAACGATGTAGGCAATTTTTTTATTTATTCATTTTTTTTTTTTTATTATTTTATTTTTTTTAAAACTTGGGTTTAACGGACTCCGAGGGCATGGTCTCGATCCTTTATTTGCTCCTCAATAAGCTGTTTTATCATCTCCCGCTTGGCTTTGAGATCCTCGCACGACTTCTCAAGCTCGTCCTGGACCTCCGGCAACTTCTTGGCTTGTTCATGCAAGGTGGTATTCATCCGCGTTAACTCCTCTGCTTTCTCGTTCGAAGTCGCTTCTCTGTCATCCAAGCCCTTTGCTCTTCTGTGCAATTCCTCTCCCTTTTGCTGGATCTCGGTTATCCGTTTTTCCAGGTCCGTTTCCTTCTCCAACAGCAGTGCTTCCTTCGAAGAGACATTAGCTTTCATTGCATTGAGTTCTGCAAGATTATCGCTATACTGCTTTTCAAGTTCCTCCACTTTAGCATTTGTGGGACAAGGTTTCTTTGGCACAGCACATGTCCTTGTCAGACCCACTGCCACTGCCAGGATACCGACAAGTATCGCCACAAGCAGAAGAAGGTGGGGTGTGTACATCACCAGACGGAGCGGGAGGAACTTAGATAGCCGGGAAACAAATGCCGCTAAAATATCGGCCAACTTTCCCTCAGTTCTACTCTCCGGGTTTTGTGCTTCTTGACGTGAAACAACATCGGTTCCCTCCCTTTTTTCTCTGTAGGAACGTAAGCGGTAGTGAAGAAAACAGAAACAAAATAAAAGCCAAAAAAAAAAAAGAGGCCTTTGTCAGAGCTGAAGGCCTGGACACAGGAAAAAAAAAAAAAAAAGGTACCTGATTAACTTCTCCACTTGCAGTCGTTCTTCTTCTGTAATCTGAATCAACTCTATACCACCTGTTGGGATGTAACACCAGATGAGCCCCACTGGGAGCGCACGCGTCGTGCAATGAGTCCCTTTGGATTGGCCTTCATCGTTGGACAGCTGTGTTTTTTCGCTGTTTTCCATTGTATTTGCGCTCCTTCTCTCCCGCTGTTGTTGGAGCGGTGGGCCACTTTTCCCCCACCGCATGAAAAAATTTAGGCGATAGAATTTCTATTGGACAGGGCAACGAAAGGAAGGGAGAGCATTCACTTCTGGAACCCATCGAGTCCTTGTGCGTTGTTACAATGACAGCATGAACTTTATTATCGCCGATTTGTGTGGGACTCCTTCTCTAACGCGCCGCCATCTGGCAAAAAGGGAAAACTCGACCTCAAATCTGCTTTACTCTTCTGAATGTCATTGATGCTCTTCTTAATCTCCCTGTCTGCTTGTGCCAACTCCGCCAGTAGCTTCGCATCTTTCCCCGTGCCGTGGTGGAGTACGTCGGTGTGTGGGGAAGTATACACTCCATAAAACACCATGATTACCGCGCAAACGAATACCAGCAAGCTTCGTCAATGTGCTCCTGTTCAGAAGTTCAGCTGCCCGCTTACTTCCCGCTGCGAGAGAACCGCCCGAAGGCAACGGTGAAGACGAGAAGGACCGGGGAGCCAAAATAGACGCTTCATTCAATCCAAGTAGGATCGCTTCTAACCTCGCCGAGGGCTCGGAGGTTTCGCCCATTTCGCTCCATTTAACCAACCTCCCCATCCTTCTGAGCAGTGCAAGGTTTGCATCCACACATGCCAAATCGATGTCTCTCTTTGAAGGCTCTCCAAACAACACAATTGCACTACACATTTTTGAGTTGGTGGTGTAGGATAGAAGAAACGGGAGGAGAGATGAAGAAAAAGAGAGGCAGTGGGAGAAGAGAGCATGAAGAGGGAAGGGGAGAGAGGACGGAGGGAAGAGAAGGGAGGGGGAAGGGAAGAACGAGGGACGAAAAGACGTTTTTCATAACATACGGGTGTGCTTGCCATTTGCAAATTGGCACAGGAAGGGGGTAAGTTGACTATCGAATGGACCGAGGCGAGTGTACTGGAGTTCAAGAAGAAGCACAACATGTCTGTCGGCCTGACTAACTAGAAAGGTGCGCAGCTGTTCGTTCGGACAGGTTAAGATATTGAGTGCATGTCCACAAGAACATTCTGATAGTATTTTTGTAAGTCGCGAACTGCCGATAAAGCCCACCCCTGTACGGGGTGCTTTGCTTGTGTATCCATGCCTCTTTTTTTTTTTTCCCCTCTTCTCGTTTATTGGTTCGGTGGGCTACCGGTGACCTACTCCGTATTTTAGTTTTGAGTAATCTATTTTATTTACTTATCCGATTATTTCTTTCAAACCATTCCTCCTTCAGACTTTGCCATTTAGCCTTTTGGGCTTCCATCATTCGCAGCCATATGATATCTTGGTAGCACACGAAGACCAGAACAACAAGAGTCACACAAATGGCAAGCAAGACGACAACAATAGCCCACTGCAGCGAATAAAGGGTGTTGTCTTTGGGATTGTTCTTGTTGCCTAACAGGAAGCGCCCGCCTCCACCTTTCTCAATGATGTAGGGAGGCACAAATGTCGGTATGTCGCGCAACTGAGTCAAGATGGGTGCAATTTTGTTGTCTCCCTCCCCCGTTATTTCTCCCCACTTCAGCACCCTCCCACCTCTCACCAGCTGAGCTAGACCCGGGACATCCGCACATATTGTCCGAATATCCAGGTCCTTTCGTCTGAGATCATCCTCAAACAGCACTACCGTCACTACAAGAGCGTCTCATCATTAATAAATCAAATCCACAAAGTTGGTGGTACGTTACCTGAGTGTCTACCAGAAGTAAATTTGTTGAAGAAGGGGTTGAGCACAGCAGAGTTGCAAGAAGCACAATCGAGCAACAGGATTATGTGTCTGAAATCGCCCGATGGAATGAAATAGTTTAGATGGGCCACTGCATACTTTTCGATCTTAGCGCCACAGCATGAGCATTTTGCAGGCAAAGTACCAGTAAGATGGGGTGTCCCCACAAAGATCACTTCCTGTGTGGGATGCAGTGTTGCGGACATGGGCTCGCTTGGAGGGTGTAGTTGTGTTTTTTTTGGCGGGGGACTTCATTCCGCCGACGGTGGCCCACCGTTTTCTCTGGTGCTCGGGGGAAAAAAAATCCCGGAGATACCAAGCGGAGTCTTCTTTGATTTTATGTGGGACGTCAGAATTTTTCAACATGGAACGTTTATGAATTACGCGGTTCTCCCAACGTTTCGTTCCCACTCAATGGATGCCATGGTCGTTCAGTTTTTGGGGTTGTGCATCGCTTCGAGTTTAAATGCTTATCCCACGCTGAGGGGTTAATTCCTACATAAAACCGGGAATAAAGCATCCTAACTCCCATGGCGTTAGGGAGCTGACGAATTGGAAGATACTTTGTTGCCGTTGTACTTTATTCACGACCAAAGTAAACAGGGCCGTTGAAAACACAAGAAGAAAAGGAGATAGTGGGTTTTGGAGGAGGAAGTATTCCTTGAGTTTCTTCTTTTTCTTCTGTATCCTTATGCTCAGGCACAGCATCATCTGGTGTTGGGGTAAGGTGTATCCTCAGCAACAGCAATACCATGTGTCGCAGTATCAGTCACGTAAGGCCATAGCACTACGCTGTGACTTGTGCTTTATCACAGACATGATATGTTGGGGTATCTCATCCAGCCTCATAGAACCATGTCGCAACAGTCCTGCAGAAGCTGTGAATACTGCGGTTCTCTTGGAATAGCCCAGCAGATTGGCACAGCTCCTTGACGGTAGACATTGAACTGGTTTACGCCAACAGGCTATCGGGTGAACCAAGGGCCAGAAGCAGGAACCTCACGGCGAGGAGTTAAGGTAGAAGCGAGCATGGTCAGGGCGCAGGGAAAGATACGCTTGATTGTTGCAACAGGACAGTAGTGTGGGCTCTTGGTGTTCTGCCAGATCTTTGCGGTCCAGTTCTTCTCGTTGAGGTCATTGATGCCACCACGATGGTTCTTGTCAGGCCGCCCGTCGATGAGAAAGTACTCACGACCAGATTTTGAATCTGTTCTGAGCTAATTGAACTCAGTTGATTGTGTTCTGACACACGCCGCCCAGTATGTAGGCTAGAAGGAGAAAGTGCGCTGGATGAGACCACGAGGAGTTGAAGGATCTGCGGCACTGCTTTTCAACAATGCGCGAATATCTTCACGACAGAAAGGTACTGCACTGTTGTCTTCATAGTTGTGAGCTTGCTGCAGTTGTTTGATCCGGTTGTCCAGAATGGTGCGAACCCGGCGGAAGATTCATCTTTTCGAATGTCGTAAACTTTAACAACACGTCGCCCAAATGCACGAACCAGGTTAAATATGCCGGTCTTGAGCGATGATGGGTCACAGTCACTCCCATCAAGCTTCCTTGCGGCAAGAATGAAGTTGGGCAGATGATGAAGCAGGTGTGCTTCATCAAGCTTATTAAAATGCTTGGCTTCGTTGATTGACGCCAGGTACTCATTGAAACTGTGTTCAGTTTTGCTCACTCTTTTCAGTGCCAGCAGCAACCTGTTTTGCAAGTGTGTCAACTCAGCAGGGTCAGTCATAGCAAAGCGGACTGATTCTGTTTCAGAATGCTTGCGTTGCTTCCTCTTTTTTCCATGAGGAACGCAAAAATATTTACAAGAAAGGATAGCGCGGGATAAGCATCTATATCCTACTAATCGACAAAATGCAGAGGAAGTCCGCCATCCCTTTGGGCTGATAGAAATCCAACTCGCTGGTCGTTGGATTTTAGTACTCCCCCGAGGGTACCCTCGGGGGAGTACAATTTTGCCCGAGGGTATTCTGGCGTACTCCCACGGCAATTTGTGTCGACTCGTGGGATAAGATGATTGTTTTATTGGTTACATGTGTCTGTCTTATTTCTCGTCTTATCAATCTTTTTCACTACACCGTGATCTCCTTCTGCCCCCTCCCCCTACAGGTATCACACCGATTCCATTCCTCAGAATTGTCAGAAACTCAAGCTATAAAAACTAGAAGGAATGTTATTCTACACAACTATCTTCCACACAATGGAAGAATGCTCACCAAGACCGACATTCCACATAAGGATTGCACAATGGCCTGTTCATTGGGCACAGATGGTCTTCCTTCTGGGAATCTTGCCACACTTGTCTTCCAACTTTATCGGATTTGATGAGACTTCTCTCTTTGACATCACTCTCTGGGCTGGCTTGGGCTGTGTCTTCGTTGATCTGCCACTCCCGAGATATGCCATCCCCGGGTGTCCTTCAGAGGACTCCCACAGGTCTTCTGCCATGTCGTGGTCCGCTATGCCTTTGGGGATCCCGTGCCTCCGACCTTCGCCAACAGTCTTGAGAACTATGAGTTCGCATCTCTGCGAAAGCTTCTGGCGGCAGTACATCACCAAGAATGGCCTGAACATCGTGGATTACTTCCTCCCACCTTCGCGCTGTGTTAATCCCCTGCATCTCACAGTGGAGAAGCACCGAAACAATCTAGCAAGGGAGAGATGCTTGTGCAATGATGGTCCTTTTGGAACTTCCAAGAGAAAAATATGCTTTTGGCTTCCATGGCATGTTGTGAATTGAGCTGACAGTGCTGCACAACGGCTCAGTCGGCCGACTTCGGCTTAACGGACACGGCGGCCGGCTTGAGCCGCGGTTTGCGCGGTTTCCGTTTGGTTCTTGGAATCAACAAAATATTTTCCCGCTTTTGGGGATGAAACAAAGAAAAAAGCGCGCCATGAACCTTCCCTCGGCTCTCCGCGACGAGGAAAATGAGGACACGGGGAACCTTACTGGTGTGGAGCCAGAGAGGGTAGCAAGACAAGAAGAACAGAGGCTATCAGAACAAAGGGGCCAAAAGCGAAGACTATCGGTTCAAGGAGGGCGATCCAATCAACCCAAGAGGCTTGTCTTTCCTTCAACTTCCAACCCTGAGGAGCTGCCTCCCAGTGATCCAGAGCTACAGAAGCCATCTCTCCATGTTCTAAGCAAGCCAGCAAAATCGTATTCCTATGTGTGGCAATATTTCTCTATCGACACCACAGATGGGGACCGGCGTTGGTGTGTTGCTGATGACACCTGCCAGAAGTGGTATAGCGCGTCAACTTCAACAACGTAAGTAGGAATGCTATTTTTATTTTTTATTAAATAATTATTTATTCTTGTTTGTTTAACTTTCAATCCTCAGCTCATTGTCTACTCATCTGCATCACTCACACCCAGAATTGTTTCAAGCAATTGTATCCACACCCAATCACAAACATGCACTGGCCCTGCTAACGCAAAGCTTCGTTACAGGAGGGATCCCCCTTCATTTCATCGAAAACAAGCAGTTCCGCGCAGCAATACAAATTGCTATCCCGGGCCCAAGGGCTTCCTTCACGTACCAAATTACGAAACAAGTTGCTTCCTGCACTCAAGGTGAAGGTCCGTGAACGGATGAAGGTAGATATGGCAACGATTTCCACATTTGTATTGAAAGCAGATTCATGGATGAGCATGGCAACACATCAGTTCCTGGGTATTACGGCCCATGGAATAACGGAGGACTGGCGCCTTGTGTCATTCCTTCTCGACCTGCTACCAGTCACTGAGTCTGAGACAGCAGACTACATCGCCCAGCGAATCACTGCCACTCTCCAAGACTGGGACATCAGTGATCGTGACATCGTCGCCCTGACAAGTGGTGATGCAAGTAACATAAAGAGTGCTGCAAAGAAGAAGCTTTGTTTCCCATGGGTTTGGTGTGCTGCCCACTGCCTTCATCTGGTTGTTGTTAAAGGTATCCTTTCCCTCCTGTCCTCCTTGATCCTTTTTTTTTTTTTTTTTGGTCTAAACCTTTTAATAACCAGCACTGAAGATCAACCAGCTTGCTAGTCTGATAACCAAGGCGCTTGACATAGCAAAATATTTCAAGCACTCCGCTATTGGAGCTCGCATCCTCACCACTAATCAAACCCGGATTATAGAGGGCCAACCCAATAGAGAAGCTTTCTCTCTCAAACTTGGCAACAAGACACGCTGGGGATCCTCACTTGACATGTTCCAACGACTCCAGAAGGTAAGCTCTGTTTTTTTAAACTTTTTGTTATTTACCTTCTCATCTTAAGGCCCGCCATGACATTGTTTTGAGCCTATCGCAGCTACATGCCCAAAAAGCCGAGAATCTTCCACCTGCCCTCTCGAATGAGGACTGGGACGATCTTGAAACAGTTGTCATGATCCTAAGGCCATTTCAGGCTGCCACAAATCTGCTTTGTTCTTAGAAGGGACCAACATTCAGTCAGGTCCTTCCAATCTTTGCCGGCCTGGTTAAGCACACTCTAGTCACAACCGACCCAGCAGGAAGTGTAGCAGCAGCCCTACGGAATGTATTAAAAATAGAAATGGGTGAGACCTACACGAGGGCAATCCAAGAAAATAAGTCTCCTCTTTGGATTGCAGCATTGCTGGATCCTCGATCCAAGGTAGTATTCCAATTAATACTCCTTTTTAACATAACACACACACACAGACATTTCATTGGATTGCAAATGGGATGGAGAAGGTGGTACAGATTGAGCATGCACAACATCTTGTCTCCCTTGCACTAGGGGAATCACTGACACCAGTTGCTTCACTGGCCGGTGATGTGTGCAATCGTGAGGAGGAAGAAGCCCTTCTTCTCTTCTATGGGCAAGCATCAGGCGTTCAGCAATTGCATTCATCCCCAGAGCCAAGTCGATACATCAAAGCATCTCCTCTCCTTCATTTGGCCCAGGATCGTACCTACACCAGCCCCTTGGCATGGTGGAAGGAAAATGAGAGTGTGTACCCGCGCCTGGCGATACTGGCGAAGCGCTACCTGGCCATCATGGCCTCTTCAGCACCGGTTGAGCGGGTCTTCTCCACGAGTGGTTGGCTTGTTTCGAAACGACGCTGTTCCATGAAGGATGAACTGTCACTTTGCTCACATTCTTGTCTGTTAACAAACAATACTTCCCTGAGCAGGAATAAAACAACACTTCCTTACACTCTATGTACCAAACAAAAAAACAGTATATTCTACGAACCGAGAATAGCGTGGAGAGAAGAATAAATTCAAAAAATTTCATTAATATAAATAAATAAAGAAATTAAAAATGTAAAATTTTGGATTTTCTTGGAATAATGGAGGACGGTCCTCCCCCCCCCCAAAACAAACTCTAAAGCTGCCAAAGAATATGTTGCCAACCTTGCTCGTTCACTTTCCCAGGCCCTGGATATCAAGCGACCTTCAGTGGATTGCCAAATCTACATCCCACGTCCAAAATGCAGCCACCGCAAGGTCTTTCTGAAGATGGCCTTGGATTTTCCCTTCGCATCGGATCATCCTCGAAACAGGGATGCACAAGTATTGGAAGAGTGGATACGGGCCCAAGGTGTTGTAGAGGTCCCGCAATTTGAAAGCATACGACTCGCTCATGTTTCCCTTCAGATGGGTTGCAACCCACTTTGCCCAAGTACCCTTGCGTCGATTCTGACGAAACGCAGCCTCCAGAGCACGCCCCAGTGCGAATGCTGCCCTCACGGCCATATTTTTTGTCGCGACGAAGTTGTCCAAGGTTTCCGCCACCTCTGTGTTCACCCTCTCCTCTTGCCACTCTTTGCATGGCTCTTCTTCCCATGGCACCAGTGGAATCGGTTTGGCAGCAGGCAACCCTGGCACCAGTTTTCTCTTCCAGACATTGAGAACCTCGGCGGGATCCTCTTCTTCCTTTTGTTGGTGACTGGTGTTATTTTTCCTCCGCTTCTTTTTCTTTGGAGGTGCAGATTTCAGCACCTTCGGCTCCCCAGTTCTTTTTCTCTTCTTTAGTGTTGGAGAGGCCTCCAAGGGACCCTCGTCAGCTTCCTCTTCTTCCTCCTGATCACCATCCTTGTTTGTGCCTGCTTCGTCTTCTCCTTCTTCTCCTTCGTCCTCCTCTTCTTCCTCCTGATCAACATCTTCCTCTTCTCCCTGCTGATCGCCATTCTCGTTTGCGTCTCCTTCCTCCTCTTCTTCCTGATCATCGTCCTTGTTTGTGTCTGTTTTGTCTTCTCCTTCATTTTCATTGCCTTCTTCTTCCTCTTCTTCTTTTTCTTGTTCTTTACCACCATTTTCTTCCTCTTTTTCATTGGGTTTGTCTTTTCCTTTTCCGTTCGTTCTGTACTGTGGTCAGATATGGCCGGTTCTGTCTCTTCCATTGATGTATTCACTTCTGTGCTTCCATTATCATGTTGCTGTATTCAAAAGTAAGCAAGTATTCCTATTTTTTATGGCAAGCCACAAAAAAAAAAAAAAACAACGGTACCACTCCATCAATAACAATTAGCTCCACCACTGTAACAAGTTTATAAAGGTTGTATTGGCACTTCTGCTTTCATCAACTCAGCAACAATGGTTTCTTCATCCTTCAAATAGCGAAGCTTCCACGCCCATTGTGCAATTGCTTTTGCGTATTCCCCTCTTTTCTGTTCCGCAGCCTTCTCGCTACCTCTGTTGTCCTCACCCCCCACAACATGGAGGTACTTTTTAACCTGTTGCCGAAGTTCTTCGTGATTATGATCCCAGTCTTTTAAAGTTCTGAGGGCTGGCGCCGTAAAAAATCGACGACACTGGTCTTTGATCCTCTGGTAAAGTTTCACCCAGATTTTTAGTACACTGTTGTATGAGCTGGGTTTTGGTGGCCATTTTTGTTTTCCCCTTGCGCCAACACAATACTTTCCGGCGCACTTTTTACATATTTTTGCATAGCGCACAAAAATTAACTTTTATTTTTTTGTCACCACCATAAAATTCTAAACCTTCCAACCTGTGTCTTCTTTAACAAGAAATTCTAAGCATTGCAAAGGTGTAAAACCAGAGGATCATACGATTCCACAATGTACATGAGGCACATCAAGGTCACCCACTCCTGCGATTTTCATTTGGGTTTAGGTGGAGTGATTTCATATCTTTGAGAGCCGATACACGGAACAGAGGAGCAGTGTGAGTACATGCACAAGCCTTGCCAAGCAAAAGTGGGAGATGAAGCGTCGACTGACGAGCCAGTGGTGAGTCAGCTGCATCTTCAACAGCAATATCAAGCACCACATGAAGCAAGGACTCCAACAGGGGGGAAAAAAAAAAAA
>Ga0209935_1005867_pt1 | contig 10143 bp, 13 predicted proteins | sample ThiBio_1000_plan_2_FD_183958 | JGI IMG/M metagenome (GOLD analysis project Ga0209935, IMG submission 183958) | Wastewater bioreactor microbial communities from Cape Town, South Africa - Thiocy_cont_1000_plan (SPAdes) | ecosystem: Engineered > Bioreactor > Thiocyanate-remediating >... | reverse complement strand
TGACTATGTTGGATCGCCCGACGCACTGCCGCCGTCGTTCGGGCGCTCCCATGTAGTATCTGTCCCATAATTGCTCAAAGGTTGGCAGGCTTGCTTCGCCTGTTCCACCTCTCTCTGGGACTGAACAGGTAATGACCATCCGGTTCCGGGACTGATCACTACTGCGTTGGAGGTTGTCGAACTGCTGAAGTTGACCGGAGAACTCGTTCCAGCAGCAGCGGACACCTGGCTGGAGATACCCAGCGTTCCACCTTGTTTATAGAATACACGCGCAACGCCATTTGCGTCTGTTCGTGCATCGATGGACGTGACCGTGGAAGAGGCGGATTTGCTGGTCGCCAAGCCACCTCCACCGCTCTGAACCGCGTAATGAACCGGAGCATTCGTCAGAAGGGGACCGCCAGTCCCATTCCGTACAGTAACTGCAAACGCGTCATCCAGGAATGTGCTCGACAAGCCACCCTGCCCGTCGCCACTCTGGATGGAAACGACGGGTGTAATTGTTGCTGTGCCCTGGCTATAGTAGTTATTCGGGTCGCTTCCCTGCTGAAACTCTTGGAGGTTGGTCAATCCGTCCCCGTCTGCGTCAGCAGTTGTCCCCCCATCGCTCGGATTCTCTGGATTGAGGCCCTGAGCCAGTTCCCAACCATTGGGAATACCATCCCCATCAGAGTCCAATGATGTCAGGTCAAAACTAAAGACGGCTTTGAGCTGGCCGATATTCGCAGGAGCGTAGTTGTCCGCAACGGGAGTCGATGGGTTCCAAGGATAGTCGTACGCCCATGTTCCTGGAAAACCGCGAGCAATCAGGTTCGCCTTTGTATCATAGCCCGCAGTTTTGAGCCGGAGGTAAAACGGCTTGGCGACGGCTTTGAGCTGACCGAGGTTGATCGGCGCATAGTTCGCCTCGCGAAAAGCCGCAAGCTCGGCCGTAGTATACGAGACACCCGACTGTGGAGTGAATCCGTTGACGAGGCTCGTGATGGCAGACCCGCTCCCTCCAGCCAAGTTCGCATCGAGATGCAGCTTCGCCTGTTTCGCGATATACTTGAGCTGTCCCAAGTTCGCCGGAGCGTAGTTCTGTTCGACACCCGTCGTCGTCGCCCCCGGATCCAGTACGGGATTGGTCGAACTAGTCCACCATGCTGGCGGCTGAGCCCCCAGAAGCGTTGTCATCGCCAAGGCAACAATGCCTAGCGCAAACTTAAATCGAGTATCCCGATGCACAATAATCCCCAGGTTTACGATGACTGTTTCTGTCGTGGGCGCTTTACTCGGGGTTTCCGAACTCACCCATCAAGATGTCGCCCTGGCGAGGAAGCACAACTTTACCATCCTCGTAGACTTCCATGACGTTACCGCGATTATTTGAATCCGCCCCGCTTCCAACTGCAAAAAGAAGCCCGTCGGAAGCCGTCCCGTTAAACCTACCAACAATCGTGGCGTCAGCCCAATAATTAATAAGCCCTCTCCCAATTGTCCCGGTGTTGTCACTATGCGCCTGGCAATAATCTCCGACAATAATAGATGAGTCCGCCTCCGTGTTGTAATTATAGTATCCAACCAAGAGGGAATTCGCCCCCTCACCCCACTCCTCATCATGAGCCAACGCGTTCCCCTCGCCGATACACACTGAATTCAGAGAATTGTTATTATTAAATTGGCCAACCGAAAGACACGCCTGTCCTCCGCCATAAGTTAATCCATTTGAATTATGATATCCAATCGCCAGCGACGAATATCCCCTCATAACATTAGAGCCCCCAATACTCATAACGGTTGTGCCATACAATAAGTTATTCGCTCCAAAGACAGCCGAATATCCCGGATTTGCCACAATTTGCCCCGAAGGGCCTATCGTCAAACTCGATCCCGTTAAGTATTGTCCAAATGAAAATACACACCCAAAACTCAGGAAAACACATGCAAGCCAGCCCGCATCGAATCGTACACTTATTTTTTTCATAATGCAGCAGTCGTAAATTCCACGATCCGTAGCCACCTATTCTGGATTTCCGAACTCCCCCATCAAAACATCGCCCTGTCGCTTCGGGATAATTACATTTCCATTTTTCAAAACTCGAAGCGCATCACTCTGCCGGACATTTAGCGGATCCGCACCCTTCCCGGATCCGTTACTAACGATAAATATGGGATCAGTTGGCACCCAAGCATCCAGGCTGTAGTTGCCCTCTGCACTATATGAACCGACTGTCACGCAATACATGGATTCGCTTATCGAGTTTTTGCCAATCGCAACGCAATTCTGCCCGTATGCACCCCCCATTACCGCAAAAGAATGCTCTCCGAGCGAATATCCGCTATTTGCCGCGAACGAATAGTGGCCATAGGCTCCACCCGAAGTCACCGCAACTGAATACGCACCAGCCGCGTAGCCCCCTGCAAAGGCTGAGGACCACTCCGCCGACGCATCCACGTAGCCCCCAAAGGCTGAGGAATACACCGCCCCCGCATGCCCTGCTGCAGCGGCAAATGATAACTCGCCCTCCGCGACCCCGCCGGCGAACGCCACAGAGCCGATCCCGCTAGCGATAGCACCTGCTCCCGCGATCGAATTGTACTCGCGAGCCTCAGAGTAGCTTCCAAAAGCAAAAGACTCCACGCCGATGTTAGAATCCGCAGGTAACGACTCTCCGAACCTGATCGCGGCCTTGGACGGAATCCATATAAACGCAGGCTGAGCTTGAGCAGTGAGACTGCCAGGGCCAACGCCAAGAGCTCCGGACAGCACCACCTGCCCATCACCCGTAACGTTCAGCGACTTTCCAGCTCCCGTACCGACTTGACCTATCACATTGAGATTCCCCTTCGTTGCCGAGGTCCCCACAGATAAATTGCCAGCCACGACATGATCTCCAGAAAGAGTGGTCTGCGCCGCACCCAAAGAGGCCGACAATACCAAGCCGATAATGGCACCTAGCATCAATTTACTCTCAAAGGCTTTTCGTTCCATGATCATTTGATTGTGACTGCACCTATAGTTTTGATTGTTAATTCTTTGCCCTGCGCTCCACGCGACCCTTCGTCATAAACACCCGTTCCCTTCTGCACATAAATCACTGCGCCAGACGACGCTGCCGACATCGCGGCTTTCAGCGTACGCTTGGGACCATCAGATCCTATCACGTAGCTTGCTTTTCCAGAGAACGAATCGTCTCCAGCAAGATTGTCCACAAAAAGACGATTACTCAGCGCCGACGTCAGAGTTTGTCCATTCCGAGCAGATAAGGAGGCAAATATTTCATCAACATTCTTTATGCCATCCCCATCGATATCCGCCTCCCGATCATCGATGAAGGGATTCATGCCATATGCCACTTCCTCGGCATCCGGCATCCCGTCGAGATCGGCGTCCGTGAATATCGGGTTCTCCCGCCTCTCATCAATAGCATCAAGATACGAGGGATCAGTTCCTGCCGCTTTCCAGGAAAAGCCAGATTTATTGCCCAACTTTACAGAGGCTGCGACGGGCCTGCCGTCAACAAATAGATCCCAAATCCGCTGTTTCCAATCGATCCGAACTGTAATCCGGATCCATGACTCGACCGAACCGGAGTTGGGCAGCAAAGAATATGTCTGGGGTAGAGTTTGCGATGAGGTACCGGAAGATACCATTATCCGCCCAACGCCTTCCACTCGGGTGAATCCAATTTCAGCTCCCGCCACATTCAGGGGCGTCTCTGAACTATCACCAAAATCTGGCAAGACATAAAAATCCCAGAACGACACCCCGTCAGAAAAGGAAGCGGGGTGAGAAATAGACTGTCCGGGAGCAATCTTCAGCGACTGATTGCCTTCGGCGGCTTCATCCTCGCTGATTACACCATCGCCACTCCAGCCGCCTTGGAGGGGAGGACTCTGTCCGACTTGATAGGTCTCAAAACCTTCAGGGGCTGCATTCGCAGCACTCCACGCACACAGAAAAACCAAAACCAGTAACCTTCTCATTGAACCTGTCTGACAGCCTGGCTCGCCAGTTCTTGTTTTCTTTTGATCTGCCATTGCTCAAGCAGCTTGGCCCTTTCCTCCGGAGATGCTTTCTCAAGAGTCTCCCTCAGTTGATCCAGTTCGCGTTTCCGCTCTTCGCTTTTGGCTCGCAAAGCAGCCATTTCCGGCGGAGGGGATTTGGCTTCGCTCTCCGTCCATGCTTTTCGTTCGACAATGCGTTCGGATTCCAGCGTGGCCAACAGGTCTGCACGAAGCTTGTTTGATTTCAGACGCAACTCAGCTTGCTTTTCTGGGCTCGCCTGGAGAAGCGCATCATTTATGCGCCGGAGCTCATCAAATGCGGCCTTGCGACGCTCGATTTTCGCGATGCGCTCTTGGAGTTCCGGATTGCCCGCTGCTGCTTGTTTAAGCTCTGCCAGTGAGTTGCTTTCACTCGATATCTTTGCTCTTTCAGCCGCAAACCGATGACCCCGTGCGAGTGACTTGGCTCGAATTTCCTCGAGGATTGCTCTTCTGGTTTCCGGTGACTGCTCATCACGTAATCTGGCGAAGAGAGCGACAACTTCGACCCTATAGTCCTCCACTTCCCGGCTGATTTCGGAGGGCGAGTCTTCGACCGTTTTTACCTCCTTCTGCTCATCAGCAAAACCATCGGAAAGACTCGCAAGAAAAACGATTCCAGCAGCCCCGGCAAATCTGAAGACGCCGGAAAAGAGCGTTGAAATGACTCTGAAGTTTACCATCGTTAATCCTGATTCAATGAACCTTTCTTTTGCCGGGCGCATGCAACCTTTACGCCCTTCACCCGGCAAGACATTTTCATAAAATTTAGCTGAAGTATTTATTAAGAATGTGACGAAAATGTAACGAAACCTATTGCGCACCTAGCCGCCAGCGATCAAAGATATGAAACTCTAGAAAGCACGAGCGGATTGGGATGACCTGCGTTCTACAGTCTACTTCCCCTCAAGTACCCGCCACCAACCAAGGGTTTTGCTTCAACATTTCTCGATTCAGCCAACGTTTCCCTACCACCATCGGATCGAACTCCAGGGTTTGAGGCATAGTTACCAAATCCCTCAACGATCCAAGGACGTCCGCAGTGCTCACATGTCAATTATCTCTCAATTACGTATAGGCACTTAATCTCATCCAGACCGGAAACGTCGCCTTAACCTTAAAGCTGGGCATTGTATTCACCCGCAGCTAAAAAGAAGAATCCGCCGACAGGCGCGGATTCTTCTTTCGGGAACTGACTCGTCAGTTCCGCAGGTATTAGTTCAGACCAACGATGCCGTCGAACAGGCCATAGAGGGCTTCGCTACGGCGCAGGGCCGTGTGAGGGTTGGTTGTCTTGTATACCTCTGTGAAGGCGTTGAAGAGACTCCATGCGCTGCGAGGAGCGAAATCCTCATGCGATGGCTCTCTCCACTCCTTCAGAACACTCGGGATCTGGGCCGGGGTGATGGCTGCGCAGTCCACGGCTCGGATCGTGAGGTCGTGCGCCAGCCAGTCGGCCACACTCTCGGCCTTGTATGCTGCTATCCTTCGATCCAGCCCCAGGAATCTCTCCCCAAGCAGCCCAACTGCTCGTGCGGTCAGGTGGCGCAGGTCTCGATAGGCGTAGCGGGTATGTTTTCGACTGATCTTCACCTCTCCTGAGAAGGCGAGATTGTCACAGCAGAAAACCCGAGAGCCTGCCACCAGACCTGCTGGGAAGGTCTTGTCGTGCGAATTTCGCAGGCCGACCACCCAGCCAAAGTCCGATTTCCCTCGGTCCTTGGTCGTGACGGAGAGAACGCCGAAGTAGCGTGCTCCACCATGGCTCAGGGCATGAGTTTCCTGTTGGATCAGAAATCCCGTGGCTCTCAGTTGGTCTTCCACCTCAGTGAGGATGATTTTGTGACTCAGGGGGAACCAGGTGTCGGTTTCCTCGGGTGTGGGAATGGTCAGGAGCTTCTTTCGGGTGACGAGTTGGGCTCCACAATGGAGAAGCAACCCTGGCGCATGCCTCTGCACCCGGGGTTGGGGGTCTTCGATGATATTCATTGGAATGGTTTTTTGTAAAAAGGCCGGGAATACCGGCCTTGATGGTTCTACTTCTGGTTGGTCTTGTTGATTTCTTTGACGAACGTGATGACTGCCATGGCGGCAGCCAAAACGACGGGTAGCCATTTTCCGTTCATGGCGATCTCCTTGGAGAAACGAGCCGAGACGACGACACTGAGTCTTCGCCTCAACTCTCGATTGGGGATTTGTACACGCCTACTGCGTCAGAGTGCCGAAACCCAGAGGGTCTGTGTCATGGCCCTATCCGCAGAAGCGCTTTGGGTACGCCTAATTACGCAGCCAGTTTTCTCTGCACGTAGTTTCCGGTCCATGCCTTGCACTCGCGGAAATACTCGCATCCCATGCAGCTCAGGCCGGGAGAGGGGACAAAGTCCTGACTCTCCAGCCCATTGAGGTAGCTTTCGACGATGCGATAGAGGCGGGATTCCTGGGATTGGGTGACCTTGCCGACTTCGACAATCACCACCTTGGGCTGCTTGAGCTTTACCAAATGGTGCAGCTCAAAGCCTGACTCCCTCTGCCCCGTGGCTTCTCGATAAAGAAGCCCGTAACAGGTGAGTTGGAGCCCGTTCTGGTGGGAGGTTCGATCAGCGCTGGGAGTGATGGATGTGGTTTTGAAATCCACGATCCTTCCCCAAGGTCGAACCAGATCGATGATACCCACCAGCTTGGTCAGTCCGCGATGGATCAGATCAGCCTCTATCGCCACCTCCACTCCTTGGGGTTTCTCACCCATTGGAATGGGAGTCTGCTGAAAGTAAGCCTCGATCATGCTCCAAGCCGTAGCTTTCTGCTGATCCTCTTCCCCTCGCCACCGGATGTCCGCATTGTTCTCCGGATCACGCCAGAGCGTGTCAAACATGGCACGAAAGAACTCCTGTCCTCTCGGTTCTCCCCGCCATCTGGCAAGATTCCAGCCCTGCAAGACAGAGTGGACGGTTTTGCCAACGAACAAGGCCGGAGTACCCGGCTTCTGAATTTCAGCCACATACCGGAAGAAGAACTTCAACCGGCATTGGTGAAACGTGTTGAGCCTGGAGGCTGAAACGGTCTGCCTCAGTTCTCGGAGGATCTGATTCATCGTCCAGCCCCATTTCTGTAAACTGGCCTTGTCCTTCGATTGGTGCCGCGAGTGGGTTTCTCGCCAGCACGTTCCAACATTTCATCGATGAGACCAGACGCTTCCAGCTTGTTCAGCTGCTTCACGCCTTTGTCGAACCGCTCGCGAGCGAGAGATTCGATTTCAGCTTTGTCGAGGTTGTGGGTCTCGATCAGCTTCAGGATGAGTTCCTTCTGCTTGTCCGAACACAGCCAGTTTCCGTTGGCAGGGTGACCGTTACCACCGTTACGGGAGTGACCATTGATGCCATGATTTCCTCCTCCCTCGACAGGGACGAACCCCTGCTGTCGGATTTGATCGTCAACGCTCTGCTGAAGCGTTTGGTAGAGCCGAGCGCTTTCCTCGCTGACGTCATCGTTGCCAGTCAATTCCGTCTCGATGGTAACGGAGAATTGATGGGACGAGTAGGCAGGAAGGCCAAGGCGTTTCGAGTAGCTGGCAATGAGCTTGAGTGCCATACGATTTCCTTTCTGTGGTTGGCATGAAGGAAAGCAGCCACTGGCTGCTCCAGCATGCGATTGAGATCAACCGAGGCCTTGACTCGCGTCAGGACCTAAACGGTTGCGTTCACAGAATTATACCAGCAAAAGAGGAATTCCGGGGGGAGGGGGGTAATCCCTTTGAACTTACAGCCAGTTACGGAGCCCACCACCCAGTGAACAGGTAGACCAGGAATATCCCGATCACGATCCCGATAATCAGCACCTTCGCGATGGCGATGGAGAAAATGTAGAAAAGATGAGGAACTCCCGATGCATGCGATCCAATGCCCAAGAGTGCCATTGCGGCAAAGAAGAGAAGGAAACCCGTAATCATGATGTGAAGCCTTGGCCCGTGGTTTGTGTTTTCTGTCGAAAGAGGTTGGTGCAGATCGTGAAAATGCCAGCCAGCCCAGCTATCCCGAGGAGGCCGTATGACGACGGCTCAGGAACACTGACGTAGCTGGGGGTAATCGAGACATCATCCAGCCCCCACCCTTGGGAAAGAGGCCCTGCCACGTAGATGTCCCATCGGAAATACACCGAGCGTGAGGCATCCACATCAGGAGTGGTAAAGCTGAAGGCTGCTTTGGTCACAACCTCAGGAGGATTGAAGAGATATCCCACGGGGGAGTTGAACCTCGTCCCTGTCAGGTATTGCTTGCCCAGCGAAACAGAGACCCAGCTACTTCCATCCAGGCTGTAGAAGAAGCTCACCCATGAGTCGGAGTTGTTCCGATAGTACTCTTCCATCGAGTAACTGACGGTCCAGGTATTCAGCGCAGATCCCGAGGTGTTGACCCCCTGCATCAGAACGCTGCTGTGGGTAGCCTTTTCTGAAAGCACGCCAATGGCTTTGTCCGTGCCCTGAGAGTTTGACCATAGATAGGTGCCCTTCGACGTCGGGCTGCCACTAGAGGCGGCGTACGTCGTTTGGGCCTGAGAAGTTCCCCAGACAGGGTTGGCTTCTGCGTAAACGATCCGCCAGCCAGTAGGAAGAGACTGCCCAGTAGCAGCGTTGAAGTTCTGCGAAATTGTCTGGGTGCCGGAAATCAGCACCTGCCCATGCGACGAAGAGGCAGAAATGAACTCGGACGCGAGCAGGAACAACGCAATGAATGCCCCCACTCCTTCCCTCCGCAGCCAGGTGCCTGGGAAATGATCGGTATGTAGAGAGTTCATGCAGGCAAGAGGATAGAAAGCAAACGAGTAAAAATCGAGCAAAAAAGCGCGCTATAGCGCGCGTTCGAGAATGAGGAATCCTGACACGCTTGCCTCGTGACGGATGAGTTCAGCCAGGCTTTCGGAAAAAATGTAAACCGACTGAGAACCGACAGCGGGTTGACTCAGGAGCAACTGGCTGAAAAGGCAGATATGAGCCGCCGATTCCTCCAAGAGGTGGAGAAGGGGGAGAAAATTCCTACTGTCAAAATCGCCGTACGCCTTCGCAGCGCACTAGATTGCTCCTGGGAAGAGCTGTTCAAAGGTTGCTCGTAGTTCTCGACCACGAGACCAACTCCACGTAGCCGAGCGAAGACCTACGTCACGGGTGCTGCCCTTGAGTCAGCCCGGCAGTCTGAAAAACTGCAAATTCACACGGTCAGAAGGCAGATCGGCTCTGAATTCAATAATTGAGGGGACTTTCGAAGGGGAGAGTTGCCCCTCAACGAGTGGAAAGGAGCGTAAGGAAGTCGCTATTTTTGTTAAAAAATGTGTGTATTTTTTCTAAAAGTTACGGCACTTCTTTGTAAGCTGTTATTGGACAGCGGTTTAACCCCAGAATTTTTCTATCACACTTTTTGAGGTTTTGACCGAGTTCCATAAAAGTGTCTTCCGTTTTCTGCATCGGAAACAAAGCCGTTCAGCGACCTAAATGATGCTCGCCAAGAGTGGGGGTAACGTTTCCCTACGCTTTATAAGATAATATCATATGTGGGGAGGCATTCCAGTATTTTCTCAAAACCTGGCGTGGGGGATGCGTACTCGAGGGGTTATAGTCTCATGTTGCATTTGAAGATGTTTCGGACGGGTCGGACGGTAGAAATGGAGATCTCTGAAAAATCCATATTCTCTTCTCCCAAGCGCTCGCTCAATAGATGAGAATCCCCCGCCGTCCGACCCGTCCGAAGTGGCGTTGAAAGAAAAGTCCATGCGCCTGGCCTCCGATCAGCAGAAGCGAGCGCATGGACCTTTCTCCCATCGATTACGAGGACATCCGTCCGAAAGAATACAGTATCTTCCTTTCCGGATCGATCTTTGGACGAACCGTCACACGAGGACGTCTTCCAGTCGAAGCTTTCTCTTCAGTCTGGCTCCCCAGAAGCTCAAAGATGAGCTTGTTATGTTCTTTATCTCCGGAATTGGCAATACAACCGAATTGGCCTGACCCCGTGAAAGAGGACGGTTGAAAAATGAAGTTCTGCCTACGAAAAGAAAGGCAGAACGAGATGAAAAAGAGTCGATTCAGCGAGGAAGAAATCATCGGGATATTGAGGGAGGGGGAGA
>Ga0209935_1005864_pt1 | contig 10146 bp, 12 predicted proteins | sample ThiBio_1000_plan_2_FD_183958 | JGI IMG/M metagenome (GOLD analysis project Ga0209935, IMG submission 183958) | Wastewater bioreactor microbial communities from Cape Town, South Africa - Thiocy_cont_1000_plan (SPAdes) | ecosystem: Engineered > Bioreactor > Thiocyanate-remediating >... | reverse complement strand
GAGAGAGAGAGAGAGAGAGAGAGAGATCGAAAGCAGCAGCAGCGTGATGTGCTGTTCGACCCATCGATGCTCTCCTTCCTGATGCCTGCCTCCCAAGACATTGTGCTCGATCCATCATCAAGGTGGTAGTGTGTGGTGGGTTGTGGTGGTGCAATATTTATGGTGCATTGGTGGGCACTCGTTTGGATGTGGAGAGAGAGAGAGAGAGAGAGAGAGAGATTGATGCTCGTGAGATTTGTGTGTTTGAGTGAGAGTGGATATCCAATCGTTCGAGACCTCATCATGATATCGAGAGATCCTGCAGCACCAGCAGCAGCAGCAGCAGCATCGGCATCAAAGGAACGAGAAGATCTCGAACAAGAGCTCGTTCGGAATCATCGACATCGCCGAATCATCGACCAGCGATCGAATCATCGTCATCGTCAAGATCGCTTGCTTGATCGATGATGGAGCATATCGATGGAGATTCGGTCGCCATGTGAACGTGTCGGCAAGCCATTGATTGGCTCCAATCATATGCACCCGATTGCCTGCCGCAAAGGCGATGAGACCTCGGTGTTCTTCGAAGGCGACGTCGAATGGATTCTCGAAGTCGCATCTCAAGAATGAGATGTGATGGCCTTGGTGAGTGAATGATTGCAGCCGACTGTTGTTGGTGTCGGCGACGATGATTCGGCCTTGGTTGTCGATGCACAAACCACAGGGACTCGCAAACCGGCCTGGCTGCTTACCGAAAGAGCCAAACTCGAACAAGAACGAGCCATCGATCAGCGACAGTACTTGCACTCGATGATTGAATGTATCTGAGACGATGATTCGATGTCGATCATGATCGATAGCGACCGCGGATGGAGAGCCCAACTCGCCAGGCTGAGATCCTTGCTTGCCGCCGACAGAGAACAAGAACGACAAATCGATCGACGACAAGAACACCAATCGGTGATTGTCGGTATCGGCGATTACAATGCGGCGATGGTGCTTGTCGATAGCGATGCCTCGAGGATGCTCGAACTCGAGGTCCCCTCGACCCTTCTTGCCGATGCACGACAAGAACGATTGGTCGCTCAGAGACCACGATTGTATGCGGTTGTTGAAGCGATCAACAATGAGGATGCGATCATGATCGTGATCTATCGTAAGTCCAAATGGACCCTTGAGCTGGCCTGGTTTATCGCCTTCCTCGCCGAACTTGGACACGAACGAGCCATCGTCACAAGAGAATACTTGCGCTCGATGATTGCTGTAGTCAGCGACGAACAAGAGACCTCGATGATGGTCGAACGCCAAGCCAACTGGAGTGTTGAACTGGCCATCGGCATCGCCTGCTTGCTTGGTGCCAATCGAGAGCTTGATTCGAGCATCTCGATCAAGAGGAGTATTGAATGTATTGTATGCCATCAATCTTCCAATCGAGAGAGCTCTCAGAGACAAGAGATGCTCGCCAATGTCTCCCAAACCCCCAAAACCCCCAATCAAAGAGGTGACGCACTAACCACACGAGAGCTACACAGACGAGAGAGACACCAAGCAACTCCAACGCAACGAGCAACGAGCGATGAGCGATGAGCGATGCAGCAACGAGACGACGAGCGAGCAAACGAACGAGAGAGAGAGATCGAAAGCAGCAGCAGCGTGATGTGCTGTTCGACCCATCGATGCTCTCCTTCGTGATGCCTGCCTCCCAAGACATTGTGCTCGATCCATCATCAAGGTGGTCGTGGTGGTGGTGGTGCAATATTTATGATGCATTGGTGGGCACTCATTTGGATGGAGAGAGAGATTGAGAGAGAGAGAGAGATGCTCGTGAGATATTTGTGTTTGAGAGAGAGTGGATATCCAATCGTGCGAGACCTCATCATGATATCGAGAGATCCTGCAGCTGCAGCATCGTCATCAAAGGAACGAGAAGATCTCGAACAAGAGCTCGTTCGGAATCATCGACATCGCCGACCTCTCATCGACCACCGATCGAATCATCGTCATCGTCGAGACCGCTTGCTTGATCGATGATGGAGCATATCGATGGAGATCTGGTCGCCACACGAACTTGGTGTCGGCAAGCCATTGATTGGCTCCAATCACATGCACTCGATGGCCTGACGAGAAGGCGATGATACCTCGATGCTCGTCGAAGGCAATTGCGAATGGCATCTCGCTGCCACAATCGAAGGACGAGATGTGATGGCCTTCGTGAGTGAATGCTTGCAGCCGATGGTTGCATGTGTCGGCGACGATGATTCGGCCTTGGTTGTCGATGCACACTCCTCGAGGAAACATGAACTGGCCTGGTTGATGGCCTTGAGAGCCGAACATGAACAAGAACGAGCCATCGATCAGCGACAGTACTTGCACTCGATGATTGTCGGTGTCCGAGACGATGATTCGATGTCGATCATCATCGATCGCAATGCCTGATGGAAGGCGATACTCTCCAGGTCGGCGCCCTTGCTTGCCTCCCACAGAGAACAAGAGCGACAGATCGATCGACGACAAGAACACCAATCGATGGTTGTCGGTATCAACGATGATGATGCGACGATGATGCTTGTCGATCGCAATGTCCAGCGGGAACTGGAACTCGAGATCTCCTGATCCTTGCTGGCCGATGCACGACATGAACGAGTGGTCGCTCAGAGACCATGATTGTACTTGATATTTGCTACAATCAACGACGAGGATGCGATCATGATCGCGATCGATGCACAGTCCTTGAGGGTTCTTGAGCTGGCCTGGTTGCGTTCCTTCCTCGCCGAACTTGGACACGAACGAGCCATCGTCACAAGAGAATACTTGCACTCGATGATTGCTGTAGTCAGAGACGAACAAGAGACCTCGATGATGGTCGAACACCAAGCCAAGAGGCATGTTGAATTGGCCATCAGCCTTGCCATAATACGGTGTGCCAATCGAGAGCTCGATTCGAGCATCTTCAAGAAGAAGAGGAGTATCGTCTGCCATCAATCGAGAGAGCTCTCAGCGACAAGAGATGCTCGCCAATGTCTCCCAAACCCCCAAAACCCCAATCAAAGAGATGATACTGCTGAAGACACGAAGCACACGAAGGAGAGACACAGACGAGAGAGACCAAGCAACTCCAACGCAACGAGCAACGAGCGATGGGCCGATGCAGCAACGAGACGACGAGCGAGCAAACGAACGAGAGAGAGAGAGAGAGAGAGAGAGAGATCGAAAGCAGCAGCAGCGTGATGTGCTGTTCGACCCATCGATGCTCTCCTTCATGATGCCTGCCTCCCAAGACATTGTGCTCGATCCATCCATCAAGCTGGTGGTGGTGGTGCAATATTTATGGTGCATTGGTGGGCACTCGTTTGGATGGAGAGAGAGAGAGAGAGAGAGAGAGAGAGAGAGAGATTGATGCTCGTGAGAGATGTGTTTGAGTGAGAGTGGATATCCAATCGTTCGAGACCTCATCATCATGATGTGATCTCGATTGGCAATCGTCGTCGCTACCTTCATCATGATGAAGATCATCAAAGGAACGAGAAGATCTCGAACAAGAGCTCGTTCGGAATCATCGACATCGCCGACCTCTCATCGACCAGCGATCGAATCATCGTCATCGCCGAGACCGCTTGCTTGATCGATGATGGAGCATATCGATGGAGATCTGGTCGCCATGTGAACGTGTCGGCAAGCCATTGATTGGTTCCAATCACATGCACACGATTGCCTGCCGCGAAGGCGATGAGACCTCGATGCTCGTCGAACGCAACTGCCCAGATGCCTTCACTGCCACAATCGAAGGACGAGATGTGATGGCCTTGGTGAGTGAATGATTGCAGCCGATTGTTGTTCCAGTCGGCGACGATGATTCGGCCTTGGTTGTCGATGCACACCCCTTGAGGAAGGTTGAACTGGCCTGGTTGATGGCCTTTGGAGCCGAACTCGAACAAGAACGAGCCATCGATCGACGACAGTACTTGCAACCGATGATTGCAGGTATCACAGACGATGATTCTATCATGGTCGATTGCGATGCCTGATGGATATTTGAACTCTCCTGGCTGTGATCCATAGTTACCGCCGACTGAGAACAAGAACGACAGATCGATCGACGACAAGAACACCAATCGATGATTGTCGGTATCGGCAATGATGATGCGATGATGATGCTTGTCGATCGCAATGCCTTGAGGATGCTCGAACTCGACATCTCCTGATCCACGATGGCCGATGCACGACAAGAACGATTGGTTGCTCAGAGACCATGATTGTACTCGACTGTTGTTGGAATCAGTGATGAGGATGCGATCATGGTCGTGATCGATCGCAAGGCCCCATGGGAACTGGAACTCGCCTGGTTGCGATCCTTCCTCGCCGAACTTGGACACGAACGAGCCATCGTCACAAGAGAATACTTGCACTCGATGATTGTGATACTCGACGACCAACAAGAGACCTCGATGATGGTCGAACGTCAAGCCTTGAGGGCTGTCGAACTGGCCATCGGCATTGCCTCGTTGCTTGGTGCCAATCGAGAGCTTGATTCGAGCATCTCGATCAAGAAGAGGAGGAGTATCGTCTGCCATCAATCGAGAGAGCTCTCAGCGACAAGAGATGGTCGCCAATGTCTCCCAAACCCCCCAGAACCCCCAATCAAAGAGATGATGCTGTTGAAGACAAGAAGCACACGAAGGAGAGACACAGACGAGAGACACCAAGCAACTCCAACGCAACGAGCAACGAGCGATGCGCGATGCAGCAACGAGACGACGAGCGAGCAAGCGAACGAGAGAGAGAGAGAGAGAGAGAGATCGAAAGCAGCAGCGTGATGTGCTGTTCGACCCATCGATGCTCTCCTTCATGATGCCTGCCTCCCAAGACATTGTGCTCGATCCATCATCAAGGTGGTCGTGGTGGTGCAATATTTATGGTGCATTGGTGGGTACTCGTTTGGATGTGGGGAGAGAGAGAGAGAGAGAGAGAGAGAGAGAGAGAGAGATTGATGCTCGTGAGATATGTGTGTGAGAGTGGATATCCAATCGTTCGAGACCTCATCATGATATCGAGAGATCCTGCAGCAGCAGCTGCAGCTGCAGCAGCAGCAGTATCGGCATCAAAGGAACGAGAAGATCTCGAACAGCAGCTCGTTCGGAATCATCGACATCGCCGACCTCTCATCGACCAGCGATCGAATCATCGTCATCGTCGAGACCGCTTGCTTGATCCATGATGGAGCATATCGATGGAGATCTGGTCGCCATGTGAACGTGTCGGCAAGCCATTGATTGGTTCCAATCACATGCACTCGATGGCCTGCCGCGAAGGCGATGAGACCTCGATGCTCGTCGAACGCGACGTCGAATGGGCAAACGAAGCCGCATCTCAAGAATGAGATGTGATGGCCTTCGTGAGTGAATGATTGCAGCCGACTGTTGTTGGTGTCAGCGACGATGATTCGGCCTTGGTTGTCTATGCACAATCCACAAGGGTACTTGAGTTGGCCTGGCTGCTTGCCGAGAGAGCCGAACTCGAACAAGAACGAGCCATCGATCAGCGACAGTACTTGCACTCGATGATTGCCGGTATCACAGACGATGATTCGATGTCGATCATGGTCGATGGCGATCGCGATTGGAGAGCCCAACTCGCCAGGCTGAGTTCCTTGCTTGCCGATCTCGAACAAGAACGACAGATCGATCGACGACAAGAACACCAATCGATCGTTGTCGGTATCGGCGATTACAATGCGGCGATGGTGCTTGTCGACAGCAATGCCTCGAAGAGTGTTGAACTCGAGGTCTCCTCGACCCTTCTTGCCGATGCACGACACGAACGATTGGTCGCTCAGAGACCATGATTGTACTCGACTATTGTTCGAGTCAACGATGAGAATGCGATCATGGTCGTGATCGATCGCAAGTCCCCGTGGATTCATGAGCTCGCCTGGTTGCTTGCCTCTCTTGCCGAACTTGGACACGAACGAGCCATCGTCACAAGAGAATACTTGCACTCGATGATTGCTGTAGTCAGCGACGAACAAGAGACCTCGATGATGGTCGAACGTCAAGCCAACTGGAGTGTTGAACTGGCCATCGGCATTGCCAGTGTCTTTGGAGCCAATCGAGAGCTTGATTCGAGCATCTCGATCAAGAGGAGTATCGTCTGCCATCAATCTTCCAATCGAGAGACAAGGGATGCTCGCCAATATCTCCCAAACCCTCAAAACCCCCAGTCAAAGAGGTGATGTTGCTGAAGACAAGAAGCACGCGAAGGAGAGACACAGACGAGAGAGACCAAGCAACTCCAACGCAAAGAGCAGCGAGCGATGAGCGATGCAGCAACGAGACGACGAGCGAGCAAACGAACGAGAGAGCGAGAGTTCACTGACGTGATCCTGATCTGGTCGCCACGCGAACTTGGTGCCGGCCAGCGATTGAGAAAATATCGATTGGTTGCTAAGATGGAGCGATAACTGTGTATTGGCTGTGTGGTCGATCTTGAAATGCGATTAACAAGCAAAGATATCCACAAGATGAGATAACAGATACATACAAAGATCATCTTGACGAGGAAGAGTTCCACACGACCATGATACAATCCTGTAAGCCATGGAGATATCGAGTCCAGTTCAACGTAAAGAGCTCGCGCTTCTTGGTCTTGAGCGTCGTGATTTGATCGAGCAAGGCGCCCAAGGTCGAGTTGAGACAACTGAACAGGAGCACGACGTCGTCGCTGGTCATGTTGCACTCATGGAAGCTCTCGACAATCTTCTCGACCAACACGCCAAAGAACTCCTTGACCTCGCTGTCCTTGCTGAGGTGCGCGCCGACTTGCAAGAGCGTCTTGATGATGGACGGGAACTCGGTATCGAAGCCACGTGGTCGTTCGGTGAATTCGTTCGCCACGAGGCGATGGTATCGGCTGATCCAATCGCGGCCCGATGTGAGGAGCGCCTTCAAATCGCGTATCGATTCAAGAAACTACGCGAGGACCACAGAGTAAGAATGAAGGAATGCATATGTGTGTGTGTGTGTGTGTCTGAGTGTCTGTGTGTGAAGCTCCTTGTGTACGTACACGTCGATCGAGCTCTAACGAATCGATACCGACGGCTCCGTCGTTGGTACACCAATGACGTACGATGGCCGATGCGATAGCCTCACAATCATCGTAGGTGATGGTCTCGAGTCGCTTGCGAGACACATCGAATCGATGATGCGCGAGAAACACCGCATATTGGTAACTCCTAGCGATTGCATCTACCATATGAGCCATCGAATACATGGCTCGGGTCGGGAGGGGGCTCTCGTACCTTGCTAACGCATCCGAGAGCAAGAACTCGGATTGAATGGCCTCGACGATATCGCGGGTTGTATTCGCACATAGTTGATAGATGGAAGAGATGTTTTGGTACTAAAACGTTCGACGCAATCGTATATGTGTATGTGTGAGCAATCAATCAGTCAATCGATCCATCAAACACTCAATTAAGAATAGATGATTCATACCTGACGTTTACAAATCGAGACAGGAACACCGGTATGCTCAGAGATCGAGCTCACGGTAGCATCTTTGACGCGCTTCTGCAACTTGCGACCGATAATGTCGCGCATGACGCGAGGATTGAGACGATAGTACTCTGTGATCATGATCGGGAGGTCCTCGGGTCGAGTAGCGAGAAATACCGCTTGAGCGAGGAAGCTTCGTGGCGCCAAGAAGTATGGCCTCATGAGCTCGAACGAGTTGTATTGGTCCTGTGTGTCGCGCGACACGAGGTACCGTAGGCTCGATTGTGAAAAGTGGAGATCGGGCGGTGATCCTGATAGAGGTGGCGAGTGTGCCAGTCGCGCGTTGGTCGTGGTGGTGAATGTCGTTGCGTTGTTCGAGAGTGGAATGGTGAGATGCGGCGGTGCTGGAGCTCCAGGGATGATTGGTGATGTCGGAGTGGTTGTTGCTGACGCCGTGGTATTGTTGTGTATCGTTGACGAGGCCGTTGCGGGAGCTGGAGACGTGAGCTGCAATGAGGTGGACTCGTCGAGAGACTGTGATGCGAGATAGGCTGATGGCGACATTGGTATCGTAGCTGCTGTCGTTGCGGCACCACCACTCGTGTTACTAGTATTGCTGGCGGAGGAGGTGGCGGCGGCGGTCGAGGAGGAGGTTGTTGGGTTGGGCGGCGATGGAGTAGAGGTAGAGGAGGATGGTGTCGATGTGGTACCAGCACCTGCTAGTGTGGCAGTCGTAGTCGTAGGCGGCGTCGAGGCTGTGGTAGGAGCCAAGGCTGCCGCAGGCGGTAGCGAGAAGTTCGGGACGCCTCCCGCTCCTCCAGCAGTAGAAGAAGGAGGAGTCGTCGTTGTCGAAGTAGCAGTCGCAGCAGTCGGCACACCGACAGCATGGCCTCGATCTCGCAATGAAGCAGACAAGGCCGAGGTCGGAGGAATGCCTGCACCTCCGATCGATGAGGAGAGCAGCGATCGTGGTGGAGTCGAAGGCGAAACGAACACGGCCATGGGGGCGCTCGAGGTCAAGATATGACGCGGTGATTGTGGCGCCAATGGCGTCCCGGTTGCAGGAGAGAATGGAGGCGACACGGAGCCAGGCGGCGTCGTTTGCTGCTGATGCTGGGAGCCCGGCTGCATAGCAGGAGCCTGCTGCTGTTGCTGCTGTTGTTGTTGTTGCTGTTGCTGTTGTTGATCGTGGGCTGACAGGTGCAGCTGAGTGACCTGCTGCATGTGTAGCAGATAGCGAACGAGTGTGTCCGACGAACCGAGCAGCGAGTTTGTGGCGCCACTACCGCTGCCGTAGATTGATGATGATGATGCTGCTGCTGCTGCTCCTCCAGCGACGGCGCCTCCCGAGGTCGATACTGCAGAAGCGACCCCACTTGTCGGTGCTGTCGATGATCCTGTCGTTGCTGATGTCGTTGTGGATGACCCAGATGTGACTCCACCACCACCACTACCACCAATGGTAGCAGCACCAGCAGCAGCAGTAGTAGTAGCAGCAGCGCCAGAGGTTGCTCCGAGATTCGACGAGAGAGCACCGATTGTCGTAGTGGTGGCACCAGATGATGTCGCTATTGTCGCTCCTCCTGTTGCCGTGGTGGCGGTGGTTGTTGTGATTGGTGGCGATGACGGCGCTATCGAGCCTTGGAGAGATGGTAGGCCGCTCGATAACGATGGCGCCGACGTGGTGATATCGCTCACGGTCTGCGTAGCAGCAGCGTTGGTCGAGATGCTGCCGACGTTAGTGGTGAGGTTGTTGCTGTGGTTGAGGTTGGAGCCTCCGGTCGTGTTGGTGTTGCTGTTGGTGGCGGTACTGGTGGCCGAGCCAGCGCCCATGGCAGCGGCCTCGGCGTCGGTGGCGGCCACGACGGCGAGAGCGGCCGAGATACGACTCTGCGTGGCGTCCTTCTCCTTGAGGCCCGCGAGCCACATTCGAAAGACCGCGAGATCGACCTTCATCGGTTGCGTGATGCATACGTCGCATAGTACGCGGAATTCTCCTTCACGTCCGTCGTCTCCCATCGTGGAGAGTGGATTGGTTGGGGATGGTAAAGGTGTTTGAGAGAGAAGCTCAGAGAGAGAGAGAGAGAGAGACTGGAGAGTGGGCGAGGGGAGGAGGGCACCAAGCGAATGAACCAACGAACGAGAGAGAGAGAGCCACCTATCAACGCTCTATCAACAACGTCGAAGGAGAGTGGCTCAATAACCAAGCCACCAGGTCCCCCGATGCATGAATGAAATTGTAGTATAGAGATGGAATCGTAGATATTTGTGGTTGGAATCGTAGATATTTTGTGTAGCTTAGTATCGAAGATATATTCATCTGGATCTTCACTGTGTTCAATCGATCGATCGATCCATCATGTTCATCGTCTATCGCACGAAGATTTCTACCATGATCATCGATCAAAGGAACGAGAAGATCTCGAACAAGAGCTCGTTCGGAATCATTGATAGCGCCGACTCATCGACCAGCGATCGAATCATCGTCATCGCCGAGATGGCTTGCTTGATCGATGATGGAGCATGGCGATGTTGATTTACGTGCCATACGAACGTGTCGGCAAGCCATTGATTGGCTCCAATCACATGCACTTGCTCTCCTGCCGAGAAGGCGATGAGACCTCGATGCTCGTCGAACGCAACAGCCAATGGCCTCTCCCAACCACAGTGGAACGAC
>Ga0209935_1005862_pt1:0-7500 | contig 10152 bp, 5 predicted proteins | sample ThiBio_1000_plan_2_FD_183958 | JGI IMG/M metagenome (GOLD analysis project Ga0209935, IMG submission 183958) | Wastewater bioreactor microbial communities from Cape Town, South Africa - Thiocy_cont_1000_plan (SPAdes) | ecosystem: Engineered > Bioreactor > Thiocyanate-remediating >... | reverse complement strand
ATTCGGCAGGTGAGTTGTTACACACTCCTTAACGGATTCCGACTTCCATGGCCACCGTCCTGCTGTCTATATCGACCAACACCTTTTATGGTATCTGATGAGCGAGACCATCTGGCTCTTTATCTTGACGTTTTGTGCATCCAACAGCGCCAGTTCTGCTTACCAAAAATGGCCCACTTGGCACTCACATTCGCTGTTCATTCTCAATGAAGTAGAAAAATGAACTTCATACCCATTTAAAGTTTGTCAATAGGTTGAGCGTATTTTACGCCCAATGCCTCTAAACATTCGCTTTACCGGATATAACTGTGAAAACTGAATGCCAGCTATCCTGAGGGAAACTTCGGACGGAACCAGCTACTAGATGGTTCGATTAGTCTTTCGCCCCTTAATGCATGTTTGACGATCGATTTGCACGTCAGAACCGCTACGAACTTCCACCAGGGTTTCCCCTGGCTTCATTCTACACACATTAAGTTCACCATCTTTCGGGTCTCATTGCATATACTCTTACTAAGCTCTTTGCCAACGGCAATAGAACCTGTCAGTGTTGCGTTCATTGTCATGATTTGCACCAGATGACAGAAATCACACTTAAAACATTGCAAGAATGTCCTTTACTTTCATTACGAGCAAGGCTTTTCATACAGCCGAACTCTTGCACATGCAGTGAACTCCTTAGACCGTGTTTCAAGACGGGTCGAATAACTCGGCATTCAAAACTCCTGTAGACTTGCCGATTTCATTGACAGCTAAAAAACATTAAGCATTCACATGAATAAAACTAATATTGTTTAGATATTAGTTACTCATGTAACACAAACAATGCTCCTAACATGCCGTACAAAGTACTGAAATCAAAAACATGTCTGTTTACCTATAACGCCAAGTCGAATTTGTTATTTATGCAAGTCATATTTTTAACGCAAACCGAGATTTGCTACCAAAATAGACTGATTCAACTAGCTGTAGTTATAGATCCAGGTTCAGTTTACCTTGGAAATGCATCCGACTCTAGACAATCAACACATCAATGGACTGTTGAAGTTCCGAATTAACATGTATCGTCATCATATAGAGAACGAATTGAATCCAAAGTCATCTGATGAATGCGGCCATTCGTTTTCTTCTGTACGGTTTTACGTACTATTTAACTCTCTCTTCAGAGTGCTTTTCAACTTTCCCTCACGGTACTTGTTCGCTATCGGTCTCGTTATAATATTTAGCTTTGGAACAAGTTTACGTCCCACGTTGGCGTAGCAATCTCAAACTACGCTACTCGAAAGGTGTACAATGTACAGCACAAACTATTCGTGATTATAGGACTAGCACCTTCTATGGTTAAAGCCCTGATCAAAGGAACTCACACGAACAGGCACCATACAGTAGTCACCCCAAATGCTACAATGCATGTCAAAAGTGAATTTAACACGCTTCAGCAATGAGCTTATGCCGGTTCATTCGCCATTACTAAGGCAATCTCAGTTGATTTCTTTTCCTTTGCTTATTAATATGCTTAAGTTCAGCAAGTATTCTAATTTGACTTCAGCTTGAAAGTATATATATATAGAACAGAGTGAAGAATGATATTTATATCATTTTACACACGAACATCGATAACATATTCAATATACTATGTGTTCATTAATCAATAACAAGGATATGATAAAGATTTCTCATGTTATGACAATTTACACAAATAAATATGTGTATGTTGTGTATAACTTCGTTTTATACGTATACAAATGAATGTATTGTTTATATATGTATTGCAAGCTAAATAATTTCTTATTGAACTTGCCAGCAATTCATTTACTTTTGAGAAATAAATGAATTTGATGTTATATAAACAAGACTGAAGCAAATTTAGCCTCGACAAAAGTCTTGGCTGCTAGATGCGTTCGAGTTATTCATGCTCAATGTGTCCTGCAATTCGCATTGCTTTCTCGCACTTTGCTGCGCTCTTCATCGAATAACGAGCCGAGTGATCCACCGTACAGAATTATTTTTAGTTAATTCTATGTTATAGATTCGATTCATAATTCAATGACAAACAACAATGATTTGTTGAATGGAAAGGTTTAAAACAAATCGTATATATACGATTTGTTTAAATACATAATGGTGCGACACAAACACATATACGAATATATATGATTGTGCGAAGTTAAAGGTTTTTGTTTATTTTGATCGAGATGAATCAATCAAAAAAACGGTAATGATCCATACGCAGGTTCACCTACGAATACCTTGTTACGACTTTTACTTCCTCTAAATGATCCAGTTTGAGCATCTTTTCGATATAAACCGAACGACCCGAGAGCCGCTCGGAAAACCAAGCCGAAGATCTCACTAAAACATTCAATCGGTAGTAGCGACGGGCGGTGTGTACAAAGGACAGGGACATAATCAGCACATTCTGATGAAATAGTGCTTACTAGGAATTCCTCGTTGACGGAGAATAATTGCAAGCTCCGATCCCAGTCACGAAGAGAATTTCATGGTTACCCACTCCTGTCGAAGTAGGAAGAAACATTCTGAACTCTCCAGTGTAGCGCGCGTGCAGCCTCGGACATCTAAGGGCATCACAGACCTGTTATTGCTCCATTTCGTGTGGCTTAAGAAGTGCCACTTATCCTGCTAAGAAGTCTTGAAAAGTCCCTTCGAACTTTAGACTATTTAGTAAGCCGGAGTCTCGTTCGTTATCGAAATTAATCAGACAAATCGCTCCACGAACTACGAACGACCATGCACCACCACCCACCTAATCAAGAAAGAGCTCTCAATCTGTCAATCCTAAAAGTGTCCTGGCCGAGTAAGGTTTCCCGTGTTGAGTCAAATTAGGCCACAGGCTCCACTTCTTGTGTGTCCTTCCGTCAATTCTTTTAAGTTTCAGCTTTGCAACCATACTTCCCCCGGAACCTAAAAACTTAGATTTCTCGAGATCCGCCAGATGAGTCATATAAATAACCGCATCTAAAAGACAGTTGGCAACGTTTATGGTTTGAACTAGGACGGTATCTAATCGTCTTCGAACCTCAAACTTTCGTTCTTGATTAATGAAAACATTCTTGGCGAACGCCTTCGCTGCTGTTCGTCCTGTGGCGATCCAAGAATTTCACCTCTCACACCACAGTACGTACGCCCCCCTCTGATCCTATTAATCATTATCTCAATTTCTAAAACCAACGAAATAAAATCGAGATCTTATTTCATTATTCCATGCAATATATATAGGCGTGAGCCTGCTTTTAGCACTCTAATTTTCTCAAAGTAAACGTGCTGGCAACTGACGACAACCGATAAAGATCATCGCCAGACGTCCAGCAGATGAGGATCTGTTAACCAACATGGCCAATGAGACCAGCTAGCAACAAATACCCGAAATTCAACTACGAGCTTTTTAAACACAGCAACTTTAGTTTTCCTTATTGGAGCTGGAATTACCGCGGCTGCTGGCACCAGACTTGCCCTCCAATTGTTAATCGATAACCTGTTTACAGTGTTCCCATTCCGATTGTCAATCTGTAATAGACTAACATCGTTATTTCTCTTCACTACCTCCTCGTTTTGAGAGTGGGTAATTTGCGCGCCTGCTGCCTTCCTTGGAAGTGGTCGCCGTTTCTCAGGCGGCCTCTCCAGAACCAAACCCTGATTCTCTGTACTCGTTACAACCACGGTAGACATATAATGTACCGTCTAAAGTTGATAAGTCAGACACTTGAAAGATATGTCGTCGACACAAAGGTCATACGATCAACACAAAGTTATTTAGAGTCACCAACAAACAGTTCCGGTTAAAGAACTAGAAGGTTTTGATCTAATAAAAGCATTCCGATATTGCTACCGGAATTGTCGCATGTATTAGCCCAGGCTTTTCCTCGGTTATTCCATTTAGAATTTATGATCAAAGAAAGTTATAGCTGATGTAATGAGCCGTACGCAGTTTCACCTTAAACCAGTTCATACTTAGACATGCATGGCTTAATCTTCAAGACAAAGGAAAGCCACCGACAAGATCAATCGGAAAGCTTCGTTATGATATATCAATGCATACATACACATATAAAATGTATATATAAGCATTTTTATTTCACAACAAGTCAAATGAAATCACTTCATTATGACCAGTGCTTTTTAAATAGATATATGCAGATATACATATATATATATTCGTTGTTTCATCGAGACGAAACAAAACCAACCCATATCATAGGAATAAATTCATTCCTGTTCTTAATGCAACTCTGTTACAAGCATTCAAGCCCAAACTATCAACATATGACTAGTTATTGAAAACTAATCAACAATTGTTAGTTATTATTTGTGTGCGTAAGTTGAAACATTTTCAACCGCATTCACTTCTTTGCCAGTTGTGATGTTACAATTTTAATGTAATTCGTTCGTATTTAATGCGCATCTAATATATACGATGAGTTGCAAAGTCGACGAAGCAGCTTCGTCAAACTTTTTTTTTCATCATATACAATTTAGTTCACATTGCTAAACAACTGTTTAACACACAGTCATACTAGCCGAACAATTACTTCATCACAATATCATCCTCGAGAAACAAGATCATTCATAGGCCAGCCGAATCTGTACAAAAAATCTTTTATCGGATTCATCGACTTAGAGAGTGATTCATATTACACATGAAAGTGAAGCAAACGTTTTGCTGATTCGTTTCATATCGAAGCAGCTAAATGATTGCAAGCGAACCATTTTCATATTATATATGAAAGTGAAGCAAACATTTTGCTGATTCGTTTCATATCGAAGCAGCTAAATGATTGCAAGCGAACCATTTTCATATTATATATGAAAGTGAAGCAAACATTTTGCTGATTCGTTTCACATCGAATAAGCTATTTCTTTTTCTTTCCTTTCCTTTCCTTCGTCATTCTCTATACTACATATATATATGTATATCGAAGAAAGAACGAAACGAATCATCCATTTTGCTTGTTCTCTTTCTTTTCATCGATAATGTATATACCCAGAACGGACTGAACTAGTCCATTTTGCAAGCTCTCTTTCTTTTCATCGACGATTATCTCTCTCGTTCGCTCCCTATATATACATCATACGAAGTCACTTTTTTTTCTTGGGGGTTATTCCATTTCTCGTATTCAGCTATTGGGTTTACCTATCAATTCAACTATACATTATAATGAAGATTGGATAAATCGATTTCCTGGTCCTTTTGACTTTCAAATCAATCGACTTTTCCTTCAATTTTCATATTATATATGAAGTTGGAACAAACGTTTTGCTGATTCGTTTTAGGTGGAATCAGCAAAATGATTGCAATGGTTAAACTTTCATATTACATATGAAAATGAAGCAAACATTTTGCTGGTTCGTTTCACATCGAATCAGCCAAATGGTTTCAATGGTGAAACTTTCATATTAAATATGAAAATGAAGCAAACATTTTGCTGATTCATTCAATTTTGAATCAACTCTGTGATTTTTCTATTTTTTGTATTTCAAGTTGAATGAAAAAAAAATAAATTTCTTGTATTTATAAAATAATCTTGAAAATTTGTCAGTCCCGTCATCCCCGTTTTACCTATCGATTCAACCTTACATTATAATGAAAATTGAAAAATCGATTTGCTGGTCCTTTTGACTTTCAAGTCAATCGACTTTTCCTTCAATTTCATATTATATATGAAGTTGGAACAAACGTTTTGCTGGTTCGTTTTACGTCGAATCAGCTAAATGATTGCAAGCGAATCATTTTCATATTATATATGAAAGTGTAAAATTTGAACACAAATGCAATTCTTGTTTTCTTTTCAACAATATTTTTTTCCAAAAATTTATTTCAAAACAAAGTTAACGCAAAAATTGTTTCGTATCAATACAACATATGGAATTCATTGAATCAAATGCAACGATCCGATGTTAAATCGGAAAAAAAAACTTTTTTTTATTTATTTTCTCTATGAAATGAAATAATCTTGAAAATTTGTCAGTCCCGCCATCCCCGTTTTACCTATCGATTCAACCTTACATTATAATGAAAATTGAAAAATCGATTTCCTGGATTCCATTTCTCGTATTCAGCTATGACCCTTCATCTTTCTCGATACAACTTCACTTTATACGAGCAAGAACGAAAACAATTATTTTGGTTTCTTTTCATGTTTAATTGATTTTCCAATTTGTTCGATTTAGTTAATTTAGTGTTTCTTGATAGCTCTATGGATGGATAAATGGATAGATAGATAGATAGATAGATTGAGATGAAGGTAATTATTTTTCGATTTGAAATTATTCTTTTTTTCTCAATTTATTGATGTAAATCAGAAATATTTGATTTATTTATTCATTTGATTGGCATAGATATGCGATGCAATCAGTGATAGTTATCTATGTATTGACTCATCGGATGTGTTTTGTTTAAAATAAATTCGATGATTGTAAATAAAATAAAGAATTTTTTTCAAAAATCTTTTTATTTGAAATGATCATTATGAGCTGATGATGTATATGAATGGCATTTTATTTTTCAACTTTTCAAATTCTTTTTTTTTTTTTCTTTGAAAATAAACCTTTTGAATATTTTACTTTCTTTTTTCTTGCTTATGTTGCTGATAATTAATGTTTTCTTCGGTTTCGTTTCGTCTTTATTTCTTCTTTTATTTGATTATTTAGAATGAATGAAAACGAATATGATGAACGAAAAAAAACAAAAACAAAAACAAAAACAAAAAGAAATAAACAGTATAGTCAAGAAAATTCATGTTTGAATGTTTTCAATTGACTTTAAAATTGTTTTTTTTCGTTGAAATAGAGAGAAATCAAATTGGTATTATGTTTTAGATGATTTGGTGAGATGGATGCATGTCAAAAAGAGAGAGAAAAAGAGAGAAAAAGAAAAAAAAAAGAAAATTTCTCTCTATGGCTCTCTCTCTCTATCTATCTTCATGTGATATTGATTCACGATGAAATGATGAAATATTATTCGATTAAAATTACAATTTAACTGATTTTATTTTCAAATATCGATCTATTTTCATGATGACATGATGATACACGACATATGTGTGTTATTTTCGGTAAGTTTTTGTCGAAAAAAAACAAGAAAAAAGTTTTTTTTTTTCTTTTTTTTGTTTAGATCAACGATTCTTATGTCGCAACGTGATAAAATTCGATTCAAATTTCATCAGAAATGGATTTCTCGTTCATTTTGATTCATTCTCAACGATTCGAACGACAAAATGAAATAAAAAATGGATTCAAATTTCGAATAAAAAATAATATCTTTTTGAATTTTCAGGATTAATTTTATGTTTGAACGTATTCATATTTGAATTTGTATTGAAAGTTTTGGTTTTTTTTCTGTTTGAAATAAAATGAACAAATAAAAAAAGAAGTTTTTTTTTCTCAATATCATGTAATGAATGATGAAAATGGTCAAAGCCTTCTCTTTTGAATCGAATTCAAATCAATGAAATCAATATCGTGATGATGATGATGATGATGATG
>Ga0209935_1005861_pt1 | contig 10154 bp, 8 predicted proteins | sample ThiBio_1000_plan_2_FD_183958 | JGI IMG/M metagenome (GOLD analysis project Ga0209935, IMG submission 183958) | Wastewater bioreactor microbial communities from Cape Town, South Africa - Thiocy_cont_1000_plan (SPAdes) | ecosystem: Engineered > Bioreactor > Thiocyanate-remediating >... | reverse complement strand
GAGAAGGAAGAAAGAGGGTCGCTATTGACCTTGTTCTCTCGATTCTAGAGGTAGATCGGCCATCATCCAGTCAACGGCCTCCGATCCTGATAGAATAGCTGAGAATCGGCGAAACTCGACTCGAATTGGACAGGGCAACAAAGAGACAGAAACCACAATACAATAATTGAACTTACCGACAAAACATTTCCTATACCGGCGCAAGTGGTATCTGGTAGATCGAGAAACGCTTGTTAATCATTCGATCGATTATGGGGTGCAGATTTACCGTCTATCTTTAATGACAAGACCGGTTGATGGATTTCGCATCCGCTTAACCAAATCGCTAATCTTTGTTTGGTTGCACAAACAATTGCGGTGACTCAGTCGACAGTGAAGAGAAGGAAAGAAAGGGGGGGGGGGGGGGGAGTTTTCACCTTTCCTATATCACTCTTTGATGTGGAAACAGCCTCGGCCGAGACATCCTCCTTGGATACTGTTTGTGAGACAAGCAGTCCTTTCACCCCCAAGGATAAATCCAGGGAGGCGTTGTTGTTGTCTGTTGAAACGAAGGGTTCCGCCATCCCGCGCAGTATCTCGTTTTCCTTACCGGTAATCTGCTTTAGGAATGGATGCTGCTCCGGAGGAGGAGTTGCAGGCTGTGAGATGCTTCTCGACAGAGAGAGATAGAAGAGAAAATGAATTACACAATACCTCCAACAATTCAGCAGCCGAAGGGCGTGCGAAAGCCTCTCTCTGTGTACAAAACGCAACGAACTCATTTAACAGCTGCGACCTATCGAGTATATGCATTCGCATGCTCACATTGGGGAGATCACAAATTTGGGCTACCTACCTCTCAGAGGGTCGAGATAGAGTTGGCGGGATCTCTCCTTCGGCTATAATAAATAACGCCCGAAATGGCAGCTCATCCTTTGGAATCGTCTTTTGTTACAACAGTGCACGAGGGTTGGGGATGAATCAGCCACTTACATAAAGGGGTGGCGCCCCTTCAGCCATTTCGATGGTCGTAATACCCAATCCCCAAATATCTATGGGTGTGCCATATGACTTTTCCAGAATTAGTTCTGGGGCCATCCCTGTATGTGACCACGGTCAATAGGAGGCAAGGTTCTTTCTCATAAATACGCACAATAGGGAGAACCGATAGCAGTTTGGCCCCTCGAAGCCTCCTTAAGGAATGTGGAGACTCCGAAGTCAGCTATCTTGGCTTCGCCTTTTGCTGTTAGTAGAATGTTATCCGCCTTCATGTCCCTGTGGTGGGATGGTTTAGCAGCAAAACACTATGCAGCGATAATACCGGTGGATAATGCCAAGCTTGTGAAGAAATGCTAAACCCTGCGCCACTTGTAAGGCCACTGATGCGATCTGTTCATCGGACATCTTTAGCCCTCTTTTAAGGAGGTTGGCCAGAGAACCACAATCGCAATATTCCAATGCAAGCTTCAGCAACGTGATGGAGAAATTGTGATTTTCAATTGTTATACATCGATGGGGCTTACCCACACAGAACCGTTGAGGAAATGAGCGCTGCGGAACCCAACAATATAGGGGCACTCGGTGGCTTGCTTAAGGATGTTGATTTCACCAGTGATAGCCTTCAAGTCTGAAAGCGTGGTAGTAGCGAGCGCGTTGACCAGTTTATGCAGTTCCTCGGACGTAATCGCTTCCTTCGCTTCGACAGCCATTATCTTGAGGGCAACATCCTCTTTGCTGACTGCTGATATCGCCAGATATACACTGCCATAGGCACCGGCACCTATCTTCCTCTTCAACACAAACAATGCCTCACTTTCCTCCATCACACGGCCATGATGCAATTGCAAATTAAAAATCCGAGAAATGCCCAACGCACTGGAGAGCGGCCAAAAATGAGCTTTCTGCCACTGTTTCCTTACCCTAAACCGCTTACTCTAGCGTACAATGAATGCCGTAAAAGGCCCAATAAGTCGTACAGGACCAATGAATGAGCAATCCAAGACCAATTGTTCAGCTTAATTATTCCTGGAAACCTCCGGCAGCGCAAAAAATTGCACAAACTTTGGCAGCAACATGGAAAACAACGCAAGTGCGTCGCAAGAGGGTTCTGGGGCTGACGCCTCGCAGCAGGCACAGTCACAGGATCATATCTCGCTCAAGGTTGTCGATCAGGTAATATTCCTAGGTGTGTTGCCTTATCGGAAAACTAATGAGCCCGGAAGGATTCAAATGAAGTCTACTTCAAGATCAAAAGACAAACCCCCTTGCGAAAGTTGATTGATGCTTACTGTCAGAGGCAAGCCAAATCTGCTTCATCCATCAGATTTTTATATGACGGGCAAAGAATTCAGCCAGATCAAACACCTGAGGAGGTAACTACAATATTAGTACAAATACATAAATGACAAATTTTTTTTTCCCTCCAACAAGTTGGGAATGGAGGACAACGATATCATAGATGCAGGTGTGTGATTTACACTTCCTAATCGTTCTCTCTTACTTTCCCACCATAGTGCTGCAGCAGACAGGCGGTTGGTAATCGATTCCACATGTCCTCTTGGCAGGTGCTTTTGCAAGTCTTACTTAAATAAATACCAAACGTTCACAAAACGAACTGTCCTCCCTCTAACGCCCCAACAGCCACCAATACCTCATTTGTGAATGCTGCAAACTCGGGCTGGGTGATTGCTTCTTTCAGAAGTTCGCCAGGAACCGGCGATAAGGCGATTTCCGTTAGCACGGTACGGAGTCTAGAATCTTCCAACATTATACGCAACGAAGGAGAAGAAGCGAGCTGTTTAAGTTGTGTGGTACGCAGACGAAAGAGTTCAGTTTCTTCTTCAGGGCTCCGTTCCTGCGTTTGTTCTGCGCTATTAATATTTGGGCTTGGTATTTGCTTTGTGCAAGGCGTTCCTGAACGTTAAGTAAGCAAAGAAGTGTACGCGACTTGGAAATTACCTTTATGAATGCCGCAGCAAGCAACAGAACAACTGGGCGAGAACCGTCAGCAAAAGGAACTGAAACAAAATCGCGATTTCACGTACTACGGCAGCAGGCAAACAGGGCACTTGTACTTGGCTACGTTTTCACTACATACCCCGCACAATTTAGTGCGCGGATCGTGTTGTTTCTGTGGTCTCTTTCGTTTTCTTTGCTCCGCTCTTGTTGTATTGCTTTCTGCTTGCTCTGTCATTCTCGCACTCGCTTCCTCGAAAACCAGTGACTTTGGCTGTACTGCCTCGCCGCTGATAGCTGGCCACTAAATGGATGCCAACCCCGGGGACAGTGATGCTAGCACACCAGTTCGAAAGCATCACAACCTTGTTTGGGCAGACTTGGTAAAACCTCCCTCTCCAAATATCTTGCAAATGAATCGTTTTACCTTCATCTCCAAATCAGAATGTTGCAAAATTCATATTCTGGAGCACCACATTCAACTTTGTCTTTGAAGGGGGGTGCAACTATCCACTGGATCTGGTGAAAACAAGATTACAAGTGCAATCTTCGGTATATCATTCGAGAATCAAATAGGATTTGTAATTCTGTATTTAGGTTTATGCGACAACTTTCCCCCAATATTATGGCACATTTGATGCAATGCGCACAATTGTACGGCAAGAGGGGTTGTTTGGTAAGCCTCACATATTGATGGTAAATGAATTGACCACTTCCTTAGGCCTCTGGAAAGGTTTCGGTGTAACCAGTTTAGGTTATCTGCCTACTCAGGCCATATTTTACGGTAGAGTTTCGCCCCCTTCGCTGTCAACTTACTCATTCCTGCGGCCTTTGTAGGGACATATGAATTCAACAAAGATCGGCTCTCAAAAGCGCTGCACTATCTGAACAGTAAATACTTTCCTGGACAAGAAGCGGACAGTGACCGCATAAGTACAGTCTGCAAAAGCGGCTCTCTTCCTCTCTCATATCCTTCCCTATCCTCAGATGTTGCGGTAGCATTTGTTTCTGGCGGGTTTGCCGAGTTGATGGCGGGCTTCTTGTGGGTTCCCATGGATGGTATTCCCTTATTTTATTTTTCATGCTTCACAGTGTCGATACTGACCCATTGGCCAAGTTATTGTGCAGCGCTTACAAATCCAAGGCCCGTCCACGCAGCACCATCTCTATAAAGGAGGATTAGGTATGTAGTACATTGCGGCCAAGGCAGGAGTGATCGATCGACACTCACTCCGTATGTAATATGCAGATGCCTTCCAAAAGATCGTAGCCAAAGAAGGTTTCATTGGTCTATATCGAGGCTATTCTGCCTCCATGCTTAGTTATATGCCAGGTGAAATTGCCTATTACACTGTTTATCTATATAGGCGCGGAATGTATTGTGCTAACTGCCTGCTGTTAATTACGTAGCGGCTGCTGTGTCGTGGGCAACGTATGAATTTATGAAACAGAAGCTTTATAAATACAATGTGGATATATGGGTTCGAAAGGTGTGGACATCAGTATTCGGCGCCGACCATAGCTCGCGATCTTACGCAGGCAAGAGTAAAGCCACAGAAGATGTGCGGAAAGAGAGTCACCTCGTCAATTTCATGGCGGGCATGACTGGGGGAGTGCTTGCAAGTGTTGTAGTCAACCCCATGGATGTTGCGAAGACTCGGCTACAAACGGATACGTATTTACGCGATGCTACGCGTACGTGGGAGCCCCCGTTGCACCATCTGCCTATTCCTCTGAGCACGCAAGTCGATTCCCAGGAGAAGCTAGGTCGCCAGAATGCTTGCGTGGAACGTAAATACACTGGCTTGCTCTCCGCTTTGCGTCTTATGGTAAAAGAGGAAGGTACTGCTGCCTTGATGAAGGGTGTTCTTCCTCGCATCATGTTCTTTGCACCGCTAGCTGGTATGCAATATTCTATTTATGAGTTGGCCAAGCAGCTGGCTCAAGTATCGGATGCAGAACTGAAGGTTTCATCCACCCCCACACACCATGCTTTTCTTCTTCTCCACTCTAACGCGTGTCCCGTACCCGTCAGGCAAGAGGACTCGATGAATAGAGCAAAGAAATTCCTGGGGCTACTGCAAAAGCAAGCCGCGAGTTTTGTTGTTGAGTGCGGCGTTCATTGCAAGCAGGGTTAGCTACTAGGATACTGTGTTTACAACGAGTTGACAGTGGTAAAATATAAATTATTATTCAGGTTGAGCCTTTTGGTCTCAGAGCAAGCTTGGGCTGACAGATTGCAGCAACGATCTGAGAGAACATCGTTATTGTGAGAGAGAGAGAGAGAGAGAGAGAGAGAGAGAGAGAGAGAGAGAGAGAGAGAGGGCGTCGCTATTTACCTTGTTCTCTCGACTCTAGAGGTAGATCGGCCATCATCCAGTCAACGGCCTCCGATCCTGATATAATAGCTGAGAATCGACGAAACTCGGCTCACATTGGACAGGGCAACGAAGAGAAAGCAACCAAAAGCCCACAATACAATAATTGAACTTACCGATAAAACATTTCCTATACCAGCGCAAGTGGTATCTGGTAGATCGAGAAACGCTTGTTGATCATTTGATAGATTATGGGGTGCAGATTTACCGTCTATCTTTAATAACAAGACCGGTTGATGGATTTCGCATCCGCTTAACCAAATCGCTAATCTTTGTTTGGTTGCACAAACAATTGCGGTGACTCAGTCGACAGTGAAGAGAAAGAAAGCAAGGGTGAAGGGGGGGAAGGGGAGTTTTCACCTTTCCTATATCACTCTTTGACGTAGAAGCAGCCTCGGCCGAGACATCCTCCTTGGGTACTGTTTGTGAGACAAGCAGTCCTTTCACCCCCAAGGATAAATCCAGGGGGGTGCTGTTGGTGTCTGTAGAAACGAAGGGTTCCGCCATCCCGCGCAGTATATCGTTTTTCTTCCCGGTAACCTGGTTTAGGAAAGGATGCTGCTCCGGAGGAGGAGGAGGAGGAGTAGTTTGCAGGGTGTGAGATGCTTCTCGACAGAGAGATACCAGAGAAAATGAATTACAGTACCTCCAGCAATTCACTCGCCGAAGGGCGTGCGGAAGCCTCCCTCTGTGTACAATACGCAACGAACTCATTTAATAGCTGCGACCTATCGGGTATATGCATTCACATGCTCACATTGGGGAGACCACAAATTTGGGCTACCTACCTCTCAGAGGGCCGAGATAGAGTTGGAGGGATCTCTCCTTCCGCTATAATAAATAACGCCCGAAATGGCAGCTCATCCTTTGGAATCGTTTTTGTTACAACAGCGCACGAGGATGCCACTTACATAAAGGGGTGGCGCCCCTTCAGCCATTTCGATGGCCGTAATGCCCAATCCCCAAATATCTATGGGTGTGCCATATGACTTTTCCAGAATTAGCTCTGGGGCCATCCCTGAATGACCATGGTCAATAGGAGGCAAGAAGGTTCCTTCTCACAAATACGCACAATAAGGAGAACCGATAGCAGTTTGGCCCCTCGAAGCCTCCTTAAGGAATGTGGAGACTCCGAAGTCAGCTAGCTTGGCTTCGCCTTTTGCTGTTAGTAGAATGTTGTCCGCCTTCATGTCGCTATGGTGGGATGGTTTAGCAGCAAACACTATGCAGCGATAATACCGGTGGATAATGCCAAGCTTGTGAAGAAATGCTAAACCCTGCGCCACTTGTAAGGCCACTGATGCGATCTGTTCATCGGACATCTGTAGCCCTCTTTTAAGGAGGTTGGCCAGAGAACCACAATCGCAATATTCCAATGCAAGCTTCAGCGGCGTGAAATTGTGATCTACATCGATGGAGACTTACCCACACAGAACCGTTGAGGAAATGAGCGCTGCGGAAGCCTACAACATAGGGGCACTCGGTGGCTTGCTTCAGGATGTTGATTTCGCCAGTGATAGCTTTCAAGTCTGAAAGCGTGGTAGTAGCGAGCGCGTTGACCAGTTTATGCAGTTCTTCGGACGTAATCGCTTCCTTCGCTTCGACAGCCATTATCTTGAGGGCCACATCCTCTTTGCTGACTGTTGATGTCGCCAGATATACACTGCCATAGGCACCGGCACCTATCTTCCTCTTCAACACAAACAGTGCCTCACTTTCCTCCATCACACCATGCTGCAGATTGCAAATTAAAAATCCGAGAAATGTCCAACTCACAACACCGGGGATCCCAAAAATTGTGTGCCCTCTGCCCCTAACGATATGCGCCGCCTCTTTAGTACCACTGAATGTCGTACAAATGCCCAATTAGCGTACAGCGACCAATGAGCAATGTGCAGCTTAATTATTCCTGGAAACCTCCAGCATCGCAAAAAATTGCCCAAACTTTGGCAGACAGATGGAACAGAACGCCAGTGCGTCGCAAGAGGGTTCTGGGGCTGACGCCTCGCAGCAGGCACAGTCACAGGATCATATCTCGCTCAAGGTTGTCGATCAGGTAATATTCATAGGTGTGTTGCCATAAGGGAAAACTAATGAGCCTGAAGGATTCAAATGAAGTCTACTTCAAGATCAAAAGACAAACCCCCTTGCGAAAGTTGATTGATGCCTACTGTCAGAGGCAAGCCAAATCTGCTTCATCCATCAGATTTTTATATGACGGGCAAAGAATTCAGCCAGATCAAACACCTGAGGAGGTAATACAATATTGTAAACAAAAATGACAATTTTTTTTTTCCCTCCACAGTTGGGAATGGAGGACAACGATATCATAGATGCAGGTGTGCGATTTACTCTTCCTAATCGTTCTCTCTTACTTTCCCACCATAGTGCTGCAGCAGACTGGCGGTTGGTAAACGATTCCACATGTCCTCTTGGCAGGTGCTTTTGCCAGTCTCACTTAAATAAATACCAAACGTTCACAAAACAAACTGTCCTCCCTCTAACGCCCCAACAGCCACCAATACCTCATTTGTGAATGCTGCAAACTCGGGTTGGCTGACTGCTTCTTTCAGGAGCTCTCCAGGAACCGGCGATAAGGCGATTTCCGTTAGCACGGTACGGAGTCTAGAATCTTCCAACATTAGACGCAACGAAGGGGAAGAAGCGAGCTGTTTAAGTTGTGTAGTGCGCAGACGAAAGAGTTCAGTTTCTTCTTCAGGGCTCCGTTCCTGCGTTTGTTCTGCGTTATTAATGTTTGGGCTTGGTATTTGCTTTGTGCAAGGCGTTCCTGAGTGGTAAGTAAGCAAAGAAGCGTACGTGACTGGGAAATTACCTTTATGAATGCTGCAACAAGCAACAGAACAACTGGGCGAGAACCGTCAGCAATAGGCTGGAAAGAAGACAATAAAAAGCAAAAGGAGCAAAATCGCGATTCACGTACTACGGCAGCAGGCAAACAGGGCACTTGTACTTGGCTACGTTTTCACCACATACCCTGCACAATTTAGTGCGCGGATCGTGTTGTTTCTGTGGTCTCTTTCGTTTTCGTTGTTCCGCTCCTGTGTTGCGTTCTGCTTGCTCTGTCATTCTCGCCGCTTCCTCGAAAACCAGTGACGATTGTTGGGCGCCCTTGCTGCCCAGCTGGCCGCAAAATGGATGCCAACCCCGGGGACAGTGATGCTAGCACACCAGTTCGAAAGCATCACAACCTTGTTTGGGCAGACTTGGTAAACTCCCTCTCCAAATATCTTGCAATTGAATAGTTTAACCTTCATCTCAAATCAGAATGTTGCAAAATTCATATTCTGGAGCACCACATTCAACTTTGTGTTTGAAGGAGGGTGCAACTATCCACTGGATCTGGTGAAAACAAGATTACAAGTGCAATCTTCGGTATCCGTCATTCGCGAATCAAATAGGATTTGTAATTCTGGATTTAGGTTTATGCGACGACTTTCCCCCAATATTATGGCACATTTGATGCCATGCGCACAATTGTACGGCAAGAGGGGTTGTTTGGTAAGCCTCATATATTGATGGTAAATGTATTGACCACTTCCTCCTTAGGCCTGTGGAAAGGTTTCGGTGCAACCAGTTTAGGTTATCTGCCTACTCAGGCCATATTTTACGGTACGGTTTCACCTCTTCACTGTCAACTTACTCATCCCTGGGCCTTTACTGCGGCGTTTGTAGGGACATATGAATTCAACAAAGATCGGCTCTCAAAAGCGCTGCACTATCTGAACAGTAAATACCTTCCTGGACAAGAAGCGGACAGTGACCGCATACGTACAGTCTGCAAAAGCGGCTCTCTTCCGCACTCTCTCATATCCTTCCCCATCCTCAGATGTTGCGGTAGCATTTGTTTCTGGCGGGTTTGCGGAGTTAATGGCGGGCTTCTTGTGGGTTCCCATGGATGGTATGTTTCCTTTTTTTTTTTTATTTTTATTTTTCATGCTTCACAGATATCGATACTGACCCATTCGCCAAGTTATTGTGCAGCGCTTACAAATCCAAGGTCCGTCCACGCAGCACCATCTCTATAAAGGAGGATTAGGTATGTAGTACATTGCGGCAAGGCAGGACGACACTCACTCTGTATGTACTATGCAGATGCCTTCCAAAAGATCGTAGCCAAAGAAGGTTTCATTGGTCTATATAGAGGCTATTCTGCCTCCATGCTTAGTTATATGCCAGGTGAAATTGCCTAGTACACCGCTGTTTGTCAGTTTAGGCGCGGAATGTATTGTGCTAACTGCCTGCTATTAATTACGTAGCGGCCGCTGTGTCGTGGGCAACGTATGAATTTATGAAACAGAAGCTTTATAAATACAATGTGGATATATGGGTTCGAAAGGTATGGACATCAGTATTCGGTGCCGACCATAGCTCGCGATCGTACTCAGGCAAGAGTAAAGCCACGGACGATGTGCGGAAGGAGAGTCACCTCGTCAATTTCATGGCGGGCATGACTGGGGGAGTGCTTGCAAGTGTTGTAGTCAACCCCATGGATGTTGCGAAGACTCGGCTACAAACGGATACGTATTTACGCGATGCAACGCGTACGTGGGAGCCCCCGTTGCACCATCTGCCGATTCCTCTGGGCACGCAGGTTGGGAATTCCCAGGAGAAGCTAGGTCGCCAGAATGCTTGCGTGGAACGCAAATACAGCGGCTTGCTCTCCGCTTTGCGTCTTATGGTAAAAGAGGAAGGTCCTGCTGCCTTGATGAAGGGTGTTCTTCCTCGCATCATGTTCTTTGCACCGCTAGCTGGTATGCAATATTCTATTTATGAGTTGGCCAAGCAGCTGGCTCAAGTATCGGATGCAGAACTGAAGGTTTC
>Ga0209935_1005859_pt1 | contig 10155 bp, 15 predicted proteins | sample ThiBio_1000_plan_2_FD_183958 | JGI IMG/M metagenome (GOLD analysis project Ga0209935, IMG submission 183958) | Wastewater bioreactor microbial communities from Cape Town, South Africa - Thiocy_cont_1000_plan (SPAdes) | ecosystem: Engineered > Bioreactor > Thiocyanate-remediating >... | reverse complement strand
GTCTCTTATTCAAGTTTAAAGTTAAAAGGGAGGGAAAGGGATACTTTTTGTTCCGCTTGTGAATCCATTCGCCCGTGTCTTGATAGAACTGATAGTAAGGCATGAACTTCCATCCCTCATTGGCGATGAATTCAACCGCATCGAGGACAAATTGGAAAATACGCTCTTCCATGAAATAATTGAAGTTGATCCGAACGAATCCCGGCCTAAGGAACTCGTTATCGTCATCGGCTATCAATTGGGCCTCGAATTTCTTGGCGGTTGTAAAATCTATCCCGAGCACTTTCTGTCCATAGGGTCCTGCACAGGCACATCCACCTCGCGATTGTATCCCAAACAGATCATTCAATAGCACCGACACTAAAATTGTGAAATTAGAAGAAAAGAACGAGAAAAAGAAAAAGATAAAGGAAACAGAAAATAATGAAGGGGAAAGAAGCATACCATAGTTATAGTGCAAGAAGCGATCGTCATGTTTAATCATGAAAGACACGATGGCGAGTCTTTCAGCGTCGTGGCTTCCTAGAACAACGATATTAGGGTTATGCTCCCATCGCGCAATCGCTCGACGGAACAGGTCGTTCTCTCTTTCCCTAATATAGGCTTCACCGACTGAAGCTTTCAGCTGAAATGCCAACCCGGCTCGAATGGCGCCCATTATATTCGGAGTCCCTCCATGCTCCCGTTCCTATTTTTGTAGACATCATGAGGTACCGCACAAAGAAAGAGAGAGAGAGAGAGAGAGAGAGAGAGAGAGAGAGAGAGAGAGAGAGAGAATGATACCTCAATATCTTTCAGATACAGATGGTCTTCGGCAGTTACGAAGAAGACAGTACCCCCGCCGGGAACAGAAGGAGGGACGCCTCTACGAAAGAGACCCTTTTTGGCGATAAGAACACCCGATGCACCCACACCACCTACGAATTTATGCGGACTCAAGAAGACAGCATCTAGCATAAACAAAATGATATTACTTATATAAAAAAACTTGTCCATTATTCATTACCTTTGTACGCAAGATGGCCGTCCTGATAGGTAGTGTTTAGAGGATTCATGTTAACACGCAAGTAAGGGCCAGCAGAGGCGTAATCCCAGAAGGACAGGGCTAAATTGAATTCAAAGTTAGATCAAGATGATGAGAAGAGGGAAGGGGTGGGAATACTCTACCTCCATGTTTATGAAGCAGAATGCTGATAGCATCTGTATCCGTAATGATTCCAGTGACATTGGATGCCGCGCAGAAAGAACCTAAGTAGTAATTCAAAATTAGAAAAGCAATGCGATAAGAATAAAATAAACAAACCTATTTTAAGAGGTCTATCTTTGTATTCAATCAGTTTTTTCTCCAAATCTGCTATGTCAATGTGTCCATTAGCGTCTTCTCCTATCATCACCACTTCGGCTATAGATTCTCTCCAAGGCAAGATATTCGAGTGATGCTCAAAGGGTCCAAGAAATACGACAGGTCTTTTGTTCTATAATATCATGTTGCTTAATGTTACTGTTTTTGTAAAGGTCTTAAGAGAAAGTAAGGGTACCTTTTCTTTGTTATCTTTCTCATCGCCTTCCTTGTCTTCCTTCTTGTCTTTACCCAGGGTATACTTGGACTTCTGCCTTCCGATCCTGCGGATTCGATCGGCTCGATACTTGACATTGAAATCCTCGATGGTTGGGGCTGAGGACACATCGTCTGCATAGAGTCCCATTGCCGAGATCAACTTGTCGATAGCTGCGGTGGCCCCGTTGCCAACGAAAAGGATCACATCCCTCAATTTCCCTTTCGAGCTATTTGCATTTACGGAGCTAATTTCAATATTGATCAGTTAAGAAGTAAGATCAATTGTGGCATATCCTTACCTCGCAATGATGTCTCGCGCTTCCCTCTTGAACACAGAGGTTTGCCAACCGGTTACGGAGGTTGAAGTGTGAGTATTAGCGTAGAAAGGGAGAACCTCGTCGCGAATGTAATCCTCTAAAAAGGACAACGCTCTACCGGAAGCAGTATAATCGCAGTACGTTATCTTCCGCCATCCAAAAGGGCCGCTGAACAATCTATCGTCGCCTATCACTCCATTTCTGCAAATCGAACGTTACGAAACGCAAATCGATAATTAATTCGTAAATACTAGTATTCGAATTACCTGATCAAAGCTGCTATGTCTTGCTTGTTGGTTGCCATTTTGAGCTCATAGGTGCTCTTTTGTTTGCCTCCCTCATCGAGAGCCTTGATAAAGCTCCGATTCTTACCTACGGCGCGCATCAACTCCTTCTTCTGGCCGGAGAGGGCTGTAGGATCTTTTCCGTCGTTTGCGTGACTGGCGCCCGGAGTACCTTCGAGCTCTTGCAGTTGTTCCATCTCAGTCCGTTGTCCGCTCTTTGGTCGCTTGCAACAAGGGATCCTTCCGAGAAAAAACTTTGAAGCAAAAGCGAAGGCCGTATGGAGGTCAACTCTCGACCTCTTGCGCTACACTTGGTGAAGTCGCTACAAGGTTTGCGAGAAGCGGAGTAGTTAGTGATGTACTTATTTTCCAAAAACTCTAGGTCACACAGATCGAGTTTGGCATCTTTCTTGGTCTCCATCGGGAAATCTATTAGCAAGCGCATCCGGAGACAGAAGTATTCGCTTATGGGGAAAAGAGGTACACTAACCTTTAACTTTAGGAACTACTTGCTAAAGTCATTTAGGGAGATCAATGGGTTTGCAAGGCGGTTTTGGAAGATGGGCATCAAAGAACAATTCGTAGGGTGGAGTGGTCGCCTGATGGTAAATTTGTTGCCTCAGCCAGTTTTGATGCTACAACTTCGATATGGCAGAATCAAGGAGGTTTGGAAACTCTTTGTTCGCGTTAAATCTCTTAAGCGTGCGTTGTTGTTTAAGGCGACTTTGAGTGTATAGCCACACTCGAAGGTCACGAAAATGAGGTGAAGGGTATCTCGTGGGATTGTTCGGGTTCCCTTCTTGCGACTTGTTCTAGGGACAAGAGTGTCTGGATATGGGAGAGTATGCTACTTCCTTCCGAAAATATCATTCGATTAACTCGTCTCTTTACCCTTACCTTAGTGGAGTCTGACCATGAGTTTGAATGTATATCCGTTCTTCATGGGCATACGCAAGATGTTAAATCTGTTTTGTGGCATCCTACCAAAGAGGTATCAAACTACTTTTTTTTACGCCGTACCTAATCTTTTCATTCAACCAGTTATTAGCATCGTGCAGTTACGATGACACCATCAAGCTGTGGGCGGATCAAGATGACGATTGGTATTGTATTGATACTATGGCAGGTCATAATTCTACAGTGTGGGAGATCGCCTTTGATAGTACCGGCGACCGACTGGTCTCTTGTTCTGACGACAAGACCATCATCATTTGGAAGAATTATCCCGATGCTGCAGGTATTATAGAGTCATCTACCCCTAGAAACATACATCACATATCTCACACATCACTATGTATAGGACGTCCAAAATTCAAAAACGTATGTACACTCAGTGGCTATCACACCCGATGTATCTACTCGGTAGATTGGTCGGCATCCGGTATGATTGCTTCAGCGGCTGGCGATGACTCGTTACGCATTTTTGCTCAGGTAAAAAGAATACCCTACCCTCTTTTTCTAATGCCAGAAAGGGGTATTATGCACACTGTGGCCACAACACTAACACAACATCCTACAACAGGACCCAACAAATAGAGATGAGAATCAGCCCACTTTCAATCAGGTGTGTGAGAAGAAGGGAGCTCATTCAGGAGACATCAATTGCGTGCGGTGGAGTCCTACGGATCCCAACTTGTTTGCGACCTGCGGCGACGACAATGTCATACGAATCTGGCAGATAGGACCCGCTGCCGTCGACCAGAAGGACACTCCCTCCCCCTCAGGGGTGTGAGAGGTGTAATACAAAGCTGCTTTTTACTAAAGTACTAAGGTTCTGTGCCTAAGTCTCATTGTCGACCCAGTGACTTTGCCTTCTGCTTTTTCTTCTTATGCGACCTTTTAGCCCTTCCTTTGGGTGCTCATTTTTTGTTTCTTCCCTTGGTACTCCTGCAAAGAGAAGTCGAACCCTCCTAGTGGCCCCAAACTTACTATGGCCACACAAATTATCGGAACCGTGAATACCACTGAATGACTGTCTAAGGTTATGGCCTGGCAGTACAAACCCACCCAATCGGGGTGGCTACCCTTTTGGTGTTTTGGGTTAGGCGTTTGCACTTCTGCGATACAAATTGCGGAGATTTGTGATACCAAAGCACTTGCGAGCTTGAAGGCCTGGTGGAACGACAACTGGAAGAAGAAATACGGTGCCGCAAACAAAAATCACGTATCGCTACCTAGAGTGCTAGCAGTACTTCAAATTCAACGTTGTTATGATGAGCCTTGTTGCATCGCTGGCAACTTTATGTTCAGCAAGGAAGATAAAGTTGTGCTCTCCCACAACTTTGGGCACAGCAAGAGTAAGGATGCGAAACAGCTCAGCAAGGAAGACTTCATAAGAAAAATGGTTGGTTTTCTCTTATCCACGAACAGCTTTACCAGCCCGAAGACAGTCTCTACACGTTTTGGAAGAAGAAGTTTCCAGAGCAGTCTGATGGAGAGAACTTTAACTCTCACTGCGCCGACTTTTAGTTGCCCGACTATCCACCTTTTCCCAACAGTAGTGCTGCTTCATGTGGGTGAAGGCAAAGGAAGCTCCATCTGATGTTTCCAGTTTTGAAGCTATTTTGCCGTTAGCAGAAAAAACAACTTGAGGAGGGAAGGTGATGCGCTGCATCCTTTTGGGTGTACTCCTCGTCCTCTGTTTGACAAGCGAGGTGGCATCAGCGCCCCGCGTTAAAAAGCTCACATCCAGGCTCAGGAAACCAATTCCCAAACCTGAGCCAATTTTGCAAGAGGATTTTAAGGTTCCACCGCCCCAAGCTCCCTCGCGTGCCGATACTATTGTCAATTATAACACATCAAGAGTATGTGTTCAAAAAGAAACGGGATCTTCAGGAATGCTGCCATCTTGCGGTTTTAACACTAGAAGAGTGGGCGAAGGATGCATCAGTGAAGCGCACACTTATCAGAGCAAATATAATTCGGGTTGGTACAGGTGCGTACTCCACGCTAGCGCTCTGGGCTGTTGTGCTCACATTTCCTTAGGTGCAAGCGAATCCCTGTTATGGTAATTCCCACGCAAACCAGAGGAGCGCTCCTGGCGAGAGCAATAGAGAGCATCGATTTTCCCGTTGATACTCTGGTTATCATACGTAATCCCTGCGATATGTGTTCCTTTCGGGTGTCGCCTGTTACTTGCAAGATTAGATGCGGCGATGTCGATCGCGCTATCGACTACCTTCTTAACAGCCATCCAAATCCTTACATCCACAAGGTTTATAGATCGTATCCCTTCAGATTGTTCTAACATTTATCATATAGATGGTGATTCATTATCCCAAACAGTTCCCTGGTGTTGCTACCGGGTGGAATATGGGCCTAATGAGGCATCGCGCCCCATGGTATCTTGTGATTAATGACGATATAGCTTTCCAAAAGGGTCTTCTTCAACGAATAGCAGAATTGGTAACAAGAAGGGCTAAGCGGGTCACCTCGTCTCACCCATCACATCCTCAACAAGGTTTGGGACCACCCCGAGATGGACGCTTTTTATAGTAACATGGGACATCCGGGCGGAGGCCATAGCTACTCAGCATTCATTCTTACACAGTCAGGACTCGACAGAATTGGGTACTTCGACGAGAATTACTTCCCTGCCTACTCTGAGGACTGCGATCATGTTCGACGACTCGTTCTCACCGGCTCCTCAGTATGGTATACCATCAACTACTTCGTGCCCATACACAACAAGAGACCCAGCGAGCGGTATCGGTTCCTCTCGGTATCCGCGCCACGACGTGACAGTTCAAGAGATAAGAAGAAGATGGAAGTCACCTTCACTCGTACATTAACGAACGCATATAAAGTCAATGTATCGAATGACAGCTACAGGGAGCTGCACCCTCCTTACCACAAATTCAAGGTGAGTCTATACAAAACCCCCCTTAAATCATGCGCAGTAACAACACTATTCTCAGTGGGGCGGCAGATGTGGTTCGGAAAAGTATCAGCGTCCGTTCAACACTCTCGATTACCCCTTTAACTCCACAACCATGTTGAACCCAAGAGAGAAACCTATTCAAGTTAAAGTGGAGGTGTACAGTCAAACGATGGAAGGAGAGCCCATCACATAACGGTAGGCAGGAAGGCTTCCTTCCGCCAAATGCAAACATGGTCCGCGAGATCGCGCACCAGATTGCGTTTGTAGAGAAGCAATGAAACTGCAGAACGTGTTGCCCACCCAGGCTTTGTCGGTGGCGGACTAAAATATTTATTTGAGAGAATGCATAGTACAGTCTTGTGTAGCTTAGTGTTATTTCACTGGGAAGCAGTCGCTGATTCCCCGAACTTGGTAATTTTGTGCTTGACAACGGCAGGCTGTTGCAGTACGGCAAATGGAGGCGAGGCCTCTCTTCGGCGGGCGGTTGCGGGACGCTCTACGGGACAGGCAAGGTAACGTTTTATCACCGGTTATCTGCCCGATTTTGTTTGTTCTTTTGTCTAACAACTGTAATCTTAGGAAAGACATACGATATTCCGCCTTTCATGGAAGGAGCCATCTCCTACCTCGAGGCAAATGGTACCGTACTCCCCGTTGAGAAAAGCTCTAATCTCCGTTTTAGCACTGGATACTGTTGGGATATTCCGTGAGCCGGGTAGTAAAGTAGAAATCGCCGAGCTTGTATCGAAAATCAACGCTCTTGAAGACATCAAGTTCGGACAAAAAGTGAAAAACTTCTTTACAGTTGCGGATATGATCAAACTCTATCTGCGGCAGCTTAAAGAGCCCTTGATTACCACTGACCTATTCGAATCTTTCAAGGGAACTGTCTCCGGAGGTAATCTGTTAAATTGTACGTAGATTGATTTTTCATTCTTTGAATAGAAAAAGATACTATGAGAGTGGACAAGAAGGAATTACGAAGATTGATACACATGTTGCCAAAAGAAAATATGGTGCTGTTGCGTCGAGTGCTGGGCTTGCTATCTCGGGTAGCACAACGTTCGCAAACGAACAAGATGACTGCTTCCAACCTCGCGCTGATGTTTGCATCATCATTTCTGCGGGCCCCCGGACAAGGGGCGGAAGCCTTTTCTTCGGCAGGTAGGTTAATATTTTTCGGAGATCAATAGGCCCTTACCTGCGGTACTACAGAGATTATGTTTCTAAGCGGTCAGCTAATTGCTGCCGACCAGCAACTCCTGTTCACCTACTCTGAGAACTACGAACAGAGTGAACCTAGCGGCGCTCAGGTAGAGTACTAGAATTGAGGTGTCCGCCCCGTATAACATGTTATCTTAAGCCCAACACAACCGCTACCGCCTTTCTTGTTTGGTTAGTGTTTGATTTACCACAACAAGGCTATGAAAAGTAAGACCATTCCTCCTATATTAATTACTAAATGTAATACTAGCGCCACTTCGTGGCCAGATTATGATGAGCAAGGAGATTTATATGTTGTAAACGGAAAGGAGCTGTATATCTACCCCGACCGAGCTGCGTTCATACAAGTGTATTTATCCGAAATATTTGCCGTAGCAGACAGCAGCAGATACTTTTACCTAAACTGTGGTACTCTCCATCGCATGTATCATGCACCCGAAAATAACACGACCGCTTATCGTAGATGATGGACGGATTGGTTTCATCTTTGGCTCTCGTGAAGACAGCGCGGGGTTTCGTGGTGTGGTTGAAAATGCTTTAGGCTATGCTATTCCAAAAGGACTTCACATTACCGTTACCACCCCACAAGTTGGTGCGAAAGCTGCACAGGGAAGTGGGACTCTGCGTCTTGCGAAAGAGCCCAAAGGTAACTTAGATCCCATGTGTTTGAAATTAATGGTGTATTTCAGATCCCTTCGAAAAATTAACTCGAGATATCGAGGAAACTGAAACAATAGGAACCGCGTGGTTTGACACCGGCAATGTACCTGCTTATGCCAAAAAGTCTCTCCCAGAGCTCATCAAAATGCCTCCGAATATGAAGGTAAAAACTGTCCTATTACTGTACATTTTGCTAACTCCACTCAGGAAAGGGAAATTATTTTGGTGGATGCCTCTGACTCAGCGCTTTCCCGCATTCTCAAAATCACCCAGCTGCTCTCGGGCAAGTTTCCTACGATAGAGAGCAAAGTTAGAGTTATTGCATTATGGGTACCAATCCGTTTCCCTCATGAAAACGAATATTAATACAGGCTATTTAGGTCGCTAATGCAATGGGCGGCTTCTATGAATCAGACACAAAGGAGCTTTGTGCGAAGCAGATTATCGCGTTGAAAGAGGAACTACAATCAAATGTAATTCCTCTTGGTAGTATAACCCATGGCGTATTACGGCATAGAGTATTGCTCTTGTACGTACTACCCAGACACATCCTTGCGAGGAGTTCGACCTAACGCTCTCCCAGCAAATTTATTTGCGATCACTTGGAGCCTCGGGTACCTTGTATGGTATCCTACAACGAAGAAGACGGAAGTCTTGTAAATCTGGTCCCTGTGAGCAGCAACATCAACAAATATAAGGTTTGTATCTCCATTTTGCATTACCATTCTAACATTACTACTTACAGGCCGTTGATCTCATGGCGTCACCGGGTCGCCTTCGTACCCAGTCCCGAGACAGGAAAATCTTGTGGTCTCATGCGCCGGAATCCCAAGCGGAGAGGCACATTATCTTGCCTGATTTACAAGCAGACGAACTGGTTTTTCATGAAAAGCTTGGACAGGGAGGCTTCTCACAAGTCTATCGATGCTCTTTGGGTCCAATTGTGTACAGCGTTCCCCCCTACATGTCACGCAGGCTCACAGCCTCTCTTTTAGATGCGCGGTAAAAGTGTACTCGCATTCGGACCAGCAAATTGGCAAAGAGCTAGTGAGAGAATGTATGATACAGACACGTTTGTCACATAAGAATATCGTCCGATGTATAGGGTATGTTTTTTGTCGTTGTTGTATGGATAGATTGCTTACAAACATTTTTAAAAAAAGATATGAAAAGAAAGGGGCGGAATTCTTTATCTTTTTGGAATATTGCGCTCAGGGCTCCTTCTGGGAACTCATACATGAGCGCCAGGGGAAACCCTTCAGCACTAAAGAGCTCGCATATTATGCGGGGGAGGTGGCTGCTGGGTTGGCTTATCTCCATCAAAACAAAATCTACCATAGAGACATTAAGGTTACCTCTTTCATTTAAGACCCTCCCTAACTTCCGGCTCCTCAGAGTGCAAATATTTTGGTGGATGGAGACCCATATGGGGAATACTACAAAACAATCAAGCTTACAGATTTCAATATATCTACCAGCAGAGCTGGAACACAGACGAAAGTGGGCACCCCACGTATGCATTCCCTTTTGTCTATCTGTTTGACTCATTCTAATATGACGCTGATTCGCATGGCTATAGAATATATGGCTCCAGAGCTCATGCAACGTAAAGAAGAAATTGACACCGCAAAAACAGACAGTATGTCCCTCCGATATTATCGTTCTCTTGTTTCTCTTTTTTCTCTTCTTTTCTCTGTTTCGTTCTCTGTTTCGTTCTCTTTTCTCTTTTCTCTTTTCTCTCTTCTCTTTTCTCTTTTCACTTTTCTCTCTTCTCTTTTCTCTTGTAAATAATTTCTGCACACAGTTTGGGCGTATGGGATGTTCTTGGTGGAACTCCTGACATTGAATGCACCCTATGCCGGAATGGAGGAGAGTCAGTACACCAGCTTGATTTGCAAAGGGGAGCTGCCGCCGAATGTACCAAAGACGGGCAAGACGATGGAACTTGTGCGCAAGTGTTGCCACATTAATCCCGCCCTCCGCCCAACTGCCGAGGAGATAGTGACCTTCTTGAATCCTTTGGGTTCATAAGAATGCCACTAGATATTATACCGATGCCAGGCCCTTTCTTTCCCCCTCCCTTGCATGTCCTTCCCCTTTCACCTTTCTAAGATGAACTTCTTGGAAATTGTTTTCTCTCTCTCTTTTTGGTCGGAGGCGAAAACAATGGCAGACCAAACAGCGACAGGTAGAGGCGCGATTGAGCGATATGATCCCCAATTTGAAGACCAA
>Ga0209935_1005856_pt1 | contig 10159 bp, 10 predicted proteins | sample ThiBio_1000_plan_2_FD_183958 | JGI IMG/M metagenome (GOLD analysis project Ga0209935, IMG submission 183958) | Wastewater bioreactor microbial communities from Cape Town, South Africa - Thiocy_cont_1000_plan (SPAdes) | ecosystem: Engineered > Bioreactor > Thiocyanate-remediating >... | reverse complement strand
TTGTCGAAAGACGGTTGGGGCAACGGAACTATAAAACTCCGGCATAACCAGCTTGTTGAAGCCGCTCCAAAAGTAGGTGCTGGCCAAGATGATTTGGAGGGAGATTTGAGGTAGCGGGAAGAGGAAGGCAGCCAAGGCGAAGAGATAGTAGTGATGATAGAAGAGACGCCAGAGATCGAAGAGGCATAGACTCGCGAATAATAACACAGAAGGAAGGAGGTACTGCCTATACCCGAAGATGGCAGCAGTAAGGAATAGGATGAAGAGGTAGACGAGGAGGTTGTTGAATTGTTGATGGCGAAAGAGATAGGAACTAATAGGCTGAAAGGACACCAAGGGGAGGTTTTTAGGGCCCAATCGGAGTCCCCAATAGGGCAAATTCCTCTTCCCGTTGGAGAGCCAATGATAACCCATAAACAGACACATATGACCAAGCAACCCTATCCCGCAAATAGTAAATAGCAAGTGCTCGCCGTCATGACGCCATTGAGTGTCCGAGGATGTTTTATGCAATTCATAAGGTAAAAGGGAGATGGGGTGAGGATGGGAGATCTTGTCAGATGTCACGGAGATGATGAGTGAACCAAGCGCGCTAAGCGAATACACTGCGCTTTGCGGCCACGAGATTAGAAAGCGCGGCCACCACCAGAACTTGTTCCACTTTTGTATCCAGACAGCGTCCCTTTACGATCTATGAATCAACGGAAATGCACACAAACCGGAAAGGATTACCTTGTATCCTCGTCCTTTGCCACATCCTCTTCCATGCATTCAAGCTCAATTTCGTAGAATAGCAAAAACGAGCAAAGAGGAATTAAAAAAGTCTACAAAACCAAAATTCGAGGGATTGCCAAGATGAAAAAGGCGGAGGTGCGTTTGTTAATCCCTGTTAAAAAGTTAACAGCATGTCACATGATGGAGAGCTTGCCACTTGCTCTGATGTGTCACTATCACTTACCCCCACAATCGTTTTGCCAACACAGGAAGAGCCGCCGGTCGACTTTCTTGTGAAGAACTTATTGTCGAGTGACAAGGAATTCTTCATAGCTACGATACTGCATGACTTCCAGTTCACCTCCCTTGGAGACTTTGTGGTCGGTGGACAGCCACAGGACACTGAGAAACTCAATCTCGCCTTCCTCCAATTCTATCGAAGCCATCGAACTCTCCGCAAATTCTTGCGGTGGTCAATCGAAAGAGACATACAACGCCAGATCCTCTTTAGGTTACCCCACCACAACTTTCCCTCCCTTGATGTGTGGTGTTGTCTGTGAGAGTGAAGCCGTTTCAGAGGGCACCCTATTATGTTTATTTATGTTGGTCTAACAAAGTCTTACCGCAATTTAGGGAGTCATCGCATAAAATGCTATTGCCCTTGTTCAAGCTGGGTTCTGGCAAGACCCTCCTCACCAACTGCCTCCGAGCATTCCTTGATAATCTATCAGACGTGGTTGCTGATGGTGAGCCTTTTTATTCTATGCGAGAGTGTTAATTTTACCATATATGAGACTCAGAAGAAGGACTGGCAAACAATCTGGCTGTAGAACTAGCAAAGTTTGTGGAGACCGCCTTCGTCGCTGAAAAATATCCTCTCTTCATACGCGAGACATTATCTATCGCAGTAGATCTCGTCTTGCAACACCAAAAAGGTTTGAATATTCAAACGCTAATCCCTTTTTTTTTCCCCATTCTCACCTTTATCCCAAAAACAGCGAGTTCCAAGTCTTCTAACTTGAACGAAGAGGATGTAGCGCGCTATTGTGTGTGTTCCCTAATTATTCACCAATTTTGGTACTTTTCCTTCGCTTGTTGTCTACATAAAAAAGATATACTAATCCCCCTTGCTCTTATTAGGTGTCCTGCCATCCTCAACCCCCACGAATATGATGTAGTTTCGAAGGAGCGCGCGTTTTCTCCTCTCGGAAAGCAATTGCTGCTCAAGGCTGCAAAAATGATACGCGAATTAGGCAACTACGCTCTGGATACCGAAGGCGCTGAAGGTAACCTTTACTTATCCCCCCCCCCCCGAAACCTCAACTTAATCCTCGTTTTTTTATCAGTGCACAAAGCCTTGCAACCTAAAAAGGAATTCGTGCGCAACTTTTTAATTGCGTTGGCTAAATCGCCAAGCGGGAATAGCGAGAGATCACTCTCTCGTAGAGTATCAGGTGAATTAACAGATGACATGGAAACACCACCCCTCTTAACTGAAGAGGTACTGCTCCCACGCCTTCTACTACTACACCCCTCCTAATCTCCTTTTTTGCTTAAATTAGTCATATAACGAACTCCGAAGTATCCTCGAGGCATGCCAAAGGAATATCGACTACAACATCCCCACCGACTCCGATCTCTACACGAAATTCTTCACCGAATTAATGAAGCATCGCATCAAGAGCGATGGATGGCAGAGCTTCTCAGAGAGCGATACCTACACCGTTTACATCAAGAAGACAAAGTCGCATTCATCGAAAAATCTCGAAAAATTGAAGGAGAAGGAGGAAAAGGAAGGTGACTACACCCTCATGAAGGTCGAACGATTCCTTAACGCTCGCGTTCCCGAGGTACGAAAATCTTAAAAATTCCCAGAAAACGAAAACAAGTACAAATGCTGAGTATCTTTTTTTCAGGTGTATGAATTCCTACGGAACCCCGCGAGCATCCCCAAGACAGACCCTACAGCTAGCGAAGTGCGAGTTATAGTAGATTATAATCCAACGCGACGGTTGATGTATATAGGCAATTCCCTCCCTTTCCCGCTGTCCAATCGAGATTGTGTATTTATGCAGCATGAAACCTTATTATCTGACGGCCAAGAGGTATCTATTTTAGTTCTATTTCATTAGAAATATAATTAAATCGACCCTTATTATTAGGCCATAATTGCAGGACACTCAGTTGAAACACCCCTTATGCCTCCTGTTAAGGTAAAAGACAAATACTAAATATGAATCTATTTTGTATTAAATTGTCATTCTGAAGGGAGTCGATCGGGTGTTCTTATTGGCGTCAGGCTTTTTGATAGAGACGGCAGGGTCCGATCGGTGCAAGATATCCTACCTCATTCATGTATCTACCAAATCCTCAGTGCCTTCAGCCGTTATCAACAGAGTCCTTAAAGACACCATGAAGGTACGCGCTACACCCCTCCATTTTAGACCAAATTACATATAGACATCTTTTTCACAGACCAAGCGAAATTGTCATCCAAGCAGAAAAAGAAGAGAGCCAAGGCTGAAGCGAGGGCGAAGAAAGTCCTCTACAAATCTCAGACGAAGCTCAGCCGAACCGAATCTATCAATCAACTCATCGCGAGTTCGGGAGGCCACGAGACAAGAAGAGCTACAGCTATCGGCTACGCGCGAGAAAAAGACCGAGAAAAGGAAAAAGACAAGAAGGAAAAGAAAAAGAAGAAGAGACGATCGGGATCCACCAAGAAGGAGGACCTGGCTGCATCCGCGGAGTATTTAACAAACTCGCATGACTCCTCGAGACCCCGAAGCCTTTCGGCCTCACAGCGCTCGAAAAGCTTAAGGGAGGTGCGCGTTACGACTCCGGAGGAACAAAGAGCCAGCGCTGACGTCAGCATTGCGCAGCAAATGCATGACAATTTAGACAACAACGAGATAGAGGATATAGCGGAGAGGATGGTGGGAGCATTAGATATCAAGGATCGCGTCCTACATCGTGTGCTACACAAGAAATGCTTTGTAGGGTGCGAGGCGGTGAAGTGGCTAATGGATATCGGGGAGGTGGGCTCTGAGGGGGAAGCTGTTGCCCTGGGCAACACGATGATGAAAAACGACATCTTCTACAACACGCAGGGGCAGTACGGCTTCGAGAACAGCGATGAGTGTTTCTATCGATTCACCAAGGACGAGACCAACCTCATCGAGGAGGAATTCAAGGAATTAGAACTTGAGGAGACCATCAAGCAAGTCAGAGAGACAGGAGAGAAGTTGATGAGCATCCCCGTCCTCGAGAAGAAGGTAAATTTCTATTAATTTCTATGTCTATTCCCTTATTTATACCATCATATTTGATCTTCCCCATGAAAATAGACCTAATTACCATTTTTCGATAATAATCAAGATCGAACGGCACGCGTCACTACTTGAGAGAGCGCAGTTATGGGACACGCCAGCTTACCTCGAAATAATCGAGGCTAGTACTAGTGGAATGACCGACACCCGATCGCAGATGACAGCAGCGAGCACTACCAAAACACCAACAGGGATGGTGGGGATACTCAAGAGCAGTCTCTTCCGCAAGACCTTCCTTCGACTCTTCGTACTCTCCGTTGTGCTGGAGTTGCTTGTGGGTGTCGTAGGGGGTGGCCAGGAACTCAGCGTTTTGCGCCTGGGTGTGGTCAGCGCAGGAATAGCCGCCTTCGCGTCATACGCTATTTGCAGCATCGTGGGAGAAATCACTGCGGGGCGAAGCCAAGGACCTACCACCACCCACAACAACAACGGCAAGATGAAGATCAAGCTGACACCTGTCTCGCCTCTGCCAAGATCGGTCACGCCGTCACCCCTAGTACGCAAGGCGCACACACCAACCCCTCCACGCGCCGAAGTAGTGACCGGTGGAGTGCAGACGGAGGGCAAAGGCAAAGAAAAACTCGAAGTCACCGGATCGCCCTCAATTGGCGAGGATCCAATCACAGAGGAGATACCTGAATTCGAAGACACTCCGGTTAGTTTCTCCCACTCCCCTTCGTCCCCTTTCCCCCCCACCGCCATTTTTGGGGTCCCAAAATTTTTTTTGGGTAGTCTGCATCGAAATTTGATTGGCCAGATCTACGGTTTGGACGACTATAGTTCCTCTCCGCGGACCTGCAAAAAAGAAATCCGCCAATGAATTCGTTGGTTCAATGACGATGAATTCCTGTTCAAGGAGATTTACCCTCTCCTCATATATGATTGACTACCGCTGATGATGATCTTCGTCTTTTCGTTGCTGTTGTTATTTTTTGTTGCTATTGTTGTTTGTTGTTGTTTGGTGTTGTGTCAAGAAGAAGAAACTCTTTTTGCGGAGTGGATGAAGGTGCCCTCCACTACCCGCTTCACTCTCTACCTCTCCCGTCCTCATCCCCTCCTCAACCGCACACAACAAAAAAAAAAACATTCATCTCTAACAACAACAACAACAGGTGACAAGGATGCGCACGTATCTCTGCGATGCCGGATATCCCGAGGTCAACGAGGTCTACACGGACACCTATCTGGACAGCGTCATCTCAGTCCCCGATAGGAGCTTTGAGCGCAGCCAACAAAAGCTGCTTCAATGTCTCACGTGGAGGCGTGATTACAACGTCGAAGGCATCAACTGGCATGGGTTCACCAAACAGCTGGACGATGCCTCCATGTACTGGTATGTATTCTACCCTTCGTTTTTTCCCTTCTACAATTTCTTTGTCATACCTTTTCAAGATCTCGTTTTCATTAAATTTTCTTTTTTTTTTTTTTTCTAGGTATGGATATGATACATCCAATCATCCCATCGCGTGGGTGAAGCCCAAACTGAAGGACTACAAGAACCTCGACGTTGAAAAGGAGCTCAAGATGCACGTAAGTGTTTTTGTGCTGTTTTCCCTCTCTTATGTTCTGTATCTCCTTTTTTAGGTGCTCATGATAGAAGACTCCTTCAGACACCTGATGCCGCAGGGAGTCGATACCTTTACCTTGATAGTGGACGCACAGGTATATCCATCGTTCCCCAATCATAACATTTTTTTTTCAATTTCCCTTTTTTAATCTTTTTTCTGTTTGAAGGGATTGGGTCTGCGAGATTTTGATTTGAGTTTGATGAAAGGATTGATCAATCTGGTGACCACTGCCTACCCCGATCGCTTGCAAGCCCTATATGCTGGTACGGTTTGTGTGTGTGTTTGTGTGTGTGTGTGTGTGTGTGTGTGTGTGTGTGTGTGTGTTTGTGTTTGTGTGTGTGTGTGTTGCTCTTTGCTACAATATATGTTTGTAGGGCCAGTAAATATATTCGTGAGATTTATGTATAAGTTGCTCTCTCCGATGCTCCCCGCACGCCTTCTCTCGAAAATCCACTTGATGAAGGACCCGAAGGTGGATTTGCTCGAAATTCTGCGAGATGATCAGGTACCGACCTTTTTCAAAGGCGGCGATGCCCATCCCACCTTCAATATGGACAATACAACCCACTTTGACTATGACGAGATGCTTGCCATCCAAAAGAAATTGCTTCAGAAACGCTTGACAGAGAAGTGATCGTTGAATACGACGAAAGCGAAGAAAGCAAAAAGAGAGATATATGTATCGTAAATAAATACAATAAACTATTTTACTCGCCAAAGAAAACGCCCCGTTGGCTTCGTAGGGAGGGCGGAACGACAGCTCAGCTTATAGTTTGTCTCCGCCCCTTCGATGTAAAGATATAATGATATTATATAGATTAATTTTGCCGGGAAACCCACCGGTCTGCGTAACGATAACATTGCCATTGCGCTGATCGACAGCATCCCAGTCGGAATGCTTAGTTTCCCCTTGTCTCTTCCGGGTCTTTAGCCTCGCATCGGAACCGCCAAAGGTGACTACGCAGAATGCATAATCTAGCACCAAGATTGTCTTCACATTAAATTAATAAACGCGATAGCAATCGGTGCTTTATATCCCTTGACCCGCCCAAAAAATTCCTTCTATATTCCCCCGGAAGTAAATTCAAGTATCCATTTGTATGCGTTGCAGAAGTCCTGCGCCTCCCCTTCCCTGTTAAATAACTATTATTTCATTTTTATTTCTGCGAACTACTCGTTTACATATGCAGAGGACGCCACAGAGGGTGCAGCAACGGTATGAATGACCACAAAAGGAGAGAGAAACGAAAAAAGGTATTGTATACTATACTCGCCGCTTCAAGATCTTCCGCAAAAAAGCTAAAATAGGAAGCGTTGGTACCTCCCTTTTTCGCGCGAAAAGTCGCGTGGGACGAAGAGAAGGATGACTAGATGAGAACGTTCACACTGCTTAGGGGATTCTTGCTCCTCTTACTTGCCTTATCAGTGTTAATATTTAGTGCGTCAGTGTACCTCTCGAATATCATATCATCAATGAACGATCCGCGTAGCCAGCCTTTCGACACAAACCACAAGTTCGAAGCGTTTCCGGGGGCCGAAGGGGAAGGAGCTATGGCGCGAGGGGGAAGGGGTGGGGATGTATATCACGTGACGTCACTATTGGACGATGCAAATCTCCAAGGGACACTCCGACACGCCATAACTAGCATGGTGAAGGGCTCGCCTCGCACTGTGGTGTTCGATGTCTCCGGAACCATCACTCTCAATTCTTCTCTCGTCATCAAAAACCCATATCTCACTCTCGCTGGCTACACCGCACCCGGAGACGGCATCACCATCCGAGGGTGGCAAGTAAGCATCGAAACGACTTGTCACGTGATCGTTCGCTATCTTCGATTCAGAACAGGAGATGTCAACTGCCCAACATACCAACACGACTCTTTGCTAGTTCTCAACTCCACCGATGTTATCATCGATCACGTTTCCGCTTCCTGGAGTGTAAGACCCCCACCTTACTTCTCGCACGCACACCATGTAACACACGTGCTTTCTCTGCTCTCCTCCAACAAACAGGTCGACGAAACATTATCTGTAACGGCGTCGAATCGAGTGACAGTACAATGGTCGATCATTAGCGAATCGCTAGCTAACTCCTGTCATGAGAAAGGACCTCATGGCTTCGCCTCGCTGGTACGCTATGGGAATGGAAATATCACGATGCACCACAACCTGTTCGCCTATCACATGTCGCGCATTCCGCGAGTAGGCGACAACATTACTTTAGATTTCGTAGCCAATGTGGTTGCGTTTTGGGCCAAAGCGGGGGCTGGCTATTCGATGCCTGACGAGTTCAGCGTGCATCGAGTCAATGTTATCAACAATTATTACGACCCGGGTCATCGCACCGGCAACAAGGCCGTCTTTAGTGCACACTTCTACGGCCCCTCCTTTATCAACACGCACACGCATTTATATTTCCATGGCAACATGATCGACCGAGCACCACACCCGCGCAGCCGAACCCCGCGCCCGGTGAATATATCTAGGGAGGCCTGGGGCACATATATCCGCTCCGACATCAGGTTCCCGTTGACTACGCACCCTACCAGTGTAGGCGGGGCCAAAGGGGCCTACAAAAATGTGCTCTACGATGCCGGTGCCTCATTGGTCAGAGATAGTGTCGACATCCGGGTAGTCGATAACGTGAAAAAGCGGACCGGCAAGGCTATCAACTCGCAGAATCAAGTCGACAGCTGGCCGACCCTCAATTCGCTGCCCGCACCTTTGGACTCCGATGGGGATGGCATACCTGACGCCGACGAGCTCGAGATGCACCTTGACCCCTCCAATCCTCACGACGCCTCGCGCCGAGGAAACAACAACCACTACACATTCCTGGAATTATACCACCACAACCTAATAAGGGTGAGCATTTTTCCTCTATCAAAAAAAAGGAAGAAGTCTAACTTAATGAGCTTAGCGAAAAGCGTTAAAGCGGGAACCCCGTATCTATTCCAAGGAAGTTATCCAGATTGTATTTGGGACTAATATCCCGTTTCTCACGGGGACTATGACTGCCATGCTGTCGATTAAATCGCTCACAAAGTCTCCTAGTACGAACACCTTTTGCCTCTTTTTTTCTGACTTATTCTAATGAAAAAAAAAAATTGCAGTTGTGTTTCATATCTTCGTGCAAGATAAGGAAGGCATCCAAATTACACAGGATGCCCTCGAATGTCTTGGATTGATCGAGTATGTCGACACCCTACGCGTTTTCGTTCCGCCAGTGCAAGGCATCAATCGGCTCAAACCTGAACTGAGCTTGAACGTCAACTTCGTGCGGCTATTTCTTGGAAGCGAATTGCCAGGGGTATCTAAAGTGTTGTGGCTCGACAGCGATGTGATCGTGCAACAGGATATCTCCGAGTTATGGGATCTGATGCAAAAGGACAACCGACACACCTTGGCGGTGAAAGAGCGAGAGAAAGTTTTCAACGATAGAGAAGGCTGGACCAACTCTTCTCGCTTTCTCTCACTGTGGACAGAGCGATACCATCGGCCGCCTCCCGATTTCGCAGCCTTCAACGCAGGAGTGTTGATGATCAATCTCGATCACATGCGGGCCCACGATCTATATCTGCAACATGAGATGGAATGGTGGATGAATGTGAATCTGCACAAGGAGATCTGGCGAATGGGATCGCAGCCCGTCTGTGCGCTACTTGTAGCGATCAGCCCTTCGGCATCTGTCGGAGTTATCCCAGAAAAATGGCATTCGCATGACTGGGGCTGGCGGCCGCCACCCTTTGAGGAGTTGAAAAAGGTGGCGTTGGTACATTACTCCGGAGAAAAAAAACCATGGTTTGCTCAGCCCAGCACTGATCCGATATGGCAGCGATGGGAGAAATCCGTGAGAGCCTGTATTCCTGTCTGAGCTACGGGAATATATTATTTATTTCTTTTGTATTTGTGTTTTTGCGGCCAGAAGACTCTTCCATGGCGTCTTGAGCATCATCATCCTCAATGTTGGGTGGTGCCGTGAGCCAATAAACGATCTCGTCCCAAGGACTCACATGGAAGTCGTGCCATGCGTGAATCTCGCTGATCCAGAAGCGGAAAAACAGATTCAAGAGCTGTACATACATGCGGCACCCAACCGGCGAATGACGTGTAATGTTGTGGCATAGCTCCGCCACCCTTACAACAGCAACCCCGCTTGGCCGGCGCGTGTTGCGCACAAAGGTGACGTCATCCTCGGGGGCAAAGAATAAAGGTTGACCTGAAATCTCCTCCGTTGCATCGGCGGTCATCAAGACGGGCCAGAGGGCGCTGAGGATTTGCGGCCGCGAGTTCAATGGGGGAAACTTTTCCCCTCGATTTCTCAGCGTGGTGATATGAAAGGAGGGGGTGGTGGGGTCGGACACGTGCTGGAGCGAGACTCGCTGCGCCCTCTCCGCCTCTCGCACCCACTCCTCCTCGTCCTCTGCATCGCACACGAGTCGATAGCTGGCCACCGCCTGGTCCAATTGAGGCGAGGTCACCAAGAGTCCCAATGAATACAACACATCGATGATGACGTGGCTTGCCCCGGGGCTGAACCACCAGGGG
>Ga0209935_1005847_pt1 | contig 10177 bp, 4 predicted proteins | sample ThiBio_1000_plan_2_FD_183958 | JGI IMG/M metagenome (GOLD analysis project Ga0209935, IMG submission 183958) | Wastewater bioreactor microbial communities from Cape Town, South Africa - Thiocy_cont_1000_plan (SPAdes) | ecosystem: Engineered > Bioreactor > Thiocyanate-remediating >... | reverse complement strand
GGATCGGGATCTCAGTCGTTCGTCGTCAGCGTCGCCAACGCCTTGCCTGTCGTGGCTCCTGTCTCGACCATGAGCTCTGTCGAAGGATCGTCGTTGAGCTTGCCCGACATGCCGTTCACTGATGCTGGTGCTCTCGACACTCACACGGCCTCGATCTCGTGGGGTGATGGCTCTCCTGACTCGCCGCCCACCGTCAATGCCGCGACAAGAGTCGTGGTCGGATCGTCGGCCTCTCACACGTTCGTCGATGTCGGATCGTACACGGTCACTGTGACTGTGACCGACAATCATGGCGGATCGGGATCTCGGTCGTTCGTCGTCAGCGTCGCCAACGCCTTGCCCGTCGTGGCTCTCGTTCCGAGCCAGTCGTCGACTCAAGGATCGTTGTTGAGCTTGCCCGACATGCCGTTCACTGATGCTGGAGTCCTCGACACTCACACGGCCTCGATCTCGTGGGGTGATGGCTCTCCTGACTCGTCTCCCACCGTCAACGCCGCGACACGAGTCGTGGTCGGATCGTCGGCCTCTCACACGTTCGTCGATGTCGGATCGTACACGGTCACTGTGACTGTGACCGACAATCATGGCGGATCGGGATCTCAGTCGTTCGTCGTCAGCGTCGCCAACGCCTTGCCTGTCGTGGCTCCTGTCTCGACCATGAGCTCTGTCGAAGGATCGTCGTTGAGCTTGCCCGACATGCCGTTCACTGATGCTGGTGCTCTCGACACTCACACGGCCTCGATCTCGTGGGGTGATGGTTCTCCTGACTCGTCTCCCACCATCAATGCCGCGACACGAGTCGTGGTCGGATCGTCGGCCTCTCACACGTTCGTCGATGTCGGGTCGTACACGGTCACTGTGACTGTGACCGACAATCATGGTGGATCGGGATCTCGGTCGTTCGTCGTCAGCGTCGCCGATGCCGCTCCTGTCGTGTCGATGATCGCCGACATCGCTCTCGAGGTCGACACGTCGTTCACGCTCTCCGACATTCCGTTCACTGATGCTGGAGTCCTCGACACTCACACGGCCTCGATCTCGTGGGGTGATGGAACGGCCTCCTCGTCTCCCACCATCAATGCCGCGACACGAGTCGTGGTCGGATCGTCGGCTCCTCACACATATGCTGCCGCTGGAGCATACACCGTCACGATCACCGTCACTGATCAGCATGGCGTCAGTGGATCGTCCACTCTCCAAGCCACTGTCTCGTACACTCCATTCTCAATCTCGACCATTCCCAATCAATCGTCGATCCAAGGATCGTCGTTGACGATGCCCGACATGCCGTTCAGCGATCCTCATGCAGGATACACTCACACGGCCATGATCGCGTGGGGAGATGGTGTCTCGAGCGGCGAAGTAGTGTCCGAGAGTCCTCAGCTCGTGGTCGGATCGTCGGCCTCTCACACGTTCGTCGATGTCGGGTCGTACAGCGCGACGTTGACCATCGCCGACAATCACGGAGACTCGGCGGCTCAGTCGTTCGTCGTCAGCGTCGCCAACGCCTTGCCCGTCGTGGCTCCTGTCTCGACCATGAGCTCTGTCGAAGGATCGTCATTGAGCTTGCCCGACATGCCGTTCACTGATGCTGGAGCTCTCGACACTCACACGGCCTCGATCTCGTGGGGTGATGGCTCTCCTGACTCGTCTCCCACCGTCAATGCCGCGACACGAGTCGTGGTCGGATCGTCGGCCTCTCACACGTTCGTCGATGTCGGGTCGTACACGGTCACTGTGACTGTGACCGACAATCATGGTGGATCGGGACCTCGGTCGTTCGTCGTCAGCGTCGCCAACGCCTTGCCTGTCGTGGCTCTCGTTCCGAGCCAGTCGTCGATCCAAGCATCGTTGTTGAGCTTGCCCGACATGCCGTTCACTGATGCTGGTGCTCTCGACACTCACACGGCCTCGATCTCGTGGGGTGATGGCTCTCCTGATTCGTCTCCCACCGTCAATGCCGCGACACGAGTCGTGGTCGGATCGTCGGCCTCTCACACGTTCGTCGATGTCGGATCGTACACAGTCATTGTGACTGTGACCGACAATCATGGCGGTTCGGGATCTCAGTCGTTCGTCGTCAGCGTCGCCAACGCCTTGCCTGTCGTGGCTCTCGTTCCGAGCCAGTCGTCGATCCAAGGATCGTCGTTGAGCTTGCCCGACATGCCGTTCACTGATGCTGGTGCTCTCGACACTCACACGGCCTCGATCTCGTGGGGTGATGGCTCTCCTGACTCGTCTCCCACCGTCAATGCCGCGACACGAGTCGTGGTCGGATCGTCGGCCTCTCACACGTTCGTCGATGTCGGATCGTACACGGTCACTGTGACTGTGACCGACAATCATGGTGGATCGGGATCTCAGTCGTTCGTCGTCAGCGTCGCCAACGCCTTGCCTGTCGTGGCTCCTGTCTCGACCATGAGCTCTGTCGAAGGATCGTCGTTGAGCTTGCCCGACATGCCGTTCACTGATGCTGGTGCTCTCGACACTCACACGGCCTCGATCTCGTGGGGTGATGGTTCTCCTGACTCGTCTCCCACCATCAATGCCGCGACACGAGTCGTGGTCGGATCGTCGGCCTCTCACACGTTCGTCGATGTCGGGTCGTACACGGTCACTGTGACTGTGACCGACAATCATGGTGGATCGGGATCTCGGTCGTTCGTCGTCAGCGTCGCCGATGCCGCTCCTGTCGTGTCGATGATCGCCGACATCGCTCTCGAGGTCGACACGTCGTTCACGCTCTCCGACATTCCGTTCACTGATGCTGGAGTCCTCGACACTCACACGGCCTCGATCTCGTGGGGTGATGGAACGGCCTCCTCGTCTCCCACCATCAATGCCGCGACACGAGTCGTGGTCGGATCGTCGGCTCCTCACACATATGCTGCCGCTGGAGCATACACCGTCACGATCACCGTCACTGATCAGCATGGCGTCAGTGGATCGTCCACTCTCCAAGCCACTGTCTCGTACACTCCATTCTCAATCTCGACCATTCCCAATCAATCGTCGATCCAAGGATCGTCGTTGACGATGCCCGACATGCCGTTCAGCGATCCTCATGCAGGATACACTCACACGGCCATGATCGCGTGGGGAGATGGTGTCTCGAGCGGCGAAGTAGTGTCCGAGAGTCCTCAGCTCGTGGTCGGATCGTCGGCCTCTCACACGTTCGTCGATGTCGGGTCGTACAGCGCGACGTTGACCATCGCCGACAATCATGGAGACTCGACGACTCAGTCGTTCGTCGTCAGCGTCGCCAACGCCTTGCCTGTCGTGGCTCTCGTTCCGAGCCAGTCGTCGATCCAAGGATCGTCGTTGAGCTTGCCCGACATGCCGTTCACTGATGCTGGTGCTCTCGACACTCACACGGCCTCGATCTCGTGGGGCGATGGCTCTCCTGACTCGTCTCCCACCGTCAATGCCGCGACACGAGTCGTGGTCGGATCGTCGGCCTCTCACACGTTCGTCGATGTCGGATCGTACACTGTCACTGTGACTGTGACCGACAATCATGGTGGATCGGGATCTCGGTCGTTCGTCGTCAGCGTCGCCAACGCCTTGCCTGTCGTGGCTCCTGTCTCGACCATGAGCTCTGTCGAAGGATCGTTGTTGAGCTTGCCCGACATGCCGTTCACTGATGCTGGAGCTCTCGACACTCACACGGCCTCGATCTCGTGGGGTGATGGTTCTCCTGACTCGTCTCCCACCGTCAATGCCGCGACACGAGTCGTGGTCGGATCGTCGGCCTCTCACACGTTCGTCGATGTCGGATCGTACACGGTCACTGTGACTGTGACCGACAATCATGGCGGATCGGGATCTCGGTCGTTCGTCGTCAGCGTCGCCAACGCCTTGCCTGTCGTGGCTCCCGTGCCCAGCAGGCTAGCGACTCAAGGATCGTCGTTCACGCTCTCCGACATTCCGTTCACTGATGCTGGAGTCCTCGACACTCACACGGCCTCGATCTCGTGGGGAGATGGATCTCCCAACTCGGTGCCGGTCGTCAATGTTGCAACACGAGTCGTGGTCGGATCGTCGGCTCCTCACACATACTCGAGCTCCGGCCCATTCACAGTCACTGTGACTGTGACCGACAATCATGGCGGATCAGGATCTCAGTCGTTCGTGATTAACGTGAGCTCGTTGAGTCTGTCGCTTGGGCCAGTGCCAACCGTTGATGGCTTCGAGGGTTCGCAAGTAGTCGTTGCTCCAGTGGCATTCATCGACTCGACGGGTGCCACGGTGCCAGTGTACGTCGCCACTGTCTCGTGGGGAGACGGCCTACAGAGCCCGTGCACGGTGGACTCCGTAAGCCAGCTCGTGATGGTGCCGCCGCACATCTACGTCGATATTGGCGTGTACTCGGCGAGCCTGTCTCTCCGAGAGACCACCACCAACATGATGTCGCAAACGCCGTTCACGGCAATGATCCTGAACGTGGCACCGACAGTCTTGCCGATCGCGCGACAGTTGGTGCTCCTGCCGCAAGCGGCTTCGCTGGAAGTGGCATTCACCGATCCCGGCTTGCTCGATACGCACTCGGCAGCCATTACTTGGGGTGATGGCACGAGCGACTGGGTCGCCATCACTCCGGGAGCGCGCTCGTTCACCACCTTGCACACATTCGTCCGCGTAGGCGTCTTCTCAGTGACAGTCGCGGTGTCCGACAACCACGGCGGCCAGGGACAAGGCTATGCGCTCATATCGGTAGTCTCGGGCGTGCTGTCGATCAGCGCCGGCGGCGGCTACAACACGCCACAAGGCTCGCCAGTGGAATTCAACGCCGTGCCGTTCCAGACCTTGGCGAACGTGACGCAAGCGCAGGTGTCGTTCGGAGACTCGAGTCCTTCGCCCACTCGAGCGACGCATGGATCCGTGGTGCTTCCGATCGATAGCACGCAGCAACAGTCGATTCCCTCGGTGCAGTACACGTACTATGTGCCTGGCGTGTACTTTGCGCGCTACGACCTCTACGTCAGCGGCAACGTCTACTTGGGCAGCACGTTCGCTTCGGTGCAGGTCACCAACGTGCCTCCGTCGTTCTCGCTCACAACGCTTTCAGCATCGACCACCGAGCAAGCACAGCTGCTGATACCGCCGCTGTCGTTCACCGATCCTGGCTTGTACGATCAGCACTCGATCGCAACCAACTGGGGAGACGGCACCGCACGGCTGGCAAACCCTCTGCCAGTGGGCACGCGAACCATCACCGACTTGGCGCACACGTACAGCATGCGAGGCACCTACACGGCGCTGCTGTCGCTCTCGGACAACTACGGCGGCTCCAGCACGCTCAAGTACACGATCTCGGTCTCGAACGCACCGCCGACCATCCTCGCGACGATGCCGATCTTCTTCTTGTACGGCGACTACGTGTCGGTGAACATCAGCGTACGAGATCCGAGTCCCAACGAGTCCTACCAGGCCACGATCACGTGGCAGGACGGCGCCTCGGCTCCAATGACCGTTACCGTCGTTCCGGGAGGCGCATTGTTGATGGCGACGCACTACTACTCGCCGTTGGAGCACAAGCCATACACGGTCGACACGTTCGATGCGTTGGTGACTGTGACTGACTCGGCGTCCAATCAAGCCGTTGGCTCGCAGGTCATCATCGGCAGTGACGTACCGAAACCGCCGAGCGGTCTGCCGGCGGCGCCGCAACCGATGCAAGTGTGCATGCTGAATGGCCAGGCGCTGCTCTCGAACGACCGAACCGTGATTGCGATCACGTTCCAATCAACGGTCATCACTTCGAGCAAGACCTCCAGCACTCCGACGATGGTCGATTGCAGCACGCTCTTCGATACCACTACGCTCAAGCTTCTCGGCTCGGCGCCAGTGTGTGAGTGGCTCGCTCCGCTCGCAATGCAGGTGATACAAGCGAGCGATTCGCAAGCCCAAGCCGGAAGCATCCTCCGCTTCGTGCAGCGCTTCCAGCAGCTGCCAACAGCGCGTCCCGATCAATACTGCCTGGTGCTGCAAGGCCCCTCGAGCCCGCAGGCCCCGACGGCCGTGCTCGTTGCGCCATCGACCATCGATCCGTGTGCCCAGCAGCTGCTTCTCGACGGCTCAATGTCGCAGCCTAACTCGCTCGGAGGCCTCACGTACCGCTGGGCGCTCGTGTCGAGCAGCCCGAGCGATCTCAGTACTGTGGCGAACGGTCGCACGAGCTCGCAGCTCGCGTACTCGACTTCGATGGCCGTCTCAATCCCGCTCACGGGCTACACGCCGGCGACGACGCTTACAGTCCGCCTGACGGTGCAGAACCAATGGGGCTTGAGTGACTCGGCCACGGCCACGGTCACGATCCAGAGCACGAACGGCGTGGAGCTTGCGATCAATTCGCCTGGCAAGGTCGTGCTGTACAACTCGCGGGTGGCGACCTTTGTAGCGCAGGGCGGCACTGTGTGTGGCATCAACTGCACCGAGCTGTCGGTCGTGCCGACGTGGCGACTGACGCTACAGGGCACCGACACGATTGTGTACTCGCCGAGGAGCGCCGACTCGTTCGTACTCTCGATTCCGGCCTTCACGATGCAGCCGAGCCGGTGGTACACGCTCACGCTCGAGACCTTGTCGAATGGTGTGCGGTACACGGCGCCGAGCGTGCAGATCTTCGCGGTCGGTGGTGACTTGGTGCCACTGATCGATGGAGGCTCTCGCACGGTGCCGATCGACGAGACGATCGCACTCGACGGCTCCAAGAGCCAGTACGGTCAGGCACCTGCCCGCAACGCAAGCGTCGGCTTTGTGTGGCAGTTCTGGCGTGCAGACGACCGCACGCCACTGAGCGTCTTCAAGTGCTGTCAGGATCCGGTGTGCTCGATCGTGAACGTCAATCCGCGCACGTTCGAGTCGGAGCAAGTCGTGGTGCAGCTGACGCTCGTGTCGCAGGACGTGACCAAGACGACTGAGATCGTGCTCACCGTGGTGCCAGCGCCCGAGAGCACCGAGTGTGCCACGAGCTCGAGTCAGGTGCAGATCATCTCGGTGTCCGGCGGCCTCAACGGAGCCAACGACAACGTGCTGCTTGCGAGCTGTGGCTCGTTGCAGACCGACATTGAGTGGTCGAGCCCGGACGCTCCGCTGGGCCTGTTCGCCGAGAGCCTCGTGAACGACTACTTGGTGCTGCCGGGCATCAGCAAGCGAGCTCGCTCGACGCTGACGATCGTGTTGACGTGCGCCAACGGACAGGCGAGCGTCGAGATCACGTATCCGGACCCGATCGCCACTGGCACATTCACAGTCACGCCGGCGATCGGATCGGCGTACAACACGAGCTTCACGTTGGCGGCGCCGTATTGGTTCGAGCCGCAGTACGCCGTGGGTAGTGTCGACGGCATCGCCACGAGCTTGTTGTACGACTTTGGCTACATTGACGAACGCACGGGCGAGGACGTGAGCCTCCTCGCCGAGCTGCAGTACGCCAGCACGACGCAATCGATCCTGCCAGCGGGCCAGCTTCCGGGCAACCAGCTCCGCGTGTGGGTGCACGTGATCGCCAGCAACGGCTACCGTGCACGAGCCACGCAGACCATCACGGTGTTCCCGTATATTCTGCCGCTCGATGGCGTGGCGACCTTTACGAGCAACTACACGAAGCAGCTGCAGTGCGCACAGACGTTGCAGGATGCGCCGCGTAGTCTCGTGCTCGTGCAGACGGCCGTGCAGTCGCTCGAGATCCTCCGCAGCTCGACCGGCTACAACGACGCGGCTCAAGTGAGCAACTTGGTCGGCATTGTGACCGACGGCACTTGCGACGATGCAGTGTTCGAGCTGAGGTTGCATGTGCTGACCGACGTTGCCAGCAAGACCGAGCTGCTGCACGAGTCCGATTACGCGCAGATACTCGGATATCTGCAGCGAGTGGCCGCGTGTCTGCCGCAAGGCTCCGAGGAGACCGTGCTGTGGACCTTGAGCGCCACGATGGAGTTGTTCACCAGCACCAGCAGTGGTGCTCAAGCTCGCTTGGGAGTGACGTTCCGATCGACACTCGATCTCGTCGTGGCGCATCGATCGGTCGGTCGCGTGTGTGGCGAGAACGTTCCCGATATCCAAACGACCAACATCCAGCTCTCGAATCGAATCAGTACGTAGTTCGAGCTCGTGGTGTGCCAGTAGATAGATCGCTTACTCATGATGCGCTCGTTTGTTCGTTCGTTCATGATATCAGACAAGGGATCGATGCTGAGTGATACTACGATCGCCGTTCAACAAGGGTCGAACCAGCTGTTGTTCTCGTTGTTGGGAGCCTCGATTCAGTCGTATCCGTGCGTCGTGATCGATGCCCTTGCGATGAAGATCTCGCCATATCCGACCAACGAACAGTACGTGCTCGCATCTCGCTCGACTGCATGACTTGAGCTGATCGCACCGCACCATCCATCCATCAACCGCAGAGTGATAACGAACGTCAACTCGTTGACGGTACGCAATCTCTACGGAGCCACCGTGATACCGATCTCGCAGCCTCGATCGGTGACGGAGCTCGTGTTGGCATTGCAATCGCCAGTGCCGCCGTCGGGCTTCAAAGGTTCGTGTCCATTGATGATCGATCGAGTGACTCCACTTGATATCCCAGACCCACTGACTGATTCGATTCGATGCAATGTTGATTCGATCTTGATCTTGATCGTGCACAGTGTCGGCGAGTTACTGGACTGGTTCACGATGGTCCTCACGAGGCACCAAGGTCGTGTCGACCACCGACTCACAAGCCACGATTCGATCGTCGCATCTGACCGACTTCTCGGTGCTGTTGCAAGGAGTCTCGAGCGACGGCATTGATTGGTTCTGGGTCATCATGGCAATCTCGTTCGGCTGCACGGTCGCTTGCATCGCGCTCACGATCGGCATCGTGTTCTCGATCAAGCCCGAATGGCAAGAGTACGCCTTGAGCTGGACCGGTCCCGGAGACAGGATCACGACCTCCTCGCGCCGAGCACGTCGTTTGCGAGCGATGCGCGATCGAGCCGAGATGGAGCTCTCGGTCAATACGTCGTTGTCGTCGGGCCAGAACCCAGGCGAGGTGGATGGCTACTACGTGACCTAAACTAAACCAAAGTCACGGACTCCAATATGCCGCAGACCCATGCCATGCCGTAGACCATCGAATGTGCAATCCTCCATCTATCTTCCTTCTATCCAGATTCGCATTCGATGGCAGTTGTTGTTGAGCAGCTCGCAACCAATCTCTCTCAATCTATCGATCCATTCAATCTATCCCTGTCAATCTCGATCTATCTCTACGGTTTTACATCACATGTGAATACATGACTCTTGTTGGAGATGGCGAGGGTGGCGATGGTGGCGATGGTTAGCGAGTTAGGAGGTAATGAAGCGTGAGAGGCGCTCCCCTCTCTTTATCATGCTCGTCGCTGCCTCAGGCGCACAAGCAGCCAGTCCATTGTGTGACATCCACAATCAGCAACGCCATCGTCGGTGTCTCTCTCACACTCGTTCTTGCACACGTAATATTCACAAGCCAGATAGTATTCGCTCGACGGTAGCATTTACATTGCCCTCTGTGTAAGGATTGCGTGAGTGAGCGAGCAGAAAACGAACGACGTGTGAGGCGGAGTGGGAGACATACGCGTGACGATCAAGTGGCGGAGGTTCTCAGCCTCGTCGTAGAAACCCATCTCGTTGAGTTGAACCAGCTGTGTGGCGTACTGCTCGCGAGCCTCTGTAGATTGATTGGCAAGCGCGGGCGTCAGCAATCCATCAATCAATCAAATGCTCGCAGCGAGCAAGTCACGAAACGTACGAGCAGTGGTGATTTGTGGAGTGGCGGCAGCAGGAGGCGCTCCAAAGCCTCCCATGCCTCCAAATCCTCCCATGCCACCAAGACCTCCAAGACCTCCCATGCCACCCAGACCTCCAAGACCTCCCATACCGCCGAACATGCCGAATGGATTGGGGGCTGCGCCTGTTGCTCCAGCTCCAGCTCCAGCCGCGGCGGCGGCGGCAGTAGCAGCCGCAGGGCTGTAAGAAGGTACGTGGTTAGAGGAGCAGAGTAGACAAGGAGGCACGAGAAGGCACGTGAATCGTACTTGGCGCGATACATCTGTGTCATGAGGCGCATAGTGTTGGGGTCGAACATTGTGCGGCGGAAATCGGGGTTCTGCAGCATGGTGGCGAAGGCCGGGTTGGCTTGGATCATTTGCTG
>Ga0209935_1005846_pt1 | contig 10177 bp, 15 predicted proteins | sample ThiBio_1000_plan_2_FD_183958 | JGI IMG/M metagenome (GOLD analysis project Ga0209935, IMG submission 183958) | Wastewater bioreactor microbial communities from Cape Town, South Africa - Thiocy_cont_1000_plan (SPAdes) | ecosystem: Engineered > Bioreactor > Thiocyanate-remediating >... | reverse complement strand
GTGGTGGGAGGCTTCCATGGCTCGGTGATCGTTCGATTGACAGTGTCGAGCTCGAGTGTCGATCAAGATCTCGGCAACAACTCTCGCTCAGTGACGGTGAATGTTCGATCGTGATCGATTCGATGACGATGACGACGACGACTGGTTCGATCTCGAGAAGAACCAACAGCACCTTGCTCTTTTGTCTCCTTGGTGTGTTTGTGTCGATCAGCAATGGGAGTGAGCTCTCTCACGAGAGAGCACTTTCTCTCGGCAGATGCATCAAGGAACATATCTCGTGATGACTCTCTTTCTCTCTCTCTCTCTCTCTCTCTCTCTCTCTGACTCTGACTCTCTCATAGCTATGTTATCAATGAACGTATTTCAACGTTTGGAGTCGATTTGGTTCCCCAGCAAGCAAACGACGACGAGACCACCGGGATGAGGGCAGTGGATATCGCAGACGCTCATCAGAGATACGAGAAGATCTCGAACAAGAGCTCGTTCGGAATCATCGACATCGCCGACCACTCATCGACCAGCGATCGAATCATCGTCATCGTCGACACTGCTTGCTTCATCCATGATGGAGCATATCGATGACGATCTGGACGCCATGTGAACGTGTCGGCAAGCCATTGATTGGCTCCAATCACATGCACTCGATGGTATACCGTGAAGGCGATGAGACCTCGATGCTGGTCGAACGCCACGCCGTACGGGCGCTCGCTGCCGCAATCGAAGGATGAGATGTGATGGCCCTCGTGAGTGAACGATTGCAATCGATTGTTGTAGGTGTCGGCGACGATGATTCGGCCTTGATTGGCGATGCACACTCCTTCAGGGAACTTGAACTCGCCTGGTTGATTGCCTTGAGAGCCGAACTCGAACAAGAACGAGCCATCGATCAACGACAGTACTTGCACTCGATGATTGTAGGAATCAGCGACGATGATTCGATGTCGATCATCATCGATCGCAATGCCTGATGGATAATTGAACTCTCCAGGCTGAGATCCTCGCTTGCCGCCGACAGAGAACAAGAACGAGAGATCGATCGACGACAAGAACACCAATCGATGGTTGAAGGCATCGGCGACGATGATGCGATGATGATGCTTGTCGATCGCAATGCCTTGAGGATTGTGGAACTCGAGATCTCCTGATCCTCGATGGCCGACGCACGACAAGAACGATTGCTCGCTCAATGACCATGATTGTACTCGATCATTTTCGCCATCAACGACGAGGATGCGATCATGATCGTGATCGATCGCAAGGCTCCATGGATACGCGAGTCGGCCCAGTTGGGAGCCTCTCCCGCCGAGCTTGGACACGAACGAGCCATCTTCATCATCACACGAGAATACTTGCACTCGATGGTTTTCGCAATCGGCGACAAGCAAGAGACCTCGATGATGATCGAGCGCCAAGCCTCGCGACAACGAGAACAGACCATCAGCATGGCCTGGTTGCTTGGTGCCGATCGAGAGCTTGATTCGAGCATCACGAGCAAGAGTATCGTCTCCCATCGCAAGCTCGCAAGCTCTCTCTCTCTCTCTCGTCTCACGTGCAACGACGAAGAGATGTTCCAAGCACGAGACTTCAAGGCAAGAGAGCTGCCGCTCACGAGACACGACGAGACGAGATGCAGCAACGAGACGATGAAGGAACAATGGAACGCGCACACGCACGATCGCAGCAGCGCCTTGCTTCCTTTCCTCTCTGGCAAGGTGCATCAACCACTCGATGGGCTCGGACTCAGGCTCGCCATCACATGAGCGAGACTCGTTGCCAAGCCCAAATCGAGCAATCTCAAGTGGGCCCTATGGAACAGCAACAACGAGGCTTCTTGTTTATGATGTTCGATGAGCGAGCGAAGAGAAGGGTCGAGTCCTACACCAACGAGCTGGAGCGGCTCGCTGCGAGGGCAATGTTGACGACAAGCATGATGGCACTCATGGTAAAGAGGCAAATCGAGATCACGAGCGGGAGTGACACGAGCGCGCGGCCGGCAACGGTAGCAGCGGCGGCCGCTTGCTCCTCCTCGTAGGTCTGGCTGCCGAACAGATAGCCACGAATCGGCCACGCGCCATCGGTCGACCACTCGCCCACCGGCGTGCTAGCCTCTCCGCTGGTCTCGAGCATCACAGCGATCGTCATCTGACCAAGGTGCGTGAACGAGTCAGACCACGTTGACGAACACGCGCCGTTGCTAGTGCTTGTGCGCGGCAACGATGGATTCACACCTGCTTGCCAAGACTAAAGGCTGGCTGGCCGTTGGAGTAGTTCATGAAGGCACGATACGGCGCCGAGAACTCGACCGAGGTCCAGTCGGCCGAGAAGGCGTAGTTCATGATGCCGCGGAAGCCACCAGGCGACGTCTTGACCTGCAGGCAGCAACCGCGTCCTGATTAGCCGCTGTGGTGGCGCCGTGGCGCAATGACGCTCGCTCGAATACCTTGTCTTGCACGAAGCAAATCACGGCGCCGTTCGGGAGCACGAACGGCCCATCGCTACAGGCCGCGATCTCGGCCGGGGTGATCGGGTTGGCGTAGTCCCAGTACACCCATTCGGCTGGCCAAGCGGATGGACGAGTGAGAAGCGTGCCAGGTGGCGAGGTCGGCAGCGTCACGTACTGTACGGCTTGTAAGTGGCAGGACCAAAGAGCGATACGATGCCTCGCTTCTGCTGCTCTCGAGCTTGTGCCAGCTAGATTCAACGCGCGAGGGTCCGAACGACGCGTTAGTTCTCGGTCAGACGAGAGCCGACCGCCAGCGAAAACTTGGATATACCTGCGAATCGTTGGTCATGGCGTGCAGCAAGAGATGCGCCGTGTTGAACGAGCCGTTGTACATTTCGAGCTCAAAGTGAAAGTCGTAGCCGCAGCTCGTTGGTCTATGCGAGATTAGACGCGATAACGAAGAACGACGACGTTCAATATAGATAGATAGCGCGGGAGCGAGAGAGCGGCTCTCGCTTGAAACGACGCCTCTCGTATTCGTACTTGTAGCCGCCAAGATTCAAGCAATATCCCGTGGGCTCATAGTTGTCGGCATCGATCGCAACCTATTCATGAAGAGAAGAGACATTCCAGCGAGAGAGAGGGAGAGAGCGAGCGGGATCGAGAGAGCGGAGCCATGACGTTAGATGCGATATCGCATGGCAACATGGAGCGATGGCACATTCGATCCTCGTGCCTGAATGTACGAGCGGCCGGCAGTACCACTGGGATCGTTGGTGTTCGAGGTGTAGCTGATGTTGCCCTTGGCGCGAATGTAGGCGTAGATGTTCTCCGAGTCGTGCGCGATCGCGTACTCGAGGATGTTGACGGTGGGATTGTAGACGTGCGTCGCCACCTGGCAGTATCCCGGCGACTTGGTGTCGTGGCAATCGGGCGAGCCGCCCTGCATCACCGAGCCGTCGGGCTGGTCGTCAGGATCGGTGTAGCGCGTCACGGGCGCCCAGTCATCAAAGTTGCCATCGATCGTGATGCGATGCATCGGTTCGCCACGGCACGAGGTCGGCAGCATCAAGCACGCACACATGACGGCGAGCGCCACCACGACCACGAGGTGAAGTTCTCGTGTCTCCTTGCGATTCGAACGCGACATTTCTTGGCTGGGGATTTTTTCCTTTGGGTAGTGGGGTCTTTGGGGGGTGAGAGGAGCGAGGGAGGGGAGAGAGACCAAGGGGTCCTTTGGGGGAGGGAGGAGAGCCCGAGGGCAGGGGGAGGTGCGCGAGCCAGAGGGAGAGTAAGAGAGTGTGGCGGTGGTGGCGGAAGACCGATAAAGCGAACGTCGAATGGCGCAATGGCAAGCTCTTCCGTATCCTTATTCATTTACGGTTTGGGGTACGATCTAATTTGTTGGTCACTTCCGCTCGTTTTGTTGGTCACTCTCTTCTGTTCTTGTCTTCCTGTCGCTCGCTCGCTTGGACGACTCATTGCGTGATGCTCGAGGAAGAGAAGGAGAGCGTTGGTTGTGTGCGAGCCATCTCACTCGCTACACTGCGGTTATGGCAACACGATCATCGAGATGATGAGGAAGAGGAGCAGGAGAACGCGGTTGAATATGGTCGAACGATCGATCGTGTCGCGACGCCGACGTACGATCAGTTCTTTCGATTTATGCAACGCAACGTACGATTGAACTCGTAAGCCTCAGAGAACTACTCGCTCGGCGTACTCTTATCGATCGCTTTGGGTACACTACGGCCAGCAACCGGTGCTCGTTACGGGCCTGCTTGATCAATGGGGCAGCACGCAGCAATGGGTGCACTCGGATGGCTCCATTGATTGGCGTGCGCTGCTGTCGCGCTACTCCGACCTCGAAGCGCCAGTGCATCGACTCGATCGCGATGGCGAGTGTTGCGTGCAAACCATGACATTCGGCGAGTTCACGGCTGCGAGTTTCGGCATCTCGCTCGATGGTAGTAGTAGCGGTGGTTGCGAATCGACCGCTCAGGCGTCGTTGTATCTCAAGGACTGGCACCTTGCTCGCTTACGACCCGAGCCACCGTTCTATCGTCTGCCGCTGATCTGCAGCGATGACTGGTGCGTCTTGCTGGCGCTTCCACCATCGACTGCAGCACCTCAAACTCGAATCTCGATGGGTGCATCAGGCTCAATTGTCCCGCTCGACGTGGCGGCTGCCTCGATGACTGCCTTTCCGAGTTCTTTGTCGACGACTATCGATTCGTGTACATTGGCAAGCGCGGTACACAGACGCGACTCCATGCTGATGTGTTCCGATCGTACAGTTGGTCTGCCAATGTCGTTGGTCGCAAGCGATGGTATGGGTGGTGCTGGCATTGCTCGCATCGTGACGGTATCCCTGACCAACCGAGCAACAGGACGCTGTTCCATCCGTCGCAAACGCACTTGCTCAAGGACGACTCGGGCCAGATGATCGAGGACCTCAATCAAGTCGACCGCTCTCGCTGCCCAGGTCTACAACATACGACGCCACTGGTTGTCGAGCAGCTTGCCGGAGAGATGCTGTTCGTTCCAAGGTACGATGATTCCTGACAATCCTACTTGCAATGATTGCACCTCACATCATTCGTGGCTAGTGGTTGGTACCACCAAGTCGAGAACCTCGAGGACACGATCTCCATCAACCACAACTGGTTCAACGCGTGCTGCATCGATCGCGTGTTCGAGTTCCTCATGGCTGAGCAGCAAGCCGTGATCGCCGAGTTGAGTGCGTTCGGCGTGCGCGAGTCGTGTGCGACGCAAACCGAATGGCTGCAACAATGCGAGGTCGTCATGCGCGCCAACACAGGTGCGACTGCCATCGACGCTCGCGAGCAGATATGATATAGCCACGCGAACTCACTCGTGGTACACACACAGGCATCACGCTGCAGATGCTGTGGTGCCTCACTCATCGCGTGCTCGCTTGCGAACTCGAGCATTGCCGCTCGTTGCTCGACTCGAGCCCCGTTCTGCTCGAGAGCGACCAGGAACAACCGCACGAGCTGTACCACTCAGTGTACCAACTCACGACGCTGCGCTCCGCTCTCGGCAAGGTTGCTGCGCAATGCTGCAACGAGGCTTCGTTCGGCTCGTTCATTCGTATCGATGCAGCCGACGAGGCACGGATAGTTGAGGCAGAGCGGTTACTTGCGTTGCTACCACGAATCGATCTGCAACCAACATAAATCGTCAGCTTTGCCAGAGAGAGCTCGAGCGGATGATTGGCCCAAGATGGAGGAGGGTTCGTTCATATATCACAGTAGCAACACTAACCACAACAACATCAACAACAAGAAGAAGCATGAAAGAACAAGAACTATACGTTAGATAACAGGCCAGTACGAGAGCGACCGGTTGCGGTGTGTACACACACACGTGTACACAACATAGATAGCAAACACAAGGACTGGAGACACGAATGGTGCACGTGAGTTAGTGCAGGTAGCGACGAAGACGCCGCCGCCTTCGCTGCTCTCGTTTCGAATATACAACAGCACCGGCCACGAGCGGTACGCCGACCACCACGGCCAGCGGTACTGCCACTAGCACCGCGACGAGCGACGCTCCGAGCAATACCGGTGGCACGACGACGGCAGCTCCCACGGCCGCGACGCCGATCGCTACTTTCTTGCGCGTCGTGAGCGTCAGTGCTGTCAGCTTACCATAGCACGGTCCGGGCATGTTAAAGTGCTCGTACTACACACGCAAAACAACCAAACCCAACCGAGCTTATCGCATCAATATCGCGCAGGCTCACCGATAGACAGTCAAGCCACTACCAGACGTACGCTTGCTGCAGTGCCGCACAGATAGCAGAAGCTAGTACCGCAGGCACAAGCGATCTTGTTGCATCCACTAGTCTTATACACATCGACTTGGCACGAAGGACACGTTTGGCAGCGCTGTCGCTTACGGTATCGCGCAAATCGCGCATCATTTCTGCATGGCCAATACTTGCTGATGAGTAACACCTCCTGACGAGCGAGAGCGCAATGCAACGGAGCCGCAAACATACCGAGCGGTAGCCTTGTTTCGTTTTCGTTGCAAGGCGCCAAACTGCTCGCACGTGAATTTCGGATGGTACTGCTCAAACGAGAATGAACTGGGTCAGGAGCGATTCGAGCGAATCACTGTGGTGTAGTGTAGACGTACAGCATCGTTGCAGTGGAAACAAAACTCGAACTGGCACGTCGGACATGTGATCAAGGGGAAGGATGGGTCGGTTTCGTCGCCAATGACTGGTGTCTCGCAGTTGGGTCTGTGTTTGGGGAGGATAGGTGAGCGTGAGAGAGAGAGAGAGCGTGTGGTACATACCGTGGACACCAACGGCAATTTCGTTGTTCTCGCAACGATGCAAGGAAGCGCAAGTGTTGTAGCTTGGCATAGTGCTCTCGAAAGAGTGGCTTCTTCAAGGTGCGTTCGCTAATCTCACTGCCACACTCGGCCGGGCAAGGGATGCTGAGCACGTTGCCTGTGTTGATTCTCTCTTGTACGTATGCGAGGATGCACTACAGCGGCACACAATCAAGGTGAGTGGCACAGAATCGAGCACGAGAGAGAGAGCATCCGCAATACGTACAGTGTTACAATACGAATGTCGACACGGCGAAAGGCGACAAATGTCGTTGGTGGACTCGACAATCTCGATGCAGATCGGGCATTCGATCTCATCGGGCATCGGGTCGTTGTCGTCCGAGGCGTCGGAATCGGCGAACAAGAACGCAGCGTCATCATGTACCGCCTCGTCGTGGTCGTGGTCGTGGTCGTGGTCGTGGTCGAGATCGAGTGAACGATGGTTCGAGCCAATATCGACCAAGTCGTCCATATTCGTGAACGACCTGAAACCCATCGACATGCCGTCTCCTTCAGGCGGTTGGCTCAGGAAATCGGCGAGCGTGTAGTAGCCATTGATGTGCGCCGGAGTCGGTAACAGTGGCGGCAGCGACATCATATTGGCCAAGGTTGGTGCACGGCTCGAGGCAGTCGTCGTGGCGAGATCCAAGGCGCTGAGCGAGAATGATGACGACGATGGCGGCGACGGCGGTAGCGGAACCAATGGTTCGAAGCTGGTTGAGGCTGACGTGGGCAACACGGCCACTGCAGGCACTGCGACCGACGGCTTCGTAAAGTGGATCTCATCGAACGAGTCGGCGTCGAGCTCGAGAGCCGAACTCACGCGCTCATCGGTCGAGTCGACGTGGTCGTACACGTCGAGCGTGCTCGAGAGCCTGTCAAAGAGAACCAGCAGCTCGGGTCCGAGTTCTGGGTTGTCGATGTGGCTCTCGATGAGCGACGACACCATACTGCGAAGCTCGTCGAGATGCTGGAGCCTCGCTCGCACGTCGGGCGGCAGGAAACTTCCGCTCTGTTGCCGCTGTCCTGACGACGACGACGAGGACGACGACGAGTACGAGGTCGAGGAGCTCGAGGAGGAGGTCGACGACGAGTAGGCGCACATCGAGGCGGATTGGAGAGACAACGACGAGTGCTTGGAGCGTTGTAGCGGTGGAGTGAACGAATCTCCGTCGCCAGTAGCGCCGGCAGCGGACGACGAGGGCCCGAGCGATGATTCCAAGTCGCGCGCAGAACCGCATCGCAGGTAGGTATCGCGCAGGTGGAAGTGGCTGCTACACCGATGGGCTTGGAGCGTGTACGATCGAAAGTACGCCGCGATACCGTGATCGATCGTCTCGGTCAACTGCGCCAACGAATGCGCGGGCTTCGAGGCGTCGAACGGCAGATTCGCCGTGTATCGTGGCTTGCGGCGCGCATCGACACATGCCACATCGTTGCCGTCGTTGTCGCTGTTGTCGTCGGCATCGTTGTGGAGAGAGGCGACTGCGACGGGAGCGGCGGCCTCGTGATCACGCTGTGCCATCAACGACAATTGGCGGCTGTCGTTCTCGACATGGTAGAGGTCGTCGAAGAAGTCCTCGACGACGTAGGTGCCACCATGGTGGTCGGCCTTGTGTCGGGCATCGAGATCGAGGTCGACGTCGACCTTGTCGTTGTTATTCGAGGCAGATGTCGCGCTGTAGAAGAGCACCGAAGGATAGGCAGTCGTCGGAGTAATAGATACGCTTCGATGCAATCGTTCGGGCGATGCCGACCTCGATCTCGAAGGCGAACGGGAAGATCGCTCGTCGGATTGTGAATAGTAACGCGATTGTGAGTAGGATCGAGAACGAGAACGTGAACGTGATGGTGATACTGATCGAGATCGTGATCGAGAGCGAGAGTTATGACGAGAGACTTGCGATCTTGATCGAGAACGGCCTCGCGATATCGACATTGGTGTTACGACTCGTGCAGGCACGGCGCGCGCTTGAGGTGCACCAACAACCTCTTCGTCATCGTCGTCGTTGTTGTTGTTGTTGTTGTTGTTGTTTGTATCATCATCAGCAGTATCACCGTCGTCGTCATCATCGTGATCGTCTTCGTTGTCGCTCGAGAGATCGAACGAGGCCCACTCGTCTACGCTCTCGTAGCTCTCATCATACTGATCATCGGTCGAGTCTTCGTCGTCCGGCATCAGCGAGCGAGTCGTACGTTGAGCACGACGACTACTACAACAACTACCACAGTACTATGCCAATCACGCGACTATCAATCGTCCACGATAAATATCAATAGAGAGGGAGAGAGATCGAGAGGTTGCTCAGGGATACTGCTTGCTGCCCTCACAGAAGAAACAAACTACCTGCCTCCTCGACACTGGAGCGAGAGGTAGAATAACATAAAAACACAAAAGGGATCTCGAGACGTAACCAAGCAGAACAACCACAGCTACAGCGAGAGAGCCACGAGAGCGCGCGTGGAGGAGAGGAAGGAGAGAGTGATATGCAGCAGGCGCAGAGCAACCAAACGAATGAGGCTGAGGAGTGAAGATCGCTCTCTCTCTATCGATCCTATGCACTTTTTCCCTCAGCGATCGCTCGCTCTCTGTTGTTGGGTGCATACGCGGAACACAACCGCACCACTACACCACACCCTCAAAAAACCACACTGGAACTGCGCCCCTCCCTCTCCCAAGGAGCTCGTGCTGCTCATAAATCAACCATCGCTACCGACTTTGGTGTGCCATTCGACTCGAGGCATTGGCCTCGCATTGAGTCGATCGAGCCACTTTGGGAGAGAGTAATGCGACCTCGAGCGGGTGGTATTATTATTCCGGCCAGGTTCAGCTCGATCAATCAAGCAATCAAGCAAGCAATCAATTGTAACTCTGGTAGTGTTATTATGGATCAATGATGCTTGCGGAGAGCCAACCAACCAACCAACGAACGAACGAGAACAATCTCTACACGACTGAAGTGCCACCACTTGTGGCAGCGGCAGCAGCGCAACCATCCGGCACACTGATGACGGTTGAATCTACGACTACTGCTGGCGGTGATGGCGACGATGACGCAACTCCCGGTACGACCGACAACAGAGTGGCAGCGGCGCCAAGCACGTCGGCCGTTCGCAACCATTCAAAGACACGCTTGGTGGGTTGGATCTGTTGCTGCAGACGCTCGACCACCGGTGCGGCACCTTGGAACACCTGCTCGCGGTATCGGTAGAGGCCTGCGACGAGCAGCGTCGGTGCCAGCACGAGGGTCGTGCGTGTGGCGACCTTGGTGATGGAGCTCTTGGCGTCCGAGTAGTTCTCTTGGATCGAGTCGCGAGCTCGATGGAGCAGTGAGCGCGTCCATTCGCCGATGGCGACCGCGAGTT
>Ga0209935_1005841_pt1 | contig 10187 bp, 5 predicted proteins | sample ThiBio_1000_plan_2_FD_183958 | JGI IMG/M metagenome (GOLD analysis project Ga0209935, IMG submission 183958) | Wastewater bioreactor microbial communities from Cape Town, South Africa - Thiocy_cont_1000_plan (SPAdes) | ecosystem: Engineered > Bioreactor > Thiocyanate-remediating >... | reverse complement strand
CCAACGCGAGCGATATCATGGCCGATCCTCTCGAGAGCCTTCGCGAGTTCATTCGCGAAGGCAAGGAGCCTGTCGAGGAGGGAGATGAGCTCGTGTTCGGTGAGATCAGGTGAGTTTGGAGGCCGCGAGATCGAGGCTGAGATATCTCTGTCGTGGTATCTTGCTGATATGGTTGGATCTCATATCTCTCTCGCTATCGTCGTAGATATACAAAGCGAGAGCCAACGAGCTTCGTACGTCGTGGTGGCGCTCCATACACGATCTATGAGATTTGGGTGTTCTGGAAGAACAAAGGTTCGAGACTCGCTGGCTCTCTGGCTCGTGATATGGCGCTCGCACTCACTCGCACATCGATGTAGAGCTGCCCGAGAAGGAGTATCTGCAGCTGTGTCAACGACAAAAGGTGGCATTCGTGTCGAAGCTCGATCGCACGAAGCTCGAGGAGGCGCTGACCAAGAGCGATGTCGGTGGAGCGCTCCCGAGCGTCGTGTCTCGCTTGCCCGAGAAGCGCAAGCTGCCGGCCGAGGCGTCGATGGCGACGACGCCCGAGCCGAAGCGCGCCAAGGTGTCGGAGATGTCGCTCGAGCTCGAGTCGTCGATCGTGCAGGCCAAGCAGCAGTTCCTGGAGTTCCTCGAGCGTCGACACGTCGAGTACTCGCCGTTCATCGCGCTGTCTGAGTCGGGAAATGGTGCTGCTGCCATGTCGATCTCATCGTCATCGAGCCAAGATGCATCGACAGGCGAGGCTTCGTCGACCACGAGTACTTCGCGATATCATCGACGAGCAGTGATCGACAAGGAGTCGAACGTGCCCGAGGAGTTGATCGCCTCGATCGCGCCGTTCATCGATGTCGACAAGGCCGCCACAGCGCAGGTGGTTGCACTGGAGCGGCCGCTCACGACGCGCATCTCGGTCCTGCAATCCAAGACCAAGAGCTTCACGCCGGTCGTGGAGTTGATCACACAACGACGCAAGGAGGAGGAGAAGAAGCTGCGAGCCGAGCGGGCGCACAAGTCTCGTTCGCAGCGGCCACCGTCGGCGTCGGCGACGCAGCGCAGCTTGGCGTCCGAGTTCAAGATCGACACCGCTGGCTCGTTCGCCGATGGTCGAGCAGCGATCGTCACGGATCGAGCACACCATCGAGCGAGTTCATCGTCATCGTCGTCATCATCTTCGTCATCGTTGGTTCGTTCGAAAGGTACGGAGGAGGAGGAGCTCTCGGTGAGAGTGTGGGCCTCTTGCATCAAACTGAGTGAATGAGTGAGTGAGTGCTGACTCGCGCTCTCTCGCTGTCACGATAGGTCTCCCGATTATCATCGTTCCCGCACTACCGACATCGGCGATCTCGATCTGGAACGTCAAGGAGCTGCTGGAGGATGGGCATTTCGTGAGTGCGCTCGAGCGCAAGGACCAATCGGCCAAGCGACCCAAGTCGGTGGTGATCGCGCACAAGGACGGCGAGAAGGAGCGGCGCTACGAGGTGTTCGATCAGCCGAACCTGCTGGCGGCGAGCGACTGGGAGCGAGTGATAGCGGTGTTTGCGCTGGGACAGGCGTGGCAGTTCAAGGACTGGCCGGCGCAGTGGCAGAGCCCGACCGACGTCTTCAACAAGTCGTGCGGCTTCTTCTTGATGTTCGACGACGAGAGCGTGCCGCTAACGATCAAGAACTGGGACGTCAAGGTGCTCAAGATCTCGCGCAACAAGCGCCACCTCGACAGCCAGATGCAGTACTACTTTTGGATGTATCTCGACCAAGCCTTGCGAACGCGACTAGCCAAGAAGCTCTAACGAACGAATGAGCCATTGCTTTGCCGTCACGTATCAATCCAACCCAACCCAACCCAACCAACCTCTTACAACAACGAACCAAGCAAGTAGTATAAACGAGGAGTAAAATGTATTATCACAAGAACACGAATGTGTTTGGTGGCACCGAATGCACAAACGAAGATGTGCTCTTACTTGATCTCATCGACATTCATGATCTGGATCAACTTCTTCTTACGCGCCTGCTCGCGACGCACTTTGGCAACGAACGCCGTCCACTCGGCTTGCTTGTTGGTCTCCATGCAACGGCGATGCACGATCTTGAGGAAGTCGGCGTACAGCTGGTACTGCTTGGGTTGCACGTTGGTGGCGAGGATCTCGGAGCCCGAGTAGTAGTACTGCAGCATCTGGTCCGGGAAGTAGGTCTGCAACGAGTCGAACAGCCGATCGAGCGAGTTGATCTGGAAGCGCTGGAACTCCTTCTTGGCATACTTGTCGACGAGCGGCAGCAGGTGGCTGAGATCGTGGGGTGAGATGCGTTCGACTTCGAACCAGATGAACTCGAGCGTCTCGATGTCGGGCTCTTGTTCGCCAGAAGGCTCAGGGCACTTCTTCATAGCTTCTTGCCACAAACTAGCGAGACAGAGAGTACAAGTGAGTAAATTGCTGTTGTTGAGATAGAGATCGAGAGAGATAGCGATTAACATACCCTTCCTTCAAGAGCAACAAGATTTGATCCTTGGCTGTAATGGGAGAACCCGGCAACGAGGTATCGTACTCGATGACGTAAGTGAGGAGATCGGTTCGTACGGTGGGCCAGCGTGCGGCACCGACGAGCGTCTGCACCTCCTCGAACTTCTTAATGTCCATCGTCATCTTGAAGACGAGGATCGCCTGCTCCTCGACAATGTCGGCGCGCTCCTGGATGCGGGCGGCGTCGATGAGGATGTTGGCGTTCTGGAGGATCCAGTTGCGCAGTTGCGTGGCCGAGTACGAGAGCTGCGGACGGATGAGCTCGATCTCCTCGCGCAGCTTGAGCAACTCGGGGCCCGGCTGGGCGCCGGGGGCGAGCTTGGTGGCGAGCACGTCGGCCTCCTTGCGCAGCGTCTCGAAGACGATCTGCAGCGAGAGCTTCTGCTTGAGGCTCGACTGCGCCTCGTAGGCGACGAGGAACATCGAGTCGTAGACCTTCTCGTTGTTGAGGCGCACGACGAGCTGGTTGAGGTTCGTGACCTCGAGAATGTAGCGGATGGCGAGGTCGACCAGGAGGCGCAGCTCGCGCTCGGTGACGGCGCGCGCCGACTCTTGCTCGGCCTCGAGCTCCGAGGCGCCCATCGAGCGGCCGCGCGCGAGGCGCGGTGCACGCACGAGTGCGTCGAGCTGCTCGTCGCGCTCGGCCTTGGCGCGGAAGACCTCGGTCAGGAGCTTGGAGTAGATGTTGAAGGCCTGCTGGTCGAGCGTCTTGATGTCGCGCTCGTGGTGGTCCGGCAGCGCCTTGCGCATGGCGAAGAGGAACTGCAGGTCGCGCTGGCGCGCCAGCTGCTCGGGCGTGAGCTCCTTGCGCTGTTGGCGCAGCAGCTGTTGCTCGTTGTTGATGGTGCGCAACTCGCGCTGCAGCGGCTCGAGCTCCTGCTGCTTCTGGCGCAGCGTGAGTGTGCGGGCGAGGTAGTGCTCGCTCAACGCCAGGATGGCGTCGTGGTGCGAGTGCGAGATGGCGAGTTGCACCAGGTGGCCGAGGCTCGAGAGGCCGAGTTGCTCGGTCGTGCGGTACAGCGTCACGATCTCACCGACCATGGCATCGAGCGGAGCACGCTCGGCCGCCACCTGCTCGGGAGCACGCGGGTTGCCAAGCGAGAGGTCCAGCGCCACCTGCTCCTGGTAGGCGGCGATCTTGGCGTACGCGGCCGAGAACATGGCCTGCGCGTTCTCGAGCATCGGCGCATCGAGCAACGAGAACGGATAGCAGGTCGAGTAGTCGGGCGGTGCCGCCGTCGGGTCCTCGTCGCCGATGCGCTCGAGGCGCTTGCGATCGAGGCCGTACCGCACCTCGGGCAGCGAGTCGAGCTTGGCCTCGGTGTCGGCGAGCTCCTTGGCGTACTCGGGCGCGAACTGGCCGCGGTTCTGCTCGACCGTGAACTTTTCGAGGCGCAGCAGGTAGCGCTTCTTCTCGAGGTCGGCCATTTGCTGCCGCAGTGTCTCGAGCGCCAGCAGCTTCGAGTGCGTGTACTTGGCAATGTCGATCGTGAGGTCGTACTCGAGATGGCGCGAGAAGAGCGTCACGACCGCGGCAAAGTGCGCCGGGTCCTCGAGGAACGGCAGGCACTCGCTGAGGCGGCTGCGGAGTTGAGCATCGAGTGCCAGCAGGCGTTGTTCAGCTGCCTCGTGGAGTGGTGACTTTTTCACCTGGTCTCCCGACGACGAGCCCGACGACGAGCGAGCAGCGCCATCGACATCCATGGCCGAGGCTCCTGCTCCCTGTTGTTGTTGCTGCTTCTCGAGTTGCGCCTCGAACTGCTTGATGAGGCGCTTGGTGGCGAGCTTGGCATCGAGGATCGACGAGAGCACGAGATGGCACGTGCCCTTGTTCCACTCGGTGTGCAGCTTCCAGTCCGAGTTGGTGTACTCAAAGTCGTGGTCGTACAGGAAGATCTGGTGCTTGAGCTCGGCGAGTCGCGTCGCCTCGTCGTCCTTGAGTTGCTTCGAGACCGAGGCGAGCTCGACACGTTGCGCCTCGAGTTGCTCGTACTCGTCGCGCACCGGCTCGCGCACGGCGGCCTCGGTCGCGAGCTCGGCCACGATCTCGAACACGCGATTGCCGATCAGGCTCACGGCCTCGAGCTTGGTGCCGGCGATGGCCTTGCCGAGCGCCAGCAGGTGCGCCGGATGACGCACGTGAGCGAGCGTCAGCCGCAGCGCCTCGTTCAGGAGCGACTCGACCACTGCCATGCGAGGCAACAAGGCCGCGAGGTTCTCCTTGGCTCGAGCGAGGTCGGCAGCGATCGTGCTCTGGATCGCGGCATCGGTAGCCGGTGCGCCAGCGACCTCCATGCCGTTGTTGCTCGATGCCGACGACGACGACGACGACGGATGCACGATGGCATTGGAGTTGGTCCAAATCTCGGCCTCGAGTGCCTGACGCACGGCATCGAGCGACATGTAACGCGAGGCGAGCTTGTTGAGCAGCGCCTGTGCGGTCTCGCTGCGCGTCGTGTCGATCTGGTCGGCCGCGAGCTGGCGGAACGAGACCTCGTTCGCCCACAGACGGCTCTGGCGCTGCAGCTCGACGAGGCGCTTCTGCTTCTCGGGCGTGAGGGTCTTGCGGTACTGCGCCAGCTCGTCCTGCTCGTTGACGAGGTTGTCACGCTCCTCGAAGAGCGGCAGGCGCGAGATACGCAGGTCGTTGATCTTGGTGAGTTGCTCGAAGGCGCGCGCCGTGACCTGCAGATTGAGACGCAGGTGCAGCTCGTCGTGCGCGTAGTTGTCGTGCGGCGGCGACACGAACTGCTCGGCGAGTTGGCGCAGCGACGCCGGGCCCTCGAGGAACTCGAGGTTGTGCTCGGTGACGCGGCGCAGCAGCTCGTGCAACGACGCGATCTCGGCGAGCGCCGCCGTGCGGTCGGTCTGCGCCTGCTGGTAGGCGGCGAGTGCCACGACGTCGTCGGCCGGCGGTACGACAGCGAGCGTCAGGTCGCAGCGTTGGATCACGAGGCACTGGCTGCGCTCGCGCGTCAGCAACAGGTGCGTCATGTCGCGCGCTACGTCGCGCAGCAGCTTGCCGATCGCCTGCGCGTCGCTGCGTGTGTCGAGCGGCTCGAGCTGCCACAGCGCCTTCTGGAGCGAGAGCTCGCGGATGCGGTTGAGCTTCTCGGCCGGCAGCATCTGGCGATGTTGCGCCTGTGCAAAGAGCTCGTCGCGCTCGCTCTCGAGCTCCTCGAGTTCGATTGTCGGCAGGAGGCGGCGCTCTCGCTCGCGTTCGAGCTCCGCCAGCACGCGGTGAGCCTTGAAGCCGGCCTGCACGGCGAGCGAGGCAAAGTCGCTGCCGAGTTGCGCCATGAGTTGCGTGAGCGACGTCGGCAGCTCGAGCGCCGCGAGCGAGTGGTGAAAGACGCTCTCGACCGCCGCGCGTGCCGAGGCGAGCTCGGTGTGCAGCTGCGCCTCTTGCTCGGTCGTGCGCTCGAGAGACGGCGTCGCGAGCTCGCGCTCGATGCCTCGCAGCCACGAGATGGCCGACGAGAGACGCAGGCTCATGAGCGAGTACGCGAGCGTCTGGTACGCGGTGACCGACGGCAGCTCGTAGTGCAGCTGCTCGGGCAGCGCGGCGATCTCGAGCAGCAACGCCTCGAGACGCGCCTTCTGCGCCTCCTCGAGCGATTCCTTCTTGTAGCGCTGCAACAAGACGGCCTGCTCGCGCTGCAGCAGGTTGGCCTCGGTCTGGAGCACGAGGGCGCGACGCAGCTTCGGCAGCAGTTGTTGGTCGATGCGACCCAGGGCACGGAGCGCAATGTCGATCACGAGTCGGTGCTCCTGGCGCTGCGCGGCGAGTTGCGCCAGCGCGCGTTGTGCCTCGGGCGAGTGCACGAACTCGAAGCACGCGTCGACCACAGCCGTGAGCTCGTCGCGCGTCATGCGCTTGGCCGGCGCGATGATGCGCGACTGGTGGCTCTCGATGGCGGCCGTCAGCATGGCGTTCGCGATCGAGAGCAACGACGAGCTGTACTCGCGCGTGCTCTTGCGCGCATACGCCGGCAGCAAGTGCAGGAGCTTCTTGCGCAGTTGCAACGCACGCAATTGCTCGACCTGTTCGGCCGGCGGCTTGAGCTTCGCCTGCACGAGAGCCTCGACGTCGCGCTGCAGCTGCTCGAGCTCCGACAGCCACGAGTTGCGCTCGATCTGCTTGTCGTCGAGCGCTCGCACGTGAGACACGGCCTTTTGGCAGATGCGCAGCGCCAGGCGGTACTCTTGCTTGTTGCTCATGTCGCGCGCCAGCAGCACCAGGTCGTCGGGGTTGAGGATCTTGCCGATGACAATGTCGGTCACGACCTCGATCACACGGTCGGCCTCCTTGAGTTTCGCTTCGCGTTCGTCGTCCGGGAGGCCGCTGTCAGACGTTGCCTGAGCCACAGCAGCAGCAGCAGCAGCGCCGTTGTCCGTGGCAGTGGCAGTGGCGACAGCGGCACCAGGAAGTGGGTCCTTGGGCAGGTAGCGACTCTTGGCCTTCAAGGCCGCGGTCAGGATCATCTGGCAGATCTCCATCTTGGTCTGGTCGTAGTTGTAGACGTGGTGCTCGGCGACGCGCGGCACGAACGGCACCGGCACGAGACCCTCGCGCTCGGCGGCCTCGGCCTCGAGCTGCGCCTGGAACTCGGCCTTGAGGTTCTCCTCACGGAACGTGCGGTCGACCTCCTGCTGGCTGCACACGAGCGACACCAGGTGGCTGCCGACGCGCTGCACCTGCGCGAAGCACTCGGCAATGATGCCCTCGACGACCGGCGGCGGCGGCTGCACGTTGGCGAGCGAGTCGGCGTGCTGCACGATGGCGTTCAGCATCAGCTTGAGGTAGTCGACGTGCTCGACGACGGCCAGCGCCGCCTCGACGGCGTCGTGCGTCGCGTTGGCGAAGGCCTCGTCGCGCGGCTCCGAGTACTTGGCGACGCGCGCCGTGCTCCACAGCCACATGCACGCGTCCTTGGGCACGCGCGTGTGCGGCAGCGAGTGGTACGCCTCGAGGCGCGTCTTGGGCAGCTCGTCGTCGCTCAGCGGCCGGTTGCCGATGCGCTCGAGCGCCGTGGCGTAGATCGAGCGCAGTCGCTCGAGCGAGAACTCGGGCAGCAGCGCCTTGACGAGCGCCAAGGCGGCCGCCGCCTGGCGCTTCTCGTTCAGCAGCTTGGCCATCTCGAACAGCACGCTCTTCGACACGACGAGCGCACTCAGTTGCTCGACCAGCTCCGAGAGCCAGTTCTCCGAGATGGCGAGGTCGCACAGCCACGCGGCGCGCTTGGCCGTGCTGCCGCCGCTGCCGCCCCACGAGGCGTCGAGCGACACCGAGTGCAGCGCCAGCCGGAAGGCGGCCGTGGCGTTGATCGGGCGTGCGACGGTCGCGAGCGCAAACACCTGCTCGGGATCGATCAGCAGCAGGCCCATCTCGATCGCGTCCTCGGTGCGGTTCATCTTCATCAGGAACTTGGCGGCGTGGTTGTGCTCGCCGACCGCCTTGGCGAGGCGCATCGCCTCCTCGAAGCGCTTGTCGCGCTCGAGAATGTTGAGGCGTGCGATCGTAAGAGACGGTGGCTCCTTGAATGTCGTGCTGGTGGACGCCACTGACATGGCATCGTCGTCGCTCGCGGCAGCGGTGGTGCCCTGCAGAATGGCGACCAGCGCCGGATCGACCCAGCCGAGGCGCGCGGCCCATCGCGCGGCCGCCAACACACCCTCCTCCTCGTGTGCCGACGTGTCCCACGCGCGGATCTTCTCGTACCACACGTCGCGCTCGTCGTCGGTCAGGTCGTTCGGCTCGGTGAGCAGCACGTCGACCCAGTGGTTGCCGAGCGTCGCCAGCACGTCGTTGTAGTTGTCGATGCTCGACTCGTTGAGCTGCGAGCCGCGGTCGATGAACTCGTCGGTCACGGCCTCGAGGATCTGCAGCGCCTGCCGCATCGAGCCCTTGAGCGCCAGCTCCTTGGCCGTGTTGACCTCGGCCTCGATCGGCTCGAGGTCGACCACGTGGCGGTTGGCGCGCGAGCTCTTCTTGAACGAGTCGCGCACGCGGTTCTTGATCGAGCGCAATCGCGCGTTCGACAGCGCAGGCGTCGCAGGCGTGCGCGGCGATTGCTGGTGCTGCTGGTGGAGGTCCAGGCCGCCAGGATGCACGGGCGAGAAGGCCGAGAAGTCGAAGCCAGCGCCGAGGCCATCGCCACCAGCGCCGCCGCGCACCGGCGAGGTCGAGAGCTGCTGCAGGACGCGCAGCTGCTGCAACGCCATCACCTGCTGCGACACCTGGTCGGGCGTCAGCTGCGCCCGAGCATGCCGCACGATCTCAATGTGCTTGCGCATCTCCTGCTCGACCGCGGCGCCGAGACGCAGCAGGCGCGTCAACACGAGCTGCGCCTCCTCCTTGAGCAGGTCGCCGATGAGCCAGTCAATGTCGTTCTCGTCGAACTTGCTCTTCTTCGGCGTCTTGAATTGTTCGCCCGTGTCATCGTCGGCTCGTTTGCGCTTCTGCCCAGTTTCTTGTGACGAAGACGACGACGACGACGACGAGGAAGGAGGCACGTCGTGTTCCGTCATGGTGGCACGAGAGATAGATACGAGAGGGATACGATGGGTTGGTTGGTTGGTTGGGAAGAGAAGGAAGGAGAAGGGAAGAGAAACGAAAATTCGCCTCTTCGCCGCCTCGGGTTTTATACCCGCACTCGAAACTCTTCCTCGCAGCGACCAATTCTCCGTACTGCCGTACCCCAACCTCTCGTACCCCGCCTTCTTTGCTTTACCTCCATCCTCAGGCGCCCCTCTACCAGGCCCTATGCTGGCCTGAGAACCGCTAAGCTCGTCGATGCCTCGTTCTGCCGCTCGCTCTTCGCCATTGCTCTCGTTGCCGCGCACGCCACACACCTCTCCCTCTCCCTCCCTCTCCTCCTCCCATTCATCGACATGGCATCTGGCAGCCCCACGAGCGAGCAAGTGCACAACGCCTTCCAATCGTGTCGCTTCGGCGCCGATGAGTTCCTGCGCACTGGCGTACCGATCTCGCATCGCTTCACGTACGACTACCTGCCGATCCACTACGCCGCCATCGAGGGCCGCGAGTGTCTCGTGCGCTACTCCCTCGAGAACCGCATCGACCCGAACTCCTCCACGTGCTACGGCTCGACCGCCTTGCACTTTGCGGCGCGCGAGGGCCGTCTCGAGATCGCTCGCCTGCTGCTGAACCACGGTGCCGACGTCAATGCGCGCGACTTCAACAACGCGACGCCACTGCATTACGCCGTCGCCGAACAACGCACCGAGCTCATGGAGCTGCTGATCGACTACGGCGCCAACAAGCGTGCTGAGAATGTACGTCGCACTACTCTCACGCCCTCATCCATCGAGAACTCACTCACGCGCGATTCCACACGACAGCACGAGCACCAAACGCCGTTCAACCTCGCCTGGAACGACCAACATCGCCACATTCTCCTCACTCGCAGTACGTCGCCACGCTCTCGACTCATCCATCCATCCGTGTGTGCGCCGCACTGACGCCTACCGCCGCTGCCAGCCGCCATCTGGTCGCCCGCCACGCACCGCAACCAGCCGCAACACGTGCGCGACGCCATCCAAGAACTCTACCTGATTCGCAACTCGTGCGCGCCGCACTCGTTCGCGCTCATCCCCAACGAACTCATGCTCGAGCTCAACATCCTCATCGCGCAGCAAGCG
>Ga0209935_1005839_pt1 | contig 10191 bp, 7 predicted proteins | sample ThiBio_1000_plan_2_FD_183958 | JGI IMG/M metagenome (GOLD analysis project Ga0209935, IMG submission 183958) | Wastewater bioreactor microbial communities from Cape Town, South Africa - Thiocy_cont_1000_plan (SPAdes) | ecosystem: Engineered > Bioreactor > Thiocyanate-remediating >... | reverse complement strand
AGCTGTCTATGCACCTACTCATGAGGTGGAGCGAAGGAGGTTCTTTCAGCGTATAAGGGCCAAGGTCGCTGACCTGGACATATTTGCTGGGGATTTCAATTGTGTGGAGGACCCCGCAGACAAGTCGGGCACTTGGCGCCCAACGCCCAGTGTTAGAGAGTTGGCTGTGCTGTTGGACGATGCTGGTTTTGTGGACACATTGCCTGCCGGTTCCACACACACCTGGACCAATCACAACTGTTCAGCGCGCATTGACCGGGTGTACGGTTGGGAAGATAGCGACTTTGTGGTGTCAACACAGAGTCTACCCAGCTCGTATGGGCTTTCCGACCACAGGGGACTCTTTGTAGAAATCGCAGGTGCTGATGTTTATGGAGGTAGGGGTGGGTTTTGGAGGCCACAAGAGGCATCATTGGACTCCAGAGCTCTCATAGGACGCTTGTGAGAGCTGGTGGTGAAATGGGAGAGGTTGGATGACCGCTCACTTCACAGTTGCTGGGACGAGATCAAGGACAAAGTTGTAGTTACCATGAAGAGGTTTGAAAAATCAGTCCGGAAAGAGTGGGGTGAGGGTGAAACAGGGGAGAAGAGTGTTGGGATTATAAGTGGTGTCCCACTCTCCGTCTCTCCGGACACCCCGGGCCCTGCCCTATCGGACCACTTAGAAAAAGAAGCTAAGCGTCGCAAGCTAGCTTTCATCAGAGCAAAGGATGCGAGGGGGGAACTGCCAGATCGGTTTCTCTCCGCACAAGTGAAACAGGAAGAGGAAGAGAGGACTATTCGAACAATTCGAGCTGCGGACGGTTCACTCACGGTGACACAGCAGGAGATCTCCAACACAATGACAACACACTTCAGAAATCTATACTCAGCCAGACCCACTAACCACAACCTACAGCCACACTGCATAGTTCTACCAAGCGAGGTCACACAAGCACTAGGGCAGGCACTCACGGTGCAGGTGCAGGAGGGAAAGGACATCGCCCTCAAAAAGTCTTCATCCGCTCCTGGGCCAGACGGGCTCCCATATCAAGTGTACACAGCAGTACCGGGGTTCATGAAACTTCTCCTCCGGGTATGTCAATGGGCTACTGTCTCCGGGGAGGTCCCACCATCTTGGGACACGGCATACATTCGATGCTTACTGAAGAGGGGAAAGGACAAGCTGCTGCCTGAATCATATCGCCCTATTTCCCTCACCTGCACTGATTGTAAGATCTTCACGGGCATTCTTGCTGCCAGGTTGCAAAAATTTGGTGACACTATTTTCGGCCCCGAACAAACTGGCTATTTACGGGGCAGGAATACAGCTATGGCGGCAATTAGGGTGGCTGATTTCTTTGCACGCCATCGTTCTTTTCTTCCGGTCCTTCTTGACTACAAGAAAGCCTATGATCATAGGCTTTCTTGTAGTCAAGTTGACCATGGATGGATTGGCCTATGCTTAGCTAAATCAGGCATGGGAAAGCCTCTCCGTGGTGTGTTAATGGCCCTCCTCTGGGGAATGCGGTCGAGACTTATTATCAATGGAGAGCTTGGAGATTGGTTCCACAACGCATCTGGGGTCAGAGACAGAAGGACCTTTCTTGTACTTAGTGTACTGCGGTCAAAGTTTCGAATCCTAATCCCAGGAGCAAAAGACAGCACAGGTTAGGAGCATTTCCAACTCCATGAGGTGTAGTCCTACCCCGCAATGGGATGGCCTACTTGCAGCCTGGAAACACAGCCTGTTCGCATATAGGTGCTTTGGAGCTTGAGCCAAAGGCAGGCTGAGAAATACATCACCTACTGTCATCAACGGAATCTCGAAAGAACAACTTCGGCAACTCGCCAGGACTGAGGACTCCACACACAAGATACCAATATCAGAAGGACAGCGTGAGTTCACAAGAAAATATGGAACCCAGATCTCAGTGCTCCTACACAGAATCCGATAGTGCAAAGTCAGGCCAGCCGTGATGTCTTTTGGGTGGAAGCTGGTCAATCGCAAGGTACACGTCAGCTGGATTGGAGTGACAGAGACAAAGAACGAGAAGACTCTGTGCAGTTGGTGGCCATCAACTAACCACATCCTGAATGGAGAATGCAACCACATCCGAGAACTACATGGACACCACGAAGCTCTCCTACGTGCCCCACACTCGAAGCAGACAGCACACAAAGAACTAATTCATGTCTGGGCTATTTGGAAGGCGTGGTGTAGAATGATTCACGACAACGAAAACAAGACAACTGATACCTTTGTTACCCTTTATAGGGAATTCGTCAAGATGTCCGTTGGTGTAAATTGTACTTGTTGACAGCTACCATCCCCTCAATGCATAATTTGAAAAAAAGCAAGCAAACTTCTCAATCGACCCCCAGTGGTTGAGGTTTTACTAGAGAGTGGCTCAATGGATAGGCTCAAATCAGCCTTTTTAATCACTCCCCCTTTCATTCCTCCAAAAAAGCACCATATTTGTACAAATTGATCGCATATGAAACCGGTACACCTAATAAAAAATGGTATTAAACCAAAGCCCGGGCCGAGTTGGTGAGAAGCAGCTGACGGAATGGGGAAGAAGAAAACAGAAGAGAAGGCGAGTACCATCCTGGCAAGCATCAAAAAGGACAAAGCCGGCACTTTACCCAAAAGGAAGACACTCTCATCATCGTAAAAAACCTCCGAGAAAGATAGAGAAACCAAAGCGAGGTCGTAAGGCATACTTCTCACAGGAAGAGATTCGTATCCTGCAACGCATTGTGGAGAAGCGCCGTCGGCTTGACAAGCACCTCACACGGCCGATAATCGCGCGTCTCTTCGAAGAGGATATGATGAAACACTTTCGTAAGCTATGCAAGGTGACGCAACCTGGCGACGTTGTCTATTTAGACAATGCAGCAATCAACCAAGATACCCACTTCCACTCAATTGAAGCCTTCTTTGGCCGAAAGCAGGTCTACGTATCTGCCAGCGAATTCAACACACCTCTAATCTCCGCTCGATCAGCAACCATTTGCTGAATTCCGCCATCTCTGGGTGATGACGAAGCATCACGACACTAAATCTGCCACAGCAGCATTGCGTCATTGTGTTTCTGTGTGTCTCGTGAGGTTGTCAAGGCAGGTATCAAAACCGCCGGCTGTTGATTCTTGGTGCCTTATTTATCTAGTAACCTGAAATCCAAACCTGAATAAAAAATATGCAGTATTAAGACAATGATGTTCGTTACACATCTCTTTATTTCTTTTCGTGAATAACTCGTTTGTTATCGTACCCAGCACGGCACACTCTATTACCGGCACCGCGCAAAAAACAGGGTTGGTTTTCCAGCAAGGTAAATTTTCTCTTGCCCTCTTAACAAATTTTACGGCAGACCTCTAAGGACGAAGGCGCAACAAATCCTTGTGAAACTCGGTAATATTGCATTGACCACGCCGGTGCAGTTGATGGGACTGTAGAGGTCTTATAATATTTCAGTACCGAAGATGAAATAGAGTGCCATACTCCAAGATGTCCGAGTTGATGGGACCACATGAGGGAGAGAGTCAATTACAAAGGGCCTTTCCAAATTAGATTCTATCCTGACAGTTGTGTTCCTGTTTTAGACTTCGTCATCGAACGGAAAAAAAAAGAAAACCATTCTGCCGCCAATTGAAGATGTCGCCCTTTCTTCTTGCACCAAGTCAGGAACGGAGGTGATCAACGACGAAGAATCACGGTGGTGCTGAGGGGACATTCGCCGGAAAGGTGTCGGTCCTCTCTTGTTATTGCTTGACTTTGGATGAATGTGCGCCAACAGCTCGAAGGGAACTTGGAACACCAACTTGCTGAGTGGTCACCATCTATGCTTGGTGGCCAAGGAAAACCGTTCCGTGCACTAATTAATTAAACCTTGGTTCCAGATCATTGCTCTCAGCAAGCGAATGCATCAACAACTGTGCCAATGTGGAATAAAGTTCAACAATTAGAAGTCAGCCAACACGTGGCCACAACATTACATGTCGCAGTAGTATTGAGCGTATTGTTAGTGCGCAATGAAGTATAGATTGGCATAATATCAGGAGCATGCTGGAAGTGAAAATGAAGTCTAAGAACTGTGTAAAAGTGACACATCTGTTGTCAGGGATTGACAAGTCGCCAATTTGGTGCATTCATCATCAATGTCAAGCTTGCTCTTGATCCTCCTTGTAGGGTTATCAGACATCTCCAATCATCGTTTACACTTGCAATTTACACTGAATCAATCATTCTTATAATTTTCTCATTATCACAGTAATCATGTTTTCACTTAAGTAATCATTCATTTAAATAACACAACTGACTTCACAATAACCACTCTTCATTACATTACAACTCTTCTACATTTGCACTACCTCTGATTGGTATGGGCCTGTTGCTATAAAAGCTACTTCAATACCCAGGACAACAATAGAGAAATTCAAGGGGGATAACTACACTTAGTAGAAACACTGAGTAACCCTTCTGCTCAAGGAAAAAGAGGTCTACATTTATTGCTATTGCTGCTGAGCACATTTAGCATGTTTTAGACATCTCATAACAGCTAGTGGGAATTGAATCTAAAATCACTGATGTTGAGGTCTTGGCCATTCTGCTCAACAGCCTTCCCAAATCTTATGATTCCTTTTGTTGCTTGATGAAAACTATTGATGATTTGGATCTTAACAAGTTAAAAGCATGACTATTCTAATAGTATCAATCTACTGTTTGGATAGACAAGAAAATACACTGAAAAGTGCTCTCTGCTCTCATTATCCATCCAAAAAGAGTTCTCAGCCAAGAAAACTTGCCAACATTAACAGTTCTGCCAATTCCAACATTCTATGCCAGCATTTGGTAGGAAGAGCAAAGTTAAATGTGGGCCCCTCCCCCCCTTGAGCTACAAGGCCTTTAGTAAGGTGCCCTCCAGGAGGGGGGTCCCTTTTGTGTTTGACTTTGCACCCTCTACCTCCACTGGGTACACTAAGATGCCCTTTTAAAGAGAGGGCACCCCCTGGCTCTGCTAAGGGAGGGAGGTTAGTGTACAAGAGAGTAGGGGTTTCAACATTCCAGTTTGCAACTACTATGTCCTCTTTAAGTGCAGGAAATGACTCAAAAACAATCAGAAATCCAACTCAGACAAGCAGAGAGCTTTTTTTTTTATATATTTGCTGCTTTCTTCAACTTCACTTTTTGATGAGTGGATTATCAATTCAGGGGCTTCATTTCATATGTTTGGTCAAAGGAAGAATACTATACAAGAATGTAGTGTTAACATCCATATGGTGAAGTTCAAAGTCCTCATGAGTAGCTAAGGCAGATTCTGATTCTAAGGAAATTCCTCCACTCTAACTCCAATCAAGCTAAATACTCCAACAAAAACTGCTGAATTTAGTGACTAAAGAGAAGGTTTCCTTGAAATTAACACCTAAAAAAGCCAGGTAACAAATTTAACTTATAGTGATCCATTTGTAAGTCAATTAACCTTGTAGACCCATTTCCCAGTGATGGGTTTCTTCCTAGTGGGTAACTGAACAACTCTCAAGTGTTGTTGTTGATGAGGGCAGCACTTTCCTCTTGTATGGCAGAAGTTCATTAATTAGCATCAAGGGAATCCATAGCTTGTTTGTAGGATGTTAGATTAAAAAAAGCAAAAAAGCTCCAAGAAAGTAGATTGTGATGGAAATTAAGTCAATACTAATTGATGCTAAGCTGCTTGGCTCATGAAAATGGAGCTCTGGGAGTGTTAAAGGCTTTAGTTGCCTTTTTTTCTTGATGAAAGTTACTAATATGATAGTTAGAAAGAGTAGTAGTGTAAAAACAACATTATGTTGCTGATTTGGAGTATTTAGCTTAATTGGAGTTGGAAATGGAGGAATTTCCTCAAAATCAGAATTTACCTACATTAAAAAAAGAATGGAATCATCTTCTTTTAATGTTTCCACTAAAGAAAATGGAATGTTGGGATTTTCATCAAAATAGATGGTTGTGTCAATTTTAGGAGTGTTTTTAGTCTTTGCATCTTTAAAATGACCTTGAATAAGAAAGTAAGCTCTATATCCAAACACATGAAGATGGGAGATGTTTAGTAGCTTGCTAAACCATACTAGCTCAGAGGAAAGTGCTTTAAGCACTTTGGTAGGTATTTTATTGGTAATGTATAGCTTCAACTCAAAAGGAATTAAAAACATTGGCTTGTTTTAGTATGCATCTTGCCATGTTATTGAAATACCATGTTTCATTTCAGATAAAGTGTATCAAAAGAAGTGGTCTACTTTTGAATGTCATGTGAATTAAGAAATTGATGATTATTTTCTTTACTAGGATTAAATTACATAGCCTTGATAGAAAGTCCAGTTTCATTGCAAACTCTTTGAACTTGGCAAAAGCATTATCTTTAGAGTGAAGAAAAGCAACTCAGACTTTGCAAGTATAGTTATCAACAAAGTCATTTTAAAATGTGAAAAAGGACTATAGAGAACCATGTGAATAACTGAAGTTGTTGAGAAGCACATTGAGTTAGTACTTTGGTGATGGAAAAGCAATGCATGCAGAGTAAAATGGAAGGTTGGTCTTGAGTTATTAATTGCTGAGTCTAAGAGAGCAACTAACTAAGCAAAGTTTATTAATGCTAATATGTTTAAGTAAATAGTGAAGCAGTTTCAAAGAGATATTGAATGAAAATGATAACTACAGAGCAAATTGATGAAATAGTGCTAGAGTAGAACATTACAGAATGTAGAAACCATGATGGGTTAAAAGAGTAACCCTAAAGAGTTTACTAAATTGATTGAAAATAAAACAGGAATCCCCTTCTTCAAGTAGTTTACACTTAGCTTATCTTGCCTTGTGAGTAAAAAAGAGATTCTTTTTAAAAGATGGAATGTAAAGGACATTATGAAGTTGGACTAATGTTAAACTAGATGAAGAATTAAATGTTACCTGTACTAATTACCTTGACTGCAAAATCATCCCCATTCTTCAACATTTTGGAATGCAAGACTACAAGCCACTCTCTACTTCTATGAAATTAGGCCTCCAACTTTCCAAGCTGAACTCTACTCTTTCTGAACTCTGTCATTTGCTAAATCAATCATTTTTATAATTTTCTCATTATTACAGTAATTATGTTTTCACTTAAGTAATCATTCATTTAAATAACACAACTGAATTCACAATAAACACTCTTCATTACATCACAACTCTTCTACATTTGCACTACCTCTGATACCCCTCTCATTCATTGGTTGCACATTATCACTTCCCTTGCTTCTTTATCCCCAATGAAGAGAAAATCTTTGTTCTGGACTTTGTTGGAAGAAATTTGGATTGGGCCACAGAGAGTACACTTTTCTATATTTTGTTTATCCATTCACATGTCTCATCCACTAGTTACTGATACTCATACTAAAGCTGCAACTAGGAGGACTCAGAGCTTTCGCTATCTTCTGCTTCTTCCTCGCTTTTCTCTGTCTCCCCATCCTTTTCCTGTTCTTCAGCCGCAATGGACATGGCCAAAGAGGCGCTGTTGGTGAGGGAGGATGTCTGGAAGGAGGTATCCATAATGAGGTGAAGGAGCATCTTCAATCGTTGCATATCTTTTTTCTGCGCCAGCTTGTAGATTCCCTTGAACACGAGGTACCATTGCTTAATCAGTGGCCAAGAAAGGAAGTTGAAGAACAGCAATGCCCCGAGGCATGACAGAGCAAGACCCTTCAGGATGACCAAAGGAAAGTTGGTGACATCGCTGCTCAGCGAGCATTCGCTCACCAAGGTCTGGGTGCCGAAGGAGAGACATTCCAAGTAGGCCGAGTATCCATTGGTGATGGTCGATTGATTAGCCGCCTCGTTGATGTTGTAGGCAATGAAAAAGGTGAACACGATGAAGAAGATCAGGATGAAGAAGAGCAGTCGAACATATGGCACAACGACCTCGCGCAACTTCTTCAATCGAATGGCGATCACGATCAGCTTGATGAGGCAGATGCTGAAGAAGATCAACCCCACAAGAAGGAGTACTCCCACAGGAACAAAGAAGAAGGTCAGAATCCATGCGTCGTTGTCCTGCTCTGTTACGAAACAGCTAAGAGAGAAACATTAGACAGAACGAGAAAGAGAGGAGGGTAGGGGTAAGATACGTACAAGGTAGCTCCAGGTGGGAATCCCACTCGATCAGCAGCGGTGGTAATGACCATATATAGGAAAGGCACTCCCCAACCGACAGATTGATATATTACAATTCTGACCCATTTGAATACTCTCTCCCGTGAATCCAGCCATGATGTCAAGAACATCTATCGTGTATGAATAAATAAAAGTTACGTTCAAATTTTTTCGTTGCTTTAAAGCTAGTGCCACTTTTACCTCGAGACACATATTGAAGGAGATGATAGCCCACCAATGTATCGAAGCCAAGAACCCAAATAAAAGCATTGCAGCTTTACACAAATGAAACATCGAATCAGAAAACGAAGAAGGATGAAGGGCTAAAGTACCTTGCAGGGAACAAGGAGACGTGTGCGCGGTGAGCTGATCAATGGAATACTGTACAACAGTCACCGCAGTTAACCCGTAACCATCAACAGACTTGGTTGGTGAGAAGAAGACTTGCTCTCCTCCACACCAAATTTCATCATGCCCCACATAGGTAGGTAGAATCATTCCACCTGCCTGTAAGAAGAAGAATAAGTTAATTCTTGAAATTATTTTTTTTTTTTTGTTTTTTTGAATCCAATTATTACCAAAACATTAGCGGCCAATGCAGTCATGACCGTGAGTCCCTTTGGGAACGCCCTCAGTGCAGGGTTGATCAAATAGGAGATAATTAGAATTGCCGTCAATACCTTCGTGGTGATTTTTAGTCAAATCGAATGCGACAAAAAAAAAAACTGAGAGCAGGATTCGTACCCAAGATATCCAGGATATGACGCCTTGCATCACCTTGGCTCCCAGGTATTGATCATTGGTTAAGGACGGAACGGGGCACCCAAACGAGCATCCTCCCTGGTTATCGGATACCGTGGGTGGCGAGCAAAAAAGGTCGTTAGTAGTGTTCACCGACGAGCAAGGGCAGTCCAAAAGGGTGGTGTTGTCGATAGTGTAGTTGGTTGCGACTTCAGTAAAATACGGAACATCGACATCGGGATCCACCTCGTTACACGTGATCAAACTTTCGTTTGTAAAAATAATCGCCGCTGTGTGAAGCAAGCGTTAGTAAAGTGGAACAAAGTTGTGATTCCGATAGGAAGTTTAAAGTTTACTTGCAGAGGGTGGACTGTTCAAGCTCAGTACGATTTGGTTACAACCCGCGGCAACTGTGCCAGGAATGTTAGAATTTTCGCGTCATTGTAGAAAAACAAAGCGGTTATTACCAAACTCCTTACAAACTTGTGTACAAATTTGCCGGGGATAGGGGAGTGTGTCGGTTCCGTTCATACAGCAAGGGCGAAGCCCCGTCGAACAGCCCATACGAAGAGAAAGCGTGAAACAGGGCTCCGGGAAATGAAAAAATTGTATTCCCTGAGCCACCTCGCCAACTATGGTGAAGAAGTACTCAGCAGTATATCCGTTGGGGATGAACACCGGCGTGCCAACTGTTGCGAGGGAAGAAAAAGAGCGTTATTTTAACTAGAAAATTGAAGGTTGTGTGAGGAGAACACCCACCTGCCAGGCCGCAGGCCGGAGTGCTGCCGTCCCATGGGGCACAAAAACCCGGAGAGGCGGTAGCGGTAGCTGTCGCAAGAAGGAACCAAAGCGTAAGGGACGCGAGTGCTGTAGCAGCCATTGGGATAAATTACAAAAGAGGCCGGAGTGCGGAACGGAGGCCGTTTGAGGAGTGTGCTGTTGCTTCACAAGATGTCGAGTCCCCTTTAACCAGTAACGCGGTTCCGAAGAGCGCATTATTGCAGTCGGAATCTTCCTCGTAACTACGTTAAATACAAAAGTCAAAAAAATTGTCTTTTGTTTCCGAGGTTTAAAAAATTCCTCCATCGAGCTTACCTTACTGCAATTCCTGGCAGTTGCTGGAACGCAATTTGGGTAATTGCACTAACTAGAATTCGAACGAAAAGAGCGGGCAAACCGTACTTTACCATACCTCCTTCTTCCCTCTCTTTCCTCCTTCTACATTACTCAATATATGCCGGCATTGAGCTTCAGCACTCGTACCGCCCGCACAGAAGCATGTCCAAGGAAACACAATCAAGATCGGC
>Ga0209935_1005836_pt1 | contig 10193 bp, 7 predicted proteins | sample ThiBio_1000_plan_2_FD_183958 | JGI IMG/M metagenome (GOLD analysis project Ga0209935, IMG submission 183958) | Wastewater bioreactor microbial communities from Cape Town, South Africa - Thiocy_cont_1000_plan (SPAdes) | ecosystem: Engineered > Bioreactor > Thiocyanate-remediating >... | reverse complement strand
CACTAGAGGTTTTTCTTCATTTGTAAGAGACCAATTGGAACGATCGTTTTGACGATTAAAATTTCTATTGTTGTATTTGGACATGATTCATCTCAATATCTAATAAAATAAGAATAGATGAAATATCGAGTAGCTGCCTAATTCAAGTTTTCTAAATTTAGATATTTTCAAAGCAAATTCTCTCGATTATTTATGCAGCTTGTTTGACAAAATGAAAAAAAAATTTTTTTCGAATTCGAATTTTCAAAGTAAATTCTCTCGATTATTTAAACAGTTTGTTTGAAGAAATAAAACAAAATTCAAATTCGAATTTTCAAAGCAAATTCTCTCGATTATTTATGCAGCGTGTTTGACAAAATGAAAAAAAAATTTTTTTCGAATTAGATGTCGAATTTGTTTTTTTAAACCAACTGCATAAATAAGTGAAAGAATTTCATTCGAAAATTAAAATTTCATTTGGAGTAGTTTTTTTTTGGTAAAATATGAATTATTTTATAATTGTTGTAATCTAGCTTTGCAAGAATATATATCTGTCTATACTGTTCAGTATCATTTTGTAGTCCATCAAATTCTCTATCGAATAATGTATAAAAGTATGAGTTTTGTCGCAGCTACGAGAAAATATTAGATGAGAGAATGCGGTTAATTACTAAGGTTTCCATAAAATCATAGGACAAAATTATGTTTCGAGTTGAAAATAAGCAAATTTTCGATGGATCGGACACTGACTGATTCTAGGATGTAGTCACTTTTTGAGTATACAAAAAAGAGAACCAATATGACGGTAATCATTGTTTACTATAATACACATTGATCTTGATCGGAAAGAGAAAAAAAATATAGAGAATATATTTTAATGTAACACTATTTCTGTATCATACAATAACCAGGTATAAACGATAAAATTAAACTAGGAATCGCTGCCATCCATTTGGCAGCATAGTAGCACTATTGTAACACTCAATTAAGCAAACATTATTTTTACCTTAGAAGTAAAAAAAAAACAATGGATTTCTCCACAATGTGCCGACTTTCATTACAAATAGAAGACATGAGAGAGCAAAAGTATATTTTCGAATGATTCGAACACAACAAAAATTGTCTAGATTACGAGTAGCAATTTACGATTCGATTTATTACCTAAGATAATATTGCTGTCTTATCATCGTATCAAATTTCTTTTCTTTTTTACGAGATACTTGAAAAGGAAGTATACTACATAGATTTCACAAATGTGTTTTTAGTATAATAAATACCATTTTGTTGTAGAAAAAATAATGAAGAACAACCGAAATAATAAAAACGACGGATTTAATTTTCGTCCACAATATGGTTCTGGTCAGTCTTGTGGGAGTCGAGGATTTGGTAGAGGTAGAAACTTCCATCGTGGCAATAATAATCCGAGTTATCGCTCTGATTATAGCCCAAATTACAATAATTCTGCTCAGAGAACATTGTCTGATACTCCAGCAAGTTTAGTATCAGTGAAAGATGATGAAACTAGAGCTTATGCTGTCAATCTTCAATTGAAACCGGTAGAAATGGGTATTCGAGCAAACAGCGGAAATTGGAAACGAGAATTTCGTGGAATCGGTGCGTTTAATCATTATTTTGGATTATGTGCGCCAACAAATGGTCTCGGATATACACTTGCTGATGTTTGGGATGGTTATTTTCATATAACACTTGCAAAATTTTTTAGCGAATTAAAAGCGGATGCACTCGAGGAAGTATTTAGAAAATTCGATCCTTCTTTGGAAGATATACCGTCTATTCCTAGGATTGTATTTCGAACTACAAGTATTAAAAGTTTCTCAGGAGAAAAGCGAGGGGGTAATCGGAAAGATATTCCTTTCATTGTGTTACCTATTGATCATTCTCCTGAATTGAATGTATTCTATAACAAAATACAATCATTGCTGATAAAAATCAAAACAGAAGCACGAGTAATTGATAAGAATTGGGATGTAACACCATATGATAAACTGCACGTTACTGTACGAAAATATTCCAAAATTAATTTTCCATTGGAAAAAATTAAAGTTCATCAATTTCCTCTTGAATTTCGATGTTCTCATCTCGAAATACGACAACCGCGAGAACTAGCTATACAAAAATTTAAACAAAGACAGAACAATAATAGTCGATGGTGGATTGGTGTTACTGAAACCAGAGAGAAAATATGTTCAGGATGCAATGCCCTAGTTACGTCTGATGTTTGGGAAGGTTTTTGTCTGAATTGTGGAAAATATGAAACAGTTTGGCCACTCTGGATGACACAAGGTAATCAAAATTTTCATTCTTCGTTACAACAAGAAACTATTCAAAATAATGCTGTTTCTCAATGTGTTTCACACCTTGAAGCAACGAATATAAACTAAGAATACAAATGTCAAAATAAAGAAAAACGAACGTCGTAAATTCAAGTTTTTATTTCGCCACGATTAGTTAAGAAGTATTTATTAAACCAGAAAGAAAAAAACAATCACAAGAGTATTTGAATCTAGTTTATGTCGTTTTCATAATTTAGACTGCATTTTGATTTAATTCACCTAATTTTTTGTTGTATGCTGCTTTCAATATATTATCGATTTTTTTGTATTTTTTATTTTCGACTTCAGTCCAAAGTTGATTGACTTGATCGAGTGTAGTACATCGATTGATTTTTCGCGTATAACTAATTTGTTCCAAAAGTTCAGGTGGCATTCTATCATGACCAGTTAGTTCACATGATGTTTGATTACATAAAAACGGTAATTCATTTGTATGAACTCGACGACGAAATAATTGTAAGCCTGATCTTCGTTCAACATCTTCGATTGGTACAGCAAAGTCCGTTAATGGACGATTTCGATCGATTGGCTTGTTTGGTATAACAAAACAGCCAACAGTCGTATTTTTGTGTTCATTATTCTCTGCTAAAATACATTTAAATAAATGTGTAGGAACATGAACTTCATTGTGACCGATAACTGTATACGAAATTTCTTTCGAAGGAAAGTTCGGATCTGTATCGACATCCTAAATAAAAATAAATCGATCTAATTACAACAAATCGAATTTATTTCTGTTTCTTACTTGTTTTTTTGTCATATGGAATGAACAGAGGACCAGTGATAATATGAACGAAATCAAATTTTCTTGCTAATTCTCTAACAAACCATTCAAATCGACACCAATAATTTCCATTGTTATCGAGATTTTGTGGCACAATATTTGCTGATAGGATAAATGTTTCATTGATTCCCTGTTGAGTACCATATTTATGATCACCAGCCGGTGCCAAATGTCCTCTTGACCAGCCTGAATCCAAATAATCTTGATTCGTTGCTTGAAATTGTTTTGGCGTTGATTGACAATGACTTTTAAATTCGGATTTTGTGCGAGTACTAGTCGATTGAAACGAACATCGAGATAAATAATCGCGTGATAACGAATAACCAACCCAACGAGGAATTCGTCGAGCATAATCAACTGACGTGACAAATTCTTCGTAATATTCAAGGTTTTCAGTCGACGGTAGACCATACTCAATGAGTTTGAAGTATGGACTCTTTGGCAAACGTGATGACGTTTTAATTTTTAAACGATCGATCACATTGGACACAAATAAACCTGTAATTGTACCAGCAGAAAATAATAAAAAATTTTTCTAGTCAATTGGTTTGGTTCATTACTTGATGAAAACAATAAAATTAGTAGACTTTTTAGTTATATTTATTAAAAACTCTCTCTAATGTTTGTTTCATATATAATGATATAAAAGGATATTCACTATTAACCATAATTCTACACGCAGTAGTCATAGAAATCCTTCTTTATGGCTACGTTGGCGATATCTGTACCTTTTATTTTGTAAAAAAAAATCAAAATCCTTTTGCACCTATCTTAGTTAAAGATTTTCCATTTAAAAAAAATTAAAATCTTCTTTTTTCTTGCGTGTATATATGTCAAGTGCATCAGCGTAGAACGATGTTATTTAGAAGAGAGAACAAATAGCTGATTAAAACTCATAGTTCAATTCATATTTGATATGTTTATTTAAAAAAAAGAAAAAGAATAAAAATAGCAGTAAAATATGTTTTAAAGATGATCTATTCTATTGCTGAGTTAATAATGCCAAATATACATAAATGCAATTTATTTGATAATTCGAGGTGATTGTTTCATTCGTTTGGAATTGTCATATCCCGAAAATTGATTATTATCGAATTCTTCTTCTTCTTCGAAATCATCAGTCACCATTGGTTCTTCATCCAAACCTTCATAAGTTCGTCGACGACCATAAGCTGGTTTCGATGGTGAATTCGAATTCGTTCGTTGTAATTGTTGAATTTGAAATGTAAATTGATCATTGGCATCCGTATCGATTGTTACATGACAATGCGGTTGAATTTTCATTTGAATCAATAATCTTGACAATTCAGTTGTAATATATTTTTCAAGATAACGTTTCAATGGTCGTGCACCATAAATTGGATTGTAAGATTTCTTCAAAGTCGATTGAATTGCTTTATCCGTAAGAGAAATGGTGATATCTTGTTCTTTCAAACGAGCTTCGAGTGAACGTAATTGCAAATGAACAACCGATGATAATTGATTGATCGTCAATGGTTGAAAGAAGACAATATCATCCAAACGATTTAAGAATTCCGGTCGAAAATGTAATCGAACTTCTTTCATGACACGATCTTTGATCGATTGAGATAGTTTGCCTTGATGATTGTCAACTTCTTCGAGAATATATTGTGCGCCAATGTTCGATGTTAGAACAATAATTGTATTAGTAAAATCAACAGTTCGACCTTTGCCATCGGTGAGTCGACCATCGTCGAGCACTTGAAGTAAAGTATTCCAAATTTGTGGATGAGCTTTTTCGACTTCATCGAAAAGAATGACCGAATACGGTTGTCGTCGAACAGCTTCAGTCAATTGACCTCCTTGTTCGAATCCAACATAACCCGGTGGTGCACCGATCAATCGAGCCACTGAATGTGATTCCGTATATTCACTCATATCAATTCGAATCATTGATTTTGTTGAATCGAATAATTCCAAAGCTAAAGTTTTCGCTAATTCAGTTTTACCAACACCAGTTGGACCTAAGAAAAGGAACGATCCGATCGGTTGATTCGATCGTGAAAGACCGGCTCGACTTCGAAGAACAGCTTCAGCAACACTATCGACGGCATCGTCTTGTCCAATGACACTTTTATGTAAATGTTCGCTCAATTGCAAAAGTCGATCACGTTCAGTTTGCGATAATTTCGAAACGGGAATGCCCGTCCATCGACTGACAATTTCTGCGATGGCATTCGGTCCAACAACTTCAGTTAACAAACGATCTTGTTGTTGTTTATTTTCTTCAGTAATTCGATGTTCAGTTTCGGCGATTTTCTTTTCTAAATCAGGAATTGCACCGTATTTCATATCGGCAACTAAAGCCAAGTTTTTCTCTCGTTCAGCTTGCGCCATTTTCACTTGAAGATTCTCTAATTTTTGCTTCAATTTTCTCAATTCATCGACACGTTCTTTCTCGGCTCGATGTCTCATTTTCAATGGTTTTAATTCTTCTCGAATCTTTGCCAATTCTTCTTTGACTTGTTTCAATCGTTGTTTGGACGCATCGTCCTTTTCCTGAGCTAACGCCGTTGCTTCGACATCCAATTGCAATTCTCGACGTTCGAGTTGATCGATAATTTCCGGTTGACTGTCCAATTGAACTCGAATGCTCGCACAAGCCTCGTCGATGAGATCGATGGCTTTGTCCGGCAGAAATCGATTGGTGATATATCGATTCGAGAGCTGTGCAGCGATGACCAACGCTGAATCGAGAATTCGAACACCGAAATGTGATTCATAACGATCTTTGAGACCACGGAGAATCGAAACACAATCGGCAACTGTTGGTTCTTTGACGAGAACTTGTTGAAATCGTCGTTCGAACGCGGGATCTTTTTCGATATACTTTCGATATTCGTCTAATGTTGTTGCGCCGATACAACGAAGTTCACCTCGAGCTAACATTGGCTTCAAAAGATTGGCGGCATCCATGGCGCCTTCGGCTTTACCAGCGCCGAGAACTAAATGAATTTCATCGATGAAGAGAATTATTCCGCCATTGGAACTTTCGATTTCTTTGAGAACTGATTTAAGACGTTCTTCGAATTCACCACGATGACTGGCGCCAGCAACTAATGCGCCCATATCCAAAGCGATTAAACGTCTTGGTAAAGTATCGGGCACATCTTGATGAACAATACGTTGGGCTAAACCTTCGACGATGGCTGTTTTACCAACACCAGGCTCACCGATGAGAACGGGATTGTTTTTTGTTCGTCGAGATAAAACTTGAATACAACGACGAATTTCTTGATCTCGGCCAATAACAGGATCTAATTTGCCGGATTCAGCATCGGCAACTAAATCGTGACCGTATTTTTCCAAAGCTTGATACGTTTGTTCGGCTTTAGCTGATGTCACGTTTTTATTCTGTCGAATTTGTTTAATAACTTCTTCCATTCGTTTTTTACTTAAACCAACTGAAACAAACGCTGATGTTGTATCTGAATCTTCGTACAATGCAGCCAAAAGATGATCGATAGCTGTGTGAGAATCTTTTTGTTGTTTTGATAGTTTTTTTGCTTGTTTTAAAACGTTCATAAACGATGAATTTGGATAGAGTTTAGCTGGTGGTGGATCTTGTTTTGACAGTTTTTTTAATTTCAAATCAATTGCTTCGAGAACTTCTTGAACATTGAATTCAGCTTTTTTAATCAATTGTCGAGCTAAACCTTGTTCATCTTCGATGAGAACATGCGCCAAATGTAATGGAACAAGTTCAATATGTTTTTGTTCTTGAGCATATTCCAATGCTTGGCCAATTGCTTTGTTACTTTGATCAGTAAATTCTTCAGGCGAATACGACATTTTCGATATCTGGAATCAAATAATGAATACAAATAGAAACCAGGCCGTTCGTTTATTTATATGATGGACTTGACTCGGCGATGTACTTAATGACACAATAGAATCGAAGTCTATTGGATAAAATCGAGATTTAACGAGATGACGCTACTTTAGAAATCTAATTTCTCTAAGATTAAGATTTGATACGTACTTTTGTTTGTCAATAGTAAAATTAAATTAATTAAAATGAGAAACAATTCTGTATTTATATAAAACTGAAATAAAGAAACGATTCGTCTCGAAAGTTCGAGAAACGCACAGTCAATTCACGTATCGTGTAGAAGAACAAAAAAAACAACGAGAAGAGAACAGAAAGAAAGAAAAAAGTCAAGTACACATGGCATATGCTCGTTATCGCTAGAAATCAAGAAAATAATTTAGTTCAGGTGAATTAATTGAAATGACATGTACCTTCAGTTTGTCTGTTGCTGGTGTATAAAAGGCAAACAAATTCAAATAAGAAATCAAACAGAAAACAAAAATGTTCGTAGAATATTTCCCGTTATTTGCAATCTTTGTCGGTCAAATTTGTGCTCAACTTGATTTGACTACACTTCGACAACAAGCTCTTGTTTCAACAAATGAAAAACGTGCACTCTATTGTGTTCCCAATCTTGTTTCGAATTCATCTTTAAATCAACTTGCTCAAGATTATGCGGATTATTTAGCAGCAAATAATCTTTTCGAACATAATAGTGGACGACCGTCGGGAGTTGGTGAAAATCTTTTTCGATTGTCTCGATCAAGTGCAATCACGTCTTTCAATGGTTCACGAGCCGTTGAAAGTTGGTTCAGTGAAATCACGAAATACAATTACAGTGATCCTCAGTATTCATCGGGAACTGGACATTTTACTCAACTTATTTGGAAAGCAACAACTCAAGTTGGTACTGGTTTTGCACTTTCATCTGATAGTCTCAACATTACTGTTGTTGCTAATTATTATCCGGCAGGAAATGTTCAAGGTGGATTTGTAGCAAATGTTTTACAACCATGTGATGTTGGCGGTGATTAAGACAACATTTTTTTTCTATTTCTTTTTTTTCTTCATCATATGCTAATAGAAAGAATCGATTTTGACAGTCAAATGTCTAATTATGTAGAAAAAGTACATCATTAACTAATTTTTAATTTAAAACGAAAAACATTTTAACGCAATTTCTTAAATAATAACTGTATAATCAACATTTTTTGATCGATCGATAACACTTTGACGTCAATAGCTTTTTCACAGTTGAATAAATTTTATTTCGAAAGCATTCGTATATAAATAAGTAGCACACATATTGATTTATTCGGGTACAAAATGAGTTCGTTTTTCTTAGTTGTAACAATAATATTCATTCAAATTCAATTGAATGCATCAGCAATCAATTTAAATACATTTCGTCAAGAAGCTCTTGTCGCTCATAATTATTATCGACGATTACATGGAGCTCAACCGATTGCACTCAATTCGACAATCAATGCTATTGCTCAAGCTTATGCAGAAGTTTTAGCAGCCAATGATACTTTTGCACATAGTTCAGGAACAGGTTTAGGTGAAAATCTTTGGAGTACGAGTTCAAGTAATGCAATTACTTTTGTCAACGGTAAAGGTTTTTTTTCTAACAAACATTTCGATTGATTAAAATTTGTTGATTTAGGTTCATCGCCAGTAAACAGTTGGTACAATGAAGTTTCAGCTTATAATTATTCGAATCCAGTATTCGGTTTAACAACGGGACATTTTACACAAGTTGTTTGGAATAATTCAGTTCAATTGGGTATTGGTATTGCATTTACAACCGGTGATTTAATAGCAAAAGTGGTTGCTAACTATTATCCTCCAGGAAATTACGAAAATCAATTCTCTGCAAATGTCTTTCCTGCTAATTGGGATAATCTTGGTGGTGATTAATACAATATTTTCTATTTCTTTTTTTTTGTTTCATCATAAGCCAGTAACAAGAATTAACATCGACAGGCAAATGTCTAATCAAATTTGATTGATGCTTAATATGAAAACCGTGACATGATATGCAATACGTTTTTCTCTACTATGTTTTTGTTTGTCCTTAAATGTTTGATAATACGTCTATAATCCATCTCGATTGATCGTTAAGGCTTTAACAGCAATGAATGAATAATAACGATAACGGTCTGTTGTTTTTCACAGTTGAATACATTTGAGGTCGTAAGCATTCGTATTTGTATATATGCAAGTAAATCGATCCATTTTCAACATTATCCTTGTAGGTAAATACGAATAATATATTGACTTGTCGTGCATAATGAGGTCGCTTTTCTTATTTGTAACAATGATATTCATTCAAATTCAATTGAATGCATCAGCAATCAATTTAAATACATTTCGTCAACAGGCTCTCGCAGCTCATAATTATTATCGACGATTACATGGAGCTCAACCGATTGCACTCAATTCGACAATCAATGCTATTGCTCAAGCTTATGCAGAAGTTTTAGCAGCCAATGATACTTTTGCACATAGTTCAGGAACAGGTTTAGGTGAAAATCTTTGGAGTACGAGTTCAAGTAATGCAATTACTTTTGTCAACGGTAAAGGTTTTTTTTCTAACAAACATTTCGATTGATTAAAATTTGTTGATTTAGGTTCATCGCCAGTAAACAGTTGGTACAATGAAGTTTCAGCTTATAATTATTCGAATCCAGTATTCGGTTTAACAACGGGACATTTTACACAAGTTGTTTGGAATAATTCAGTTCAATTGGGTATTGGTATTGCATTTACAACCGGTGATTTAAAAGCAAAAGTGGTTGCTAATTATTATCCTCCAGGAAATTACGCCGGTCGATTCACTGCAAATGTCTTTCCTGCTGATTGGGACAATCTGGGTGGTGATTAATTTCAACATGTGGAAAAAAATAAACATTCTTTTCATTCACTATTTTCAAAGTCAACAAATTCGTTCTTCTATAGATAACATTATATTCATATACTTTGATTCAAAGATAAAGAACGATTTCTATCTCATAAAAAGGGGTCAGTCATAGTTGTGTATCTCAGTGCAAAAACGAAAAATTTGATTTAAAAATGTTGTCGTACGTAATATTATTCTCTGTAATCGTATCAGTAGCTAAAGCAACATTCGGTGTTGACGTTTCCCAAGCTGTATCGGAAGCTGATTTTCATTGTTTGAAAAGTAACTATCAATCATTAAAGAAAAAGAAATATGTTTCACCACAATAACACATTGTGATTT
>Ga0209935_1005834_pt1 | contig 10196 bp, 7 predicted proteins | sample ThiBio_1000_plan_2_FD_183958 | JGI IMG/M metagenome (GOLD analysis project Ga0209935, IMG submission 183958) | Wastewater bioreactor microbial communities from Cape Town, South Africa - Thiocy_cont_1000_plan (SPAdes) | ecosystem: Engineered > Bioreactor > Thiocyanate-remediating >... | reverse complement strand
TGCGTCAATGATTGTCGACTGGGTGATATGGACGAGGTTGAGCTCGAGGTCGAGCTCGACATGGACGCTCGATCATCAGCGAGCACGCCGAAGATGTCGCTCTTGGGCGCTGGTGCTGCTGGTGCTGTTGGTGCTGCTGCCGTGAAGCCAGGAGCACCAGCGCCACCATCGTTCAAGTCATACCCGAACCTGGACTGAAACGCATATTGTGACTCCTACGCAGTTCGAGGTCGAGGTCAGCTCGGGGGTAACACCCTCTCACTGATCGGTGATCGGTGCTCGTACTTGGAGCATCACGGCGAGCTCGTCGGGATTGACGCTCTTGTAGCCATAGACCGACGTGCCATACTGCTTGCGACCAAAGTACTTTGACATTCTCGAGCGAGTGCCGCGGATCGCGCGGAGGCTGCTGCTGCTTCAGTGGCGAGTGGTTGGTGAGAGGTGGCGGCGTGCTAGCCAGCGCGGCAGCAGATACGATCGAGCGAGGGTCGTTGAGTGGAGCGCGATGGCGCGGAGTATCTATCGATGTGACATAGGAGCCTGTGGCTACTGTTTGGTTGATGCAATGCCGATTACAATGTGTATCTTGGAGTATATGATCGCGATGATGATCTGTTAGAGGAGCGTGAGTGAGTGATTGGTGAGTGATCTACTCGCGATGGCGCCAACAAGCAACAACGAAGAGATCGACGACATTCACACGCCTCGATGCTCGATAGTTGTTGCTTGCTGCTGCGCCATCGCGAACATCACTCGCCGTTCACGAACCCGCCCTCGTATCTATCTCGCTATCTCGCTGTGGAATCAGATTCATTCGTGTCGATACGGTGTGAGTGAGTCGGCTGGGTGAGAGATGCGCAGCGTACGATGGAACGGGCGATACACGGGCTACGGCTTGGAGCACGTTCGCGCTCGCGAGTCGGTACAGCAGCTGATCTTGACGCCGTCCTATCGTGAACGACACGGACTCGATGATAGTGATCATGATGATGAGCACTACTCCACAGCGACGACGACGACAACGACGACGCTCGAGGAGGAGCTCATCGTACAGGAGCACACGGTCTCATGGTTCAATCAGTCGGGCATCAAGTATCTCAGTACCTCGTGTCGCAGCGCCGTGGTCAGCGTATGCTGGGCACCGTTCGCGCGGCTGCGTCCAACGCAGCCATGTGCTGCGGGCGCCGACCATACCAACACCATCGACAGCGTGTACGAGATGTGGCTGTGCATCCTGCATCAGGAGGGCCTCAAGCTCGTGCCGCTGGCGGGTCAGGAGCTCGACGTCGCACTGCCGTGTCGCATGGCAGCCATGCACGCGATACCGTTCGGCGTGGTGCTGGAGCGAGCGCGTGATGCTGAAGATCTCGTGACCACCGCGAGCGCGAGCAGCGAACCGCGTTCGTTCGTGCTGCGCCATCCGCTCGAGCAAGTGGTGCCGCTAGCGTTGCATCCGACCTCGACCTCGACATCGACCTCGACTGCCGACCAGCTGCCACCACCGTACATTGACGATCCGAATCTGTCGATATGCTTCTCGTCGATCCACGAGCCGATCATCGTCACGTACCACTGGAGCACCAAGGTTCACACGGTGTGGCGTGTGCATCACGTTGCGCGAGCGACGCTCGTTGCTTCGACCGTGACGGCGACGGCAGCTGCGGCAGTCGCTACTCCTCCTACAGCGGCGTTCGGGGCGTTCGATATGCAGGCGCCGAGTGACGAGGTGCTGCCCGAGCCGCCAGCGATCACGCCGCACACGCACATCGAGCGGCTGCTCGATCTACCGCAGCACTCGACCGAGCTGGCTGCCAACATCTTCCTCGCTGGTTCGGGCATCGAGTACTCACGCCCCGGCTCGCGGCAGCTGCTCTTGTGTGTCTTGTTCGATTCGCTGCACGAGCTGCATACCTACGTCGTCGATCGCAAGCAATGGCGCCTGTTGGCCTCGAGCGTAGTGTCACACGTGCGAGCAGCCGTGCCGATCATGGCGATGCGTCACGCCTCGCGCCACGCTGCGCAGTTGGCACTCGACTGCTCGACGCTCGACATCGTACTGCTCCACCAGCCGGCTCGTGCCAAACGAGCCACCATGCGGCTGCATGCCGGTGAGCGGCTGCTGTGCGAGCTGGCGCTCCCGCCGTCACTGCGGAACTGCACGATCGACTCGCTCGCCAATCCGGTCAACGGTATCTGGAGCATCGTCACGGACCGCGGCGACCACCACCGCGTGTACATCAGCCACGAGCAGCTGCCACTCTCGCAACTCGTGTGCGATTGCATCTCGGCCGCCTCGTTGGTGCTCGACGATACGCAGCTGCTGGCGCTGCTCCGAGCGACGCTCTCCGACCGTGCCACAGGCAGCTCCGGAGCTGCAGCAGCAGAGCCACTGCCGCACCTCGCCGAATGGAACAATCTCTGCGAGCACCTCCTGTCGAGCTTCCTCATCGAAGCCGGCACGACTGGCCATCGTGCGAGCGACTCGATGGCCGATGGGGACGCGTGGCAGTTTCTGCTTGCTTCGCCGATGCACTTTGAGCTGAGTGCGCAGCTGCAGCACATGGAACTCGAGGAGCCACGACTGGCGAGCCTCTCGGTGCGACGACGCTCGAGCGCCAAGCCCGAGGCCCTCGCGCTCCATCGTCTGCTACACCTCGTGTACGAGTCGCGCAAGCTCAACTCGGCTCAATGGAACGACCTCGCGAAGCTTGCGCCTCTGCTGGCCGAGTTTGCGTCGGCCTTGCGCAGCACCGAGCACTTGGACATGTATGTGCGCGACGCCTTCGCGCCCATCGCCGCCGCCCCACCAACTGAAGACGACGCCAATGTCATCGCACCTTTGGCCGACGAGGCACCATTCGACGTGTACCACGCCTGCCTGGCACGCTCGCCCACCTTCCCGCCGCAGGTGCTCGAGTGGCTGCAACACCCATGCTTCTCCTCACTCCGTCGACTGTTGGCCTTGTACGCTCACGTGCGCCAACAAGAACCGAACCCCTTTGTGAGTGTCGCTACAAAGCCGAGCGACGCAACGCCGAGCTCCTTGGTGCAGTCGCTCGTGCTCCTGATGGTGCGCGAGCACGTGGACCTTCCGTTCATTCGCCAACTACCGTTCGGGCTCGCGTTACCGTTGCTCGAGGTGATTCGTGAGTGCCGCTCACAGCCGCCAGGTACTGCATTCGTTTCGTGCTCGTGTTCGTGCCGCAAGTGTCGTGCTTGCACGTGTTGTTGTTGTTGTTGACCTGCACCCTTCACACGGTAGGCCATTGGCCTCGGGAGGCGTACATGCTCCTCGAGCGAGAAGACCTGGCGGCGCGGCCAGCAGTCGGCCTCGACAGTGGCGCATCATCGATTGCCGCCACGACTTCGACAACGGCCTCGTCAACATCGATCACCGGTGCACCAACAACAAGCAGCGTCACTGCTCCGGGAGACCATGAGTCGGACGCGATTGCGACCGAACTGCCGTACGTTAGCGGAGTGAGTCGCATGGTGTTCGGCAAGGATCTCCGCCTGCTCGAGGTGCAGCAGCTGTTGCAAGCGACACAGTGCGTCACGATCTCCGAGGATGAGGCTGGTATCAACGAGCACGAGCTGCTCGCACTGCATCAAACCAAGCTGCGTATCGAGTGCAATCGCGTGTTGGCAACTGCACTCGGCCGCGCCATGTTCACGATTGGCACACGCGCGCTGCCGATGATGGCGCCAGTTCCTGTTCCGAGCCTCAACGTCGATGGCACGCTCCCGTACGTGTTGCATCGTGCTCGTTGTCCCTCTCTCGTTCATACGCTCTCCACGTCCTCCTGACTCGCCACCGCCCACCCAAACAGAGGCTCTTCGGTTGTCATCGCTCTGGACCGCACGCAACTACCGCAGAACTTCTTCCAGTGGGCCGAGTTCCACAATGGTTCGTTCGTTCGGTCATTCGTTCGTTCGGTCGTTGCAAACGATCGCTCATAGTACTGATTCTCGTGTCGCGGCGTTGCGTTGCGTTGCGTGGGATCAGGCGTCGCTGCGGGTCTGAGCGTCTCGCCACACTCGGCCGATCTCGACAAGCTGGAGCTCCACAGCACACCGACCGACTCAAAGGCCGGCGTGTTGCTCGGATTCGGCCTTCGCAAGCTGCTCCGCAACCTCGATTCGATCAACCTCTACAAGCTGTTGAATCACCACCACGAGCTCACGACCGTGGCGTTGCTGCTCGGCTTGGCGACCGGACACGTGGGCGATATGGACATTCGCACTGCCAAGGTTCGTCCGCTTCGCTCTTGCTGCTTGGCACTCACTCACTCGCTCGCTCACTCACTCACTCACTCACCACTCACTCACTCACTCACTCACTCACTCACTCACTCACTCACTCACTCACTCACTCACTCACTCACTCACTCACTCGCGTGTATGGTGCGTGTAGATCTTGAGTATCCACATTCCTGCACTGCATCCACCGGCATCTACCGACTTGGAGCTGCTTCCAACTGTCAAGACTGCGGCGCTCTTTGGCATGGGTCTGCTTTACGCGGTACGAACCACCGAGTCACCAACGAGTTACCACCAAGCGAGCGCACGCTGACCATCCACCGCTTCAACAGGAGTCGTCCAATCGCCAGATGGCTGAGATGCTGCTCGAGGAGATTGCCGTGCGTCCGAGCGATGATGGCGCCTTCTTTCGTGAGTCGTACTCGCTCGCCGCTGGCCTGGCGCTCGGGTTCGTGACGCTGGGCTCGGGCAACTCCAACACTCACGGCTTGGCGGACCTCGCCATCGAGGACCGCCTCATGTGGTACATTGAGGGCACGAACTCGCGTGCCACATCGACGCGGCCTCTTCGCCCACCGCCCAAGTCGGGTCTCGTGCTCGAGCCCGATGGCACCAACATTTCCATCACGGCCCCGGGTGCAACGCTGGCCTTGACACTCATGTACTTGAAGGTTCGTTTTGAACCACACATTATCAGGATCATCACATTGACGATGATGACGGCAATGTGACCAGACGAACAATGCCGTCGTCGCGGGACGCTTGGAGCTCCCGAGCACGGCGTTTTTGCTCGAAGCCATCAGGCCCGACCAGCAGCTGTTGCGCGCATTGTGTCGTGCGCTGATCATGTGGGACTCGATCGAACCGACGGCCGAATGGCTCGCCGCACAGGTGCCGAACGGCATCACCGAGCGCCTCGGGCAGCTACGCAAACCGGCCTCCGTACAATCGGGCGGCGCACAAGCCAAGATCAATCTGCTGGACTTTGCTTCGCTCGAAGAGTTTATCATGGTGATCGAGCGCGGCGCTGCGGGCGACGCGGCGCTCGCCGACAAGGAGGAGCGCGACACGCTCGAGACGGCGCGCACTAGCATCATTGCTGGCGCGTGTCTGGCGCTCGGCATCCGCTACGCTGGCACGTGTCATGCACCGGCGTTCAGCGTGCTGATGAGCCAGCTGCAGCAGGCCAAGAAGGCGTTCGAGGTTCCGCGCCTGAACCTGCCGGCGCTGTTCCACGCCGAGCTGTGTCTCAATGTCGTGGCGCTGGCTGCCTCGCTTCTCATGGCCGGCAGCGGCAATCTCGAGTTGTTGCGCTTGCTACGCGCCATCGATCTCCAGCGGCGCGCACTCGCCGCCGCCACCACCGCTGCCAATCGCATGCACTCGAGCTACGGCGGCCATATGGCGCAGGCCATGTCGCTCGGCCTGCTGTTCCTCGGCGGCGGAACCTACTCGATCCGTCGCTCGAACGTCGGCATCGCCGGCTTGTTGTGCGCGCTGTTCCCGCTCTTCCCATACCGCCCGGATGACACGCGCTACCACCTGCAGTGCTTCCGGCACATGTGGGTGCTGGCGGTCGAGCAGCGATGCCTCGTGGCGCGCGACGTCGACACGGCGCAGTTGTGCTTCCTGCCCATCACGCTGACGCTCAAGGAGACCGATACACATGCCGAGACTGAGCTCGATCTCGTGGCCCCGTGCGTGCTTCCTGAGCTTGACTCGGTGTGTCGCATCGCAACAAAGACGTACGTGCGAACGAGCGAGCAAGCGAACGAACGAATGTCAAGTGCTTCAATCCCTCATACTCACGCAATCAATCACGCGTTCTGTCGTGTAGCCCACGCTACTGGCACCGTACGATCGACATTGAGCGCCACCAAGGCGATCTACACTCGGTACTCGAGTGCTTCTACGTCAAGCGCAAGACTGGCTACGTTTCCTATGTCGATGATCCGAATAGTACGTGTACCGTCAGGCTCCGGAGTGTGAGCTGCGTGATTGATTGCCGCTGACACCGCCGGTATTCACGATTGCTAGATACTCGCGGCCTCTTGGCTCGCTCATTCCCGCGCAACAAGGCCATCTCGCCCACGGAAACCAAGGAGCTTCTCGCGTTGCTCAAGTCCTTTACATCCGAGCCGATCGTCGAGGCATTCTCGAAGCTCTTTTGTCAGAACCCTGCCGACACGCTCGCGACTGCAGCCATGTTGTCGCCGGCCGTGCGCTCGGACTCGGCGGCCCTGGCTCGGCCCGGCAGTCTCGAGCACGAGTCCAGCTTGGTGGCCTTCTGTTCGTTGCTGCTGTACGACTGCATCGTACGCGAGAAGCTCCACGTGCTGCCGGTCTATCTGCAGTTGACCGTCGGCCTCACGGCGGCACCGCCGCCATGGCCGAGCAGCCATTTCACACGCAGCTGCTGGGCCGTGCTGCGCTTCTACGCCTCGGCGCGGACGCTCGGCCTGCTGCACGCGAGCGACTTGCACTTGGCACCGCTGAGCGCAAGTGCGTCGACGCTGCTCCTGCAGCCAGAGTTCCTCAGCTCGCTCGAGTCGCGACTCAAGAGCGCCTACAACATTGCGACGCCGCAGCTCGCCGCCTACCTCGCCACTGGCGCGCTGCCAGCCACCGAACGCGAACGCCAGCAGCTACTCTCGACATTACTGCTGTATGGCATACCGTCCTTTACACGCCTGTCTCGCTCGATCCACGACGTGCTCGACGCCACGCCAGCAAGCTCGGCCAGTAGCAACTTGGTGCCGGAGCTCCTGCTACCCGCGCTGGCGCGCGCCATGCCATCGCTGCCTGTGGCGGTACTGCTACACGTGCTGCGAGTGTCGCTGCCACCACAGCCAAAGCTATCATCGTGAAGTGATCCTTGTAATCAATAAATACACAACCACCAGCAGAGGTTGGCTTGGGAGGTTGGCTTGGGCTTGGGCTTGGCTGGTGCCGATGAGACTTCGCATTGACCATTCGCTCGCTGCTGCTGCTCATCGCGCACCTCCTCCTCGCCCACTCTCGCGCCCTCGAGCCCCGTCGCCGCCTCCGTCCAAATGGCGTCGACTGAAGAGGTGGTCGACCCTTCCGTCGATGCCACCACCGATACCCCCGTCGCTGACGGTGCACCTCCGCTCCTCCCGACCAAGACCGCCTTTCGTGATCTGCAGCTGCCCACCGAGCGACTCCAGACGCTGCGTCGTGTCAGCGGCCTCCATGACCGCCGTCTGCCGTCGCGCTTCGAGGCCAAGGTATCGAATGCGAGACTCCATCGCGCCTCGACACCAACGCCTTCCAAGCTGGGAAGCAGTGCGAAGGCCGCTGCCACTAGCCGTGCATCTGCCAAGGCCGAGCTGATCCTGCCGCAGCCGGCCGCCGCCGAAACGACTCCGACGCCCGAGCCCGAGCCACACCGCCAATCTGAGCCTGAGCCAGCGCACGAGCGCGACGCGGCGCCATCGACGCAACCGACGAGCGCTGCTGCTGCGCCGTCGTCTTTGGAGGCATCGGAGAGCGATGACGTACCGGACTCGATGCCGCTGCCGCCGCCGATCATCTTGACCAAGGCTGCATCGCTTTCGTCGGTCGATCCCGTGACAGCCGACCTCGAGTCCTTGTTGAACGATGACGAGGAGGAGGCAAGCAGCAGCAGCAGCGAGAGTGAGTCCGAGGACGAAGGCGACAGCAAGCCCAGCGGAGAGGAGCAGCAGACTCCCCAGGCTGCTGCTGGCGCTCTTGCCACGCCCGCATCGGTTGCTGCCGCTGGCGACAACAGCGTCGACGATAGCGAGGACGACAAGAAGGCCAAGAAGAGCAGCAGCAAGAAGCCCGACAAGCACGACAAGAAGGCTGACAAGCCAAAGGACAAGCACGACAAGCCCAAGGACAAGCATGACAAGAAGGCCGACAAGCATGACAAGAAGGCTGACAAGCACGACAAGAAGGCTGACAAGCCAAAGGACAAGCAAGACAAGCCAAAGGACAAGCAAGACAAGCGCAGCAAGGGGTCGTCGGACAAGACTCCCACGCGCACGGCAGCAGGCGGCGGCGACGACGACGACGGCTACTCGAGCGACGAATGGTGGGAAGAGAGCGGCAAGAGCAAGCTGCTCGGCAAGCTGTCGCGCATCCGCGGCGTTGCTGGCGGCAGCAAGAAGGCCCACAAGGACAAGGGAAGCGGAAGCAGCAGCAGCAGCAGCAGCAAGGAGCACCAGCGTGCTAGGGAGCGCCTCAAGCACAAGGAGGACCCACGCTATCCGATGGTCGGCTACTGCGACATCACGGTCGTTCGAGCCGAGCGCGTCTCGAGTGACCTCGAGTCGGCCATGCTGTACTTGACGCTCGGCATGTCGTTCCCCGAGAGCTCTCCGACCTACCAGACCGAACCGAGTCCGTACGTGCTCGCTGGTGCAACGGGCGACGAGGGCGAGGTCGACGCCGTCGAATGGAACGAGCTGCTGTCGTGCGTCGTCGTGCAGCGGTGTGCCGACGCGAACTTTGCGCGCTTTCCGAAGCTCGTCGTGCGCTTGAAGCAGAAGTCGGCGCTGCGCGACAAGGTGATCGGCAAGGGCGAGGTGCCCCTCGAGCACGTGATCCAGCCCAACAAGAAGGGTGAGTGCAAGCACTCGAAGGACTCGGAGATCATCATTCCGCTGCTGTCGTCGCACGGCTCGCGGCAGGGCAACGTCTTTATTCGCATCAAGTTCGTGGCTGGCAGCAAGGGCCTCCGGCCCGAATCTTGAGTCCGGCCGAATGACCCTGTAGCGTGTCGCGTCGTCGTATCAGAGTGAAGTTGTTGTTGTTGTTGTTGTTGTTGTAGTCAAGTATTTATCAATACTGAGACGCCCGTGTGCCATAATCATTCAGTCATTCATTCACATTCGATCGATCATCAATCATCATCATCATCGTGACATTGTGCTGCTCCTTCCAACCAACGACAAGAACAAGAACAAGGACGATCGTGATGATCATGAGCTTGTTGCTTCACGAGATGATGCACTTCTTCTTGTGTGATGATGATGATGCACTCGTTCGTTGGGTCTCGGTGAAGCCAAGAGCTGCATCGATCGCCGCATCGAACACTGCCGTGACTCCTTGGCCTGTCAGTGCCGAGCACTCGACAACTCGGAACGCTCCCAGCTTCTTGCCGAGCTCGATTGCTTCCGAGAGCTCAACCAGTTTCTCTCCTCGAGATGCACGACCCTCAACGAACTCGAGATCGTCTCGGAGATCGATCTTGTTCATCACGATGATGAATGGAGTGTCTTGGACCATCAACGGCATCAATGGCATGAATGGCATGTCCAACCAAAGGAAAGAGAAAGAGAAAGAGAGATCAAAGTGTGATGATGATGAGTTGAAGATCAGTTGGAGGATTGAAATGAATGAATGAATGAATGAATCAATCAATCAATCAATCAATCAATCAATCAATCAATGATACGAGCAATGATTGGGGGTTTGGGAGTGCATATTGATCGAGTTGTCGATTGATCGAAGAGCGACACGTACTTGGGCAATGTGGAGAGATCTCGGGCACCCTTGATTCGCATCCAACATCATCATCATCAATATCAGCAAAGGATCACGCCCACACATTGGTGCATCCACAACAATCGTTCACAATCGCCATCCAGCGAGAGAGTGAGATGATTGTCATATCACGAACACACACTCTGTTTGCATTGTTCGTACCATCGTTCTTCAATGTTCCTGACAGATTGATGACTACTGACGCAGCAAAAGATCAAAAAGGTATCTGTCTTGGGATAAGACAAGGTCCGAATCCGAGCATAGCCTGAGAGAGAGAGAGAGAGAGAGAGAGAGCCAACGTCAGGCGAGCGCCAATCGTGTCCGATCGATCGATGAGCATCCGCGCACCCTTCAGTGGAAATCGATCGAGATCGAACAGCACAATCGAGTCGTCGAGTCGTTCG
>Ga0209935_1005832_pt1 | contig 10197 bp, 18 predicted proteins | sample ThiBio_1000_plan_2_FD_183958 | JGI IMG/M metagenome (GOLD analysis project Ga0209935, IMG submission 183958) | Wastewater bioreactor microbial communities from Cape Town, South Africa - Thiocy_cont_1000_plan (SPAdes) | ecosystem: Engineered > Bioreactor > Thiocyanate-remediating >... | reverse complement strand
CGAAAAGTCCAGTGGAAGGTGTTGTTGGGTGCTTTTGATATCTCCCCAAATACAACTACGAAAGCACTCGGAAGAGACATATGCAGGAAGGGATATGAAAAAAAAAATTAAAAGAAAAGAAAAGAAAAAAAGAAATTAAATATTAAAAAAGCTTTAAAAAAAAAGACTTAAAATATCCACAAAAAATTCGAAAAGAGAAACGAGAGGGACAGCAGTATAATATAAGCCTAGCGAGTGTAGCAATTGTGCCCCACAAAACTTGGTTTTTTTTAGGGAGATGGAAGGAAACGCGTTTATTTTCACTGAACTTGGTAACTGGAACAGACATCCTGTTTCTGCGCGAGAATTTTTTTTTCGTTGGAACTTGGAAATGTTTGCTCAGTCTTTCCACAACGGCCCGAAAGGAGTAAGCAAGAAAGATAGGCGCCATCTTGATGGAGGATATATGTTCTCAAAAACCTGAAACAAACTGAAGAGAGATAGATCCATGCTTTTGCAAATGAGCCAAACACGCTAGTTCCATAGATCGCAGTGGTTGTCTGCTCAGCGTTTCTTTCCCAAAAAAAAGGTGATTGTAAATTACAAAGTGGGGAAGGGAGTTCATTCTGGAGCACCACAAAGTCATTTGTTGGAATGCGTGCAAGGGAAAGGAAACGTACCCTGATGTGAGGTAGTCGTTGCTATCTCCAACACCATCCACAAATTCTACTTTATGCTTATTTTCAAGGCCACCAGTCCATGCCTAACGCTGGGCAAAGGAAAAAGCAGTTAAGAGAATTAACAAGATTTTAACAAGTTTGAACTGGTTAATCGGTTAACAGGATTTTGCAAGCGGACCCAAAAAAAAAAAGGGATAAATTTTTTAACAACTTGTTCAATTTCCCCTACATTCTGTTCACTCAAGTTTTTTTTTTGTCCAGCGTTAGTCCATGCGTAGAGTTGTCCGATACTGGGATACAACAACTGCTCCTTCACTCTAGGGTGCTAATTGGGGACGTTCCTTTTAAGCTCGCTGTCTCTAACATTGTATACGGAGATGCCATGACATAAAAGAGTGGCTACTATGATCATCAACTCAACCATCTTATGCATTCCCTTTGAACCCAAAAAAAAAACCATTTTCACTGAAAAATGCGGGGGTGGACACCATGTGGACAGGATGGGCACCTTGTTTATTTTATTTTCTGGCGAGAAAAAAATTTCATTCGGGCGTAGAAATTTTCTGCATCACGCTCAGCTATCCAGAAAAGGGGGAGGGGTGTGAGGGAGAGAAAGGCGCCATCTTGGTGAACGACAGCGGTCTCAAAAAACATCAGATACACAAAGGGAAACAGGTTTATGCTTCCGGTTCCATACAGACTTATAAATTGATTTTTCTGCAACATGTGAGAAAAATTGGAGATGGCAAACAAAAGGGGAGAGATGACATAAGGCAGTGAGTGTAGGTCTTGCATTCAACAATCAATTCCCCTCTCCCCTTCCCCCTCCCTTCTGAAGTTTGAGTTGTTGTTGATTCTTTATTTGCCTGCCAAAAGGTTGGCGAAGGAGCAAGTGTGAATCAATTTAGTTTTCTGAAGCTTACATTTCAGCACAAAGGTCCCAAAGCATGGAGAACAGCGAAATCCAGCTTGGAACAGCGCGCTCAGCAGGAGACTTGCATGCAAAGTTTGCGGTGACGACGAACGTAGTCACGATAGTGCTTCCTTCATTGGTGGCCGTTGCATTCACTTGATACGTGCCGACACCCAATGAGGCTCCAACAGAAATCGACTTCATTGAGAGACTCTAAGGTTTCAAGCGATACCTAACAGGCATACCCTGATTGAGTAGTTAAGGAATTTGGAGACTAGCAAGGATATTATCATTTTTTATGTCTATCAAGATCCCTTTACTTAAGACACTGGATGTCACCTTGTATGGAAGTTGGAACACCATCAAAGAGATCTAACAGGTTCAACAAGTTTCATCCTCCAGGCTTTCCTTTATTCCAATCTTCTTTAAAAAAGGCTTCATGAATTGATACCAACGGTTCTTGATTTGGGTTGTGTGTCCAGCAATAGTAATTTTGGGTATCAGCATAAATTTCTTCGTTTAGGACTTTCTATCAAGGAATACCTAATATTGACCAAGCCTCATACCAGTCCCTCAACATGAGATTTTGAAATAGATCCAAAGTTTCTCTTGACAAAGATGATTCACCCGACAGTTGGGCCAACAAGATACTTCTCCTCACATATCGTCACACTAACAAAACCATGACCCATAGTCGTGCAGAACATGTAGTTATACTTCTCATCTTTCAACTTGCAGAACACGTGAAAAGCCACTGCACAGTAATAACATGTTGTGTCGAAATTAGAATGTACGAGCGCAGTGGCTTCGCCTGCGTGTTCTTTCAGCAGATGACTCTTGAGATTCGTGGTGCTGGTGGTTCCACGGAATATGTGACCGCACATCTTACACTTATTGATGCTGCCGAGTTCGGTGAAATCGGCCCATATATCGCTTGTCCGTTTCTCTGTTTCTTTGCATAGTTTTTCCTTTTGTTTCTCTTTATCGGCTCTGTGGCACGTTTATCGGAAGCTTGGCAGGATTTCTGCCTTTCATGATGCGGTTCTTTTTCTTTCTCGTTATCCTTTTCTCGAGCTTTGAACAGACGTTTGCGCTTCTTACCGACACTATCCTGCTCATTATCTTCTTCCATTACATCATATCTTCCATTAGACATCTCTTACAAATAAGCTTATTTGCTATTTCGTAAGCCTTATTCTCCTGTTTAGTCAGCTACCACTGCATCGTGTAAGAGAGTCTTCTCTTTCGACTCTTGCTTCCACGTGCAACATCGAAAAAACGAAGGAATTACCATGCATAAATGTATGCTCAAACAAAACTCCTACGTCTTTCTGTTTTTTTTTCCCCCATTAGATATTTGTAAACTTTGGAGATTGTAAGGCACGTAACGATGGTGTTTGCTTTTTTTTTCTGTGCTTTGTTTCTTTTCGAACGCTAGCGGAGGAAGAAATGACTGTGCATGGAGGAAGACAAGTGAGCAAAACAGTATTTCTGCTGGGCCTACTACTGGAGCAGAGTTCTCGCTTGGACGATACGTCACCCCAAAGGACGCAAGAAGCCTGTTTCCAAAGGAGATGTTGATCGTGGGAAAGGTCGTGTCATCAAAAACGGATCTTATCTGCTTGCTAGTGCAGCGAGATAGCTCGAACGAGAAGGAAAAAGAGCCTGAAATCATCAACTTCTTCGCCGTAGTTACAGTTGATGAGAACCTTGTCCAGGTTATCGACATTCCACCGCGAGTCGGATTTAGCTTTACGGATCATTTTATCAAACACGCTGGTTTTGAGTAAGTTATTCATTCACATGTTCCTCTGTGCATCATCATTGATCTCATGTGAAAACAGAAACGAAGTGGGAAGAATATGGCGGCTTCCTATCCTTTATTCCGATGGAACTGAGAGCTACATTTCTGGGCCTGGAGCGGACACACCAAGAGAAAAACGCAAAGCGAAAGGCAAGCGCAGGAAGAACAAGATCTTCTGGCTCGCGCAGGTCACGTAAGCCGTATGTAATACAGCCGTTTTTGTCTACGTCACTACGAAAGGCGGATCGGAGGACTGGTTCGTGAGAATCCCGGACATGGACACGCAACCCCAAGGATTCAAGGAAGCCTTTGAGGACAACTTCGACAAGAACAAGAATGACGAAGATCAGGACTGGCCTCCTGTAGGAAGAGTATGCTGCGCGCATCTGGTGAGCCGGATTATCCCAGGAAGGTTTCCTTCTCCTTGGAAGTTCCGTGAAGGCTTTGTGCAGCGTCTGCGAGCGAAAATACTGTCAACGATATGGCAAGTCGAGGCTCCTTCTACTTCTCCATCTGCTAAAGACGACTCTGCGAAAACTGAAAAGGAAGAGTAGAAACAGGATAAATATACAAAACTATATTTTTAAGAAATGCTCAAGAGTCTGAGAGCACAGATGAAGCAAGGCAATGGGCAAAGTTGCCAATTTGATTTTAGCACTGGATGCAACCGAGGAGAGCCTCACAAAGCCATCGTACGGAACGAAATAATAAATGGAAAAATTTCCTTTTACCAGTGCGCAGCGATCTCGTGCGTGTTCCGTTTGGAGGTCGAACTCCTGCGTACATGAACTGTTTCCGTGGGAGGCATCTTAACGTGGCTACGGAAAGATTCTCCAACATCACCGTGAATGCTTTGGGTTGCATGCTGACGTTTGCGTGCACCTCTGTCCTAGCATTCGCTGCTGACGTTTTTTCGCTGTGGTTCAACCAGAGACCTGGCTCCCAGAATCTGGCTTCTGGATCTGCGCCGGAAACAAGAGGAAAACACACTTGCGTGTACTTGTGAGGAACAGGTCTGTTGTGCGCCGAGGCGGTCTTGGCGGATAAAAATTTGGTTTTCATGAGCCCCAACACAAAATTCTCGCCCAACAGAGGATTCGGGCAAGGAATTTTTCGCATGGTCCCTTCTGCGGAGGGAGTACAGAAAAATGCGAAGTCTGGAAAAAATTTTCAAGACAGTGGAGGTGAGGGAAACGTTTTATTCAGGCTGATCCAAAGGTTCAAACAGGAAACAGATGTTTGTAAGCTGGCAACAGATAAAAACACAATGGGGTGCCACTCCAAAGAGTGCCGCCACACTTCTCTAACACAACCAAATTGCTTCACGCGCTTGATGACCCGCTCAATTTTCTGTCGGACTTGGTGGTACTTATTCCACTCTTTCTGGTCTTCCGTAATTGCGGGGCGGTATGGTGCGATGAAATGAGAATTACCAACGTATGCTTTATCCCCGAGTGCCTTTTCTTCTGTACCCAGTATGTGAATGAGGTGCGAGCGTGCGATAGTTAGTCGTGCATGCTTCCAGGAAATCCGCCGGAAACCCAGACGATGCAGCTGTCGCGGAAGGAGCAGGCGAGTTCGTATTTGAGAGTGTGTCTCTTCTTCTTTGCAGAATAATACATCCACTCACAGAAAGGAACATCAACAGGGCATTCTGTTACATCCACAATGCAGCTTGGAATTTTATGCGCCCAAGATAAATGCGCATGCGACTGAGTGGCAACAGGGTCGCGACCACGTAGGCGACTGATGGAAGAGCAAAGAATCGAAGCCAAGCCTCCTGCGCGAATCCCGCAAGTCGAGCGCTGCTGCAATCCGGCGTGCTCTGCCGAATATGTCCTGTATGTGGAAAAAGAAAAATTACCAAGCTTGTCCCGTAAAAGTTCGCACTCGCACTGCGGAGGACTGTGCATGTTGTCGTCTATGTGTATTATTATATCAGGGAGCAATGGACTGGCGAAAAGCATTAAACTTGCACGTCCTTTGTCATTCATGGTGGAACCCATCCCACTACCTACAACCCTGTTGGCCAACGACAATACTCGCCGCTATCCTCTCAACTTTAGGTTCACCAAAACCAAATATGGTGTTTATGTTGCGTGGGCGATCGATTTGTTTTGCGATATCGTTTTATTTTTTTTTTTATAACACGTCAACGTTTTTTTTATCCCTGTAGGTGCGGTTGTTGAAGGAAAACTTTTTCCTTCCAATCCCCAAAACACATTACACGTACACCAGAATCCCTACTAGCGTATCGCGGCCGGTGTTGAACCTCTGCCTCACCCCTCCATATTCAAAAGGTTCAAAAACCCCTCCGTCCCATTCGAACAACTTTTTTTTGACTTGGCAGGAATGTTAAAGGCTCCTGGGTATGCGACAAAACCAGTCTCCTGGGGTTGGGATGAGCTGCCGCCTTACGTTATATTTCGTCGTCCCCCGCGGTTCGGAAAAAGCGCTTGGATACGCACCCTGTCTGCCTACTACGATATTACCTTCAGATAGGAACCAGGTGAAGAAGAGGTACCTTATCATGACGTTCGACTTCACCGATGCCGGTCGGAGCATATGGAGTCATGCCGATGTACACCAGGCAATGTTTGATTCCCTTAGCGAGTTTGTACAAATATCGAAGGCTAATGGAATTTAGGGACGGCGGCATTGAATTTGTCTTGCGTGTGGGAAAAAAATGAAACAATTTTTTTAAATGTCTACAGTTAGTCGCTAATCATGCTGGCAAAAGAGAATAAACTTACTTTATGAAACGCTTTTCGTGACTAACTTTCCTGGCGCAAGTGGATAACTCCGTAGGATACTCCTGCTTCCTACTTTTGCAATTTCCTCAATTGGTGCACTATCATATAAGAGCTTCCGGAAGAGCCGGCCTTCAAGACGTTGCTGTTGCCTTATCTGTGCTTCGGTAGGAGACCACGTGGCATCAGAGAATGGCGTGAAAGGCGGTTTCATCGACGTGCTCTTGCAAAGGACCAGCGAGGGAAGACACGTAGCGAAAAACAGGGACCTCGTCATCGAGCTGAAGTACTTCAAGATGGGCCAACTAGAAGGGCAATCGCATAACACGATCGCACTCATGGACCACGACGCGCTCCAAAAAAGAGGAGGGGCTGGCGGCGCGGTCTCCGCGCCAGAAACTGCCACCGAGCGCGGCGCGTGGAAGGCAGGGCGAAGCTCGACGCATCTCTCAGAATGGCGAAAGGGGAAAAGAGGATGATGGCACATAAACTACCGTTAGCCGAACTGGAAAGCGAAGCCTGTTTGCAAGCGCTCAGATATGCGCTACAGATGAAAGCGCAGATCGAGCTCCTCTCGGGTCCGAAGGACCCGTTAATCGTCACACTCTTAAGTCTGGGGTGGTCTCGCATCCTGTTTCGAACCGGAGATTCACGAAGCAGAGGCTCTTGAGAGGAGCATTAAAATAAGTTGAACCCGCAGTAGTAGAACAAATGTTGCGCCTTTCACTGAGTGCACATTTATTTCTGTAAACAATGAGGCAACGCGATAGCTTACAATATTGAGGCAGGATCTCCTCTATCAGCATTGCTCCGTAGTAAATCGGCGGTGGTAAAATTCACCATGCCGCCCTTTCGCAACCTCGCTCGTATGTAATTTACCAGTCCGACTCACGTTAACCTTTTACCCAGCGTTAGTCCTGACCATGCAATTTTTGTCCTGCCAAAAAAATTTAGAATTGGTCAGCGCTGTGGTAATAAAAGTCACCAGCAAAACCGTGATTGTTGGTGTTGCCACAAGGATTTACTGGATAATACAGAAACCACGAGATTTAAATAGTTGTGTTACTTATTATTATGAAAGTCATGATCTATTTTACCTGCACTGCTTACACTTTTTTTATCGTAAAAAATCTGGACAAATATTATCCAGATAAAAATTATCCGGATAAAATTTATCCAGATAATTCTCAACCGTATTTTTCTCCTACCGTTAACGATTGACCGACAAAAAACCAGTTATCCACAGTTAACTGCTTTCAAATCTGGACAAGAAAAGTTAACTGTTTCGGTAGCCCTACTTGTTTGTTCAATTTCTTTCTCTTTCTCTTTCTCTTCGTGCTTTTCTTTTTTAATTTCTTCTGGCTTCGGGTGCAGTGAGAGTTGTTGGACGTAATCATGTAGCAAAGATGGTTCCGAGAAATAGAATTGTAGCCTCCAAAAGCGATGGCGAATGTTTTTTAGCGAAGTGTGAGGAGGTTCCAGTTTAGCAGCGACGGATCCGTCTAAAGCGAGACTCGTGCGGACAGCCTCTATCTTCTGGAGGAGGTCCGTTTTAAATGCAAAGATGTGGAGGTCCGATACGGCGCAATTGATCATCACGAAGTGGACCAAATTCCACACTGAAGTAACCACCAAGATACCGATCGTGAATGTGAAGAGCAAAAGAGTGGCGTCCCATTGTACGGCCTCCAGGGATGGATGCTGCACCAAGTATACCAACAACAAAAAATACACTATCCCGAGAGTCACTCTGAAGCCTTCCAACCAGCTGTAGGACCAGACAATGTTCCGCAGGTCCTCAACATCCCTCAACAGCGAGCCTGGCGGTAGAAGGAAATGGTCGGTGCTGCCACCGAGCAGTCTCTTTTCCGCTTGCCAAATTTCCTTACGGACCTTCATGAGAGCAGCTTCATCCTTAGCAGCGGTAACACGCTCGCTCAAGCGCGTTAGTTTAGTCTAGGCGTCTCGCGCAAGGGTATGCTGGCTTTGTGAAGCCTTGGCAGCCTGTCTTTGATCCACCCTCATGCGCACCAGATCGTAGTATTCACTGATGGAGAAACGAGCGAACGCATGCAAAAGGGATGTGGAATCTCGGAGGTAAAGGAACGGCAGAAAGACGTGCTTCTTCAGGTGGGAGACCCAAGTTTCCACCTGGTGCAGATGCTCGAAAGTGTGGTCGTTGATTGGGGCAAGGAGATGGCGCTTATAGTTGGCCATATTCTTTGCCTCAGCGGCAATGTAGAGCAAAGCCCTCCAGGTTCCGAGGTAAATCTTATCCCAATACAGCTTCAGACGCACATATTGATACAGGTTCCATAACGAGGTGCAGCAAAAGACCGTTCAGCTTAGTGAGGCCACCAGTAGAGCATTGTCGAAAACGGCAGATACGAGTGTGCCATGCAAATAAAGTCCGTACACTATTCCCATTCCAATTAGACTGACAGCCACCTTGATGCTCTCAATTTGCCATAAGGCAGTTGTCAGAGGTTCAAGATCATCTGTCTGCCATCTCTTGATTGCCTTGGGCGGGAAGTAATCCCTCAGCTTTGGATTCAGGGCGAGAAGTTCCGCTCTTGTCGTTGCCCGGTCGATCTCTAGCATGCAAAGATCCACGCAACTCCTAGGGTTGTTGCTAAATGAACTAGTTTTTCCCTTAAAAAAAAGGTCAATGTGAGAGAAAGAGAAGAGAGGAGAGGGGGGAAGAGGAGCCCAACCGGAAAGCTGTTCCTTCCCTCGGCGAACCTCCATCCCACCCTTGCGGGTTGTAATTCTTCGCTTAAAAAGACAACGGTGTCCATGGAAATTTTAATGCACGAGCACCGGGTGACGTCAAGGCTGAGAGATAGCGCAACGTCCGCTGTTCCTCCCAGGCACAACAGAAACCATACCACCTCACAAATGAGCGAAAGACAGATAACGGATAAAATTGCTGCCACCACCACCGCAGCTGGCTGGTTTGCCATCGTCAAGGACATCAACAAGGAAATCGATAAGAAAGGCCAATCCAAGGATGGGGTATCACTGCTTTCACCATACCATGGTCTCAGAGGTAAATGACTTGAACACTACGAGCTACGATATCAACAGGCTACTACCGATTGTGCAAGGAATGCGGGTCTTGGAATTTGGGAGATTTGTGTTGATGGCCTTTCTCATCTTCGTAGGCGGAGGTAGCGGATACGTCGCTTTAGGGTGCTCTAGCTTCCCGGTTTCTTGTGCCTGGCCTTTTTTGCCGTGAATCTTCTTCTTGGTGTTTGGAACGCCACTCTGTACCATCTTATGGAAAGGGATCTGCAAATCATTTACCTGGCCATATTTCGGATCTTTGCCTTCGCAAAGGTCGATCGTCTCTGTGAGATCCACGAAAAGCGGTACGAAGAGGCAGCGGCACTTCCTCTGCGAGTCACCAACGAGTTGGGCTTATGCCTGCAGAGGATCCGTTGGCGGAGCAACCTGCTGTTCCATTTTTTCCAACCACCTCTTTTGCATTCCCTGGTCAGTTCCTACTCATTGGATGAATACAGGAGATGCGAAATCCTTCGTAACAAGCAGAGACAGCATTTCGTTGAATATAAACAAGGGCGCAAGGGAAGAGACAAAGAAAAGCAAAGGAACTAGTGCGATCAAGTCTTTGTAAGAGTGCATGTCATTCAATCATAAGTACGTCATTGATACTGGTCACGACTTGAGTAATCATCTTTGTCCGAGCGTCGATTTATATCACACAGGTTGAACCCGGCTTCGGACGGTGATGCCGTTGTTGCCGGCTTTCTCCAACCTGATAATTCTACCGCGAGAGAAGAGCCCGGCTCCATGGCGGAGGTTGGCAATCCGTTCCCGTTCTTTGGCCAAGCCCTCGAACTCGATGTCGTGATCGCCTCCGAATCACTCTTTGGAGAGCCACACGGAGAAAGATGTTCCGCGTAGATCCTGCGCCAGCCTGGCGTTGGACCGTTGCAACGCCTCTCTGTCGACGCCCAAGATGAGCTCGTAGAAGCAGTTTATCATGGAGATCACAAGGTTGTCGTGGGTGCGCCCCAGGGTGGGGATCACCTCGGGCACTATGTTGGC
>Ga0209935_1005831_pt1 | contig 10198 bp, 14 predicted proteins | sample ThiBio_1000_plan_2_FD_183958 | JGI IMG/M metagenome (GOLD analysis project Ga0209935, IMG submission 183958) | Wastewater bioreactor microbial communities from Cape Town, South Africa - Thiocy_cont_1000_plan (SPAdes) | ecosystem: Engineered > Bioreactor > Thiocyanate-remediating >... | reverse complement strand
GCGATTGCTGGAATGGTGGAGAGTCATTCTTTGTGATTGAAATAAATATTCAATCTTAATCCTCATAACGAAAGTGTAGTGAGGGAAAGTACTGTTAACCCGGTTAATTATTTCGTCCTTGACTTTAACAGACCGTTGCTGGTTATGCTGTAACTCCGGCTTAACAGAAGCCCAAGAACTGCGCAATAAAAAAATAATTTGCAAAGATCTGATGGAAGTGAGAGGACGGCTATCGTCCGAACCCCTCGTAGGTATCATTTTAGCCGTAACATTAGCATGTTTTCTTCATGCCTCGACCGCGGCGTACCCTGCGACAGTAGCATACGGAACTACCGGGATTGCTATCCCTTGCGGAGTGGCGATAGATCCCAACTCCGACGCGATCTACATCGTGGATTACGGAAACCACAGAGTTTTGCGCTTCGACAATCGCAACACCCTCAATCCTTCCTCAATCCCCACCATGGCTTTTGGTCAATCTTCTCTCGCCGGAGTTTCAGCGAACGGCGGAGGATCAGTATCAGCCTCGGGGTTCCATTATCCATATGCGGCGTGTGTGGATGGCAGTGGTACATTGTATGTTTCTGACAACTTCAATCATCGAGTGTTGCTTTTCCACAATGCTGCCTCAATCACCACCATGCCTTACTCCGCCGATGGGGTATTGGGTCAATCGTCATTCGGTGCCTCTTCCGCAAACCAAGGAGTCAGCGCAAGCGCAAATGGAATGATGTATCCGAATGGCTGTAGTGTGATGGGTACTTCCTTGTGGCTTGCTGATAACGGAAACAATAGGTAACGCGCTTTATATCAAGAAGATATCGCCTAACATCAAAAAAATTAGGGTTCTTCGCTATGACAACGTTGGGACTCTTCCAATAACCAATGCCGCAGCTACTGCTGTCCTTGGTCAACCGGACTTCATCACTGCGACGTATGGTGTTGCTTCAAATAAGCTATACTACCCAAGCGATGTGTTCCCAACTATCGACGGTGTATATGTTGCTGACGGCCAAAACAATCGCGTGGTAAAATATCCTTTTTCTGTCTGACTTAATTACTAAACCAACTTCTTTTAGTTGTTCTTTCCGCCAAACAACTCGATCGTTATTGGACCAGGAAGTAGTGCTATTGCCGCATACGGTCAATCAAATTTTACCAGTAGCTCTTCGGGTACAACCGCTCAGAAAATGAGCTCCCCAAAAAGTGTGCAATTGGGCCCGGGAGGAGTGCTCTTCGTTTCAGATATCTTCAACAGCCGAATCATCATGTACCCACCCACGCCACCTTCTTCGCCCTTCGGAATATCCGCGGTGGACGTTTTTGGCCAATCAACTTTCACGAGCTCCTCCTATGGGCCTGCCCCTGACCAGCTTGATGACCCGTATTTGATTGCCTACGATGATAAATACGGATGCTTATGGGTTACTGACCAGGACAACAACCGAATCGTCAAATATTGCAACATCACCATGCCATCCGTGCAGAACAATATCTCATCTAATGGTGTTTCGATGCAGTTCTCAGGAAGATCTCCTTCTGTTACCATGACACCCACATCCTCTTCACCCGCACCCGGTACGATTTTATTGGTTTGCCAAAAGCCTGACTGATTTTATTCTCTTCAGGAGCCAACAACAACACCTTCTTCCTTCATCCAGCAAGCATCGAAGAGGTCGCTTCCAACGGAACCATCCTCCAATCGATCTCCTTCCCTCAAGCAGGATATACCATTTCCTCATCCATCGATTCTCAACAGAACCAACACTTCCAATTCCTCACCACCCTGACTGCAGGACAGGTGAGATTACCCATGAGAAATCTTTCAATGATTAAACTCACCACCAATTATCTTTCAGAACGTGGATATAAATTACATCCTCTTTGCCGCACCGGCAAATCTATCAAGTGCAGGAATCTCATTCAACACCTTTCCAGGAACATTGAAACTCTCCCTCACCCTCTCCAATTGGATTTTCTCCTCTCCATCCAACACCCTCCACATCCATTTCACCATTATCATCCAACCAGCACCTCCCTCCAACTCGCTCAACCGAACAGTTTCAGGCAACATCACCACCTTCACTCTTGCAACCTCCACAGTCACTGCTGTCGCCAAAATGCTTCATTTGGGGATTGCAGACAATTCAACCATTGTCCCGATTCAATTCTTCCTCAACTCCTCAACTCCGTTGGGGTCGGGAAACAACGGAACCTTGGATTTGGAATTGGTGATTCCTTCCTTTGCTTCCTCCTTCCATTATGATCCCGATTTCTCGATCACTCTGGGAGGATCTGGATCTGGATCTTCATCATCGAGTGGAGATGGTCTTGGCGATGGTGGTTCAGGAAGCTTGTTGCCCTTGCTGGCGCTCATTGCTCTGATTATCCCTGTTTGTTTCGTTTTGATCACCGTTGTGGTGGTTGTGGTGTTCTTCGTGATGAGGAAGTGGAGATGGCGCAATGCGAGTGAGAGGGAGTTGGATGCTGTGAACTGGAACAAATAAATGCGTGTTGTATTAACTCTGTAAGTCTAGACAATTTTGATCGTCTTGCTGCACCGACGTCTCGTTATTTCAAAAACGAAATCAGTGACAAGGTAAGCAAACAAACATCCACCGGATTACAAAGCGGAATTTTAATTTTAAAGTTGCGAGGGCTAATTTCACTTTTAATAAATTGTTTTTACGGCTGGCGAAGATGGAGGCAACTGCTCTCCTGTGGGTTTTGTTCTTGTGTGGGATACACACTACAACGGGAACTGCCACGATTGCATACGGACCTGTCGGGCTAAGTCGCCCTACTGGCGTGGTGGTGGATTCTGTGTCAGACTCGCTGTTCATCGTGGACAACAACAATAGTCGCGTGTTGCGGTTCGCCAACCGTAATTTGTTGACTCCAACGCGTATTCCGGACTGTATTTTTGGGCAGATCGGTACGATGCAACAAGCGTCAGCATTTGGTTTTGCCTTCCCAACAGCAGCGTGTGTGGATGCAAATGGAACCCTTTTTGTATCGGACACCGGCAACAACAGGATAATGGTGTTCCCCCAAGCCTCCTCCGCCTTTTCCGGTGCTGCTGCCTCCGAAGTGTTGGGTCAGGTGAATTTCACCTTTGCGGTCGCCAACCAAGGGTTGAGTAACCCAAACCCAGCAACCCTAAATCAGCCGAGGGGTCTGTCGTGCTCTTCCGATGATCTTTGGGTTGCGGACTCGGCAAACAACAGGTAGATTTGAATCATTTCTGTTCACGCCTGCTGGTGTTGTGTAACTTTCGCTGTTCTCTTCCTTTATAGGGTTTTACGGTTTCCAATATCTGTTGCAAATGACGGTCCTGCGGCCTCTGTTCTTGGACAACTTGCGCTGGACATGGGAGCTCAGAATATTCCTCCCGCAAGCACCTCGGTCAGCATACCTGTAGGGGTGCTAGCTTCCGAGGAGGGGGTATTTGTAGCGGATACGGCCAACAATCGAGTGGTAACTTTTCAAATGCCATTCCTCATTGATCTACTAATTTATTATTATTATTTTAAAAAGCTGTATTTTCCTGCGACTGTGGCAAATTCGTCTGGGGCTGCTGCTACGGTTGTGTATGGACAATCCGACTTTGTCACCAGTTTTCCTCTCCTTTCTCTGGTTGGGATGGCCAACCCAATCGGATTGGCAGTGGGACTCGACGGGATTCTTTTCGTTGCAGATGAAAACAACAACAGAATCCTGATCTTCTCACCCCTTCTACAGATCTTGTCATTTCCGATCATCCCTATCGGAGTTTTCGGCCAACCGTCGTTCTTTTCAAGTACACCTGGCAACGGGACAAACCAGTTGAATGGCCCACAACAAATAGCATATGATGCAAAGTACAACTGCCTCTATGTTGCCGACACAGGAAACAACAGAGTGGTGCGATATCAATTGGCACCCTCAGTGAACAACATCTCCTCGTTGGATGTTCAAGTGACCTTCCCGTCTTCTGCACCGAAAGTGATTCTCTCCCCAAAAGGTAAATTCATACTTTGCGATTGAGAATGAAATGTAAATACCCCCTTCAACCTTTCCCTTTAGGCCAGACAAATTCTGCAGTCACAATCGCGCCAATATCCTTGATTGAACGGCAGTCCAATGGCGGCATTGTTCAATCCCTCTCCCTTCCACAAGCCGGCTTCGCCGTTTCATCCTCGATCGATTCTCAACAGAACCAAGGTTGGAGATTCATCAACACCTTTCCACCACAGTTACAGGTGAGCTTTCGTTTCATCTACCCATCTAAATACTCAAGTTACAATTTACAATTTCAAGGAATTGGAGGTGGATTATCAACTGTTTGCAGTTCAATCAACTCAGTCGAGTGCAGGAATCTCATTCAACACCTTTCCGGGAACATTGAAACTCTCCCTCACCCTCTCCAATTGGAATTTCTCCTCCCCATCCAACACCCTCTTCATCACCCTGACAATGAACATCCAACCACCATTTACCAACATCAGTCAATCGACATCAGGAAACATCACCACCTTCCTCCTCTCCTCCAACACTCTCAACACCACCATCAACATGCTTCATTTGGGAATTGCTGACAACACTTCGATTGTTCCCATCAGTATCTCCCTCAACACAACATCATCCTCCTCATCATCTTCAAATGGAGAGAACAGCACAATTGTTCTCACATTGGGTTTGCCTTCTTTCAATTCTTCCTTCCATTATGATCCTGATTTCTCCATCACCTTCCTTGGTGGTGGAGATGGAGGATCATTTGGAGGAGGGGATGGAGGAGGGAACAGCAATCTATTGGCATTGTTGTCATTGTTGGTTCTGTTGGTTGTTCCTGCATTCTTCATCTTTGTTGGTTTGATGGTGTTTTCTTATGTTTATTTTATTCGACGCAAACAAAGGCAAACTGTTGCTGGAATGATGGAAAGCCAATCCCTGTGATTGAAATAAATACTCAATTTCATGTAACATGCTTACTTTTGACAGCCTACACAAGAAAAGAATCAGAAGCAAGGAACAAGGGAATCCACTTTTTACCTTGACTCTTCCCTGTTGTGGTTCTTTCTGATGCTTTGGAATCATCCCTTGCAACGCGCTTTCTCTTGCCGGTTGGAGCCTCAGGTAACAGCTGCGAAGATTGTTAAGAGGATTACCTTATCCTAAGATCAGCTATTTACCTTTGGAAAATACCGCAGACGCGAAAAATCAATGTGGCTATCGGGATCCTCTCTTGTATCGCGGAGATATCTGGCAATGAAACCACGAGGCTTAAGCAGAAGGACCTTTCTGCCATATTCATCTCTGACATGAAGTGCACCCGCTTTGTGATGCTCTAGGATCTGTCCTGACATGTTCAAGAGTCTGACTCGCTCCCATTCGAGGTAGATTCCCTTTTCCTTCGTTCGACGACATTGATTGGTCGAGCCACCAAAAGAACCTGGGTCGAAGAAAGCCAATGCCAGAAAGGTCTTGAATTGATGATTGGTGTGGCTCTGCCCCAACACATCCTCAATACCCCTTTTCCATTTGGCATATACACGGTCAAGGGAAGCTTGAAGAACCCTCAGTATCACATATTTGTTCTCAGTGGTCGTGTCTTTGAGCTTGGCGGTGGCTTCTTCCAAGAAAAGCTGCAAGTATCTCGGATTGGCAGAGACTTGCTTGATAATGTCGTCCAAATCACCTCGGCAACCATTCTCAAGTGAACTCAAATCAAGGAACACGTCACAGATGCGTCGGGTTATGGAAGGAGGCATCGTGGGGATGTTCATGGGATCAGGTTTACACTACGAGCGTGTGAAATGAGTTCTAGGAATTGAGTGACAAGAGCAACGTACATCGGAGGCACATAAGAGCAGATCGCCAACGATGTAGTCGGTTCCTGAAAGCACCACTCTGAACCGTTGCGTGTTGCACAGACTATTCAAGACCCTCGTGAGAACAACAAAAGCGTAATGTGGCCAATCGTTCGGCGGAACAATCTCGTACGCAAATTTCCAAGAAATCTGGCGGGACCATCCCTCTACGCTGTCGATATGCAATATCAATGGCAGCTTGCCTTTTTTGTAGGGATCATGAGGAAGGTGACACTGAGCAGATGTTATAGTACCTTTGATTAACTTCCTCGTCAGGTCGTTGAGCTGCTCTTCTGAGAATGGGTCATTTGCTTCCACTTCATCAACATTAAAATCTCCTTGAAGAGTGCCCACATCGGGGTCCTATAGCAGGCAAATATTAGTCCTGCTACCCAAAGATAAAATACATACCCCTAGCCTATTGACTTCTTGTTCATATTGTGCAAATAGCCAATGAAGAAACTGGTAGCAAAAGGGATACAACTTTGCCTCGAGTGAGGCGCGTGTAAGTTCTTCGTTCGAAGCAGCCCATTCTCCGCACGCTTTTTCTACTCTGAGTTTCAATTCATGCAAAGCGCCTGCCTTCGCTGTCGCTTCGACTCGCATATATCCTGCCCCAGGAAACTTCGACATGGCATTCGTAATCGTAGCTGTCTTGCCCAAGCCAGGTCCGTCGATGACGATCATAACGCTGGGAGTATTTATTAACTAAGACCAGATATGCACCAGTAATGCATTACCTTCTTTGCAAACTCCAATCATCCGTAAAATACTGTAGCAGCATATCCCCTTGTTGGTATGGTATGTACACCGGGCTGCCGTTCTTAAATAACTGATCGTCAGGATAACGCACAACCCACTAAAAGACCCATTGAGAAAGAGGAAGGTATATTATGAAATACACTTACTTTCTGTCCTCCTGGTGGCGCTGCCCGAGCGCCCCATGCTGCCGCTGAAAGAGAATACATAAGAAAAGGGAAGGCACGCTTGCTTCCTTACGCTTCGGCACCGCTCCACACTTGCCACAAAGATTGGGTACAGGCCCTTCCGGATATTCCTCTTTGCAATGCCAGCAAAATCTACACTCTGTGTGCACGTCCATCACGTATCGTTCGCTCAGTCACCTTGCACAAGTGCTGAGGTTTTCTCTTCTGACCCATCGTGTTTCTTCTCGCAACTTGCTTTCACTTTCCGAGAAGTCAAGAAACTCCCGACGAGTGAAAAGGCGTTGGTTGCATAGGGGTGCATACACTTGTAATTGGGAAGGTTGTGCTATCACCTTTTATCACCAATGCCACTGACGAACTCTTTGTTTCCCAAGTTGTAACCCAAATAAAGAGCTTGAAGCGGTCAGCCAATAGTCCCAATGTGCTAAATTGTTTGTGCCAAGCAAGAGAGCAACACACATGGCGGACGCAGCTGCAACCTTGCGGGAGTGGGTGCACTCTCGCCTTGACGCGATGGGAATTGATACCGAGGTGTACACGTCGTACATCTTGGGTCTCGTAGAATCGGACGACGATGACACAAAATCCTCAATCAAGGATATAATTCAGTCGTCTCAGGTGGCAAGTGTATTTTTGATCAACGAAATTGATTCCTGTTTCACCAGACAGCAGAAGTAGCAGCACAATTTGTTGACGAATTATACCAACAAATGCGACAAAATAGAACATGTAAGGGTAAGCTGCTCAATTCTTCACAAATTGATGCTAACTTTAAAGGATTTCAGATTCTACGCCAAAGATTCTTGCCGATACACAAGCAAGGAACATAAACGAAACTGGTCCACCCAATAAATCGAAGAAGAAACGGAGCAGGAAAACAAAAAAGAAGAAATGGCGAGACAAGGGTGGCGGTGAAATCGAAACACAAAATCCGACCACCGTTGAATCTTCAGTTCCTCCCGAAATGGAGCCAAGCTCTCCTTTCGAATTTCTTGCTTGGATGTGGAGCGGTTACGACGAGAAAGAATTGCGATGCGTATTTGAAGCATGCGATAACGATGTGGAAAAGGCGATGTCCGAGCTATTTATCTCGGAGGAAAAGTATCGGCTCGAATTTGGCGAAGGAGAGAGCTTCGATGAACCGTTTGACGGTGGCAGTGCATCGTATCTGGAGGAGTGGTCTGCTCCTTCGTCACAGCAACAATCGAGCCGCCCTTCGCCCGCGAGGAGACCCAATGGTGCCCCTGCTGAGATCGACACCTCGACGGTTTGCAAATATTTTTTGCAGGGACAGTGCTTCAGGGCTGATTGTTGGTACTCGCACGATCCGAAGAGCGTCACTTGCAAGTTTTGGATTTACGGAGATTGCACGAAAGGGAATCGATGCGAGTTTCGTCACGCCTACGAAGAGGAAACTCAACCGCCCCCACAGCCCACTAATCTTGCAACGCATCAACGTCAACCGAACTTTTTCGGATCAACATCTGGGGAAGATTCATCTTCATCGACTCAAGAAGATTTGCCTCCATGGGCGCCGCTCACCTTTGCGGCGCGGTTGAGGTACCAAAAAATCGAGGAGGAATATAAGCAGCTTGTGGACCCTACGACCCTCTACGAAATTTTCAGGTCGGCGGGTTGCAATTCCGAGAAAAGCCGAAGGCTGCTCAACCAGACGTATCCCGACCTGGCCGTGAGGATGCGTGAGTTGCATGACGAGTTGAACCAGAAGGAACGAGAACGAAAAGAGAAAGAGAAGAAAGAACGCGAGCAGCGCGAGAAACAGGCGCGCAAGCAGACGCAACAACAACTGCAACACCTTCAACTTGGCAAAGACGATGCGACGGGGAGATGGGTGCAGACAGGGGAGGATGTGAAGGGACTTTATCTTCAACTTCGAGAACAAGCGATCGAGCATGCAAAGGTTCGCAACAAGATATTCGCAAGGTCGACCGCCGCGTATTTGGCGGGAGACAAGGCCACCGCTACACGACTGTCGAAGGAAGGTCGAACTCATCATGACAAGATGAAAGAACTTCACGCGAAAGCAGGCGAGGCCATATTCTGGGCCAGAAATAAAGACTTCGAGGCATCCAACACACTAGATCTGCATGGGCTACATATAGAAGAGGTGTGTTTATTGCACTACTCGATTCTTTTTTTGGTACTGAAAGCTTTTCCTAAAATAGGCACTCTATGTTCTCCAAAAGTGTCTCACAGAGGAGACAGCTAAGGGCAAGAGAGCCATTGTGTATATCATAACGGGGACAGGCCATCACTCTTTGCAACAGAAGGCTAAACTGCTTCCTGTTGTAAGGCGGTACCTTGACGAAAATGGATACTCCTATCAAGACGTCTCGACAGATGGTCGAGGAGGCATGTTGGAGGTGAAGTTGAGAAAATGACTGACTATGTTAATAACACCCTTCGCAATAAACTCCCTTCCCACACCACATCCTCAAGTAGTCTCTCTTTCCAGGAATCGCCATGCAAATGGAGGAAGAACTCAGAACGCGTTGCGCTGCTTCGGTGGTGCGCGTTCTTGGGTTATCAGAATGGCGGTTCAAGAAGAAGAAGCATTTTATGCTCGAACTGGATTCTTCGTTTGCCCTTGAGCCGATTTCGCCTATAGCCGAGGAAGCGGATGGCAGCATTCTATTTGATGATGCGTTGGGGGAGCTTGAGTTGGTGTTGTTCCAGATAAAATCTCTTTTCTTCGCGGTCATCGAGAGGAAAAAGCTGAAAGTTCCTCTGCGCCGACGAGACGGATGGCCATCTGCGTTCAAAGAGTTTCGCAGACAGATAATTTTGCTCGGATTTGATGCTCCCTTCACGATATTTCCGAACTACAAATTCACTATTGATCACGAAAGTGTATGGAAGCTTCTTATCTCAGAGGTAATGAACAAAATTCACATTAATTTTAACGGTATTTTCGTATTTATAGTGGTGGTTGCGATGGTATGCTTCAATATCTGATGTGGGAGAAAAGTGTAAGCACCCTAAGAGCTGTGTGTGCTTCAAGGAGCGACGGAAATTACAACAAAGCTCGCCCGAATCACAATTACATCTTGGAGGTACCACATCTAATAATTTTGTGATTTAATTGATGAATATTCATTTAGGCACATCGAAGGAGAAGCATTCGTTCACATGCTATTTCCTCTATGGGACCGTTATCGCTCACAAAGTGAAGGCTCGGCTACCAAGCGAGCGCGGCGTCAACTATAACCCGGGAGAACACATCTTGCTCTTGGATGTTGATAATTGCTCAAAGATTCTGCGGGTAAGTTGTTCTTCCTCCATTCGTAGGGTAGAGACTGAAAATATCTTCAACCTTCAGTTCCTCGAAACGTACGTGCCGCCTAATGTAGATATTTATGGGTTTTGTGCAGCAGGGTATCT
>Ga0209935_1005830_pt1 | contig 10199 bp, 15 predicted proteins | sample ThiBio_1000_plan_2_FD_183958 | JGI IMG/M metagenome (GOLD analysis project Ga0209935, IMG submission 183958) | Wastewater bioreactor microbial communities from Cape Town, South Africa - Thiocy_cont_1000_plan (SPAdes) | ecosystem: Engineered > Bioreactor > Thiocyanate-remediating >... | reverse complement strand
CATCATCATCATCATCATCATCATCATCATCATCATCATCATCATCATCATCATCATCATCATCATCATCATCATCATCATCATCATCATCATCATCATCATCATCATCATCATCATCATCATCATCCCCGAGCTCGAGTGAACCGTCGTCGACGAGAGAGATTGGAGATCGATTGAAGCAATGTCGAATGATGCAACAACTCACACCTCGACAAGCGATCGAATCGCTCGTTGAGCTGAGTCGCGATGCTCGTCAACACCATCCATGGCTCACATCTCGATTGTTGGTCAAGGCCTCGAAGCTCTCGAGTGTTGTTGGAGATCTCGACCACTCTGTTCGATCAATCTCGATGCTTCTTGAAGCCTCTGATCTCGAGCTCCAACGAGGACGATTGTTTCGATCTCGCCGTCTGCTTGAGATGGCATTCAACCAATCTCACTTGTGCCCACTTCGTGATGGTCATCGATTGAAGCTTGAATCGTCACAACACCAAGAAGGCAAGAGAATCAGCGATGCAATCAAGAATCAACGAGACCAACTTGACGAAGACTTGTTCTCACAGCTCTGTCATTGCTTCGAAGTGCTCGATGATTGTCGATTCCAATCGATCTCGATGCTTGACTCGACTTCCTCCGACACCAACAACACCATCAACAGCCGCAAGCGAGAGAAACAAGCTCACTTGACATGTCGATTGATCTCGATCTCAATCAAGGCTCGCCACTTGTTGGATCAAGCACTCGCTCGATTCATGCATCGATGTATCGCTGATCCTCGAGGCGAATCGATTCTTCAAGCATCGCTCCCACTCACAGGAAGTCGAGATCGACTCGTTTCTCGATTGACCGAGACGCTGAGGCTGAATGGCATCACAGACATCGCCATCGATCAATCGTTCCCTGAAGTCATCGATGAGATGGCAGCCATCCAACCATTCTCGATGATCCAACAACCAGAATCGAGTTGGTTCGAGCGAGTGTATCGAATGTCGAACAAGGCCAAGCATTCAGGCATCGACATTCCATCGTCTCTCGAGATCGATCAATGGTTTGCTGCCTCGTCATCATCGAGAGAAGTGGGAGAGTGGCCTGTCGAGATCGAGATCGATGGTCAGTTCTGGCCTTGGTCGTTCATCGACGAGTGCTCCAACTCAACCGATACAGAGTCAGAAAGTCGATCAATCATCAAGCAGCTCCAGAACAAGAGCATTCTCTCTCTTGATGGAACATCGAACACCGAGAAAGTGAACGATTGGTATCGCGAAGGAGGCATCGAACGAATCGAACAAGAGATCAAGAAGGCTCTTGCTCCTGCTCCATCATCTTCCAACAACAACAAGAAGAGCAACAACAAGGCCAATGAAGGAGCACCAACACATCAAGCACAAGCAGTGCCTCATCGAGACGATGACTCGATTGTGTCGAGAATCACGAGACACATCGAACATCGACGTGGAGCTCGACGCAACACTCGATTGGAATCAGGAGTGGATCTGATGTCTCGATCTCTCGAAGGAATCGAGGGATTGATGAGATTGATGGCTCGTCAGCAACCACTGCCTCCTCCTGCATCAACAACAACATCATCAATGTCATCAATGTCATCTTGAAGAGCAGAGCAAGATATCTTGTGAATATCTCACTGTTCAACATCAACACATCAACATCAACCACATCAATGTCACCTTGAAGAGCAGAGCAAGATATCTTGTGAATATCTCACTGTTCAATTCAATACAATACTCGTTTGTTCTCGATTGATTCGTTGTTGTTGTTGGTTGATGTCTCGATGGGAGCGTGCTCGGGAATGTGATCGGCTGGTCGCCCAATCGAATCCCAAACTGCCGATGTCGAGCTGCTGACGATCGGCATCGAGTGGCCTTGAGGCTCATCATCCCGCTCGTCGTTGTCGTCGTCCCCAAGTCCCATGTGTGGCTGCTGTTGTTGCTGCGAGTGGCTGACCGAGACCCAACAACCTCAAACAAAACAACAGGAAGAAGAACAGGCTCGTTCGTGCATTCGCTTGCTGCCTTGCTCGCTCTCGCATCTGCCCACCACCCAAAACCTCCCTCTCTGTCTCAAGTTGATTGCGCGAGTGCTCTCTGCTTGTGCATCAGAAATGGCCCCACCACCACCATCACGAAGAACAGCACTCGTGGTGTTGCAGATCGACAAGGATGGAGCTGCCGATGATGACGACGACGACATCGGCATGATCGAAGCAGACGAGACTCGGCGCACATACCTCGATCGCCTCGCTTGGAAGACTCTCCTCCTCGATCCCTCGGCCCTCGCTGGCTCGACTGTTGCCTTGCTTCTGAGACCAAAGACGAGCCATTCTCGACACCGACGCACTCATGATGACGACGATGCAGCAGCAGTGCTTGTTGTGGGAGAGCTGGTCGATGAGCCGAACCACACCACACCAAGCATCACAGTCGCTCGCTCTCTCGCTCACGAGTTGCTCTCCCTCACTCTCCAACAACCTCTCATCTCGTCGTCAATCTCTCGGCCCATGACAAGCGCGTCGGTTGATACATTGACGAGACGAGAAGGATCCGAACTCGAGATGATCGGATCGGAGGTGTGGGCCGAAGTGATCGAGCAACCACGAGTGGCGCACATCGATCGATTGGCTGTGCGAGCCTCCAGCCTCTGGATCCATCGCCACGTCATCGAACAACGTGTGCTCGAGGAGCTACTGGTCGAATCATCGCGAACGATCACGGTTGCGGCAGTGGGAGCGGAGGTTGTCGCTCGAGGCATGGCGTTGATGGTCGAGGAGTGCTTGCCGCTCCGACAAGGCATCGTCCACAAGGACACAGTGCTCGTGCTCCTTCCATGGCGCGAACTCGATGATCTCGCTGATGCCGCTCGTTCTCCACCTCAACCACGCGACGAACAACGAGTGTCGAGCGACATGGCGCCGTCGATATGTGGGCCATCGATGAGGTCGCCATTTCCGTTGACGACGATGACGATGACAGCATCATCATCGATGTCGATGGCAGGTCGATCGATGAGCGGCATCAACGTTGGATTGACATCGGCACCATCGAAGATGATTGCAAGAGCCAAGATGCTTCGTGGTCCAGTGGATGATGCGATTGATGAGTCGCGAGAAGGAGGAACGAGGTCAGAGACAGATCGACATCGACAAGTGATCGTGAGTGCGCAAGTGCTGCGATCACTTCGATGCTTCTCGGGCTCATGGGTTCGCGACTCTTCCCTCCTCATCGATGGCGGGCCCCCTCCCTTGATATTGACTGATCTTGCTTGTGATTGTGATGGAATGGGATGGGATGTCAGGTTCGAGCTCGAGCAGGAGATCCGCGACGATCATCGGGGTCTCTTCTGGCGCAAGTGTTCGTTGCCAACGACACGAGCAACGACCACGACACGACTGCATGGTTAAGTCCGTTGTTGATGCACCGACTTGGATTGCGAGAGGGCGATGCAGTCGATCTCGAGGCCACCGAGACGTTCCAGCACTCCCAGCCACGCACCAGTAACAGTAATGCCGATCGCCCTCCTTGTCCTGCAGCCGAGAGCGTCGTGCTGCAGCGCATAATGGCACCGAACCACGATCTGTTGATGCCGTTCCCGCCGACGTCGATCATCGATCAGCTGCAGATGGCATCAATCCGCGACTTCTTCCTCGCAACTCCACGCGTCGTGGCCGTTGACGACATTCTTGCCATTCCCGTGAGGACCTCTCGCTTCTATCCGATTGAACGCCACCTTGCAGACGAGACATCCGATGCTCCCAAGCACACGAGCGACACCGAACCCGAACAACTGCCGTTCAAGAGCTACCCAGACGACCACAACGAGCACGAGCAGCTGATGTACTTTTGGGTGGCTCGGTGCGAGGTCGCCAACGCCGACGAAGGCTCGCACGAGGTCCAAACCGACGTGTTTGTCGACACCACCGTGACGCAGCTGCTGCGACAAGGCTCGGTGCAGATGGGTCTGCCTCCGTTCTTCCAGTCGTTCCATTCGTGGCGTTCGGGCGACCACCGATCGGCTGCCCGCAGATGGATCGAGCACACGGAGCTGTTCCAGCAGCTGCACACGGCGTTGCAGCCATTCACTCTCGCAGCATCGCGACCGTTTGTGTCGCGGCTCAAGGGAGGCGTGTTGGTTCATGGCCAGCGGCAGAGCGGCAAGCGCAGCACGATATACCGCGTAGCCGATGCCCTCGGCGTTCACGTTATCGAGGTACTACCCCATATTGCCTTGACTATTGAGAGCGCGAGGCTCACTCGATGTCATTCAGATCAACTGCCACGGCATCATCACGCCAACCGAGAACAAGACTGCTCAGTTCCGTACGTGTTAGCGAGCACCTCCTTACCTACTCCTACTCATTCAATGTCTTGCTGTATCGACAGTTCAAGAGTGCATCAACGAAGCGATGAGTGTGACTCCTTGCATTCTACTTCTGAGACACTTTGGGGCGCTGTTCAAGACCGACGTCGCGATGCAACACACCCAAGAGAGCCAAGAGTCCCGCATATCGATTGCACTGCAACACGCCCTCGATGGCGCTCTCAAACAGCAACAATCCGAGCAGCCACTGCCTCTTCTCCTCGTCGCCACAGTCGAGAGTCTCGACAGCCTATCGGGTCGAGTACGCTCGGCATGTTTCTATCGCGAGCTCGAGAGCAAGGCGCCCGACCAAGAGTTGCGAGCAGAGATCCTCGAGGCTCTGTGTGATGGGCAGCATCTTGCATTCGACGTGTCACTCGAGGACCTTGCTGCTAGAACGGCATCGTTCGTACGTCGCGTTGGCTCGTTCAATCGATCGTGAGCTCGAATCTGATTGGCGTTGTGTGGCAGGTGTTTGGCGATCTCGATTCGCTGGTGTGCCGTGCGGGATTGAATGCTCTCGCTCGAGTGAGAGAGCGCTCGGCTGGCGGACTGAGCGAGGCAACGATGATCGCGCTGGGCGTTGTGATCTCGGGCGACGACTTTGAGAAGGCCCTCGATCACATGCATCATCTGCAGGCCGAAAACCTCGGCACTCCCAAGGTACTCCTCCTGCTCGTTGCTCGGTTGGCTATGCGACTCGATGATGACTTGGTGTGAGCAGATTCCGAACGTGTCGTGGGAGGACGTCGGAGGACTGGCTCACGCCAAGAAGGAAATTCTCGACACGATACAGCTGCCTCTGACGCATCCGCACCTGTTTGCATCGGGGCTCAAGCCTCGCTCGGGAGTGCTGCTTTACGGTCCCCCAGGCACCGGCAAGGTATGGCGCACTCGCTCGAAACACGAGTCAAAGATGCGGCCTTGTTGACGAGCTTCCGTTGTCATCGGATTACAGACGCTGCTGGCCAAGGCGGTGGCGACCGAGTGCTCGCTCAACTTCTTCAGCGTCAAGGGCCCGGAACTGATCAACATGTACGTGGGCGAGAGCGAGAAGAACGTACGCGACGTGTTCAAGAAGGCGCGAGCGGCGCAGCCGTGCGTCATCTTCTTCGACGAGCTGGACTCGCTGGCGCCCAACCGCGGCGCGGGAGCCGACAGCGGCGGCGTGATGGACCGCGTGGTCTCGCAGCTGCTGGCCGAGCTCAACGGGCTGCAGCAGAACAACCAAGTGTTCGTGATCGGCGCGACGAACCGGCCGGATTTGCTGGATCCTGCGTTGCTGGTGCCGGGTCGGCTCGACCGCTTGATCTACCTGGGCATCGCCGAGGATCGCGAGTCACAGCTCAAGGTCATGCAGGCGTTGACGCGCAAGTACGTTGGCGGCAGCAGCTTGTGCGTTCGGAACAGAAGCTCACCGAATGTACGGCGACAGATTCAATCTGAGCGGCGATGTGGAGCTCCAGAGAGGTACGCTGAATGATGAACTCAGTCATACGAGTCTCGAGAGCTAACTGGCGAGAGTTCGTGTGTTGTGTAGTGGTCGAAGCGTGCCCGCTGACGTTCACGGGAGCCGACTTCTATGCGCTGTGCAGCGACGCGCTGCTGTGCGCCATGAAGGAGGAGATCGACCGGCTGGAGAGCCTGCCGGCACACGAGCGCGAGCTCGAGATGGAGCGCTCGAACGCGCAGGCGGTGGTGGTCGAGCAGCGGCACTTCTTCGAGGCGCTCAAGGGCATCACGCCGTCAGTGTCCGAGGCAGACATGGAGCGGTACCGGCGAGTGCAGGCGCAGTACGCCAACACTGCCACGACGAGATAGACCAGAATAACACACGGTGAGCCCACAAGGGGGCGTCTGTTTACTGGGATTATCGTGGGAGGGATGGATCGGGATTGCCATCGCGAGGAAGGCACGGCGGGGGAGCTCAGATACGACACGAACAGAGAGGAGAGGGCGAGCTATCACGAGAGGGAGAGAGTCGAGGAGAGAATACAAACGAGAGCGCGGTGCGAGGAGCGCGATCGATAGATACGAACGAGATGCGAGCAGGGGCAGGGCAGGGCAGCGCGGCGCGACGGCGCCTTACAGAATGATACAGCAGCCCTGGTTGGTCTCGCGCAGGAAGGTCTTGGACTGGAAGCTGAGGTCCTCCGAGCGCTCCATCAACGACTCGAGCCTGCACCACAGCAACAACGACACCTGGTGAGTACGTGGCTGGCAAGCAGGCAACGACTACGACAATGACTATGACAACGTACTTCTCGCCACGCGCCAGGAGCGTATCAATGTTCTTGATCATGGTCTCGCGCACGTCCTCGAGCTCGCGCTGCGTGCGCATGAGGGCGTCGGCCTCGTGCGGGTCTTGGTACTTGACGATGAGCGCCTCGACCTCGGGCAGCGAGCGCGTGGTGTCGGCCTGCACGGCGGCCCAGGCGTCGGCGGGCACGGCGGCCTGGTAGTCGGCGAGCGTCTTGAGGATGAAGGAGAAGGCGACGCGCACCGGGTACTCCTCGTCGGTGACGACCGCGGCGCCGAGGCCGTTGGGGTAGATGAGCAGGTGGCACACGTGGCCCTGGTGGCCGACCGACACGCGGTCGCCGGCCTTGGCGCGCGACACGACCTCGCGCGTCACGAAGATGCACACCTCCTTGGCCGAGCCACGCTGCCAGAACGAGAACTGAGCGAGATGGAAGAACTGGGCGAGGAAGATGGGCTGCACGCCCTCGCGCCAGCGGAAGACGATCGACGAGAGCAGCTGCATCGAGGAGGGACGGTGTGGTGTGGTGTGGTGTGGTGGATAGGGGATGGAACAGAAGGATCGGGGGAGGTTGTGATGGGTTGGTGCGGGTAGTAGCGGGTGGTGTGGGTGTGGATGCGGAGCAGGGATGGTATCGAGAGCGGGTCCCTCCTTGGTGATAGATACGCGAGGGTGCGTTGGTGGTGCGGCGGCGATGGAGATGCGACGAGACGATGTCGCTGATGTGGCGGCGACGACAGAAAAAGCGATCTCGCGAAAGAGAAGCCACCACTGCTTTCTCTCTGCTCGCTCGCAGAATCCAAACCCGCGAAAGCACCAGCGAATCACTCATCCACTCTCGCTCACGCACCCGCACTCTCTCACCCGCAATGACGCAAGCTTCTTGTCGCATCGAGTTCTCGGAGCTCCAGTTCGAGCCTGAGGTCGAAGGGAACACTCATGGTGGTGCGTTTGGCGAGATTCGCTTCGCCAGGTTGCGTGGCCAGGATGTGGCCGTCAAGCGCATTCGAAGGCAGATGACCGAGCGCGAGCTCCAGAAGGTCGGCATCGAGGTCGAGCTGCTCACGTACGTCTGGCGGCGATCGCCGTGGCGCTGGCAATGGTGCGGTCGGGTTGCTGACGGTGGCACATCACGGACGAGACAGGCAACTGCGCCATCCGCACGTGAACCTCTTCATGGGCGTGTGCTACGACGACCAGGGCCGCTTGCTGATCATCGCCGAGCGCCTGAAGGAGGACATGGAGGCCGTGCTGCGCCGCATCCGCACCAACCTCTACCAGCACCACCCGGAGCTCGTGGGCCAGGTGGTGATCCCCACCGAGCCGCCGTTGTCGGCACGAATGACGTGGGCGCGCGATGTTGTCAAGGGCCTCAACTGGCTCCATCGCAACCCGTCGCCCGTCATCCATCGCGACATCAAGCCCGCCAACATGCTGGTACCCTCGCGCGGCATCGCCACCTGCGCTCGTACAATGCGAGTTGGCTCATGCATGCGGTGGTACCGGCACGCGAGTGTAGTTTGATTACCACGGCGGCGTGAAGGTGTGCGACTTTGGCCTGTCGCGCTTCGAGGAGGAGCTGCAGGAGGAGATGAACCCCGTCGGCACGGTGCGATGCCTGCTGCTGCTGCTGTCTATTGGAGCGTGCGTAGAACGCTGACCAACATTGGCCGTGAGAGCAGCCCATCTACATGGCCCCCGAGATCCTCGAACGAAACTCCAAGGACCGCTCGTACGACGAGACGACCGACGTGTACGCGTTCGGCATCGCGCTCTGGGAGATGCTCACGTGCCTCGATGTACGACTCCACCACCATCCGCATCGTCGAGATGATGGAGATTGCTGCGATTGCTCACCACGGGCCGCACACAGGCACTCCGCCACCAAGGCTACAGGACCATGTCTCAGCTGCGAGCGGCGATTCGTCGCAACGCTCGACCTCCCATTCCCGCTGAGACGCCGCTTCGGTGCGTGTGCCACCTCGTTGCACGCAGGCCGGCGCTCACCTCGGCTGACTCGATACTGGTTGCTTGCACAGCATCCGCACCTTGCTGGAATCTTGCTGGGCCGTGACACCGAGCATCAGGCCGACGTTCGACGAGCTGCTGGTCGAGCTGGAGCTCATCATCACCGAGTGCAAGGAGATCGAGGACCGTGCCAAGATCTTTGATGCCACCAACGATGTTGTCGCCACTGTACGAGGTGTCCTGGCGACACATTGATCGATGCACCACGTGACTGACATGCGAATCTCGCAGGACTTTTGGCATGAGATGGCGCGTGCCGAGAATGCCGTGCCGTGGGAGCAGTTCATGGCTGCCTTCGGTCCGTATGCCGTCGGTGCCACCGAGGGCAGGCTCAAGGCGCTGCACGACGTCGTGGTCGAGAATGGCGAGGTGACGCTCAAGCGATTCGGCCAGATGGTCGGTTGGTTCGGACCCATGGAGCTCGGTGCTGGTGTCATTACTCGAGTACGCGCTCACCTTGCTGGCAACGATTGTTGTCGTGATGATGGTGATGGCATACTGATCGGAGTTCGGGTTGTAGATTAGCGAGCTCATGTCGCAAGAGTACTTTCACGGCCACATGACGGCGACCGCGGCAGCCGACAAGCTCATCGCCACCAAGGTGCAGGGCACGTATCTGGTGCGCTTCAGCGCCAGCAGCTTCGGCAGCTTCGTCGTGTCGGTGCTCGACGACAACGTGGCCAAGAACTACACGATCTACCGTCGAGACGGCAAGTACGGCCTGCAGCCGACCGGGCAGCAGTACGGCTCGATCCCGGAGCTGCTCGCCAACGAGGGCGTCAAGATGTGCGCCAGCCAGTTCCTGCCGGTGCAGAGGCCGCCAGGCCCGCCGGTGTACTTGTAAGCTCCCCAGACACCACACGCACGCCAACATTCCATCATCACTACTACGTGGGCGCCCACGTGTTCGTCTCTCATGACGCACAGATAGAAGATGCACTGTTGCATTCTAGACTAGCACAATACACTATGATATGACTTATTACAATCACAATCAATCCACTTCAACCTTTGCGATATCGATGGAGATTGATTGAGATAGATTGAGTGAGTGGGCACTCGCTTCATTCGCTTCATTCGCTTCGTTGCTTCGTTGTTCGTGCAGCCCGACACCACCAATCGTCGCTCGTCGCTCACCATGTCTGACTCGGACGATCCCGAAGCGTGGCGTACGCAACACTCGTGGGATGATCTGGTACCTATCGAGCAGAACGATGGGCCCAATCCCGTGTGCGCCATCGCCTACACGCCACAGTGTACGAGACCTCGCGCTCGCTCACCTGACTCGCTCGCTCGCTCGGTGGCTGACTCGCTCCTGCATGTGCGATAGTCAAGGAGACGATGGACTACTTTCGAGCCATCATCCAGAAGGATGAGCGCTCGCAGCGTGCGCTCGATCTCACGACGGCCGTGTTGCAGCAGAACGCCGCCAACTACACGGCGTGGTACTATCGCGCGCTGCTGATCAAGGACCTCGACGTCGACGCGGCGAGCGAGCTCGAGTTCGTGGCGTCGATCGCCGACGACAACGCCAAGAACT
>Ga0209935_1005828_pt1 | contig 10200 bp, 14 predicted proteins | sample ThiBio_1000_plan_2_FD_183958 | JGI IMG/M metagenome (GOLD analysis project Ga0209935, IMG submission 183958) | Wastewater bioreactor microbial communities from Cape Town, South Africa - Thiocy_cont_1000_plan (SPAdes) | ecosystem: Engineered > Bioreactor > Thiocyanate-remediating >... | reverse complement strand
GATCAGCGATCGAATCATCGTCATCGTCGAGATGGCTTGCTTCATCCATCGAGGAGCGTATCGATGTCGATCAGGTCGCCATGTGAACGTGTCGGCAAGCCATTGGTTGGCTCCAATCACATGCACTCGATTGCCTGCCGAGAAGGCGATGAGACCTCGATGCTCGTCGAATGCGACACCGAGTGGGTTCTCGATGCCACACTCGAAGGATGAGATGTGATGGCCTTCGGGAGTGAATGATTGCAACCGCTTGTTGCGAGAGTCGGCGACGATGATTCGGCCTTGGTTGTCGATGCACACTCCATCAGGACTGTTGAGCTGGAACTCGAACAAGAACGAGCCATCGATCGACGACAATACTTGCACTCGATTGTTGATGGAATCAGACACGATGATTCGGCATCGATCATGATCGATCGCAATGCCTGCTGGTCGGTAGAACTCGCCAGGTCGAGATCCTTGGATGCCGCCAATCTCGAACAAGAACGAGAGATCGATCGACGACAAGAACACCAATCGATTGTTGGCGGTGTCAGCAATGACGATGCGGCGATGATGGTTGTCGATGGCGATGCCTCGAGGATAGTTGAACTCGAGATCTCCTGATCCTTGCTTGCCGATGCACGACAAGAACGATTGGTCGCTCAATGACCATGATTGTACTCGATGATTCGACTTGTCGACAATGAGGATGCGATCATGATCGTGGTCGATGGTGATGCTATTAGGATATTGGAACTGACCTGGTTGGTCCCCTCTCTCGCCGAGCTTGGACACGAACGAGAAGCCTTCATCATCATCATCACAAGAGAATACTTGCACTCGATGATTGAACGAATCAACGATCATCAAGAGACCTCGATGATGATCGAACGCCAAGCCTCGAGGCACATAGAACACGCCATCATCGCGGATTTTTTGGATGGTACCAATCGAACACTTGATTCGAGCATCGATATCATCATGGTGCGGCTGATTGAGATGATCGCTCATGATTGCAACACCAACAGCACAACCACAAAGGCTATTCTGCCGACCACAGCAACAACAACAACAACAAGATATCGATTGATTGATTCAACGAATCCAAACACGCGATTGTGATGTGAAGGAGACTATTGAGTGTGCAGCACTGCGAGAGAGACAGTGTGGATGTGCGAGAGAGCACGAGTGGATGGGCGCACACGAGCACGAGAGATGATGATGCAGCGAGACGACGAAGCAAAGAACAGCAGCTGCCTCCTCGTGCTCCCTCTCTCTCTTGTGTGAGAGTGAGAGTGAGAGTGCTCTGTCGTTGGGCATTTGGTGCTGCTCTTGCTGCCAGTCCCAGTCCTCCTTCATCCTCCTTCCAACGATCTCGATCTGCAATCCAACGCTCTTCAATCTTCATTTTGGAGAGCTCAATGCGAATGAGAGAGAGAGAGAGGCTTGATCCTCATCAATGTGTGATTGTATCGTTAACGTCATCCATCAACCTCACGAGCATCGCGATACAATCAAAGGAACGAGAAGATCTCGAACAAGATCTCGTTCGGAATCATCGACATCGATGCCGACTCGCCGTCATCGATCAGCGATCGAATCATCGTCATCGTCGAGATGGCTTGCTTCATCCATCGAGGAGCATGTCGATGTCGATCAGGTCGCCATGTGAACGTGTCGGCAAGCCATTGATTGGCTCCAATCACATGCACTCGATGGCCGGCCGAGAAGGCGATGAGACCTCGATGCTCGTCGAACGCAACTTCATTTGGCTGTCCGACGCTGCGGCAATCGAAGGACGAGATGTGATGGCCTTCGGGAGTGAACGATTGCAATCGACAGTTGCCAGAGTCGGCGACGATGATTCGGCCTTGGTTGTCGATGCACACTCCTCGAGGGAAGCTGAGCTGGCCTGGTTGATCGCCTTGACATCCGAACTCGAGCAAGAACGAGCCATCGATCGACGACAATACTTGCATTCGATCGTTGAGGACATCAGAGACGAAGATTCGGCATCGATCATGATCGATCGCAATGCTTGATGGATAATAGAACTCGCCAGGTCGAGATCCATACTTGCCGACCTCGAACAAGAACGAGAGATCGATTGACGACAAGAACACCAATCGGTCGTTGTTGGTATCGGCGATGACGATGCGATGATGGTTGTCGATGGCGATGCCTCGAGGACCATTGAACTCGAGATCTCCTGATCCGCTCTTGCCGATGCACGACAAGAACGATTGATCGCTCAGAGACCATGATTGTACTCGATGATTGAAGCTGTCGACGATGAGGATGCGATCATGATCGTGATCGATGGCAAGGCCCCATGGATACTCGAACTGGCCTGGCTGGTTTCCTCTCTCGCCGAGCTTGGACACGAACGAGAAGCCTTCATCATCATCATCACAAGAGAATACTTGCACTCGATGATTGTTGGTATCAGCGACCATCAAGAGACCTCGATGATGATCGAACGCCAAGCCTCGAGGTTCATAGAACGAGCCATCATCATCGCTTTGTTGGATGGTACCAATCGAGATCTTGATTCGAGCATCGATATCGTCATGGTGCGGCTGATTGAGATGATCGCTCATGATTGCAACACCAACACCACAAACACAAAGACTATTCTGCCGACCACACCAGCAACAACAACAAGATATCGATTGATTGATTCAACGAATCAAAACACGCGATTGTGATTCGAAGGAGACTATTGAGAGTGCAGCACTGCGAGAGAGCACGAGTGGATGAGCTCACACGAGCACGAGAGATGATGATGCTGCAGCAGCGAGACGACGAAGCAAAGAACAGCAGCTGCCTCCTCGTGCTCTCTCTCTTGTGTGAGAGTGAGAGTGAGAGTGCTCTGTCGTTTGGGCATTTGGTGCTGCTCTTGCTGCCAATCCTCCCTCATCCTCCTTCCAACGATCTCGATCTGCAATCCAACGCTCTTCAGTCTTCATTTTGGAGAGCTCAATATGCGAGAGAGAGCTCAATACGAGAGAGAGAGACTTGATCCTCATCAATGTGTGATTGTATCGTCGTCATCCATCAACCTCACGAGCATCGCGAATACAATCAAAGGAACGAGAAGATCTCGAACAAGATCTCGTTCGGAATCATCGACATCGATGCCGACTCGCTGTCATCGACCAGCGATCGAATCATCGTCATCGTCGAGATGGCTTGCTTCATCCATCGAGGAGCATATCGATGTCGATCAGGTCGCCATGTGAACGTGTCGGCAAGCCATTGGTTGGCTCCAATCACATGCACTCGGTCATCGGTTGAGAAGGCGATGAGACCTCGATGCTCGTCGAATGCAACTCCAGTCGTACTGGCACGACAATCGAGCGACGAGATGTGATGGCCTTCGGGAGTGAATGATTGCAATCGACAGTTGCCAGTGTCGGCGACGATGATTCGGCCTTGGTTGTCGATGCACAGTCTGCGAGGTCGATAGAACTGGCCCGGCTGGTCGCCTTGAGATCCGAACGCGAACAAGAACGAGCCATCGATCGCCGAGAACACTTGCACTCGATGATTGAGACTATCCATGACGACGATACGACCGCGACGGCTGTCGACGGCCAGGCCTCCGGGAGCCGACAGCTGCCCTAGCTCATGGCCCTCCGACCCGAGAGCGAACAAGAACGAGAGCTCTCGTGCCTGGGACATTCGCAACACTTGCACACGGTGGTTGACGGTATCTGACACGAGCACGTAGTCGAGATGGTGGTCGATCGCGACTCCGGCTGGGTAGCGCAACTCGAGAGGCCGCTGTCCGTAGCGGCCGAGCTGGCACACGAACGAAAGCTCGTCGGCCGAGAGCACCATCACACGATGGTTATCGCTGTCTGCCACGAGCACATACGTGCCGTTCTCGTGGTCGATCGCTACGTCGACAGGGCTGCTGAGCTGGCATGTACTGTGGCCGTAGTCGCCAAACGAGCTGACGAGCGAGCCGTCGTCGATCGACAACACCAGCACCCTGTGGTTGAGCACGTCGGTAACGAGCAGACGCCCTCGCAGTGAATCGAACGCAATGCCGCGATACGACGTGTTGGTTGTTTGGTTGGTAAACGTGAGTATGATACGTGGATCGAGCAACGACGTCATGATTGTTCGATCAGCAGCAGCAGGAGCAAGGGCGAGCAAGCAACTGCTCTCGTGCGAGAAGTGTTCGTTCATTATTCGCGATCACGATGGCTAGATAATAGATAAATCATGGACATATGGCAGCAACGAATTGTAATGCTCGTAGCTATAGAGATGTATGCTATTGGTTGATTGATTGATTGATTGGTTGGTTGGTTGGTTGGTTGGTTGGTTGGTTGATTGGTTGGTTGGTTGATTGATTGATTGATTGATTGATTGATTAGACAAAGTTGTAGGACGACGGATGGTTGCCGCGACTGCAGCGCTTACCGCCCGAGCCATCGGTGAGCAGCCACTGGACCGTGTTCCATGTGCCACACTTGCCACAGTTTACCTACACGCACACATGATGGCAGCACGAGATGGATTGGTTCGGTGAATGGATTGGTTGGGCAGGATGCTTCGACAGTACGACGAACCTTGTGGCTCTTGAGACGTGAGAGTTGTTCCTCCTGCTTGCTGACTTGCTCGTTGAGCTTGACGAAATGCTCGGTCAGCAACTGCAGCTGCTTCTCGTAGTTGTTGCGAGTGACATCCAGGTCCTCCTTGGCGACCTTGAGCTGCTCGAGCGACTCGCCGAGCTGAGTCTTGCATTCTGAGTTGCTTTGCAGCGCTTCGTCGAGCCTCTTAGCGACGCGGTCGTATTCAGCTTGGAACCGGCATGCCTTCTCGTCCACGAGCTTCATCTGTGGTAACAGGGAGCGAGAGAGCAAGTGGCGAGTGGCGAGTGAGTTACGCCATATATCTCTTGCGCAATATCTCCTCCCACTACGAAGAGACGTACCTTTGTGGTGAGCTGCGCCATCTTACTCTCAAAGAAGCGCTTGATGGCCGTCTCACGTTCACGCTCCTCTTTCGTGACACCCAGTGTCTATTAAACCATAGGATCAGCTCGCCGCGAGCAAGTCCACGGAGTACTCCAACACGAGCTCCTCGCACCTCAGTCTGGGCACCGGTCTCATCGATCACCGTAATCGTATACTGACTTGTCAGGCCTTCTTCCTCTTCGAGCGTCGTCGCTGTGGCTCGCGCCGGGCCCGTGAGGGCACTCAAGAATGGATTGCGAGCGAGAAGCGCCGTGTCGTCATCCTCAGTTACCAACTCGGAATCGGAGTCTCCAACTTGCGCCGTCGCCGTTCCTGACCGAATGAGCTCTTGTTGCTTGCGGTACGACTCATTCTGTTGGTCAAGGGCATGAGCCAAAAGTGTGTCACCTCAAGGAGAGAGAGAGAGAGAGAGAGAGAGAGAGAGAGAGATGCGTACAAGAGTCTCGAGCTTCTTGCGAGTTGCTGCGAGATCTGACATGAGCGTGCTCATTTGTGATTGCTTGGAAGCCACCGAATCCTATCTCACGTGTGTGCAAGTACAATGATAACAACAGTGACTGTGAGTGTAGGTTGGATCACACGATCGAGTGCCACAACCGTACCTTGGTCTTGGCGAGCTCCGTATCAAGTGAGAGTTTCTCTTGATCCATGCGCCGAATGGTTTCCTGCAGGTTCGCAATCTCCTCTTGAAGTCGATGGTTCTCGTTGATATAACGCTTGAGTGTATCACGATTCTCCAAGGCTTTTGCGTATGGCACTGAATCGGGATGCTGTTTGAGATGACCCGAACGATTCAGTACACGAACGAACGAGCGAGCGAGCGAGCGAGCGAGAGAGAACCGCATGGCACACTGCTTCGTTCATTCACACACCTTGAGAGACGAGAGAGCCATTGTAAAGTTTCTTGCCCGCTCATTGAAGCCGTCGCAATCGTGAAGTTGAGGCTTGGCACCTCGACACACTTGCGAGTGCGCTACCGAGGACGAACGATGAATGTACTCGCCCAGAAAGCCGATGGCTCGACCCAAGAAGATGCGCGAGGCATTTTGTGAGCTGAGCAGTCGCTCATTCACTTGACGGAGCTCCGGGCGAGCAAAGGGGTTATTGTTCTCTTGCTTGAGCTGTGAGCACAGTTGATCCGACGAGTCTGAGAGGTACATGTGAATACACGAGTGAGTGAGTGAGCGATGAGTGAGTGAGTGAGTGAGTGAGTGGGCCAGGCACCATACGTTCGAGAGAATCGCGCAGACGTTCCAGTGAGATGGCAAGCTGCTTGAGTACATGGGAGCGGTTGGTGCGGCTCTGGGTACGCTGCAACTCGGGCCGGAAGATCAGCTCCAAGTACGAAAGCACCCGCTCGAGTGCCGCTTGCACACGCTGGAGAGACAAGGCGAAGGCATTCGAGAAGGAAGACTCGAGAGTTCTCGAGTCTTTGCTCAAGGGGCTCGAGGCTTGCGGTGAGGAGGAGGAAGAGGAGGCAGAAGTTGAAGTGGCGGCGGCACTTGCTGCCGAGGCACTGGCAGCAGAGGTTGCTGTTGCAGTATCGATACTGGCACCACGCAAGAGGTCGTGTCAAATAGCAAGTTCAAGCTCTTCTCGTGATATTGTCGTAGCAGTAGCAACCGAGGTACCTCATGATTCGATAGGAAATGTACTTGCTATGGAACGAGACGTATCGCTTGACGACGTTGCACAAGGCGATGCTAGTCGCGTCAGTTAGCTTGGCCGATGGATTGGCATTGTGTTCTTTGGAGAGAGCTACCAGTGCTTGGTAGATTGCCTCAATGTGCTTGGTGTGCTCACTCACAAATCCTTGCACCTGGGCACATGACAACACATTATTAGATGCGAGGCACGTTGCATGCATTGTCGTGGTTCTGGTTCGAGTTGTGGCAAGAACGGGACAATACCTTGGAGTTAAGATGCAACTGCTGTTGATTGTTCTCGGGCGTGAGCTTGGCCTTGATCTGGAAGAGTTGCAACTGTGCCTCATGGCCGTCGCTGGTGGCTTGCACGAATTGCCAAAAGGTTCCCAGCGCGTTCTCCAGCACCTCCAAACCCTTGTCCTGTGCACGCCGAGAGAAACGTCAACGACACGAGGTTCGCAATGATACGTGCTCTCTCGTTCTCTCTTACTCTCACGTACGCTGTTGTCGAGCTTGAATCCTGGGAGGTTGAGACGGTTATACTGATCGATGCGAGTATCGTCGAACATGACCTTCTGATGCAACGAGGCGGTGGCCTTCTGCAGCTCACCCTCGAGCTGCGTTTGGATAACCTCCATCTGTTGTTCGCGCTCTTTCATATGTTCGTTTGCTCTGGATTGCATTCGATAGGTAAGATGACGTGTTCGAATCGAATCGAATCATATCGAATCAAGAGTGCAAAGAGAGAGAGAGAGAGAGAGAGAGAGAATAGAGATCTCGCACGTACTTGGTAAGAGAATCCTGAAAGTACTTCATTCGATGGCAGACCTCTTCGAACTGCGTCTTGACTTTGGCGACCTCTTCTTTGTGCCTCTTTGAGAGAGCGAGTGAGAGAGTACACAAGCATGGAGGGATTGCATCGATTTGGTTAGGATTGGATCGGGAGGAGGTACATGGCCGTTGAACATACCGACTCGTTCTCGAGCATCTCGTCTTGTTGCAGCTGCACGGTGCGCTTCAGCGTCAGGAGCTTTTGGTTCAAGTCCTCGAGAGCCGCCTGGTGCTCCTTCTTGAGCTCGAACATGGTGATGTGCAGGTGCTCTGCGTGATGACGACACGTGCCGAGGGGGCGTGTGAGCATGTGAGCGTGAGGCATGCATGGCATGGGAGGCGGCGTGTGTAGAGCTACCGTTCTCGGAGATCTTGACCGTGAGCTCCTGCTGCATGACCGAGAGCTCGCGCTTGCGCTGCGCCAGCTCCTGCTTGGCGCCCATGCTGAACCAGCCGCCGCCCTCGTTCCGTCGCTCGTCCTGTGCACATTGCCATCACCACCACCACCCGAACAATGGCGATGCGAGAGTCAAAACTCGCCAGTACACGCAAGAGAGAGCACGAGCACGAGCACGAGCCGCCGGACCTCGTGGAGCTGCTGCTGCATCTGAGCGATGCGCTTGGTGAGGCGCTGGTTGTTGAAGCTCAGCAGCTCGTTGTCCTCCATCGACCTGCGAAGCTTCACCTGCGAGCCAGCCCAGCCCCCATCATGCACGTGTCGTGTCAGCCGCGGTGCCACGCCATGGCAGCGTCAACGTGGTGCGCGCACGCTCGAGCGGTGGCTCGGTCGCTCAGTGGCTCAGTGGCTCGGTGGCGTACCTCCTGCTCCTTGGCCTTGACCTCGAGGTCCTTGTTCTTGGCTTGCTCCTGCACGCGAGAGACACACGTACACAGAGAGAGAGAGTCAACAACCACGCTGGCTAGCGATGCTCGCGCACGAGGGCATCGACGTACAGCAAGTACGGCCTTCTTGAGGATGGTGTGCTGCTTCTTGATCTTGTCGTACTCGGCCAGCAGCCTCTGGAACTTGACGGCAATGTCCCCCTCGCCCGTGACGCTCGCGATCGACGGAGACGACGACGACGAGGACGACGAGGTGGCGAGGGCAGGCGACGATGGCGGTGGCTCAGGCGACGCCATTGAGGGATGTAGCAGTGGGTCGCCGACGCGCTGCCGAATCGAACACTAGCACTACCAAGTACCAACAACAAGCAGGAGATGAGGATGTGTGGATGATGTGAGGATGTGTGGTCGGCGAAGGACGAATGGCGCTTTTTCTCTTTCGCTCTTTCGGTCTTTCGATGTTTCGCTCTTTCGGTGTTTCGGTGTTGCGGTGTTTCGCTCTTTCGGTGTTTCGGTGTTGCGGTGTTGCGGTGTTGCGGTGTTTCGGTGTTGCGGTGTTGCGGTGTTTCGGTGTTGCGGTGTTTCGGTGTTTCGGTGTTTCGGTGTTGCGGTGTTTCGGTGTTTCGGTGGTGTTCTCGCCTCAGCAGCTCTCTTGTGTGTGTTCGTGTGTTTGCTTGTTTGCTCGTGCTTGTACGTGGTTGTGTGTGTGTCTGTGTGTGTCTGCGTGTTCGACGTGTTTCTACACGAGCTATTGTGGCCACTTGTCTGCCATCGTTCCTTGCGCACCTTCGACCTTCTACTGCGTGCCGAGTGTCTCTGGATTTTTCTACTGCGACACTGGAAGCGCGAGCAAGCGAGCGAGTTTGACAGATACTGAGAGAACGAGAGAAAGCTGCAACTTGCTACGCGCGTCGAGCAGCGGCTGTGGGTGGCATCGAGGTTCTCGCTGTTGGAGGCGATAGCGAGGTAGCTTGGTTGCGCGCTCGAGGCGGTGTATTCGAGCGCGAGCATGGTGGACTACAGCAAGTGGGACAAGCTGCAGCTCAGCAGCGACGACGAGGACGACGAGCTCGAGCACCTCTCGCCTCACGAGCTCGCCGACGACTACGACTACGACGACGAGGATGACGACGAAGACGACGACGACGACGACGACGCCTACTACGAAGCCGAGGTCGAGGAAGAGGATGAGGAGTATGTGCGGTCGGCAGCGTTAGCATTACAACAGCAGCGCCACGGCGCCAGCGCTGCCGCTGCTGCTGCGACCTCTGGCGGTGTCGACGCCGCAGCCACTCGTGCTGCTGCTGCTCCATCGAACGCACAGCTCGCGAGCTCCGCGACGATACCGACTTTGACCGTTCGATCGACCGAGTTGGCCATCGCGGCGCCGCCACCTTCGAGCGCCGACAACGACGGCGCTGGAAGCCCCAATGCCAATGCCATGGTCGACGCCGTGTTCTCGACCTTGTCGGCCGTCGAGTTGGGCCGCATCGCGCAGTCGGACCTGCAACAACGACGCCAGCACCAACACCAACAGCAACAGCAGCAGCAGCTTCAAACTCGACCTCAGGCAGCCGACTCGGAGGCCAGCGTCGTTCTCATCAGTCGGCCTCTCGATACCACAGCGACCTCAACCATCACTCCCGATGGCTCAGCGCAAGAGGCTCCGGCCGTCGGAGTCGACGGCGCCGACGACATGGCGTCGTCGACCTCGTCCGATGAGTCAGGCAGCGTCTCGCTGACGTCGTCGTCGTCTTCTTCATCGTCGTCATCGGCGGCGGCGCTCTCACCATGCGCCAACGCAGCCACCATCGCAGCAGTTGCCATCAACCCGTCGGCAGTCGAGATCCTCGCACATCTCGACAGTGCTCAACGCCAGCAGATCGAACCCATTCTCCATCAAAACA
>Ga0209935_1005827_pt1 | contig 10200 bp, 8 predicted proteins | sample ThiBio_1000_plan_2_FD_183958 | JGI IMG/M metagenome (GOLD analysis project Ga0209935, IMG submission 183958) | Wastewater bioreactor microbial communities from Cape Town, South Africa - Thiocy_cont_1000_plan (SPAdes) | ecosystem: Engineered > Bioreactor > Thiocyanate-remediating >... | reverse complement strand
CGACGATGACAGGCGCTGCTGATGCGGAGCCACTGAGCGCGAGACACGTGATCGATGCGAGCCACACGCTCAACCACACGAGCATCGAGTGGTTGGCTCGTGTGGCAGTTGGTTGGGCAACCATGTGACACGATTGCTCGAGAGTGAGAGTGAGAGGGAAGTGGGAGGAAGCGGTGCGAGGAAGCGAAGGGAATGAAGGGAACGAAGGGCGGTGTTGTATTGGCGGGAGATGGCGCGACGATGCCGATGACACGAGACGACGAGATGCCGAGATGACGAGATGCCAATCTTCGGTTGCGAGATATGAAAGAGACAGACACAGAGTGAGAGATGAGGAAGGTATTTGGGCGAGATACGAGAGAGAGAGAGAGATGTGGCACAGACACAGGAGGCAGATATGTGTGTGTGCGGGTCGACGTTCGGTATTAGAACGAGATCTCGTTGGTGCTGGGCAGTATCGCAACCCAATCCCCATCCAAATACCCACCAACACATCAACGCAGCAATACATACAAGGTCAGCGCGGTCATAGTGAGACTCACTCAAGGAGCGATGGTAGCGACGACAATACAATTGCAGCGAACGTACATGTTCTGGAACACATCGTAGACGTAGGTGGTGCTCGACGACAGGAACGAGAGGGCTTGCGACGCCACATACGTTATGTGCTTGACGGCGTCCTTCTCGCTCTTGCCTCCGCACAATCGAGTGCGCAGCGAGTTGAGCGACTCGGTGTTGAAGCAGTTCAACGACGTGTCCATCATCAAGGCCACGATCGTGATGATGCTCTCGGTGTGCTCGCGTACGGCGAGGAATCCTTGCGTCACGTACTTCATGAACTCCTTGAACGGCGCCGAGTCGATCTTGCCGCCGAGGAGATCCAGCATCTCGGACGAGAGCTTGAAGGGCGACACCTCGAAGGTGGCAATGTTGCCTCCAGGCACAATGTCGAAGATGAATCCAAAGTCTGCATGAGAGAGCGAACGCGTGTCAGCGATTTGTTGGCCTCTCTGGTGGGGCGGCGAGCTGGCGTGGTACCAATGTGGATGATGTGGCCGTCCTCATCGATGAGCATGTTGCCGTTGTGACGGTCCTTGATCTGGAGCACGTAGCTCACGACCGAGTACGCAGCCATGCTGCGCAAAAAGTTGTTGCGCGCCTGTACATGAGAGAATGTGAGTGTCGCGTGTCTCTCTCTCTGTCTGTCTCGCTCGTGCACTGTTGGCAGCAACGTACATTCTGGAACTCGACCGAATCGACGTGGCCGTAGCGGTGTTGGAAGTACTCGTACAACGATCCCTCGACCTGCTTTCCGAGTTGATCTCGAGACTTGGCGTTCGGTACGCACTCGATCACGCCGCACTGTATGCAGCTTCACGTTAGCCTCAAGAGCCACACGAAAGAAGCACGCGATTCGTTAGCGCTACGTACGTCGGAGGAGATGGCCACCACACGGTACGGGAACAGGAACAGCTGCAGGCCGACGCTGTCAAAGATGCGCTTGAACAGGTCGATGATCTGCAAGGCAAGCATGTCCTGTCGCACGTCGTCTCCCATCTTGAAGATGCACGCCTGCCAGTGCTGGTCGGGACCGGCAGTCGTGGTGGTCAGCGCCTTCTTCTCGCGGCCCGTCGCCTCATCGATCACCGGAGCAGCGGCTCCGGCCGTGCTGGCGGGCGACAGCGATGGCGCCGAGGCGTCAGTCTGATCGGACGAGGCCTCCGATCGCTCGGTGAGGTCGACCGGATCGGACTGCGCTCGCGAGGCCTTGCGCGACGACTTCTTGCGGCTCTTCTCCTTCTCATCGCCGTCGCGCTTCTTGGGGCGACGCGCAGGCGAGCCTCCGGTGGCGGTTGCCAACGGGTTCGCGCTTGTCGAGGTCGAGGTCGAGGTCGAGGTCGAGGTCGAGGTCGAGGTCGAGGTCGAAGTCGAGGTCGAGGTCGAAGTCGAGGTCGAGCTCGAGGAAGCAGCCGACGAGGTCGACGCAACAGTGCTGGGGTCGGCAGCAGGGGCGGCGACGACCTCAGCGATGCTCTTCCTGTCCTTGTCCTTGTCGGGACGGCTCTTTCGGCGCTTCTTGGCGCGCGACTTCTTGCGCGGCTTCTGCTCCTCGTCATCGAGGCGCAGCTGCACGCGCTGGTTCTCCTCGAGCGCACGGTGGTTCGTCACGAGGAACGGCACCAAGATGGGCGAGTGCGCGTGGCTCTGCATCGGAGCGGCCTTGTAGGGGTTGATGCCGAGTACAGCGCCCTCGGGGTTGGTCGGGAGATAGATGGGTGCTCCCGACACGACGAGCATCTGCTCGAGCTCCGAGGTCAAGAGCGGGCGACGCTGCTCGCGAGTGAACGGCAGCAACTTACCGGCGATACCGACCAACTGTTATCACCACGCCGTCGTCGACGCGTCATCATCATCATCATCGTCGTCGTGCTGTCAGTACCGGGAGGCACACGGGCAACAACTGGCAGACGTACGCTTTCGATGAAGGAAAACTCGATCTCAAAGTTGGTACGCGCAACATCATCAAAGGTCTCGATGATGGCCTGCTTGATGGAGGCGGCACGCTCTGCGATCGGGAAGGCCAGAGCGGTCGACTCGTTGCTGTAGGTGTTGGTGCACCAGATCAACTGGTGTGCCAACAGCTGCGAGCGCTGTGCCGCTTGCACCAAGTACTCTTCGACCAAGCCCGACCTACGAACGCATGGTTAGACCTTCGTGTCACTCACTCTCTCTCTCTCTCTCTCTCTCTTTCTCTCACGTACTTGTCATAGCGCAAGGTCTGCACCAATTGCGGCAAGTAGAAGATCAAAGTCTCGGGCGGGAAGGTACGCAAGACGCGAATGGCGTACTGCGTCACGTACGGGTGCGACTTGTACTCCTTGCGCAACAACGTGAGCGCCATGGGCGGCGTGGCGTTGCCGGCGTACAGGAGGTTCTTGAGCTCGGGAATGTCCTCGTCGACGGCCTCGGGCGTGGCGAGGTACAAGATGGCGACCGGGTCGGCCATGCAAGCCGAGATGGCGTTCTGGCGCACGGCGTCGCCGAGCATGCTGAGCACCTTCTTGAACGGGAAGCGCACGCCGAGTTGCATGGCGAGGCGCGGCGAGATCTTCCACGCCGTGCGGATGCATTGCGTCCACTGCGCGCGCAAGAAGCCGCTCGCGCTCGCCGACGTGAACTTGGCGGCCTCGTTGAACAGCGGGATCTTGAGCGTGTTCTGTGGGTTGTGCCACGCCACGATGCGGTCGAGCTCGTGACCGATCAGCAGCAGGAGCAACTGCGCACGCTTCGGCAGCTCGCGCTCAGCGAACGAGTTCGATGGCGCCGTGATCGACTCGGGCGCCGCTTGCACGATCGACGACGCCATCTCGACGAGGCTGCGGGTGCGCTGCAGCGTCGCACGACTGAGCGTGCCACCACCACTGCTGCTGCTGCTTCCGGGTGATGGTGGTGCAGCCACGTTACCGGTGCTCGACGAGCCGGCACTCGGCAGGGCACCGGCGTCGGCCGTGGTAGCACGCGGCGACAGCAACTCGACCGAGTCGCTCGAGGAGCTCGTCTTCTTTTGCGGCTTCGAGTCGAGTTGCACGGCGTTGCACACCTCCATCAGCACGCGCACGTCGTCCTGCACGACCTTGAGCGAGCCCGGGTCGTACCACACCGGCGGGTGGAAGAACCACGCAAAGGCCGCGAGGTACACGTGCTCGCGGAGCATCTTGGTGCTCTGGTCGTCGCCGATCGAGTTGGACTGGATCAGGCGGAAGCACTGGAGGAAGAGGCGGAACTGTGCGCCGAGCGAGTGCTGCAGGCAGTTGAGCTCGAGCGGCTTCGAGAGCGCGCGCAGAATCATCAGCACGAGAATGTCGAACTGCTCACGGTTGCCGTGCTTGGTGACCTGCAACCTCTCGGCGATGAACTCGATGAACACCATGTGAGGCTCGACGCTTTCGCGCTGTTGCTTGAGCAGGTGCTCGGATGACGAGCCGATCGGGCCCGACGTCGAGCGGTGTTGCTGCTGCTGTTGCTGCTGCTGCGTTTGTTGTTGTTGCTGCTGCTGTTGCGACTTGACGGCTGGGATCGAGAGTGGCGACGGCGGTCGCTCGGCAGGATAGAACAAGCCCACCGACTGATCGATGGTCCAATCCCAGGCGCGGCGAATCTCCTCGGTCAAGCGCGCACTCAGCTCGGGTCGCGCAGCCAACAACCACGTCCACACGAACACACCAGTCTCCATTGACTTTTTGGTGAAGGCCTTGACTGGAATCGAGGCGATCATTTGGAGGAGGCTCTACACACGCACACGCATAACCACCCGAGTGAGTTCATCAAGACTGACCTACCTACCTGCCTAATCATAGTAAAATGAGAGAGAGAGATGCGATGTTGTACATGATTGTTTTGGTTACGATGTTGAGTAATCAAGACAGCAGCAGCACGATGAAGCTCGACGGCCAAGGCAGCCTCGTCCTCGTCGGTGGGCTCGCGATTGGCTCGACGAGCAATGTGGTCCATGAGGCGCATGACGAGCGTATCGATGAGTTGCTCGGCCGTGCGACCACCGGGCAGTTGGCGGTTGGACTCCATGAACTCGAGCAGTGCCATCATGCCCTGGATCTCGCCGAGGTAGTGCGACTTGACCGAGAGCGAGTTGGCGAACGAGGACGACGAGGCGTTGAGCACCTCGACCGAGCGCAGCGCGTCTTGCTCCGAGTTGAGCTCGCTAATGTTCGAGAGCGGCGCGCTCTTGACGGCACCGCTCGGGCCCAGGATGCCCATCTCGATGCCGAGCGAGTAGCCGAGGTGGTGGTAGTGCGCCTGGTTCGAGGTGACAAAGCTGCCAAAGTACGACTGCAGCATGGCGGCCACCTCGCTCGGGGCGCGCTTGAAGGCGTTCATGAGCCACTGGCGCGAGAGGCGCGACACCTCCTGCACGAGCTCGCAGCGTTGGTTCTCGATCTCGGGCAGCACGATGCGCAGCTCGGTGTTCGGCAGCGTGAGGTACAGGCGCTGGAGATCGAAGCACGCCTTGCCGAGCGCGTCCAGGAGATCGAGCACGGCGAACAGCGAGCGCGCGTTCCACAACAGTTGCGGGAAGCGCTCGAGCATCTCGGCAATGTACTTTTCGGCGGCCTTGCGCACAAAGGCGCTGCGGTGCACAAAGGCCGCCAGCAGTTGGTGCATCTGCTGCACGAGCGCACTCTCGCGCTGGAGCGACGCCGGTGCCGCCACCATCTGGTCGAGGTACAACGTGAAGCAGCGATTGACGATCGTCTGCACGGCGGTTCCCGAGTGTTGCACCAGTGGATACGACTCGAGGTAGCTCAGCAGCGGCGCGAAGCTGCCGTTGCCGACGCGCAGCAGCTCGAGGTTCCACACGCAGTCGAGGTACGCGGCCTCGCTCGGCGTCAAGCTGTTAGCGAGCTTGCTGCCCATCACCGGCAGCAGGTCGCGGCGCAGCTCGACGAGACGCTGGTTCTGCACGCCTTGCTTGATCAGCGTGTCGAACTCGACCAAGATCTCGTCGAACGCCGAGGTCGATTGCGTCTTGGGCACCAGCGGCGAAAAGTGGCGAGCAATCGCCTTGATCGAGTCGTAGAACTCGCTGTTCGGGCGCACAAACTCTTGTACGACGCAATAGAACCACGCTGAGCGGAACAACTGTGTTGTTATCGAGCGAGTAACGAACGATATTAGGATACAAGATGACAAAGCTTGTGAGAGAGAGAGAGAGAGAGAGAGAGAGTGAGAGTGAGACATACATTGTAGGTGTCAGTGTCGACACCAGTGACGGTGGTGCGTTGAAAGAGCGTCGCCAAGATTGGCAGCAAGTTACCGACCGAGCTCGTGGGCTTGGTGGTGGTGCTCTTGGTTCGCGATGGCGGAGTGCGAAGCACCTGCACCGAGAGCTGCTGGAACAGGCGCAGAATCTTGACCAAGAAGTCCTGGCGGTGCTCCTCGATCTGCAGACGCGTCGCGAGCTGGTTGAGCGCCGCCGACACGGTGGCACTCGGCGAGCCGAGTCGACGGCCCTGCGGATCGGGCGGCGAGCTCCATTGGTCGGCCTCGAGCAGACTGCGCGACAGATTGGACAGGAGGTCCGACACCAAGACGTAGCTCGAGTTGCTGTCGAGCAGCGCGATCTCGACCAACTGGTCGATGATCTCGGCATCGAGCGGCTTCAGCGGCACGGCGATGCGGTTCGCGAGGTGCGGCAGCAAGAACGACGTCACGCGATCGTCCTTGAGGTGCACGACGATCTTGCCGACGGTGCGCGTCGTGATCACGAGCTTGTTCGAGGTGCCGATGATGCGACGGCGAGAGGCGAGCGGATTGTCGGAGCTCGAGCTCGTGTATCGCTCGTAGTCGGTGTAGAGTGCGTACAGGCTGTTGCCGAGCGAGTTGAGCACCGACTGGATGGCCTCGAGGCCGTGTTGCGTTCGCTCGCGCAGCAGCAGCTCGCACAGCGTGTCGATGCCGATCGAGCACACGACAGGATCGAACGAGTTTCCGCCCTTGACCAGCGTATCGAGCAGGAACTTGCGCACGGTCTCGATGATGGTCGTCAAGCGAATGTCGCCTCTACATGATGCGACACGTTAGTAAGGCACGAACAAGAGCGAGAGAGAGAGAACGAGAACGAGGGAGAGAGAGAGAGAGAACGACGACGTACGCGGCACCGATCTTGAGCAGGCCATCCAAGATCGTGCGGTAGAAGGCGATGTGCTGGTTGCGGTGGTTCTCGAACGCAGCAACGGGCTCCAAGAGCTCGGTCGACAGGAACAACACGGCTCGCGAGGCCAGGTTCGGCTGTGCGCAACCACATCGAATCGCGAGTTGCTACTCACGCAGACACCATGCCATCGGGTTCAGAACAACGTGTACGCTCGCTTCTCGCGTTGAGATGAGTGCTGTCATACCACGGCGGCGAGAGGGGCGTAGCCGGCGTTCATCATGGCGAGATCGAGGCAATCAGCAAAGGTCTTGCGATCCATGGCCGGAATGTGCGTGAAGCGCTCGAGAGCCTTGAGCGCCGGTGCCTTGAGAGCCACCAACGCCGGCTGCGGCTGCTGCTGTTGTTCGGTTGTCGTCGTCGTGGTACCTGAGGTCGAGGCGCCAGTTACGAAGAGCTCGGGATCGTAGCTCAGGATACCACGCAGCGAGTTCACGTTGTGCTGCATCAACACACACACACACAACGAACGATTAGGCAAGGCTCCTCCTGGTTCAAGGTGGCTATCGCGTACAGTGATGTGGTCCTTCTCGACGAAGAACGGCAACTCGGGCGACGATGCCACGCCGTCGATGAACGAGCGAACCAGCAGCAAGTGGTTGCGAGCAAACGCGTACTGCGCCAGATGCAACAGGAAGTACAGGCTGGCCTTCGACCACGAGTACCACTCCTGAAGCTCGGGCGCATCCAACGCAGGCATCGGAGCCGGACTCGCGGGGATCGCTCCACCAACCGAGGTGCTCGAGGTGCTCGATGGCGCCGCGGTGCTGGTGGCTGCGAACTCGCGTTGCGCGATGGTACAGAACGAGAGGATGGCCTCGACGATGCGAGCACCGAACGAGCCAAGCTCTTGGTACTCCTTGTCCGAGACCTTGATGGCTTCCTCGCTCGAGGACGAGGACGACGACGACGACGACGACGAAGGTGCGCTCGACATGGAGCTCTCGGACGACGCCACTTGGTTGGGGTCCGCGACGGCCGAGAGCGACTGCAGGTAGCTCAGCAGGCGCGGGATGATGAGCTCGGGATACTGGCCGCCGCTGCTGTCGAGGTACTTGCCAAGCGCCAGGGCCGTCGCTCGCTTGCGTGGGAGCTACATCACGGCCATCACATCAGCCAAGCAAGGCACGAACGAACGAGCCAACGAGCGAGCCAACGAGCGAGCGAGAGAGAGAGAGAGAGACGTACCAAGAAGGCCGCGATGGTGGCTCGTTGCGCGGCGCCATCGACGCGAAGCGAAGCCAGGTCGGCGTGCGTCAGCGACGTGATGGCATGGCCCTCGCTGGTGAGGGGCGGCAGTGGACGCAGCAACGGCTCGAGTTTCGCCACCGGCGTGGGCCGGAGGGCACCCAAGGTGCGAGCGAGGCTCACGAGGGCCTCATCGAAGATGTCGAACGAGACCGACGCCATCTTCTGCTGCTGCTGCTGCTGCTGGCGGAGAGACGAGGCAACGAAACAACAAACGAACGAAGACGCGAAGACCTCCCTTCCAGCTCGCTGTCCCTCCGGAATCGACTTGGCTTAGGCTTTGAGTTTGGCTTTGAGTTTGGCAATAGTATATTGAAGAGGAGAGAGAGGAGAGTTCAGGAGGAGTAATAAAAACGGAGTGTGGAGTGGATTGGATTGGAGTTGGGGGTGGGTGGGTAGATCTTGCGTGCGGTAGCCTGGACTGATTGATTGTGAGAGATAAACAAGCCATTCGTGGACAGGAGAGGACGAGGACGATACCGGCAGCAAGAGAGCTGCTCGCTCAAGCGAAGCGAAGCGATCAATCAAGCAAGCGAGCCAAACACTACGTGGCTTACTTCTTTGCCGACGAGTACCTGTTGAAGACAAAGTCGTCTCCAAACAGGTCCGAGACCTGGTAGTCCGAGCCGGCGCCCTCGATCGAGAACTCGCTGTGCACCGATCGTCGATTGCCGCGCAGGTGTGCCGTCTGGCCAAAGAGGCCGTGCGGGCGGAGGTGCGGCTTGAGCATCGTGGCCGTAAAGTCCAAGAAGCGCGACGGCTGACGGCGCCAGACGCCGTTCTTGTCGCGACCCTCCTCGACTGCGAGCACCTGGAACTTGTAGTCATCGGTCACCAGATCGATCAACGCCACGCCTTGGTGACCTACGCACACGACGACGACAACGGATGCCACGCACGATGCAAGCAGCCAAGCGGCCGTTTGTTAGTTGCCGCTCACCGAGCAGTATTCGCGGCGAGTGACAGACGCAACGTACGCTCCCACAGCGGCAGGCGGAAGGTGTCCTCGGGCGTCAGCGGGTACCAGCGCACCCAGCCGTCGGAGCCCAGGTAGGTCTTCTCGATGCGCGACGGCGGAATGGGCGAGCCATCGACCGTCATGGTGAAACCGCTGGCCGACAGGCGGTTGCCTCCGGCGTTGATCACGACACGGTGGTCGTTGGCGGTGCGGAAGGCGAGCTTGCTGATGATGGTCTCGTTGCCTTGCCAGTGCCACTTGCCGATCTCGGCGTTGACTTGGAGCTTGTCGTCGGTGAGGAGGTTGTAGACTCGGCCCGGCTCGCCGTTGAACTCGTACTTCTCGCCCAAGAAGCCGAAGAAATGCGGGTCACCGCCGACTCCAGCCGCTGGTGCCACGATACCGATCGGAGTGGCAGCGTGAGCAACCGCTCCTGCTGCGGCGCCGTTGAGCGTCGACGAAAGCGCGGCCGTGATGATGGTGCCGACGGGCGTCTTAAGCAGTTGGCCAATGTAGACCACGATCTGGTCCTTGGACATGGATACAATCACGCACTGGTCGTTGGTAGCTGGAGCCGTTCCAGGTGGGCCCGGAAATGGAGGGGCGGTAAGACCCATGGAGTTGGGGTCCGCTTGGTCCGGGAAGATGGCAGTGCACGTAATGGACATTCCGGTCTGCACGCCGGTGAGAGTCACTGTTGGCGCAATGTTCTGCACACCAGAAGAAGTGAGGCTCTGAAATCACGGAACGTGTGGAGAGAGAGAGAGAGAGAGAGTGCGATTGTTACCTTGGGCTGAACGGCCGCGCCTGTAGAAGTTGGATATTGGTAGAAGATTGGAATCTGGAGTAAACACAAGATCACAAACACGAGTTGGTTGGTGAGAAGAAGGAGGAAACTCTCTCTCTCTCTCTCTCTCTCTCTCTCTCTCTCTCTCTCTCTCTCTCTCTCTCTCTCTCTCTCTCTCTCTCTCTCTCTCTCTCTCTCCGCAGTAGCGCAAGCAATGCACGGCAGCTACAATAGCGAGAACGTACATCCATGACCGGGAACGAGCCAGCAACACTCGAGATCGTGAGGAACTCGGCGTCGGCCTGAATCGGCGCATCATTGGGAACGATGGCTTCCGGCAGCGGTGTCTGCGAGGGATCAGGGAGGCCCGATGCAGAGTTGAGCGGGTACTTGAACGCCGCCGGAGTGGCGAGGCCAGCCGAGTTGATGAGCGCCACCGGCTGCGCGGTTCCAGGAGACGCACCGCCGCCAGAGTAG
>Ga0209935_1005826_pt1 | contig 10202 bp, 11 predicted proteins | sample ThiBio_1000_plan_2_FD_183958 | JGI IMG/M metagenome (GOLD analysis project Ga0209935, IMG submission 183958) | Wastewater bioreactor microbial communities from Cape Town, South Africa - Thiocy_cont_1000_plan (SPAdes) | ecosystem: Engineered > Bioreactor > Thiocyanate-remediating >... | reverse complement strand
ATCGGAGTTTAATTCATGATTATAATTGGTGATTATGTCTTGTTGTTTCTAAGAATATAATTTTTTTCATGAAATTTTCCCCAAGTGAAGTTTTTGTTTTATCTCTCTTTCTCGCTTCAGTTGGAACGGACAATGCGGGCTACTGGTGCTGTTCCATCTAAACAATTCAAGATTAACATGTACACATATTGCCACTTATTTTTGTACTTGAATAATTCCATCTTATTGTAGGAGCGCGGAGATGGACGCACAAATCCGCAGACACCCAGAGTGGATTCAATTTGAGCGCACGATAAACATGGTGGAGAACAACGGCATGGGGAAAATGTGGATGTTCGACTGCTGGGAAGAAGTGCACGACGAACGCCGTGTTTCCAGGCAGCCGAAAAAGAATCACAGAAAGAATATCTTACATTATTCGCGGAACATGCCGGATGATTCTCAGGGCCAGCGTCTACTTCTTAAGCAGCAAAGCGCAACAGAATTCTTGCTTGTGGGGTTCTACGCGAACACTGTAGAGGACTATGAACTTTGGAAGAAGCATAGATACCAACTACGCAACCAACATGAACAAGCGATCAAGGCAAAAAAGAAACAAAAGCAAACCCGTCAGGTTTACAACGTAGACGGAACTTCAGAGGGCATGAGATGGCACGCGAACTTTGGAACTAAACCTTTTGTTGTAACAAGATGAATATTTTATTTTATTTGTCTTTGCATTCACAGTTTTTTCCTTTCATAAAGCAAATGGAACAAACAATCCTGTCTGTGGAATCAAATGGCTGATAAGATTCACTAACCAAAGGTTCAAAACCCTCGGGGAGAGGTAAGGTTTCGAGCTCTGAATCGTCTTCTGTATCTGAAAGGTCGGGTAGATCGGTCTCCATCGTGTCTGTTGTATCGGTATTTTCGGGAAGAGTAGCGTAATATTGGGTAACAATACGGTCGAATTCACACGAGACGAATTCCCGCGCTTCTTTTTCCAACTCTTCCTTTTTTTTCTTAAGATGGGCACTAACAAGCATGTATATGGCGATAACTGTAGTATTTAGTTACCAAAAAATATTTTTTCTAAATGGAAATAGAACGCACCAAGAATTGGAATTGCCTCAGCATACCAATACCGTAGCAGTATAGGTAGCAACCACGTTGGGGTTACATCGGACAGTACAACCGAAGTTGCTTGCACATAGGCCATAGCTTGCTGTTCTTGGCTTCAGGGTTGTGCTTTTCTAGAAAGAAAAGTAGATGCGGCACGTCGACAGAAACAAGATTTTGCTGTGTTGGCAGGAGATGATTGATGCCGCAGGGCCGATGACACCGGAACTGGAAGGTTGTCCGTCTTTTCTCATGGGCTCTGCGAGCTGAAGAAACGTCGATGCAGCGTTACATTTCTTTGTTTTTAATGCATCAATGACAACATTATCGTTGCTTGTTGGACACAGTAATGGATACGGCAGTAGCGGAGACACAACGACGATCAAAGGTGTATCGTGTGCTAATACCAATTGTATGTTGCGTTGCACTGACGGTCGTCATTGGTGCGACAATATATGGTGAACTTTACTGCTGGAGATTCGCAGTGCCAACAGAAGAGCTGATATTGTAACATTATAACCAACTGTACTTGTGAAAAGTATTGAATATTTTTATTGCTATATACTTTAGATGATACGTTCAATGTTGTAAAGACTTTAAAGGTACAAATCTGAGTAAGTAAGCAAGAGTAGCAGCACAACTTACCAGGTTTATTTGCTCTAAATTAACAAATTAACTTGTTAACTCATAAAGTTAAGTCAAGTTAACCATTTTCACAACATTAAGCTGAAGGTTACACGCGTACCTCTACATTAGCTGAGTGAAATTTTTGTGATTGTTGTTGGATAGTGGCGAGCAACGTAAATGTGGAACAAAAGGTAGAAAGCAGCACGTCATAGTGACAACATACAGCTTAGCTCTCTCAGAGTACCGTCGTCACCCTGACGCTTCTGATCACACGAAATCGCCCGATCCGCTGCGTGTGTGATCTCCTGCTGGACAAACGCAGCAAAAAACAGCGCGAAATTGACGTTCTGTACTTTTTCTCTGCTTGCTGTAGCACTGGTCTTTTCGTGCGCGTCTGTTCCTGGAACAGTTCTTCAACACCTGGATGCGTATGGCCAGATCGTTGCCGATCCTGCATTCTCTCTTTGTTTCTTTGAGCACTCTACGGGAGTTTCCTTGTAGTCTTCTTGAATCTCCAGCATTTGTGACATCGAGGTATAGACTACGGTTTCTGATGGTGCGAGCATCTTATGCCACGATCTCGCTGCGAGGGAAGCGTCCACATGCCAACTATGTCTGAGTGCCACTTAATGAGGCAGAAGACGGGGATCTCCGTGGTTGGATAGTTGTTGGTAACGTTAATTATGCGATATTTGGCTGACGAAAACTTTTTTTTCCCACAGTCCACACTTCACAAGTGCAACTACAAAGTATATAACATGTTTCTACCGGTCTCTTCTCTGTTCGCATTCGTTTGCTTTTGCATGCTTGTGCCGCATAGCGTCAGGGCAGCTCAACGTTCACCTTCCCTTCACACTCTTGTGATCCGCAATTGCAATTTCAATTAACCCGCATATGTATGTAGTGGATGTATGCACAAGTTGCACCTATATCAACATCTCCAGTGCGATAGCGGCATCTGTCTCAGGTGATACCATCAATATCACAGCAGGAATTTACACCGAACCAATGTCCACCATAAATGCTGGTGTTGCTCTGACATTACTGTATGTTCTTGTTTCACTAAATTATCACCTATTTTTGCTTTGGTAACACTCTCTTAGAGCCACAGATGGACTAGTTACTGTATTTACCACCAGTTCCTATTACCGCACGTGGTTGTACATCTATGGATATGTGACTATCAATGGTCAATTCGTCCTATCTGGTGGCAGTATGTTATTATATGTCTTTTGCGGTGAAATTTTTGCTAAATCGGCACTATGTAGCGATTACGGTTCAAGGAACAGTGAATCAATATGGCACCTTTACATCCATTCCTAGTATTCGGGGTATGTATGGATCTTGTTTCTTATTATCATACGCTGTTGTTCTGAACACGTATGTTCTTAGCATGGTATATCTACTATGGACAACTCAATCAGTATGGTGTACTGAACATAACCATTACTGTTGCGGGTGTTACCGGTAGTATTCTCCTTTTTTATCTATTCTAACCACTGCATGTCTTTTGTCTTAAGGCGTACCTATTCAAAATGGTGTCTGGACGCAGCATGGCGAGGCATCGTTTTTCATCAACGCCGCGTCAGCAGGTGTTTTATCTCGTGGTGCTAACGCATACATATCCTTGCTAACACCTTTGAAGGTGTCATCTTTGCGGGCACGCCGTCGTCCATATGGTACCAATACGGCGCAGTGAACATGAACCTGCAAGGCGGCTCAACGGGTTCGTTGTTGTTTATCAGTGTGGTTATTCATGCTCGGTTTACCAGGCGTCTATGTTTCTACAAGCGCTCTGTGGAGTACCATGGGTAATACTACTTTGAATATCGATAGCGGCTCTCTTGGTATCTATTCATCTTGAGACACATTGTATTTATTCTATGTCGTCGTTTTAGGTGTATCTTGCGAGGGTTTATGGGTCCAAGAAGGAGACCTCATCCTTGCGGTCTCCGGATCTGGCAGCGTGGGTGTTACTTTCGCTATCACAGGCGGTGCATGGACACAGAATGGTAGCGTAAGCACTGTTATTTCGGGCGATACCGTAAAGGGTATATACATCCTGTGTTACTTTTCCTTTATCGTCATCTTACGTTGCTGTCTATTACCAACCGGAAGGCATCTATTTTACCACGGTGGGTGCAATTTGGAACCAGCATGGCCGTATCTCTATTCTCATGAATGCCAGCAATTCCTGTGGTACTGCTGTTCACCATTATGCCTTCTATTTAACCGTCTACCCACAGGAGTCGATTTTCTGCAGGGTTATACTGCACAGTGGCGTCAACTGGGTCCTGTTCCCTTCTTCACGGTCAGCGGCCATGACTCCTATCGTACATGTCCATATCTATAGTAGTATTTTTTTCACATCTCTTCGTATCTTTTTTTATTAGCTCTCTGTCCGCCTCCACTGCCGGTTCCACTGAACGAACCGATACAATTTAATTTTAGTATCAGCACCCCAGCAGTCACTCTCACACAAACAGGTATGTGCAGGCAGTACACTTGGATATGGTTTATTTGGGTGTCTTTTTTTGTGCGTAGATAATGCTACGCGAGAAGGAGAAGTACACTATGCCTTTCTTGCCCTGCAAGAGGTACTCTCCAACGACACTGTGGTGCAGCGTGTGTCATTGCAAGACGGTTTCTTGACTCTACTTACATTTACGCATGTCTTACTCATTTCTTTACAGCCGCTTGGGTTATGGGTTCCTATTCCAAACACCCCGTCCCGACTACGACAGGAAGGACCACCGCATATAACTATACCACCATTCTACCCAATCATGCCGTTCTGGAATATAGTTTCTTATCCACATTATCTGGAAGCGCAACCGTTATTCTGGGTTTGCTTTTCCCCCTACCTCTATGTCTATGTCTTGAACCACCTCCCATTTCTATCCACCCACATTTGGGTAACAGTCTATTTTCACCCTAGCAAATAATGATACCGTTGCACTGGACCCTCGCTTTCTAAAATTTTCCATCTGGCTATCATTCTGGAACTGGACTGCCCCGTACGTCTTTTACGGCTTATTAGCTAGAGGACGTCTCTGCTCACACTGTACAATCTAGGGATAGCAGGTTGCAATTATCGGTGGGCGTGTTGCCGGTCTTTAACCAGAGCGAACAGAGACCCAATTCTCCGGCTCTCGGCGTAACCACGCTGTTCCTGCAGAGTGCTGACCCGTTTCAAGCAAGCGCGTTTGTAGAACTGCTGGATTTTGCATTGACAGGGCCGGAAGCCACATATGTTATGTGCTCCATTGGAGCGGACGCAAATACCTCCTCTTTCACCGTGACCTTCAGTCATTTTGGCAATTCGTCGCTGTATTATGACCCTGGTAAGAACGAATACCTCTTCATGACATCCGGTTTATTTCCTCTTTAACAGCCCTTTCACTGCTGCTCGGACAAGCCCAATCGTCTTCAGTGGGCGATGAGAGTTCAGGAGATGGAATCAGTAATACCCTGATCATCATTGTCTCTGTGGTCGTTCCTATCGTCCTATTGACGGTGCCGGTGGTGATCTTTGTTGTCTTTAGCATCGCACTTGCTAGGTATCTGCAAGCCCGCTACCGAAAGGGGGGCATGGTCAACTTTACTACCGGGGACCTGCTTAGACCCGATGCCGGAATAGGGAACCAGACACTGTGATTTTACAAAAAACTACCTAGTCATCTGCCAACCAAGACATCAAGACAAAAATACTGAAGTTGCTAAGAAATCAAGTCGAAAATACAAACTAGTTTTCTTTTTTTGGTGCCCACACAGCCATGGTACATCGTGCGCTATCGCGTGATCACCAGATGGTCTGCTAAGTCTAACATAGTGACTTAACTTTTAATAATTAACCGACTTAACTCAGAAAGTTAAAGTTAAGCAAGTTAACCATTTTCATAGCCTTAGCCATTGTGTGCTATCCTTAAGTTAACTAGTTAACTTTTGACAAGTTAACCAAGTTAATTTTTTAACTTGGCTACCAAGTTAACTTAAGTTAACTTAAAGTTAACTTGTAAAATAAAAGTTAACTTAAGTTAACTTATTTACACCATTAAGTTTCAGTCTATAAACTTTGTTTCTCAATTAAAAAAGTTCAAAAAGTTAAAAGTTAACTAATTTTGGTTAACTTTTAACTTTTTGAAGTTATATTCCCAATAGATTGAATTTGTGAGCTGAAATTTTAATAGAGTACTTCCTTGTGTACGAGATCTTTCATGGCCAAATATTACTCTGTTTGCATTTTGCCCAACCAAGTTAAAAAGAACTTTGTAAGAGTCCAAGTTAGCAGATAGTTATTTAGCCACTTTAGAGAACCAATATAAAGGAATATTTCATGAAGACTCTGCTTTGCAAGATAATTTTGGTACAAAGATAAATGAGAAAGTTAAAAGTTAACTCAAAATAGGTTATTTCCGACCCGAGTTAGCTTTGAGTTAACTGAGAAAGTTAAAGTTAAGTTAACCTTTTTTACACTACTACTAATGACACATATTAAATGATTTTACGTTCCTTCATGGAGAGCCTTATTTGGCTATGTATGATAGAAAACACCATCTTTTCTTTGGAAATCAGCATAAAAGCAAAGAAAAGCCCACAAAGTTCCAGTAACAAGATAAATTGTATACTAATGGTAATACTTTTTGTAGGAAAGTAAAGAAATGTAACTCTGTAACGGTATAGTATATATTACTATTACTATAGAAAACAAAAACATTAATTATGAACAAAGCAAACGAGAAACCTTTCAATATTATGAAAGAAAAGAGAAAAAAAAGGGAAAGAGAAAGTTACTTAAGGATGACAAAACTGTGGAAGATATAACTAAATGTTTTTTAGTAAATGAATTCAACTTTATTAATGTGTTAGAAAAAGTCCATGGAAATACATTACAAAAGATTAGAAAACATTAACGCTGGTGAAATTAATTGTTTAGTAGGCTTTTGACAGGATTAATTGGACTAATCTGTTAATTTGATATTTTGTCTGCTTACCTCCCCTCGTATACATATACATATATATATTAATATATATAATAAAAAATATATATAATACATAACGGACTAGCCAGAAGAAAGGAAGGATTCATGTTAATAGGCGCCCAAGAGAATCTAAAGCCTATAATACCCCTTGTGCGCTATATTGAGTATCCAGAAGCATGGCAGAAGGAATTAATCGGTTAATCCAATAAAACGAGCCTACTAAACAATTAATTTCACCAGTGTTAGAAAACATGAATCATAAATAAACTATTTTTTGCTATTCAGTAACTATTTATCCAATCTCTAGTTGTGCTTTTTAACAAACACCCTAAAAGTAACAATGTTTACTAAGAGTTAAATAAATCCCTTTTTTCATATTTTTTCTAAACTGCTTTAATACTACCTTTATGTAGCATCTTACGAGAAGTAAAAAGTTATTTCCTTTCCTAGTTAACTATTTGCTGTTCAGTACCCTTTTTAACAAGGAAACCAAAAGTTAACCTTTGAACTTAACTCCATCAACTTATTTTAACCTTTTCACTAAGTACACTACTCAAAATGATCTCCAAAAAGAGGAGCCTATCTTTATTGTAATAGTAAAGCATGGTAATTGCACTTCTATTTGCAATGGGTGTTGTACAGGGGGTGGTGTGCCAGTGTTCTTGCTGGACTTACATTGCTCTCTTCCATTCCATAAATAAAGAAGTTTAATTTAGTTGTTCCAATTTGTTATATTTCCAACAAAAGGCGGGTGTGTGGTGTACAACATGGGGGGCCAAAGGAATAGAGCGCTGAATTTTTTCCGCCCCTAGGTGAAACGGGAATAATTCTTGCAATTATTTACGCATTAAGAACTCTTGGAGTTGAATCTGTCTTTTCTCAATATCCAAGACAAACCCATGCTTGGCAAACAAAGCACTATTGTAGAAGCTCTCTATATTACTAATATCCATATCTCGGGCCTGAAAGCACGCGTGAGCAATGGTGAATAACAACATTTTGTACCTGTATTTCAAAACGTTCACAAGGTATGCTGACAACTGAGTGATGACTCGCTTGTGCGACATACAACTCTTCCCGCATCAAGCTTTGCAACAGATGAAAGAGCAATTCTTCGTGGTCTCTTTTGAAGGTAATGTAATGTCTAAACATCTGTTTTTTTGGAAGAGTTAGTTGCTTCACATGCATACTTTTATGTCGTTGTTGCAAAGTTAGTGTTCAACATACCTTACGCATCGTGCGTGAAACTGAAAACTTTTGCGCTGCTATGAAGCTATCCAACATAACACGAATAGCCATGTTGACATCATCCTGATTTACGAATTCTCGTAAGTGCATGCGGGCATGCGCTTCCGCCATCCTAATAATCGATTCAAGATGGCGCACTGTCATAGGTATTCCTCCTCCTGCCTAAAAAGCCGGTCAGTTGTAGTTTCTCTCTCTATCTCTCTCTCTCTCTCTCTCTCTCTCTCTCTCTCTCTCTGTCTCTATATATCTCTCTTATCTCTCTCTATCTCTCTATATCTCTCTATATCTCTCTATATCTCTCTCCTCACCATAGAAGCTCTCCGCAGGTCAGCATAGAGATTTTCTATTTTATGTCTGTCCATGTTTGTAAGCTGCGGGTTGCATTCCTTTCTAGCATAGGTGATATATTTGCGTAAAATATCTTGACTCAAGCCTTTTTCCTGATATTATTTGTTACTTTTACTTGAAACAAATCAACGTACCAGTTGGGAAGAAGCAGGTAGGGAAGAATCAAGAGCTGGATGAGAAGGATGCGAGCGAATATGAGAAGAAACCACAAATGAGGCAAGAGAAGCATCCGCAATTGGATCGACGGTGTCGCGGACCACACACATGATATCGAATCGCGATAGAATGGGTTCTGTAAGCTCTACATTTCCAGCAAACGACAATGACGGTCTATATCGACCTCCTAGATTGACGGATAAGAAACAGAAAAAAACAGTAAACCTAATGAATGGCGAGATACCTATGGGATTGGCGGCAGCAATAACAGAGCAGCGCGCCTGTAATGTGGTTACTATTCCCGCCTTGCTTATTGAGATAGTCTGTTGTTCCATCGCCTCATGAATGGATGTCCTGGTAATGGATTTGTTAAATAAATGATCGCAATGAATATTAATGTGACTCTGGTCCCATACCGATCTTTGTCGTTCATTTTGTCGAATTCGTCAATTAGACAAACTCCCTTATCGGCAAGAACTAGAGCACCTCCTTCCAAGGTCCATTCACCAGTGACGTGATCTTTGTGCACCGATGCTGTCAAACTTTTTTTTTGTTTTTTAAACAAAGACTGTTGAGCTAATTGTGATAGGCTGGTTAGCTAACCCAACAGCAGATGCGCCTTGGCCTGTGGTATAAACAGCACGATAGGCTGTCTTTTCCGCATACCTATTAATAAGAGCATTTGCATTACGCATAAAACGAGACAAGGAAAAAAGGAATACGGACTTCAGAAATTGTGACTTTGCCGTACCAGGATCGCCAAGAAGCAGTAGATTAATATCCCCCTAATATATATTTTGTAAAATGTATATGACGTGCTGCGCAGCGAAGAGCAAAAAAAAGCTATAGTATACCCTAATCCTGTGCTTTTGATCTGGTATTGTTTTCGATGTACCACCGAATAAAGTCAAAGCTAAAGCGGTTTTGATATCCTCATGACCGTAGATCGAAGGGGCAATGGAGGCGATAATCTGACAGGCAAAGAGGGGTATTAGCTTACAACAGGACGCATTAGAAAATCAGATCTTCACCTTTTCGCCAATACGTGGGTCCTTGGCAAGCCCTAGAATTGTCTGTTTGTCTTCCTCGGTCAAACGAAAGGCAGCATAGGTGTCTTGTTTTTTGCTGAGATAGTTGCCTTCAATTACCGTAGCGAAAACAGGAAAGCCATGTCGCGTATTTAGAGAGGCATCAAAATTATTGCGATAAATGCCTGTTAACTCCTAAGTTGTGTATTGTTTTTGCCATTTGTTATTTTTGTTGGTTTCGAGTGAATAACAGGTGGTGTTGGTCAACAACATACCACTTCTTCACCAGGACGAGCGGCATCTATAAGATCAGCCAGCAAAATGACATCTTTAGTTCTGGGCAATCGTCCTGCTGGTACAGATCCTTTTGTATACAAAAATATTTTTGCCAAGTCAGTCCGCGATTGTGTACATATTGGATGAACCATACCTGGGCTTTCTTGCAGTGTGATCTTTTGATAATCACGATATATTGTCTGCTCAGTGTTGACGGAAAAGGGCCCTTTGCTCTCGCATTCTGGGCATCTGCCAACCTTAAATTTAAATTAGCTCTCATAGAGTGGGCCATTTTTTGGTTTTTAAACAATAGTAAGCTACACTGCATACCTTTATCTCGGAATTCATGGCCTGGTAAAAGGGCCCAATGATGAAACCACATTTACCACAATCATATTTTACATATGTGAGTTGCGGAAAGACACCTGTCCTGCGGGTT
>Ga0209935_1005824_pt1 | contig 10204 bp, 15 predicted proteins | sample ThiBio_1000_plan_2_FD_183958 | JGI IMG/M metagenome (GOLD analysis project Ga0209935, IMG submission 183958) | Wastewater bioreactor microbial communities from Cape Town, South Africa - Thiocy_cont_1000_plan (SPAdes) | ecosystem: Engineered > Bioreactor > Thiocyanate-remediating >... | reverse complement strand
TGATGTGCGACTGACTGAAATCGAGCAGCGGCAGCACGTTCGCCAATTGGATGTTCAGCAGACGAATCACTGAGAAGCGGAAGCGAAGGTCGGCGACCGACACATTCGTCAGCAGATTGAATCGCGCGAGCTGTTGTTTGGACGGCTTGATCTCCTCGAGGGGCAGATCGAACGGCGACGTTTCGGCAGCGGCGTTGCACACCAATTCGACGAGCTGCTGGTCCTTGGCTACAGTCCAGGTTTTGTTGTGTTCGGCAAGGAAGTCCTCCAGCTGCGATACGGAGAATCTTGGGAGCGGCGAAGTTCTGAACCCGCTCGTGTCTCGCGCTCGCTTCTCTTTTGGAGCGCCCGACTTGATATCCGCCGTCAACTCTCTTTCCTCAAGAGCACGTAGGTACCAACGCGCATTCATCAAGATACCTTTTATAAAGTGAGTAAGACATAATTGACAAAAAAACAGGTAACTTGAATTTACGCACCTTTAGAAGGATTGATGGCCCGCCCAAAGACGTCATGCGGCACTCGGCCCAAATAGAACGGTGCGGAATTGCAATGGACGCGCATGCCCTGCGAGATCACGTGCTCGCCATCCAAGCTTCCGTTGATGTACACTCGCAAGCGCCGACCATCCGACCAGCAGGCCAGGTGTGTCCACTCGTTCAAACCGAGCTCCTTCTTGGTGCTATAGCTCTCAGTACTATCGCGATCAGTGCTACAACAGTAATAAAAATGTTAATAAAGACACATTCGAGGAATATATATGAGGAGCGAGCCACTCACCTGCAGGTGAATATCAACTTCCTGTTGCCATCGTTCAAGAACAGCGATGGACTCATCTCGGCCTGAGGGGAAGAGCAACCCTTGAAGAATACGACCCTTCTCTGCCCGGTGTGTCCCTCAGTGAGGTATATCCACAGACACACCGTGAAGGCATTCCCAAAGGCACCGGGGTCAGCCACTGCGGTACCGATATCGCTCGTCGAGATGATCAACGGTTTGGAGAGCAGAGGATAGTAGGATTCTGGTAACATAAACAAAGTGTGAGTACAGAGAGAATTTGCAAGACGTGAAAGTGTACCCACCTCTGAACTTGTCGAGGCGTATGGCATTGGTAAGGAGCGCACGCGAGAATGTATTCTCAGTCATGAGGCTATGCGCTGCATCGGCTACTCCTACAACATGATCGAACCATGTCCCTCCTGGATTGAAGAATTTAAATATCATGGTGAATTATGGTTACACCATTTCACCAACCTGAGGTGATTTCAAGGCTCTGTCCCTCTATTGCAGTCTTTTCTCCTTCATCAACGAGGATGCCGCTCGAGGTCTCGAATATGGTGTAGTTGACACGCAGACTCTTCTTCATGCCTGTATATTGGAGCGGACATTAGAGAGTGAAGTTAACTAACCACAATGTTAGGTACCCGGAGCGGGATCGTTGGTGAGGAAATAGAGCGAGTTGCTCACGCAAGGGATCAGGAGGTAGGATCCTCCCCTCTCGTTCACAAACTGCTGCACCTCTCCTGTGACATCTCGGCACTTGGGGGGCACCGATTGTTTGGCTTCGACGAGGGACTTTCTGGCGCCAAAGCTCGAAGATGGCAGCACCCCGTATAGCGCGGAAATGATCTGCAGCTTGGTGTTGCCCAACTCGACCGCCGAGATTTGGGGCTCCTGGCTACCCTTCATGTTGGCCCTGCCGGGGGGACCCTGGCTGGTGGCGGTCTTGTTGTTCTTGGTCTGTATCTCGTAGCGGGTCTGCTTTTCCTTATCCTGCTTTAGCTGGGTGTTGATCGCCGAGATGGCCAGGCGGGTCACGCAGACGAGCTCAACCAGAGACTGGAAGTAGTTGGAGTAGAGCTCGGTCTGCTTGGCCTTCTCGATGTCGTAGATGCGATTTATCTTGTGCCGGAGGGTCATCAGCTTGTTGAGGTTCCTCAGGGCCTTCTCCTGCACCGACAGAGGCGCCGTAGGGATGTCCTGTATCACCCGTATCAACAGCTGGATGCCCCGCATCTTGGCCGAACGATTTGCCGACTTGACATACCACATCAGCGCCTCACACAGGTCGAGGATGTATTCATTCTGCACGATCGCCTCCTTGGCATCCTGCAGCAACAACTCCAACAGCCAATAGCCGAATTCGAAGTTGAGCCCATCCAATGCTAAGAAAAAAGAGGAAATAAATACATTATTATCAAATACTGATCGTCTTCTCTCACCTTCTCTATCATTCAGTCTCAGGACAAGAGGGATGACGGAGAATCGAATGCCCCAGAAGGTGGATCCGCCACCCGAAGTGAAGCGGTACCAGAATCTGTCAGAGTTGACAACCGCGGGGGCGAAGGGGTTGTTGCCCTGGTAGCGTTGAATGACGTCTTGGTGCTGCTCATCGCGGTAGAAGGACACGCTGGTCATCATCTCGGAATGATTGATGGAGCTTCTGTCATCGAACCGAATCAGCAATCTGCTCGCACCGGGGATGTGGAATTTCTTGCGCACATCCTTGTTCGGTTTGTATGGATGCTCCGATTCCTCCACGATAACCGGCGGGGGCACCTATAATGATAATTAAGCATGTTAACAAAATATCGAGTGAAATAAATTATCAAATAAAAGAACTCACCTCGACTGCCTGAATGAAGTGTATGATACATTCTTTGGTGAGGATCTGAGTCAACGAGGCACTTTCTTCATCCTCTTCGCTGACGATTTCTTTGCCCTTGCCCTCCGATGACTCCTTCAATGTCCTGCTGAGATGGTGTTGTATGCGAGCTTTCTGTCTCTTGCTGTATTTGGAATAATCGAGCTTCAACCTCGCCGGCTTCAGCTCTTCCGACTGCAGGAGCGAAGCCACTTTGCTCTTGAAGGCCTCCAACAAGTGATGAGATGCAAGCTGGTCCTATAGGAGATAATGAATAAAATTGAACGGTATAAAAAGAAATTAAAGAATTACCGTTGCCGCAGAGGCGCCTGACGATAAGAACTCTGCGCCTGCAAGCTTGAGCAGGTCGATAACACATTTCGTTCCATGGGGGGTCTCCAAATCGAAAGGGAAGGAAGGCCACTCGGACACTAGATACAACATGGCTCTCCTGACCTTCATAATGGCTAGGGCTGTCTCCACCTCCACCACTATTACAAAAAAACTATCAGTAAAATACGGCGGCGTGTGAACGAGAATTAGTACGTGATTGCTTGATCTGGTTTGCCGTCGAACTAGAGAGCTCAACACAAGGGTCTTGCCACATATCAGCGGGCTTTTCCAGCACCTGGAAGGAGAACCAGAAGGACCTCTTTGAGCACGAATCCACATCAAAGAACTTTAGCTCGACGCTCCACTGATCCTTATTCACTGCAGTCACGACTCCCGTCCTGCCCGATACCTTTTTAGAAAGAATTAGAAAACAAAAAGGAAACAAATAATATCGCATACCGCTTCCATGGAAGGATGCCAGTTTCCTTCGAGGGAGTTCATGGCAGCCGAAGGGGACACTCTCAGCAGCATGCCGGGGCAGAGCTCATCGATGTTGACAGTCTCTCGTTCCACCACGCGTTGCTGGGCCTGTGCCAGCTGCACGGGAGCATCGGCGCCGATCTCGTCGTCAAGGTACCGACCGGCCTCCGCTCTCGTGGCAGAATTGAACAGCTCATCCTCTTCGCCGCCCTCTCCGTCTCCGCCATCCCCGCCGCTGTTGTCCAGCCCTCCATCCTCCACATCGCTGAAATCGCTGTCGGAATTATCAGGATTTCCTTGTTCGCCCCCTTCTGTATCTTTCTCTCCTTTCTTCTCGGCATGAGAAACTGTTGGCTTCTCAGGTGCCGCGTCTTCCTCCACTAGGGCTATGATCTCAGCAGGATCCACCTCCGCACCATGCCCTTGTTAAAAGTAATTTAGCAAACCGAATGTCAATTAACAATAATTACACGCACCAAGTAGTTCTCTCTCCCACCGCTCTTGCAGTTCGGCTTCCTCTTGCCTAGTGCGATTGAGGTATTCGTTCTCCATGCGTTCCATTTCCTTAGCCCCGTTCTCAAACAGCCAATTGGCTGCAAATTGAATATCATCTTTACATTTTTCGAGCGCCAGTACGCAAAGAGGCAGAGGATAAACACCCGTCATCGACACCAGCGTCTCAGCCTACAGAACGAAAGTAAATATTACCTAAATAACACAACATGTATAAAGATTACCAAAGTACGCCGTTTAATTTCCACAGTGGTTAGCCCGACGGTATTTTCTGCAGTAGACTGCAATTCCTCTATGTAGTCATCGGGGAGCACCTGCTCGAAATCGAAGTGGAAGGGGTCCTGACCGAAGTTGACTGATACCACACAATCATTGGTGTTGACCCACACGGCAGGTAAGAACCGCCCAGCCACGTTATCAAAGGCAGGACCTGAGCATGATAATTTTTATCGTTTTAATATACTTTTAACAAGGAAAGTTCCTTACCTAGATTAGTACCGTTCTTGGTAAAGAATACAATTCCGAGGCGATGAGACCACCCGCAGCCCACCACATCTCCGACCCCACACTTTGGTCCAAATTCAGGATGTACAGAATACTCTTGATTATGATACAGGGAACCAGTGTGAGCCTCGAAAGCATAACTGTTTGTGCCTGGCGGTCCAAACAAGGCAAATCCGTCTCTATACAATCCCAGCGATACCCTGTGTTGAGAAGCTGTGTAAGTACACAAGGCCCAAAATAAGAAATGTGGTTACGCATACTGGCAAGGCTCATCGCTGGCGCCACCTCTCTTTCCTAGAATCTTGATCTCGAAGTAATAGGCAGGCACGGAATTGGGTATCGCGAAGTTGGCCTTGGCTATACCACCGGAATGTCGGTCGGGACACCTGCCTACGATGGTGCGCACATCAAAGAAGGCCAGATTCCTCGCCGTGCCTCTATCCAGTGCCGCGGGCAGTTGGAATTTGAGCAGTCGGAGAGGAGAACAACGCAATTCGTTGGCCTGTGTCCATTGGTTGCGCACGTAGTACCAATCCTCAGCAAATAGCAACCCACGGCTGCTATCGGCTCCTCCTTTCTCCAGAGCGAGCTGCTTATAGCGAGGATTGTTGAGGAACTTGTTCTGGTAGAGAAGCTCCCATAGCCTGTCCTCTTTGACCTCCATCTGTTCGAGGCTGTGGAACTCGTTCAGCCGCGTCGGGATGATGGCCATCGCGAGCAATACCGGGAAGAGCTTTTCCTGGAAGAGATGCTTTGCTGCCTCCTTGTTGCTGGTGAGGGAGAGGCAGAGGAACTTCAGCGCCCTCGAACGCAGCTGATGGAAGAGCAGATCCGCCTTGACAGGAATCTCATCGTCATCTTCCTCCTCCAAAAACTCGGTGAGGAAAGTGGAGGGTCTCTTCTCAGCCTGGGGTCGCTCGATCATTCCGGTCCCATCGTCTCCCATGATAGGGATGGCCATCGAGGAAGCAGGATTGGAGGTGTTGCAGATCTCGCAGTTCTTCGCGGCAGGGAGGTTGAGGTAGGTGCATGCGGGACAGCTCCATGGTTCTTTCTTGACGGCGGGAGGTGCAGGCTTAGGCTTCTCCGGTAGCTTGGGCTGAGCTTTAGGCGCCTCCTTTGATTTGGGCCTCTTGACACGAAGTTGAGCTAGGTCGCTCGCCTCAGCCTGAATAGGCGCGACTGCAAAGACAATGCATCCCGCAGTGATCCCCGTGGTAAGAGGAAACACGTCCAGCGGGAAGGGTACCTATTTTGAGCACATGATACCGTTAACAGGGACAGGATGACGAGGGTGAGGGAATAAAAGGTGTTACCTCCGTGAGGGCGCGAAGCTTGTCGGTAGCACATTGAATGACATGCGTAGGGTCGGAATCGAATATGACGCGTACGACGGACGAAATCCGATCGAAGAACACCACATCGCCTCTCTCCTTTGTGCCTTCGTGGTTGGTTGTCTCCACTCTTCCTCCGACTCTCACTCTGTCCGTGTGACCTCCTAAATAATATTCAGTTTATACTATATCTATTAGGGAGAGGGAGGGACCACGCACCCACTATGCAGAGAGAGGCTAATGCACGCCACAGATCTTCTCGCGCGATAGTTGGTCGTATTACCTGGTATGCCACATCGACGAGGGCTGGCAGCTTTTTGATTGACGAATCAATCGCAGCGGCCAGAAGCTTAGCCCACACACCACCATGAGCACCGCTGCCACCATCCGACTTGCCAGGGTTGGCCATGTGTCTTAACAGCATGACCATCTCCGCCACCTCCGCAAAGATGACGCTGGCATCCCTGTAGTTCTGGGAAGAGGGCTGTTTGATGTCCATCTCTCGTTTCTTCTTTAGCTCCCATCGCTTCAACCGCTTCCTGTATTCCAATGGGAGGGATACCGGCTTGGTAGTGGGAAGCGCTTTGGCGGCGCTCGGGGAAGGCCGAGAGGAGGAAGGACCACCGGAGTTCCATTCGTCCTGAAGCATCTGGGCATACTCGGAATCGCTTAGTGCGCGCTTGGGCTGTTGAGGCTCCGGAGGCGTTTCCTTTTCCCCTGCAACCTGTTCCTTGCTGCTCTCCTTCTCATCCTCCTCCTCCAAGACCACCTCGGGAAGAGGATCGTCCGCATAGATCTCGATCTCCAGGGCCTCTCCGATGAGGTTCAATAAATAATAAATAAAGGCCTCCCCTCCGCTATCCTCGCTGGCACTACTCGAGCCACCTTCCAATCCACCGGACACCTCCAACACCAACAGCTCCTCCACTTTGGCGTCGGCGAAGACATCCGGATTCAGGTGCGGCACCAGACGGCGCAACATGCGCAACACCAGCCTCTGCAAGCGCAAGGTGCCGGATTTCAAGATCTGTAGCTGCAGGTGCAACATCTCCGGAGTAGAAAGGTAGGCCTCCCCCGCGGGAGTCTGGGCGCTCAGGTAGAGGGACAGCAGCATCGAATAGCAGAATTTCTCCTCACGCTGGTATCCCTCGATATTGGGATCGAAATTGAGGGCCACCTGGTCCCCGACGTTCCCTCCCCCTTCATCGAGGTGCTCTCCCGCCATCGATTCCTCGTATTCTTTCCTCTTCCGTTCGAGGGCGACGATGGACTCTCGCAGGTCCGCCACCATGAGTCCTATGCCGTAGCTCTGAAATTCATCGAAGGTCGCGGAGTGATCGGGTCCTTCGGCGTCGCCGTTGCCGATGCAAGCAATCGCAATGTATCTGTACACCAATCGCGCGATCTGCCGCAATTTTCTATCCGCCACCTGATTCAACTCCGAATCGGAAGCACCCTCCTTGGCCTTCCCGGTTCGCTGTGATTTCGTCTGTGCGAGCGGCTGATCATTCAATCCCGCCACCATGCACACCTTCACCAGAGATAATATCTTTACATGCATCAGCAACTGGTGATCCTCCGGTGAAAAGGGGAAACACCACAGCCTCAACGCCAGCGCCCGTGTGGAGGCGTTGGTGTCGGGTGCTTCAAGCATCTGAAACGTAAAATAATAAATATATACATAAATATTTACAATGGCAAGGACGACAACCAACCTTTGCAAGGTGAGAATATACATGTACAAAGGACATCTGCAATGTTTTCGTATGAATAGGACCACAAGCCTGAAAAAAAAAATTTATCAGTGAATGAAACGAGCCTCTTGAGTTGTACAACAAGGAGACCAAACCTGTGTATCCTTTAAATAATGACCCATCTGCAACAGTGTAGCCCCAGTGATGCGCAGGACATCATGTTGTACAGATATCAGTTTGTTGGAAGTCAACAATTTGTATATCGAATTCAAGGCGTCTGTCCTCAGCCTGCACATACACAGATAGAAAGCTAAGTAACAACCGATTAAAATGATAGATCATGTTACCTGGCGCGTTCAACTCGTCTGTCGATGAGTGAAGATAGCTGTGTGAGATCGTCCCCTCCTTTTTGGATGAACGAAGAAATAAAGGCCGGCAAGGTGGTCAGGAGACTCTCGGGGCTCCTCTTTCGTTGCCCAGCACCCTTCTTCTGTGCCACGGCGGAGTGTTGCAACGCCTGCCAGGTATTGAAGAGCGACTTCCACATGTTCAGCGAGGAGGCTGGGCCTTCGGACTCACGCAGAGCGACGAATTTTTCTCGCTTCTGATTTTCCTTGCGCATGAGGGAAATGAAGGTGGCTTCCTCGGCTTCGGGAGGAGTGGCCTCCTCCGTCTCGGTATTTACACTTCCCGAAGAGGCCGTCATGCAGGGCACCAGTTGTAGCAACAACTTCATCGAGGATATCACTCGATCCACGCACCAATTGTATTTATCACTAAAATAATAACGTAAATTAGTAATTGCCAAATAAGATATAATGTGTAGCACTCACTTTGGATTGAAGGAGTCACCGTCTTTGACCTTCTCGCTCTTCTTTTCCTCTTGAATCAACTGGCGGTTCTGGGATTCTTGTACAATCCATCTCCTCAGCTAGAAGAACCGTTAGATGAGGAACCATAAAAATTTTGTGGAGGCAAGGTGTATACCTTTTGCGCTTCTTTACATATATTCAGGAGGAGATCAGTCTTCTCTTGCGCCCTGGTGGTATTCATGGCATCCTCAATCAGGCCGAGATGTTTGAGATTCGCCGCGATGAAGTACCGCACCGCCTCTCCGACACGCGCACCTCCCATCATGTCCGTCTGCGACATGGGCAAGGTCTTGTTCAGTGCCACGAATATCTTGGCTTCGTCGGACTGCTCCTCGCCAAGAAGTTTCTCAACAAAGGCACCGGCAGCTTTGCCCTTATCGCCTCCCACGCTGCCAGCAGATTTATCGGCACCCTCTTCCTCTCTCCCTCCGCTGAAGAGCGGCGAGGACAACCAGGTCTCGTACTTCTTTTCCATCGGACTGATTCCCGGTCCTGTCAACAGGCGAGAGGTACAGCGCGCGGCAAGACGGCCGAGGGACCTCTCGAGATCGTAGGTCCAGGTACCACAGGGTTCGACGATCAAGCCGGTCACAATACAGCGGTAACCCCAATAGGTCTGGAAGGAGTTGGAGTGGAAATGGAAGGCAACAGTATCACCGGGCACTGTGATAGGTACCTACAACATATTGATCAGACTCACAGTGAGTTTTCTTTAAAGCGAGAGAGTTATTGTGTATGCTGAACGTACAGTAGGCCAGTTTGCCGATTGCCCAGAGAAGCGTGTCAAGATGGGGTCCACCTTGTACGGACGACGATAGAGTTGAAGAAAGTCGGCGGTATCCTTCGTGCTGCATCTGGGGTCGAAGGTGACCCTGAGGTGGGTAGCGCCGGGGATGCGGATGACCTTTTCCTCGTCGGTATCCGGGTAGTACTTGTGGGGGCTCTCCACCTCCACGGAAGAGAAGACCCGGGAGGAGACGAACCTCTCGCGGTCCAAATAGTTCATTTCCTCAACTGTGGTGGTGATGGAGAGGCCGTTGAATTCATCGACCTTGGTGGCGAGTTTAGTAAGCGGAACAAGCAGTTCCTTCGACAGGGCGAGAAACCGAGCATTGCCGATAAGCATATTGAGCGAGACGATCAGGTAACGAAGCAAATCGTTGAAGGGAGACTCTGTCAGCGCATTATACACCTCCGGCAAGAGATTTTGGTGGTTCTCTCCACTACCTTTATAAAAATATGCAATTTAGTATTTAAATTAGGGAGGAGAGAGAAATTATAACTAACCTGACAATATCGCGTTGGTATTCATCGCCGAGTCAAGGAGAGATATAGATTTCTCGAGAACGAATCGAGCATAGAGAACGAGTATCGCAATGCCATCTCCGCCGCTCGAGCATGCGGCGTCACGTACTAGATACGCTTGCAGCCGTTTGAGGAGCAGCAATGAGGGAGCATAGGGGGCCGCGGAAGGACCCTCTTTTGTTGTCTTCGCGGTCCAACCGGACGACTTGCCGCTGGCCAGATCGTTGATGATCTCTTCTGCCCGATCGAAAACGTGCTTGGTTACCCTGAAGAGAAGTCCTTCCTTGAACTCAACGCGATGACGCCCCGTTTCCTCCTCGCTTCGCATATCTTGCGCTGCTTCTTGCTCTCTGTCTTTTTCGGATGATTCCTCCTCTCCCCCTTCACCTGCAACAGAGTCCTGGGCGTCAGAACTCGACGCGCCGTCCGAAGAACTTCCTTCATCCGACGCTAAATAGATCAACAAGAAAATTTGATTAATCCCCAAAAAAATGTTTTAAAATGAAATCATACGTGGAGCTTCTA
>Ga0209935_1005823_pt1 | contig 10204 bp, 23 predicted proteins | sample ThiBio_1000_plan_2_FD_183958 | JGI IMG/M metagenome (GOLD analysis project Ga0209935, IMG submission 183958) | Wastewater bioreactor microbial communities from Cape Town, South Africa - Thiocy_cont_1000_plan (SPAdes) | ecosystem: Engineered > Bioreactor > Thiocyanate-remediating >... | reverse complement strand
CCGCGACATTGTGTCGGTGTACGACCTCGATCCAACCGGCTCGCTGTCGGGCCTCAAGTCTTGCAGCGCCACCTTCCGCGCCATCCACAACATCGCCGAACCTGTACGGTGACCAGTGTCTCGCCGCCCTCGCTTCGCTTGTGATGCAACTAACGCACCACGACCGACCACGATGTGGTATTGTTAGATGCACACCTTCCGCCGCGGTGCGCTGGTTCGACCCGACATGCGCGAGCGTGACCGCATCTTTCTCGACCTTACACTCACCAAGACCATCCGACTCTTTCGCTGCGTTCACGTACGTGGAATACAACAAGCACTAGCACTGCACACCGCTGCAATTTCGGTAGTTCAGCGGCTGAACTCCTGACTCACTGACTGACTGCCTGACTGACTGCCTGACTGCCGCCGTTGATTGGTTTCTGGTGCTGGCGCAGCCGTTGATCATCAACGGGCGCGAGGTGTTCCTTGACACGCAGGTCACCATCTTCCCGACCGACTCGGGCCTGTTGCGAATGGTGGGTCAGAGCAACTTTGCACCGCCGACCAGCAACCCGTACGAGGTGCTCGAGCTCGAGTTCCTCTGGGAGAGGCTGCCGGCCGACGCCAACGAGCTCGGGTTGGCGCAAGCGCTCGCGACGCGCGACATTCACGTCATCTACGTCACGCTGCTGCGGCTACTCCGCCGCATGAACGAGCAGCACGCTAAGCGCCGCTGCATCGCGCACGCCGACGCCTCCGACTACGAAGGCGAAGACGAGCAACTCGACGTGCCGACACCAGCGCGCTATGCCGTGCCCTCGACTTTCACCTCCTCCGGCTTGCCTCTCCCGGCGCTGCCGTCGCCGCCACAGCAAATGGCGCCGCAATCCTCACCGGCGCCACCACAACGTGCTATCGGCGCTACCGCTCCCGCTGCACAGCCGCACCATCGCGACCTCTCACCTCCGCAGCCACAGCATGCACCGAACGCCGCGGCGCCCATCAGGCCAACACCACGACGCGTCTCCGATCCAGTGCCGCAGGACGCACCAGCGCCGCCACCACCGCGGCCGCAGCAGCAGCAGCAACAACAACAACAACAGCAGCAGCAACAGCGGCAGCCATCGCTTGCTTCTCTCTCTGCTCTCCTCTCGGTCGAGTCGCCCATGCACCGAGCACCGGCCGACCGACGCTCGTTGATCCTACCCGATCCCTTCTCCTCGTCGGCATCGTCGTCGTCGTCGCCAACCTCCTACCTGCCGCCTCCAGCGTCGCCCTACTCCCACACCAGCACGGCGCGACTACCCGAACCGCTGATGCTCGGCCCCGTGGGTGCCATCCACGATACCGTGACGCTGCGTGAGCGATTCCCACGCTAAGATCCGAGCTTCGCACGTGTGCCAAGCCATCATCGGTCGTCGAGATTCCAATCCCACCAACCTTCTCCTTCCCTCTCTCCTTGTGAGATTTCCGGCCGTAGTGCTAATGTGTATCGTGGTTGGTATTGTTGCGTCCTGTGTGCTGTTATTGATTGTTGTGTCCTGTGTGCTGTTATTTTCTTCTTGTTGTGTTGCTGCTCCTGCGCTGGCTCCCCATATCTCTCTCGCACTGTAAACTTGATCGCCACCAGTTAACGAATCCAAAAGTCAAACTCACCCATACATTGTTGTACTCTTTCTTACATGATTGTATCTACATGATTCGGCACGGTTGCCGCGCACGCGATCGCGTGCACTAGCGCTGCTCGCCCAACGGAAGATACACCGATGACGGATGCACTCCGCCTGGTGGCTGCAAAACAAAGCCACTCTCGGGCACGGTCGACGGCGGCGGCGGCGGAGGAGGAGAGTGCGAGCGGCTCATGCCAGTCTCGGATTGGTACTGCTGCTGCACATGATGAGCATACGAAGGAACAACACTGGCAGAGTATTCGGGTCCTGGTGGTGGTACGCCAGCATACATGGGCGAATACTGGTGTTGGTGTTGTTGCTCCAGTTGATAATGGTGGTGGTATTGCTGCTGTTGTTGTTGCTGTTGTTGTTCCTGGTGGTACTGTTGTTGTGCCGGAGGATACGGCGGGCATTGGAGCGGAGGATACCCAGTGTACGAGCTGTACGAATACGGAGAGGCCATGGGCGGTGGTGTTTGCAGTGGTGTTGGTAGCGGCATGGTGCCGTACGAAGCTGCCGGTGAGTCCGATTGATAATCATGAGGATGGTGCTGTTGCTGCTGTTGTTGGTGTTGTTGTTGTTGTTGCTGCTGCTGCGAATAGTAAACTCCGTCGTTCGATGGTTGCGGCGGGTTGTAGTAGTGCGGTGGCGTGTACGAGGTCGGATCGAATGCAGGATGCGTGTGGCTGTTGCTGTTGTTCGCGAATGTTGCACCACCGCTGCCGCTGCCACTGTCGCCGGTCGCCGGCCCGAACGGCATGTAACTGCCGAGTCGGTCACGCTTGCGGGTTCGTACAAGAGCGGATGACGATGGCGTATCGCTCGCTGTCGAGTTGCTGTCGTTGGCTGAAGAATCATCACCAAACGACGACGACGAAGACGACGACGACGACGACAAGGACGGTGCTGCTGCTGGCAGTGGTGGTGGTGGTGCCGAAGAGGAGCCCGGCATCAACGGTGAAGGAGACTCGTAAGTGAGCAGGTTTGAGTTCATGGTTCGCAATGCCAACTCGATGCCTGAGTCGAGCACCGACAGGAAGAGGTGCGAGTCGGCGTAGCGTGCTCGATAGGCAGCGATCAGCGGACCCGGATCGACCTCGTGCCGCAGTCTCGCCTCGAGGAACGTGTAGAACGGCGAAGATTCGCTGCCGAACTGGCTGATGGCAACCACGTCGAAGCTGGCACTGTCGTTCGGATGCGGTACCAATCGGAGCACCGTGTCGAGCACCACCATGCTGCCGGAGCTCGTCACCGGCTGTCCACCGTCACGAGCGTGTGAGATACTCACTCAACCAACCAACTTGGCGCGCGAACGAGCCATCACGGCCACGTACATGAATGATGCGATAGTGCGAGAAGATGCCGCTGCGTGTGATGGCCACAAAGACCTCGTCCAGCACTCGAAGGCGCTCGGGCACAAAGTGCTTCACGCGACTGAACTTGCTCGTCTGTGACGCACACGTATGCGTCAGCGGCAACGCTCGCACGCTCATCAATCAATCATTCGATCGATTGATCGCGAGTGTCGCGCAGTGATGTGTGCCACGTACCTCGTCACTGCTGAGGCCTGCAATCGCACGGAACATGCTCGAACACTTGCGGAGACGACTCACGAACGATGGCGTCTCCTCGTACACGGCAATGATGTCGATCTTGCTCTCGGATTGGAGGCCTGCCTGGTGCCAGAACAATCGAACGGCCGGTTGCTTGTTGGTGGTGGTGGTGCTGCTGCGTGGTAAGCGTGAGCCACCAATGCTGCCACCGTCGTTGTCGCTGTCAACATTGTCATCATTGTCCGCAGCAGCAGAGGAGGAGCTCAACTGTGGAATACTCGATCGGGTTAGTATCAGCGCCGCTGAGCGGTTGGTGGTTTGGTTCACTGTCGCAAGGGGGTGGTCGACTTTTTGCCGAGAGCGAGCGAGCGAGAGAGAGAAGAGTACAATAAGCAGAGTGAGGGAAAGATAGATCGCCGATAGAGAGAGCGAGAGAGCGAGAGAGAGATCGATATCGAGGTACACATATCACATGAGCAGGCTCGCACGATCGCAGTGTCTCTGCGAGAGCGACGTGAGTGAGCGAGTGAGCGAGCGCGCGTGTGCGTACCTCGTATGCTTGGCGCTTGGTCGGAGGTACGATAAGATCGAACGAGCTGCTGGCGCTCGGTGCTACCGGCGCACCAGCGCCAAGGTGGTAGCCGGTGCCAAGTTCGGTCGGCTGTTGTGGTGGTTGTTGGTGGTGCTGCTGTGCTTGAAAGTGCGAGGTCGGCGTGAAGGTTAGTGCCGTCGGCCCGTAGCTGGGTTGGTAGGCGGTGTATACGCCAGAGCCTCCCTGCTGCTGGTGCTGTTGCTGGTGCTGGTGTTGTACTGAAGGCGCCGAGTAGAGGTGCGAGCCTGAGCTCGAGCCGATCAGCGGCGACGATGAGGTCGGAGAGCTCGTGTCGTGGTGATGATGTTGGTGGTGGTGGTAGAATGGCTGTGGTTGTTGTTGTTGAGCCGGTGCTGGGGAGTAGAAGCGGTAGTCGACCGCATACGACGAGTCAGCAGGCAGCGGCTGCTGTGGCTGCGGCGGCGGCTGTTGTGGTTGCGGCTGATGCTGATGCTGATAGTGCGTCGTAAAGTGCTGAAGGGATGGCGGTGGCGCCATCGTGCCTTGATGCACTTGCTGTGCCATCGAGTCCGACGAGTGGCTGGGCGAGTACGGCGCTTGGAGCGGCTGTGCCGCCGAGTACCACATGGCTGCCGACGATGACGCCGAGCCAGGCGTGGCGGCCGACTCGTCGTCCGAGAAGCCGTCGTACTCGTAGTCGTAGCTCGCGGCACCCTCGAGCAGTGCCGCTGGCGACGACGATGACGACGACGACGACAGGAGCAGCGTGGAGCTGGAGGATCGCGAGCGCTGCTTGCGCGGTATGTCGACGCACGAGTCTTGCAGGCCCTTGCGGCAGCACCTGGCGCACGGGCGGTCGAGGCTGCATGCCACCTTGGAGCGACGGCAGTTGGTGCACGCCTTCGGCAGCCGACGCCCGGAGCCCTTCTTGCTGTAGTTGTAGTCGCCGGCCGAGTTGTCGATGGCGAAGGCGGTGTTGTCCGTGTCAGCCGTGTCAGCGTCAGCGTCGTCGGCCTCGTAAGCGTCTTCAGCATTGGCGGTGGTGGCGGCGGCGGCGCTCGCCGTCGTGGGCAGCGCGTCATACGATGGCGGCTCGCGTTCGTGTTGATGATGTGCGAGCGCCGGCACAGGCGAGTACCTGCTGCCGCTGCCACTGCCACTGCCACTCGTCGTCAGGTCGGAAGTCGACGGCTGCCAGAGAGATGCCTCGCTCAACGACAGCGCCGGCTCGAAGGCAAGTGGCGCCGCGTGCGCCATGCCCGTAGATGCCGATGAAGCCGAGGAAGAAGCCGACGCGTTGGCCTTTCGTGGCGCGTGGACATCCGTGTGCCACGTGAAGCGCGAGTCTCCCATTCTCGAGGACATGAACTGCGAGGAAGGCACGCACACACACGCACGCACAGCGGAGAGAGAGAGGGGGGAGATGAGATGAGATGAGGTGTGTGTGTGGCTGCTGGTCGCCTCAAATGCCGTGTCGAGCCGCGCAACTCTTCCTGCCCCACACCCAGGGTGCTGCTCTCCGAACTAACAACGCGCACTGCCACTGCCACTGCCACTGCGAGGTTTCAACGAGATCGACTGGGCTCTTGCGTGGATGTTGGCTGCAGGACTGGGTGTTGGGTGGGTGTTGGGTGGTGGCGTGCGGGGACAAGGGACCACGGCAGCCTCGCACAGCCCGTGAAGAGAACGCACCTGCGCCGCGTCTCCGTGGTAACAACTCCTTCTTCGCGCTCACATACGCATAATGCGAGGCCGTCGTTCTCTCGGCCTCCAACTCGCGCTCGCGCTCCTCATACCGAGCACCCTCCCGTTCGTCACCTAGCTTTCCGCGTTGCCGCTGATTGTGGCTGCCTCCACCTCTCCACCTCCTCGTTGCGGCATATTGGTCGTAAGATCATCAATTTAGCGCTGAATCGTACTCTCGAGCCGCCGAAATATCCTTCTCCTGCGACCGATGGAATGGAATGGAATGGATACCGACGTGTGCTCTCTTCCAATAAGGTTTGGTGGTGTTTGATTATTTAGCCGAGAACGCCGTCAGCGCTAGATGGACCGACAGTAGAAGTAGAGCGCGAGATCGAGAGATAGACGGATAAATCGCGATCGAGATAGATAGATGAGAGAGATGGATAGGAACTGCACGAATAGAGAGCGGAATCTTCCTCTCTGTTTTCCGTATCTCTCTTCGATCGATCAATCCATTCGATCGATCATTTGCTTGCTGCCTCTCTCCAACAACAGACACAAAACCGCATCATATGGAGCTCCATCGATCGGTTCTCGTGGTGCTCTCGGTCATGCTGGCCGTCACGGTCATGATCTCGCTCGCGCGAGCTCCATTGTATCCACCGCGTCCGGATGGTACGCCGCCGATCATGGACGAGGCTTCGTGGCGTCTCGAACGCGATCAAGCGCTGCGTGTCATGGCTGGCCGCACGCATCTGCCTCGTCGCGAGGCGGCCGAGCGCCACGTGCAGGGTCTGTGGTTCCCGCAGCGCCTCGATCACTTTAGCAACGACAACCGCACGTTCTTTCAGCGATACGCCGTCAACAACACGTTCTGGAAGCCCGGCACCAACTCGCCTGTCTTTAGTACGTCGAAGCCGCGCCGAACCACCGCACAACAACAACGACTCTCACGCTTACGTACGCTGCTCTCCTGCGCCTAGTCTTCTTGGCTGGCGAGGCGCCTGAAGGATTCTTCGGCTTCCAAGAGGTTCAGGCCTTGGCCTGGGCGCAGCAGTTCGGCGCGCTCTACATTGTGCTCGAGCATCGTACGTCGTCGATTGGAACCTCGATATGATGCCTCGATACTCACGCTCCTGTGGCTCGTGTTGCGATGCGAGCAGGTTATTATGGAGAGTCCTTGCGTACGTGGTGAGAACGATATATTGGTCTGATGTACACACGCACCCGCCGCTGATACGTGACGATCGCGCTGATGTAGCATTCCGCAACATCTCGACCGAGAACCTCAAGTATCTGAACTCGCAACAAGCGTACGTCGCTCGACTCGATCCGACTCGCGATATCTCTCCCTAACACGAGGCTTCGATCATTCTCTGGCATGTAGCCTGGCTGATGCTGCGTACTTTATCCAAACCTACAACGCGACTTTGGACAAGGTACCGCGCGCACGTGCATGCACCACCCTCGTGAAGCAGCCAGCTGAATCGCATCGATGATACGCTGCCATACGCTACCCTACGCTGCCATACGCTGCGATAGCCTGGACCGTGGGTGGTTCTTGGCTGCTCGTACAGCGGCGCCTTGAGCGCATGGTTCAGGGCCAAGTACCCGAACGTCGTCGTTGCGTCGGTGGCGCCCTCGGGCCCGGTGTACGCCAACGCCAACTTCACGCAGTACTTTGGTTGGTTCTCGACGGCGGCCGCCGATCAGCCCGGCTGCGTGTCGGCCGTGCAGCAGGGCGTCGCGAGCATCAGTCAGATGCTCGGCACCACCAACGGCACGCAGCAGTTGCAGCAGATGTTCCGCTCTTGCAAGCCCATCACGAGCGACAACTCGTGGTACTTCAAGTTCACCTTGATGGGCGCCGTCGGTGGCTCGGACCAGATGGACAACCCGCCCGACTGGCCTCTCAATGCCGTACGCCCCTCGATCGATGCGCCCCCAGGCTGGGAGGAAGTGAAGCCATATGCATCAGCCAAGCACTGACGCACCACACGACCGTATGCAGACGTGCGCCGCCATGACGGCCACCAGCGATCCGGTCGCCAACTGGGCCTCGCTCTTCAGCACGGCCAAGTGCAACTCGTTCGACCCGCAAACCGCCGTCGAAGGCCTGTCGCTCGTGATCCCGAACGCCAATCGCGCGTGGTTCTGGCAGACGTGCTTGGAGTTCGGCTGGCTCAAGCCCAGCTATCCGGGCACCTCGATCTTCTGGGGCGAAGTGACGCTCGAGAACCTGCTCGCTGGCTGCCAGGCCGTGTTCGGCATCCCCAACATGACGCCGTACGATAGACCACTTGATGATGACAGCTTGCGTGCTCGTGCTGACGATGCGCCGATCGCTGATAGTGACACCGACTGGACCAACACCTTCTATGGTGGCTACAACCTGCTCGGCTCCAACATCATGTTCAGCAACGGCCTCAAGGGTTCGTCTTCATTGCCAATCTCTGTCGTTGTTGGACGAACGATGTTGCTAATTCGTGTCGATCAATCGATCGGGATATATTTAGACCCTTGGCACTTAGTGTCGATCAGCTCCAATGTACCGGCACCATCGAGCGTGCAGGCCGTCACGTACAGCGTCGGCCACTGCGCGACCTTGATCGCTGCCACGCCGCAGGACCCGCCGTCTCTCACTGCCGCTCGCCAGACGATCATCACGTTCTTGAGCAATGTCTTGCAGCCTAACGCCACGCAACAATGAACGCCGCCACGGCTACGAGGCCGAGCGAATGCACGTCGTCGGTACTTCTTGCTGCGAGGTGAAGAAGGAATCAATTGTTATTACAAGAAGGTCGGTGCTGCGACGACACCATCGGTGGCGGTGATGGCGATGCTCTACGAGTGCTTGTTGTTGTTGCTGCCGCTGGGTGCGGCCGTGACTGCAGCAGTGGCAGTGATGGCGGCGGCGGCGGCACTGCGGTCCTCAAGCCATTCGACGATCCACTCATAAGCCAAGAAACCAAAGGCTCGATCGAGTCCAACACGCATCAGTCGTGCTGCCAAGCCCGCATAGAGTCCTGCACACGCACACACGCCCGATGGATCGATATGAGAGATTGCCTCGTTCGCTCGCTCGCACGGAAGGGGATGAGATAGATACCTGCAACGCCGGATGTACGCAATACCGAGCGCAAGATGCTGAAGGTGCTTCTTGTCGAGGAGCCCTGCTGCTTTTGCGCAATGGTCTTGGCAACATCGAGAGGCATCGTGGCAGCGGCTCCTGCAAGACCAATCAATCAATCAATCAATCAATCGATCGATCAATCAATCAATCAATCAATCAATCAATCAATCAATCAATCAATCAATCAATCAATCAATCAATCAATCAATCAATCAATCAATCAATCAATCAATCGAGCATTCAAGCATACCAGTGAGGCCTGCAACGAATCCGAATCCGAGTCGTTGCAGGTTATCGAGGTCGTGGCCCGAGTTCTCGACCGACCAATGTTTCAGCTGATAGAAGACCGTGAAGCCGACGGCTTGGTTGCCGACCTGACGTCCAGCGCACGGAATGAAGCCACGATAGATGCTCCGTAGTCCCTCGGCGGTGCTTTGTCGGAATGCCTTGCCCCAGACCTGTGCAGGGAATCAATCAATCAATCCAATGATCCAATGAGCGCTTGGTAACTCGCTCACTTGTTCGTTGCATTGATTCACTCGTACAGTATAGGGCGATTGAAAGTCAGCACGCAGGGTCTTGCCTCGTTCGAACGGCTGCACCACGGCAGCGCACTCGACGAATCCAGCCGCGGCGCCGCACAGCATTTGCCCCGGCGCCGAGATGAACGCCCTGCCGCTCTGGTCGTGCATAATGTACTCGCGGTACGCTGCCTCGGTCTTCTTGAACACCACGAACCGAATCAAGACCTGCGAGCATCACCACGTCAGCTGATCGCACAGCGAGAGCGCGAGAGAGCGAGAGAGCGCGAGCGACCTTGACGGCAGCCTCGGGCACCAGTTGATCGAGTCCGCGATAGAATCCGAACACTCCACCCAAGTACTTGCTCCCGAACAAGCCCCTTGAACCACAGCAGCAGCGTCAGCGTCAGCATCAACACCGGCATCAACAGCAGGAGCGAGATAACGGTGCGGCACACGCAGCGCAAGCGTACCTTGCGCAACCTTCATTCCACACGGTGCGCGACATCGAGGCCAACGACATCTTCCTGCCCTTCTCGATCTCGAACTGCAGTCTGGTCTTGACCAAGTCGAACCTACGCGCCACGATCACTTGATGAGTGGCGCCGTGCCATCGACCATCAATTCATTCGTGCTCTCATTCATACGGATACGACGCGGTAACGGCAAAGACGCCAGCGCCAGCGCCGCCAATCATGTGGTGCGCAACCGATGGATGGTGGTGCGCATGAGCCGCCATCATATGGCACTAGCTATCGCGGCGTTGGCGCAGGCACCTCGCGGGTGCAGCACAGCTACTCGAGAGAGTGCAGGAGTGGGCGAGCAGGTGGTGGTGCGTGCGCCAGCGAGCAGCGGGAGAACGAGCAGCCGCCGCAGCAGCACCGCCGCCTCCTCGTTACATTCTCGCGCCCAACCGCGTGCTCGCCCGCGCAGACGATGCGAGACGAGAAGAGTAGAGGGGCTAGTCGTGGGAGATTGAACATATCATCATATCATGTTAGGAGGGGGAGGCTGTTGTTGACCCGTTCGTGGGGTCAACGAAAATTACAAGTGCAGCAGCAGCAGTAGCATCATGAAGCAAGAACGAAAGGTGGCAGCAGTTAGAA
>Ga0209935_1005821_pt1 | contig 10210 bp, 16 predicted proteins | sample ThiBio_1000_plan_2_FD_183958 | JGI IMG/M metagenome (GOLD analysis project Ga0209935, IMG submission 183958) | Wastewater bioreactor microbial communities from Cape Town, South Africa - Thiocy_cont_1000_plan (SPAdes) | ecosystem: Engineered > Bioreactor > Thiocyanate-remediating >... | reverse complement strand
CGGCGGCGGCGGTGGGCGCACCCTTGAAGACCACCGGGTGCGGGACGTAGTTGTAGGTGGCCTTGCTCGTGTCCGAGAGGCCAATGTAGTAGTCGGCGCTGTCGAAGAACTTGCGCGCTTTCTTGACACGCGAGGGGCGGAGGTTGTGTGCGGCGAGAGACTCCATCGAAGGCATCACAGGAGGTGTATGGGCGGGGGCGAGAAGGAACGAGTGAGGGGCTCGATGCAATGAGAACAGAGGAAGGCGCGCGGAGGGCGGAGGAGGTGCAGCAGCGGCAGGAGGAGCAATGGAATGAGCGAATGGTGGCGTGGCAACAGGAGTTTTGTGGTGCTGCTGCCTGCGTTCCGTTCGTGGTGTTGCGCTGTTCGTTCCTGCTCCGCTTTTCTCCTCGAATATTCTCTGCGCAGGAGCCACGTCTGCGATGGCGCTCCTCCGCTCGCTCTCCGAGAGCAGCAGTACCACCAGCGCCAGAAGCACGAGCGCCGAAGTGCGAGGTGCGATCTCGAGACGCAATCTGCGCGCTCTCTCGCTCGCCGTAAGGACTTCCGTGAAGCAAGCTCGAAAAATCTCGCCCTTCATCTCCACACGTTCCGTTCCGTTCGGGGGCGGCCTTTGTTCCCGCCTGTTACCGCGTTCTCTCGTCGTTCGTCGAGCGAGCGATACCGCACCACCAGTACCGCCCGCACCGCGCCGCACCGCACATTTCTTCCCTCCTGTACTCTGTCAGATACCAATGTCCACTTAAGTGGTGTGAAGCCACTAAATCGCAGCGATTTTCTCGGCAGTGGTGGTTTCTCAGCGCAAGGCTCTGCTGTACTACGGTTTCGCTACCCACCGCGCTTTGCTCCCCTCTCTCCTCCCACGTATGAGGCCACCACTGCTCGAGCAAGCTCCTCGCGTCCCGTAGACGAGCAATTTACGGCGGGATGGCTCTCGGTGTTTGCTTCAATTAGCGACCGCCGAGCTCGCAGCGGATTGGCGGGTCTTTGGGCCTACCACAACTTGTTCCCCGGGATTTCGCGTGTTGGTCACACGCGCCGAACGCCGAGCTCGCCGAGCTGGCCCGGCCTACTTAAGCTTTCGTGGTATCCATGCTAAGGTCATCCTGCTCAACCCCAGCCTCCATACCAGCGCCAGCGCCAGCCCCAGGTACCACGCTTGCGTCTGCCCGACTGCGGCACTCGGAACGAATCGCTCACTGCCTATCGGTGTGTGGTTGGTGCATCAGCAGCATTCGCTTCGCGACAAAAATGGCCACTTTGTTCGATCGACTTGGAGGAGCTCCCGCCATCGAGAAGGCCGTCGATGTCTTCTACAACAAGGTCATGGCCGATCATCGCATCAACCACTGGTTCTCGCACATGGACATGCATGCCCAACGAAAGAAGCAGTCGACCTTCTTGACCACTGCTCTTGGAGGCCCATCGACCTATTCCGGCCGTGATATGGCGGCGGCACATCAAGCTCTCGTGGATCGGGGACTCGGTGATGCCGACTTCGATGCCGTGGTTGAGAACCTGGCGTCGACTCTCACTGAGCTTGGAATTGATGCGTCGTTGATCGGCGAGGTGGCGACGCTCCTCGAGTCCCAGCGCGACATTGTCTTGTGCCGCAACCATCCTCCCACTTTGTTCGATCGACTTGGAGGAGCTCCCGCCATCGAGAAGGCCGTCGATGTCTTCTACAACAAGGTCATGGCCGATCATCGCATCAACCACTGGTTCTCGCACATGGACATGCATGCCCAACGAAAGAAGCAGTCGACCTTCTTGACCACTGCTCTTGGAGGCCCATCGACCTATTCCGGCCGTGATATGGCGGCGGCACATCAAGCTCTCGTGGATCGGGGACTCGGCGATGCCGACTTCGATGCCGTGGTTGAGAACCTGGCGTCGACTCTCACTGAGCTTGGAATTGACGCGTCGTTGATCGGCGAGGTGGCGACGCTCCTCGAGTCCCAGCGCGACACTGTCTTGTGCCGCACTGGAAATCCGTTGATCCACAGTGTCTTTAGTGACGGAGGTACGTGGTTATGATGCTGATGGGTGGTTGCCTAGCGAGTAACTTACCATCTTGTGGTGGTGGTGGTGTGATGGTGGATGTAAATAGTGCTACGTGCCGATCAGTGGAGCAAGTTCCGGCTGGTAGCCCGTTCGGACTTGGCGCCGGCAACCAACGGCTCTCCCGGAACCATTCTGTTGACGTTCGCTGTGGCCGGCGAGCAGCCGACCGTGTTCGCGCCGGGCCAGCATGTGCAAGTCGGCGCCGAGATCAACGGCCGATGGGTCCTACGAAACTACACGCCCATGCCGCCGTACGAGCGACCCGAGATCAAGCTGGCCGTCAAGGTCTACCCCAATGGCGCCATGTCGTCGCACTTGGCCGCGCTGCCGATCGGTGCCGCAGTCGAGCTGCGTGGGCCTCGCGGCCATTACACCTACCAGCGTGGTAGCGTCGGTCGCGCCAACATGCTCGCCTGCGGTTCGGGAGTCATGCCCGTGTACCAGCTGCTGCACGCCGTCGCGGCCGAGAGCGACGCCCACATGCCAGCGCGCATCTTGTACGCAAACCGCAACGAAGAGGTGGCGATCCTCAAGGAGGAGCTCTCGAGCTTGGTGCACACGCGACCGCACTTCGAGCTGCAGTACTACCTGACGCACCCGACCGACCGATGCGGCGTCAAGTATCTGCCACACCGTATCGACAGCGCCTCGATCGCAAGCAGCTGCTTCGAGCCCGATGCCACCACGTGTAACTTCATCAGCGGCACCGATGACTTTGTAAGGAGCATGCGCGATATCCTGACCGAGCAAGGCCATCGACCAGAGAGCATCGTCATCTTCTAAGGCACACACACTTCTCATCGTACATATCAAATCGTCACTGCAATTGTAGCATCCATCAATCGATAAATCAATCAATCACCGTAAACTCCTGTAGAAAGTCTCATATCTCAATCGATTGATGGATGAACTTGTACAACTATACCGACATTGATCGGCAGCCTGTTCTTGTTGTAGAGATACCGAGCTTTATATCGTGGCGCCTGCCGGAAACTGCTCCGCGCCACCAGCACCAGCAGGCATCGAAGGCATCGCAGCTCGTGGTATCGGAAGTAGTTCGTGCACTTGTACGATGCCCAAGTACTGGAGCACCATGGCGATCACCAACGCGAGAGCAATCGCCACGACCGCGGTCTGGAAGCCTTCGTAACGAATGGCGCGCAGCTCTGCGCCTGCTCAAGATACATACAACGATAGATAGTCACTCCCTAATGCACCACGTTCGCGAGAGAGTGCGAGGTTAGTCGCTACCACGTACGTGCGGCATCGATCTGTTTGCGGAGGTCCTTCTTCTGTGCCCGGAGTGGCTTGCTATATCGAAGCGAAGCGAATCAGTATCACACACGGTTGTGTTGATGATATCAGTGGCGGTCGTACGCTTCGAGCGGCGGCAGAGCAGCGGCTCGTTTGCTCAAAGCCTCGAGCTCCTGCTCGAGCTTCGCGATACGCGCCTCGACTTCATCACCAGTAACACCCATCGCATACAACACAACAACGAACAGAAGAGGAGGGCTTGATGTATGCGTGCGAGGCGAGAGGATCGAAGGACTGAACAGCAGGCACGCGCCATCGATCTCGACATTCCTTTCGCTACTCGGTCCGGCACGCATCAAGTACACACGCGCCCACACAACTACCGCATTCCAAGCCAACACAACAAACATGACGACCGAAGCTGAGAAGGCTCGTGAGCAGGTAAGTACCCTGTCCCTCTCTTGGCATTTGAGAGAACGATGCATCGTACTGAACGACTGGCGTCGTGTACAGATCGAGGCGCAGCTGGCGTTGGCCGAGCAAGGCTCGCCCGACTTGACGTCCATCTCGTGGAATGGTGCGTGCTCGACCTCGAGCGCTGTGATCATGTTGCGCCAAGATGTACTGATCTATGGGCCTCGCCTCTTATGCATTCCAGGCGCTGGCCCCGTGCTCACCGAGGCGGACTTTGCGCGGCTGTGCCAAGCGCTCTCGACTCATGCTGGTACGCCGCTTGCTCGTATCTCGTCGCGGTTTATAATGACGTCGTGTACTCATCTCCTGGATAGATGGCCCCATCACGTCGGTTTCGCTGGTCAGTTGCAAGATCAACAACGGCGCCGCGGTACACATTGCCGAGATGCTCAAGGTCAATCGCTCGCTCACGACCTTGAATCTCGAGACCAACAACATTACTGGTATGCGGCACTTTGGCTCCTCTCGATGAATGAACGAGTTGCTCACAGAATGAATGAATGAATGAATGGCTCACCGAACGACCTGAATCATAGCCGATGGCATTCTGGCGCTGGCGGATGCATTGGCGAACCAGCAGACGCTCACCGAGCTCAAGCTCTCGAACCAAGCAAGGTATCTATCTCGCACTCTCCGTCAATCAAGCACAATCTCGTGTGCGTGTGAGCTGACATTCGAGGCCTCGCTACTTTTTCGATACAAGCTATTGTGGCGCTGAGGCCGAACGAACGATGGCAACCATCTTTGAGACCAATCAAACACTGGGTGCGTACACGTTGGCGGATTCGATTCGTTGCTGTACTCTTGGTGCTGACTCAAAGTGCGCCACCATTGTAGTCAAGCTGGCTTGGTCTGTTCGCGACACTGGTGCTCGAGACCGAATCGATCGTGGCAACACGCGCAACCGCGAGATTGCACGACGCAAGCGAATGGATGCCAAGCGCTCGTAACTACCGAATCGCTGTGCATCACGATGGGAGCTCCGATACCCAGCCAGTCATCCAGCTTTCGTGTGAACTGTCTCGGTGCTCGCCATCTATCGATCGATGCATGATATATGACTCACTGTTTAACTTCCTTCTATCAACAAGCATCTAGATTGTTGATGCCTCTACCTGACTCAGATGATTCCGAGTAAACTGCCACCCGATCTATCCACTTGGAACCAATCCTCGACCTCAATCGACTCCATCCATTCAGCCTCTCGCTCCCCTCTCCTCACCAAAGAGCTCCCAACGAACGTTCTAGAGTGGATCCATTCCACATGCACTCTCGGTCTCGGTTCGAATCATCATTCTCTTCTCCGTGCTGTAGTGGCAGTCGCACCCCAGCAACCAAGCAACCAAAATATCTACCACTGCCACGGAAATATCTGGCCTTCCGGTCCATGCCAGGGCTCTCGATCCCTCGTGGCTCTCTCCCTCTCTCTTTCTGTCCTCGCTCCCTTCGCTCACCGTCTACTCAAGCTCCTTGCCACACAGCTCTGGGACTTTGGACCAAGACACTGTATCTGCATCATGGTACGGCCAACAAGCACCACCTCTCTCCCTCTCGATTGATTCTTCGCGTACCGCTCGAGCGACCTAACCATGTACTTGCGGTTCGAATAGGCCACTGCAATGTGCGTAAAGACGACCGACACGACGCCGACCGAGGCACAGTCGCTGGTGCTGATGCGTAACCTCATCCGCACGGCAGGTACGGAATTGCTAGTACTCGCCGGTTGCTGGTGCTCGCGAACCTGACTAACCTAACGTAAACGATGTCAGTGTCGTCGATCGTGTACTTGCGCGATCTGTTCCCTGAGGAGTGCTTCTCGGACCAGAAGATCAATGGTACTTGGCTCGCTCTTGCGTAAGCGCTCACAACCTCTGCCATCCACTACTAACCAATCGTTCTTTGCCGCGCAGGCATCAATATCAAGGCGCTCTTGCCGCAGAACAAGGAAGCCAGCACGCTGATCGAGTGGATCGAAAACGGTACGTTCTCGCTCATAGATGCACCGTACTGAGTACCACTCACTCACTCACTCACTCACTCTCGCCATCTCGTGTACCGTCCCACGGATGCAGGAGTGTTTGATGCGCTCAACAAGAAATACGTAAGTGGTCTGCTGCTTGTAGTGTTGTGTGAGTAGCCTAACTCACTTGGATGGTTGATCGGTTGATGAAGCTGCGTACCATGATTCTCGGCATCTACGAGAACCCTGAGAACGAGGACACGCTCTGTGAGTCGTACACTTGTACGTGTTGAAGAATATCTGCTTTCCCTGTCGAGGAAAATATCTGCTCCCCGATACCGAAGCGCGTGGCTATACCCTTGCTCTCTCTCTCTCTCTCTCACCCACTCCTATTTATTGTACGGCCATGCGTGGTTCATTCGAGCAGTCTCGGTGTCGTACTCGGATGATAAGGTGATGTCGCTCGATGTCTCACGAAAGAACGGCCCGCTCAAGCAGCAGCTCTTCACCAAGCAGGCCATCAAGCGCGCTACGACGACCCTGGTACGTGCCTGCCGCACTCGCTGGGACTCACTATGTACTCTCACACACACACTGCTCCATGGCTCTATCACATTAGTTGCGCCACTTGATTCTCCTGGCCCAGACGCTGGAGGACCTTCCTGGTGCGTTCCTCCGCGACTCACGCAATGGTTCGATCGGCTCGGCTCTCAGTTTATTGATACCTTGGCGGTTGCGCCCACTGGCAAACGCAGCTGGCCGCTACATCACCATCAAGCTACTCTACTATGACAACACGCCGGCCGATTACGAGCCGCCGTTTTTCTGTGCTGCTCCCGATTCCGGGGTGGCGTACTCGGAGCAGCCGGTCACGATCAAGGTCGGCGAGGTGTGCACGCCCTATCACGCCTTGAGGTACGTGCCATTCGCCTGGCGCCACTCGTGATGTTGTTGCTGCTGCTTATGCGCATGTGTACAGCTTGAAGGTCAAGACCACGGCGGACTTGGATGAGCCAGCGACGGCACTCTTTGTGGGCCAGGCAGCCGACAAGGCGTGTCCGTTGCCTCCCAAGGGAGCCGCAGCGCCGGATCAGCAGCATTGCGAGGACAATGCTGGCTCGAAGCCAAGCCTCAAGGAGTTCGTGTGGCAGATGCTGCAACAGCGCAAGGTGGTCACGGTTCCGCAGGTGGCTCGCAACGCTCCTGGCTTTTCGGCAGCGGAGATTCGTGGTGCGTTGTCGTCGTAGTGTACTCGTAGAGCCGCCAAGAGCTAACCAGCCAACGTGCACAACGTGGTCGTGTGCAGGCGCGATTCGAGAGATTGTCGCACGAGGTGATGCGGTCGAGCACGCGAACGGCCGGTATTCGCTCACTGCCAAGATGCCCAAGGCAGCCGACAGCTTCTCGACGCTGTACGCCCGAGCAGTGTCGCTGATGCTCGCCGACGGCTGGGACACGGTGTCGACGGCACAAGTGGGCGAACTGCTCGATACGACGCAACAGCGCGCTCGCTCGGTCATGCAGCAACTCGAGCAAGATGGCGTACTCTCCACCGCAAGCAAGCGCCTCCAAGGTACTGAGAGCACGCGCGCAACGATCCTGTGCGAGGTGACCAGCTCACGCAACCTCTGTTGTCGCTGCCGCCGCTTTGGTTTGAACCACAGCACGCCCGATCAACCGCGATCTGCTCGAGAAGGTCGCGCGTACGACACTCGATGCCACCACGGCCGAAAAACGTGACACCTACTCGGTTTCGAGCCGCAATCGTGTGATGGCACCGAGTCCTGCCTCGCAAGAGGTGCTGCACAATCCAACCAGCGCCAACGAGACCGCTGTCCGTCGAGGAAGCGGCTCATCGTCACGCCTGTCGGGACACAAGCGTCCTCGCGAGCCTGAGCAACGCCGTGCGACGCCGAACGGCAGCTGCCAAGAGGCTGAGTCGCAGGCGGCCAAGGTAATGCGCGGCGCCAAGGGCGCTGTATTGCGCAACAAGTGAGTGAGTCACAGCGGACACGCGCGCACACGACGTTCCTGCCTTCACCAATATATACACACACGTCGTCGACGACGTGTACGCATTGCTCTACACAACAGCTTGAATGACAATCGCCGACGCCCCACCACCGCCGTTGCACACGCTCGCGCAGCCCAAGGTCTGGCCGCGCTGATGCAATGCATCGAGTAGCGTCACCACGATGCGGCAGCCGCTGCTTCCGAGTGGATGGCCGATCGACACGCCTCCTCCACGCACGTTGAGTTTCTCCAGAGGAATGCCGAGGATCTTGTCTCACACGCAAGCGTCGAGGCCATTCGTGAGCCGCGATGGCGATCCAGCAAAACGAGAATGCCGTCCGAAGCATACCTGTGCATTGGCGAGCGCCACCACGCTGAAGGCTTCGTTGATCTCGAACAATTCGATCTGCTCGATCGAGAGGCCCGAGCGCCGCAACGCAACTGGCACCGCGAGGCTTGGCGTTGTGGCAAACTCCAATGGCTCCTGTGATGCGTCCCCGTAGCCACGAACGATGCCGTAGATGCGTGCGCCAACCTGCTCGGCCTTCCGGCGGCTCATGAGCACGACGGCCGAGGCTCCTGCGCACCGACCGCCCGATGCGCGCGCGTGTGAGGCCACGTATTCAACCATGGAGCGCGAATAACCTACCATCACTGAGCGAAGACGCATTGCCTGCCGTGATTGAACCATCGGACTTGAAGGCCGGCCGCAGAGAAGGGAATCGCGCAGTATCGACGCGCTCGAGAGACTCATCAGCCTGCAGCAACGCCGAACCGTGCGAAGCTTTGAGTTGCACTGGCGTGATCTCGGATGCCACGAGACCTCGTTTGGTTGCATCCAAAGCACGAGAGTAGCTCGTGGCGGCATATTCATCCTACACGCCGTACGGTGCTCGTCAGTGCACAAGCGAGCGAATGAATGAATGAACGACGTGATGCTGTCAGTTTGCTGGGTTGTGTACACACCTGTGCCTCGCGAGAGATGGAGTACTTGGCGGCACATTGTTCGCCTGCGATTCCCATGTGGCAGTCATTGTATGGATCCCAGAGCCCATCTCGTATCATTCCATCGACGACCGAAGAATCCTTGTGATTCGAAATCTCACAGTAATGAGCGTTCGGGCCCGAGCACATTCGAGCATACGCATCCGACGTACGCCCATCCGATAGCCAGTTCGTGCGCCAGGAAGATAGTATGGTGCGTTGCTCATGCTCTCCATTCCACCGGCGACGACCGTTTCGTTGTGTCCAAGCGAGATGCTCGCTGCAGCAAGCATGATTGCTACACACGTACACACAGCCACAACCGTGCCACATCACACTCAGCTTCTCGCTGGTGACGACCAGTCGTCGTCGAGCAGCCGCAGCTTGTACCTTTCATTCCAGACGCACAAACTGCCATCAATGTGAGACCTTGTGTTAGTTCTTGCATCGAAGATCATTCAAAGCGACCCGCAAACTAAAGATTACGCGCGCTCGAACCTTTGTTGATGGTGGTACAGGGCACCGAGGCCGGGATGCCAGCGCCGAGAGCTGCCTGCTTGGCGGGCGCCTGACCCAGATTGGCGCTCAGCACGTTGCCCATGTATACCTCCTCCACGAGCTCGGGAGCCACACGAGCCTTGGCGAGTGCACCTACGAAACAGCGAGCGCACTGGTGAGTCAGGACACGAGTGAGGAGCCAGCCAGGTTCACGGCTCGAGGCACCGACCTTGGATCGCTAGGCTGCCGAGTTGCGGCGCAGTGAAGCCAGCAAGCTTGCCGCCGAACTTGCCCGTAGGAGTACGAGCGTATCTGCGCAGATTTCGATCAGTCACTGTTTCACACGAGAGAACGATTGTAGGCGCGCGTTTGTGCGTGTTTGTGCGCGGGGATATCGACGTGCCCAACGATGCACACGTCATTCGATGAGGACGATGAGGAGGTGTGTGCCATTTCAGTTGAGCGAGCGACAGGAGCAGAGACCGTGGCAGATGGATCGGACGAACAAACGTGCGACGAGATGGCTCGCAATCGAGCGTGGGACATAGATGGCCGAGCGAGCTACCCCGAACAACGCGACACCCAGCCAGCAAGCAAGCAATCAAGCAAGCAAGCAGACACGCGCCAGCAACGAGGGAAGGAGACGAGTGGCAATTTGGCGGGAGCAACAACAGAGGGGAGAGCGCAAGTGAAGCAGCTTTTGTGTTTTCGTTCGGAGTAGGGCGGGCGCATCGCCTCTTGTTTTCCCTCCCGTCGCTCGCGGTGCATTGATCGCTTCCCCACCATCCAGCGCCACGCACCCTCGTACTCCACACTCCCTTCTCCTCGCTCGCTCCCTCTCGCTCTCAATCACACTCTCGTGTAGATAGCTATAGCTATACTTGTAGTCACTTGTGATTGTTGTAGTATTGCTATCTCCTCTTCCTCCTTCCATCGTGCTCGTGAGCGTTCTGGCGTGAGGCA
>Ga0209935_1005818_pt1 | contig 10212 bp, 13 predicted proteins | sample ThiBio_1000_plan_2_FD_183958 | JGI IMG/M metagenome (GOLD analysis project Ga0209935, IMG submission 183958) | Wastewater bioreactor microbial communities from Cape Town, South Africa - Thiocy_cont_1000_plan (SPAdes) | ecosystem: Engineered > Bioreactor > Thiocyanate-remediating >... | reverse complement strand
TAAAGTACAATTCACATTCCCAGCGATAGGGTCCAACAGCTTTCACAATCTTTGCTTCTGCATCCCTGAATTTCTAAGAAAAACCAGCATACATGTTAACAATCACGTGTGTGGCGGATGTGAATATGTATTGCCTTGTGCTTGAGATAGCCTGGTGCTCTACCTGGCTGATGTGGTGCCTTGGGATCCCTGAGAATAACCCCTTCTCCTCCTTTGTCTATGATGTCCTGAAATGTTGTCTCCAGGTGTGCTGTGTCTATACATGTCTGTTTTGTTGCCACCCCAATATATTTACACACTCTGTCACCCTTGAAGTATTCAACTAGTTGTTACAGGGGTGAGGAGAGATAAGAATAATGTGACTGTGCGAGAAGAGACATACCGAGTGCATTAAAGCGTTCTTCGTAAGTACCCTCATGCTTAGGCATATCGAATACCATGTACTTGAAATCCTTCCAAGAAGCATGCACAATATCTCTGTTTGCTATCTTCATGGCCTCCTGAAAGTTATCTCGCCCAAACCTACAAATGCCATGAGGTTAATTTAAAGCAATGACTATATGGATCATACCATAGCTCACCGTCAAGAAAGATATCTTGAGGCATGGCATCGATTATCTCTTGGGGCATAGTGAATTTATTGCCATACCGAGAATAGAATGCTTTCGTTTCAGGATTCCAGAATCCCCTCACCCCATCATATTTTTCAAACACCCACCTATTCATGCAAATGTATCAGAAAGTGAGATGGTGGGGGGGGGGAGTGGAAGTAGGAAGGTACCAGCCGGTTGGGTCTATTTTGGAAAGGGTGAAGAAACAGGCTGTGGAAGGCTCTCCAAGGCCTTCTACATTGAGTATCTGTTTGTCGAAGTAGTGAGGTGGTGCGGTAAGAGGGATCTCTGTCCCACTCGAGGGCACATCCGCCAACAGCCCTGGTCGGGCTTTCTTTATTGTGGCTACCAAACTAAACGCGTGTTGAGAAGTCTTATTGAATGTTCAATAGTCCCTAAAAAAAGGAGATGAGTACCTGGCTACTTCCCCGTCCCACCAACAGGGCACGGTGATCAAGGTAATCCCATGAGAGGCAGCGAGATTCTTTTTCGCGGCATCCCTGGATGCTATCAACTCCACTGGCTTGAAATTATAATCCGTGGTTACGTAATGATGTTTCTCCTGATGATCAGTAGTTAATCTTTATGAACAATCCGCATGGTAGAAGACCTGGTATTCAAAAGCCAAGTTGAGCGCGGGTATGTAAACGTCCAACTCGAGATAGTCTCCCGTATCTACATTGATAAGCCCGCCTTCTTTTCTGGCGTTCACTTTGGTGTCATAATCCTGAGCGAATTCGATGATGCCGAGTTAACACTATGGGTGAGGCATTTTATTTGGTACCTTGAAGAGGAGCGCAATAGCTTTTGCCAGACGATTCTGCTGAGCATAGCGGCCTTTGAGAAGGAAAACCTTTTCCCAATTATGATCTGGATACTTTCGGGTGAGCAGCTCTGCGAGTTTAACCTTGGAAATCTTGCGAGGGAGTCCGCTATCTTTGATCTCTATCAAATCCGTGAGAGTTACAGCATGCCAATCCTCAGGCTACGATAACAAGACAGATAAATGATCGGATTCAAAACAATATTTTGTCTTATTGTCGTACCTTTTCGATACCAAGAGTGCTTTCAATGTGCGTGAGTGCTTGAAGCGCATTCCGTTTGAAATGCAGACTTTGCGCGTAGCAGCGACCGCGAGTACTCGCCCAACCTAGCGAGGACGGGCGAAAACTCGCCACCCGCTTGGCTTGCTTGCGCATCCTGCCGTTGACGAAGGATTCCAAGAAATCCTCTTTATCGGTCTTGGCGCGCAGCTGCTTATCTAAACGTAACCTCATGGAGGAGCGGGAGGATACAAAGCCGGGCGAAAAGGAAAAGGTGATACCACCAAAGGTTATTCGGCCACAAATAGGTTTGGCTCTATCGGCTGAGAAAGCAGGTAATTTCCCACTTCATTCTATGCCGTGGAACTTATGAAACGCTCATAGGATTAGAAAACGTTGACAAGCAAAAGGTCAACAAGATTGTCTACGAGATATCGAAGGATTCAAAGTACTATAAAAATGAGCAGAAAAAGAGTGCAAGAGTAGAATCGTCCATAAAGGTACGCTGGCAACAATCGTAATTTTTTCAATACGATGAGCTGAAAATATTTCACAAAGGGAATGCTCTCCAAGCTGCAACGAATTGAAAAAGAAGACAATAGTCAGTACGAGAAAATTATGAACGAGAAAATCGCAATGTTGGAGGCAAGGCGAGATCTAACTCAGACTTTCTTCCACGTCGACATGGTTAAAATGCAATTCTCATTTGTAGTTCTCATTCTCCTCTAGGATGCCTTTTACGCAAGCGTAGAGATTCGGGACAATCCTGAGTTGAAAGGAAAACCAGTAGCTGTGGTGCGTGCTCATTTGTTTACATTGATGTTCTTAATCCCCGTTTAAAGGGTGGGAGCTGGATGTTGAGTACTGCAAGCTATGAGGCCCGCAAATATGGAGTTCGTTCTGGTGGGCTTTAAACGTTATCCCTTTTGGCTTTCGTATATAATAATTTCTGATCCCTCCAGCAATGCCTGGATTCATTGCAAGACAGTTGTGTCCTTCTCTCATCATCGTGCCAACCAACTTTGACAAATATAGAGCCGCTAGCGAACAAACTCGTCGCGTATGTTTCCCTACTGCACAACACGCACTCCCAACAACCAACTTGCGCACAACACCTTATCTATTAGATATTTGCGATGTTTGATCCCAACTATCGAAGCCTCTCGTTAGATGAGGCATCCCTCCATGTCACACCCTATTTGGAGCAGCACAAAGATACGAATGCCCTTGAATTGGCTAAACTCATCCGCAAGCTTGTCTTTAAAGAAACTCAATTGACATGCAGCATCGGTATGAATTCATGCATCATTCAATCCTCTTCTTTGAAACTCAATCAAACATCCCTCCCTTAGGTATAGCACCGAATAGAAGGTTAGCCAAGATTTGCTCTGATATGAACAAACCCGATGGAGAGGTTGGTTACTTTCCTATCTGACCCTCCAGCTTATATGCCATCACAATATGCTAGTATTTGCTCCCTCACACTCGCGAAGCTGTATTGAAGTTCATGCACGACCTGCCAGTGCGTAAGATATCAGGGATAGGAAAGGTGCATGAGAATAGGGTAGGAGATTTATCAATAAGGACTAACTCGTATGAGTACAGGTGACCGAAAGGATGTTGGAGGCATTGGATGTGAAAACGTGTGGTCAGATGTATGAGAAGAGAGTAGTCATCAGCCGATTGTTCAAGCCAGACTCCGCTGAGTTCTTTTTAGCAACGTCCTTAGGAATATCCAACTCTGCTGCCGATCAGAACATCAAAAAGTAAGCACATTTCTTAGCCAGTTAATGACAAGCTGCTAACTTTAGCTCTTATTTGCTCTTCAGGTCTTCTCGGAAAAGCATTTCAAAGGTATTTAAGTTTTCTATCCCAGTTAGCGAGCTTTTCTAACGCTTATGACAAATAGGAACGCACATTCAATGCGAATGATGATATGGGATTCTTTCTCAATAAATGTAAGGACCTCTCGGAATCCCTCGCCAAGTCGATGGAGAAGAAGAGTCTTGCTGCAAAGAATCTCACACTCAAGTTAAAGACGCATACCTTCGAAATTAGATCTCGCTCGATTAGCCTTCCTCGGTATGGTTTACCCTAGGGCCAGACTATAGTCTAATATTTTTTTACCTAATAGACACATATCTACTGCTGAAGAGATCTATTCTACCACAGTCAAGTTATTACAGAAGGAGATGCCGCTGAGACTCCGATTGATAGGCATCCGCCTGTGCAAATTCAACAACCTTGCTACTGGGGCAGACGAAAACGAGAATGATGGACAAAGTGATGAGAATACAACACAACAGCCCACCATCAATCGATTCTTCAGTACAAGACACCAACGGACAACAGAGGCAACAACAGAGGAGGGATTTGAAGAGGCTGAACGCGAAAGGGAGGAATTAGAAGAAAAAGATGAAGATGTACATAAGGAAGATGATATGGACGTGGATGATGGGGATGAGGTATCTGTGAAGGCGGGACACAAGAGGAGCCGGTCCAATCCTACAACGGAAAAAGAAAAAGAAGGGCCTCCCCTCAAACAGCAAAAGACTGCCCCAACCATAAAAGCCTCGGTCACCCCACCACCGCCAAAGAAGAAAGCAGGAGGACCAGCACCAACCCGGTCCAAGAGTACTGGTTCTTCTCCGCAGAAGAGGCGGAAGGGTAAAAAAGATATAGGGCCGCTACCTCCATCGCAGACCCTCCTTACCGCCTTCTTTGCGCCCAAAAATGTGTAACAATACCCAACAACATGCTCTGCATAGTTTGTCTGTCGCAATGTAATTTCGTTGGGTGCCAGAGTGCCTTCCCGATGAACCCTTTGGGTTGGTCAACGCGAGTCTTAGATTCAAGGAAGAGGAAAAAGAAAACGACAAACTCGCAAGCACAAAGCAGCAAGAGATAAAGCGCGGTTTTTGACTATGCGCGTTGTGACAGCCATCCGTTTGTGATTGTATAGCCACTATGAATCTCTCAGAGGCCGCACATAGGTAAGAAGACTGGTCACCTCATCCCGTTGCGGCTTGCAAAGATTGAGTTGATAGGCGCGATGTCGCGAAACTAACGTTATCTTGCTTTTAGTTTGCGGGTTGCAGAAGAACTGCACACTTACTGGAAGCAGTTTTCAGTGGCAGTCATAAACAAAGTAATCTGAACATCACTCATTTCTGTTCGATTTCTTACGAATCTATTAGGAAAAACATGAACTTCTTGTTCGATTCCTACAATTATTTGTTGATGAATTTGAAGCCATCGCCCCTGAGCTGCTGGAACTACGGTACGATTAGATCTCAAAAACCAAAAATCTAAAAGAATTTTCTTCAGATACGGCGAGACAAGCGAACTAACACAAGAGCTGATTGGATACTTAATCGAGCGCTTCACCAGCTTAGCCAAACAGAAACCAACAAATAATGACCGAGGAGGCAGAACCGCCCCATCAGCTCTTTTCATCTATGAATATCTTTCTGGTTTTTCTTTCGATGCCGAGGGATTGTATCTCTTGTGGTGTATTGAAATTCTTACCAGACAGGTAAGATATTATCTTCATTCTTTTGATTAGCAAAAATTCAAATCAAAATTATTTGTCATATTCTAAAATCTAATTCGAATTCATTTAACAAAACAGGCACCAAACAAACACTTGGTACCCGGCCTAGCAGTGACTTTAGTCACCGTGCTAGTGAACGTCTTGGCACTTCCCTACGAGTACTTGTTCTACAAGAAGGGGCAGGCCTCATGCCCGCACATCCCATCATTCTGCAGCTTCTCCTTCCCTTCCATCAACTCCCTATTCAGCACCGAAGCCATCCCCCACTACCTCTCCTTCCTCTCCCGCACATCGGGAGCAAGCAGCCCCGCGTTGCTTCCCACCGAGATCAACTTCTCGCCATCTACTCTAAAGGCCTCCTATGCACTCTCAACCGCCATCCCCTTGAATTCAGTCTTCGCTAGTCTGTGCTATCACATGCTAAGCACTCTTGGTATGATATCTCTCCATCTCTCTCTCTCTCTCTCTCTCTCTCTCTCTCTCTCTCTCTCTCTCTCTCTCTCTCTCGCGGCTAATATATTTGTTAGGTAACACTTTTGATGACCCATCTACATTGAGGGATCTAGTTCAAGCAGATCGATTCACTGTCCTGGTGCAGCTGTTGACTCTGGGACCTCAACTCCATTCTGCCGATACCGATGGCGCGAAAGGCGGACCTGGGGCCAAACCCTCGGGGTTGATGGACATGGCCAGATCAGATCCTTTTGGACTGTTTGCGATTCACAGGCAGCTCATCCGCGCGGTGACTCGCCTGTTCATATCCTCATGCAAGGTGAAGAAGAGCATCGAGCTGCTGCATCAGCACAAGGCCATCCCTCTGCTTCTCAACGGACTGAGACACGCAGGCACACTCTCCAACTCCACAATACGGTTGGAGTTGTGCCAGCTGGTGGTGTTTACTCTAAGGGCCTCCACGCGTATCTCGCCGGCACTCTTCGCGGACTTTATCGAGCACTCGGGGTATCAGGTTCTGACGGATCATCTCATCGCGGTCGGGAAGGCGGGAAGTCGCGACGAGAAGGCGAATTTCATCGCTTTGATTTGCCATTTGCTGTTCACAGGGAATCACTCCTTTTCAACCCGATTGGGCAGCCTACCTAAAAGGAAGGAGGAGAGGGGTACCAAGGATGCGTTACTCGAGGAGGCCTCGGGTAGCATGCGAGACGAAGATGAGAAGAACGACCACAATCTCAACACCTGCAAGATCCTGATGGATGCCTTCGCATCCTGCACAGCGACAGATATGAAGACGGACCTCATATGCACCATCCACACCATCTTCTCCCTCAAGGTGAACAACCGCAAGAGGAACTCCATCATGCCACACTCGCCGGGTCTCCACCACAACACCTCCTCCGCGGAGGCCAACTCGGAGGTCACCTTGAAGGGAGAGACAGGCTACCTCCTGTTGCAGAGGCAGTTGGAACCCTTCAGGGTTCTCTTCCAACAGTTCGATGCCCTGGTGCTGGAAAATCAGAAGATGATATTGAGGATGATGAATCAGGTGCTGAAGAGAGGAGGAGTGTTGTTGGAGGAGGAGATGAGAGCCTATTGCTGTCTGCTGCAGGGCAAGCGGCCTAGCACCATCCTCCTCATCTCCAATCACATGATAGAGCTTATCCAGTCTCGCAGGGTCGCCCGCGCTCAGCTCCGACAGGTGGGGCTGGTGCCCATCCTCGCCGACTACCTCATCCATCCGACACACCTCAGCTGCTCGCTGGCACTCCGCAACCTGGCCGAGCGACAACTCTCCCTCTCCATCATACAAGAACAGGATTCCCTCAAACAGAAACGCCAGCATGAAATGTCGGCTGCATCATCCTCATCTTCTTCATCCTCATCCTCTTCATCCTCCTCATCTTCATCATCCTCTCGCCCCTTGACTCCAAGACACCACGGACACTCAGAGGAGGATGAGATAAGAAAAATTCTCTACGAAATCTCCCACAACGCCCTCCGATTGATGCTCGAATTTCTTGTCGACAACGTATTGAGTCAGGCCGAGTTCCGTCAGTGCGATGGGCTCAAAAAATTGTACTATTTCCTTCAAGTTTCCTCTTTCTCAAATGCTAATCCTCCTTCTCCCCCCTCTCTTTCTTCTCCAATCAAAACACAAGATATTTATTATTGGAGGATCCTGCCTTGCGCGGTCCTGCATTGCGGGTGATTGCGATCAATGCGATTGGCAATCGGCGGGTGTCGCATCCGCAACCTAAACGGAAAAACAAAAAGAAATCGAAGCCGAAGAGCAACGAGGTGAGCTACTCTAAAGGCGCGGAGGTCGGGGAAGGGATCATGAGGGACATCATCGGCGCGCTGCAGTCGTCAGGGGGCACTGCGACACTCGACAGGAAAGTCATGTTGATGCGGCGAGACATTTTGTCGGCGATGTGCTACATGTTTCGACACAACGAGGACCTGAAAAGCGACTTCAGAAACAACGGGGGGTTCATATGGGCCATATCGGTGATGAATGGGATTGGCAAGTCATTGGATAGAGACACCAAGGGCGCGCATGGCATGACGACGATGGACCACAACACTCCCGAGAAGATCAGAGAAGGGGGAAGTGCTGACGTCATCCATATACCAACGCCGGAATCCGGTTCCCCTGCAACCGATAAGAAGGAGGAGCATGCTGTTGGTGGGGAGGAAGGAGGCAAGCCGAGAAGTGACAGCAGGGCGGAAGAAGTCTACAAGGCACCCAAGGAGGCCTTCATATTCCTGAAGATGCTGCTCAACACCATATCTATTGTGCTGATGGGCAATCCAGTCAACCAGGAATATTTCCGCACCGAAATCCGATTCGCTGCCCTTGCGGAGGCCCTCCAATCGTGTCACTTCATCGAGGGGTCCAACGCCATCGAATTGTGCGATGCCCTCCTCAACCTGGCAGTCAAGGGCTATTGGCCCCCTGCTTGCCCTGCATATCGCGAACTCACCAACAACAACACCAACAACAACAATAACAACAACCTCAATACTCCAAGAGGAGGGGGAGGCAGCGGGGATGGGTTAGTGTCTCCATACGGAAATGAGCCGGAGAGGGGGAGGGAGGAGCGGGTGGTGGTGGACACTGCAGCGGTACACCAGCACGTGTATCACTGCCACCGCTGCAGCGACGAGTTGCTGATCGAGAACCCTGAGATATTCAAGATTATCATACAACTGCTCGACTCTGCTCTGGGCAAGGCCGATGACATGGACGTCATCTACATCCTCAACCAGTTATCCTTCCTAACTGCCATCCTGCCATCCAATCAACACAAGATCTCCGAGGCCGACATCCTGTGTGACATCTTGCATCACTTCGGCCCCATCCTCATCAAGACATCCGAGAAGCTCGCAGAGGAGAGGCTGCGTAAGAGGCAAGAGGATCCCGCATACGAGCCCCGCGGGAGGCATGAAGAGGCCAACCTGCAAGAGGGCGCTGCGGCCCTGCAGACAGTGGTGCTGCAGCTGATACAAAAGATAGGAACCCACCACATGTCACTGCAGGCACTGCGTCTCTATCTGGGCCTTATGAAGGACACCGAGACATTCCCTGTCTCTCTCCTGGTCACTCTCGTGCGCATCGCCCGACGTGATGGATACCCCATACCCACTTACTACCTCGACTTCACCGCGAGGAGAGCCAGCGTGGCCCTTCCCGTCCTCGAGAACAAACTGCTGTGGCCTCCCGCGAATGGGTACAGCATATTCTTTTGGATGTGCATAGGAGAGCGCGGAGTGTCCCTCGACACTGCTGGCTCCACGCAGAAAAAGGGTCCCTCTCGACCCATGGAGATACCAAGGGTATGCCTTGCCCTTCCCCCCCCCCCCCAAAACACAAAAACAATCATTAACCAATCAAAAATAAGGGCAAGAATGTAGATTCGGAGATACCGATCATTTCTTTCTATACGAGTACAAAGAGTGCGCTTATCGAGGTGTTACTGAATAATGGCGTCATTTCGCTGCGATCGACGGAGAAGGATGCGCTCACCTTCGATGGTTTCACCTTCCAAGAAAATAGATGGTATCACGTTGGCATCACCCATTTTATTCGCAAGAAAAAGGTAATATTTTTTTTTCCATTTTTATGTTCAAGTCTTCCTCATGATGATTATTCTTTATTAGATGATGCCTGTTGTGCGGTTGTCTGTTGATGGACTGGAACGTTGTACCGCTGGATTGGCGTACCCGCGCTCCGTGACAGCACATGTCTCAGCACATCTGGGTGCGAGGCCGCCTACAAGAAGACCCTCTATCCCTCCCCCCATGCAGACGGGAGAGACAACCAAGGACAACAACGCCTCACCCGAGAAAGACGGCAAGGCTCCAGACCGGGAGGAGACCTCGGCGTGGGTGTTCTTGACACCCAACAAATCCGAAACGCCATCACCACTCGGTACACCACACAGCACCAGAGACAACACCAGCCCCGAGGGCAAGCGAGAGGACAGCTTCTTGGGGTATGCAACACCCGTAAGGACTCCCACCAGCAAAAGTGGGCCGCAGGAAGGCACCCCGGGTAGCTCCGCTTCTGGGGAGGATGGATACACCCCGTGGCAACTAGGCAACATCTATTTCTTCCATGAGCCCGTAGGAGAGATGGAGACCTTCCTGCTGTACATGCTCGGCCCCAACTACAGCAGCAACCTCGATGTCGACCTCAGCATGTATCAGACGTATGACGTCATCAACGAGGCAACCATCTCGTTCCTCTTGGCGCGGCAGAAGCATCGGGACCAGAAGAGGAAGAAGGACAAGGCAAGCTCTTCGTCAACTTCCTCGTCTTCAACTTCATCCTCTTCATCCTCATCTGCCTCGGAGAGGGGGAGGGGCAGCCTCAGCAGCGAGACAGGCCAGACCCTCTCCATCCTGCTCGACCCCTCGCTGTGCAACGAGCAACTCTCCTCACTCAACGATCACCTGCTGTGGTTGTTCTCAGCTAAGAATGGCATCATAGCGCAGAGTTTCAGGGTGCAAGGATTTGGCTCTGCGAGAACCTCCCACCAGTACC
>Ga0209935_1005817_pt1 | contig 10213 bp, 10 predicted proteins | sample ThiBio_1000_plan_2_FD_183958 | JGI IMG/M metagenome (GOLD analysis project Ga0209935, IMG submission 183958) | Wastewater bioreactor microbial communities from Cape Town, South Africa - Thiocy_cont_1000_plan (SPAdes) | ecosystem: Engineered > Bioreactor > Thiocyanate-remediating >... | reverse complement strand
GACGTCGATGTAGCAGAACTCGTCGAGATGGTAGCGCTTGGTTCGAAGGACGGCATACGGTTGCAGTTGCTCCAGTGGCAGCTGGCCGCTCAAGTGTTCGGCAACGAGGTTCATGGCTTGATCGGCAGTGAGCTCGATGGCACCGAACTGGATCTCGGCCTTGTCGTCCATCCTGCAATACTTGACGCCCCAACTCGTGGACAGGTCGGGCTTGGTGACTGCCTTCAGCCAGACGTTCTTGCGCATGAGTTGAAAGTCAGAGGTGTCGTAGTAAGCCTCAACTAATCGCTGTGCCTCTTGCTTGTTGAGCTCGGTGCAATGGCGCCCACACAAGGAAAAGTGATAACAACGACACTGCGGCAGCGCCTTCATCGCTCGTTCCGCAAAGTCAGCCCATGAGAACGAGTAGATAACATCCTTCCCAGCACATGTGAAAGGAGGGGAAGAGTGTTGCTCAGCCATCAACCAAAGAGAAACGAAGAGAACGATGCAAGTGCGGGGAGTGAATCGCGCCATATTACCCGCCAACTCGCGAGGGCGCCAACCGAACCAGTATACCCATACCTTCCACAGCTCATTCAGGTACCAAGCCTCGCTACATCCTTGCATTTGAGCAAAAGTTCAATTGCTTACGTGCGTTGTATATTTCTTACTGGCGTACGAGGACAATGTTGCACTCCCAGCTGTGTGCGAGCCTCCAAGCACCGTGGTGTTGGGAGTACAATTACCCTACGTAGTGCACATAAATCGCTGTAGCTCGCCACAACTGCCCCTCGCGCGCCCAACCATCGCCGACTTGAGAGAACCAAAGCACTTCCAAGCAACTACTGAGAGATAGCTATCTATCATTGGTCGACTGTGTCAGGTATTTACAGACATATTGGCAGTGAGAGTTTGGAGAATCACATTGAAAGTGAGGAGCAAGACAAAGGGCGAAGAACACCACGTTGGATGGATCGTACGACTCGAGAAGCCGTGTCCAGCCGAGTATCGTTGCCAAGATTCGATACTCGAAAACCAAGCTGCAATCAAGAATCTATTTGTGCAAGCTGCGCAGTCACCGTGATTTCTCGTGAGACATAATCAACGCACGAATCCTTCTCAGTGTTGTCTCTGGAGCTCGTACCTAACTATCCCCGTGATCCGACAGAGGAATGTACGTCCCCACCTCCAGAGTCATTACGAGCGCCCAGCTTCCTCATGGACGCACGCACTCCTTCTCGGCCCGAAATGAACCTTCGGCCCGTTTGCGTGTATCCGAATGCCAACACCACCACGCCCACCACGATTACGAAGCCGGCCACAGACGCTGCCAATCCAAGGTCGCCTCTCCACGATCCAGTAATGTACGAGTTGCACTGCCTGCCGCCTCCTCCTGACAAGAGCACTGCAAAGTTCGTAAAGTGGCTCGTCGAGCCACAGATTTGTGTCGAGTTGCTCATCGAGGGACACTTGTCCTCGCATTGCCAACGACCGCTCGAGTCAATGTAACCGAGACACGCCGAGTGATAGCTCGTGCCTGGCTTGATCGAGAAGCACACTTGAGCCGGAGACGCCAGCTGCGATATGCCATTGGTCAACGTCACATCGATCGCCAACGAGCCCAGCCGAACATTCGAGAGCCGTGCTGCCGACTGGAGCACCGCTGCACTCGCTGGTCCGATGACCAATGCTGTCGCTTCTCCTGTACTGCCGCTTCCTGCTGCTCCAGAGCTCAGAGTCACTGACGCTGAGAGGCCCGAAGTCGATGTCCCGACAACCGTCGTGCTCGAGCCGTTGGTCGCCAGTGGTTGCACCACTTGAGCCTCAATCGTCAGAGCCGACGTGCTCGTGTCGAGAGGAAACAACGGCTGATCTAACGGTGGAAGCGCTTGATTATCGTTGTTGTTGCCACCGTTGTTGGTACCGTTACCAAAAGGGTCAGTCTCAAGAATGGGAAACACCTCTGGAAGCATCGATGGGGCCGCCAGAGGTGCTCCTGCTGGTACTGTTGCTGGTGGTGTTGGCGACGATGGCGAGTCTGGAGCATTCGGCGTCGTTGGTGGTGATGGCGGCGGTGGAGGTGGCAACACAAAGCATGGCGCACATGGACCTCCACAATCAATGTCGACCTCGCCTTGATTGCGATATCCATCGTGACACGATGCCGTTCCGACACAAGTGACCGAGATCGGAAGCTCCGGCGACAAAGGAGAGCTCGACGACAGTGTGAGTGTCGTCGAAAATGCTCCCGTGCTCGCTGGCATACACTCGACCGTGATGGTCAACAGCTCGTCGGGAAGCAGTTGATGAGGCAGAGACGATAGCACCGACAGCCATGATGGCGACGAGCTGTCGATCGACAAGCCGCTCAGATCCAGCACTGCGTTGCCGATGTTCGACACCACTCCTTCACCGACCTTCGATGCTCCGACTGGCACTGATCCCAGATCGATGAGTGAGCTGTTGTTGTTGTTGCCCTCGATCTCAATCAAAGGAGCGATTCCAAACCAGTCGAGTTGTGCCACACTCGCAGGAGACAATGTGAAGGGCGTCATGAGTTGAAGCACAAGAGTGTGCGCAAATGGTCGAAGTGGAATCAGCGACAATACCACTTGCACGGACCCTCCTGCGCCAGCTGGCGCCAGAGTCACCGAGCCTGGCGTCAGAGAGACCGTCGCCACATCGGAAAACAGCACCCACGAGTCGTCGAGAGTCTCGCGAGTGCTCCTTGTTCTCGAGCTGCTCGAGTTCGATTGATCGATCGTCACCGACAGAGAGAGCGACACTGTCACTGATGCTTGATTGCTGAAAGTGACTTGTCGTTGAATCGATGTGCCACCATTCAGTTGGCCGAGCGAAGGAGCTCCAACATCGAAGCTCACCAGCGATTGAGCGTTGCACACGATCGAATACGAGAAGTTCATCGTCATCATCGACGGTGAGCCCGTCATCACCACCAACGTCGCTTGGTATTGTGCTGTCTCGCTGGAAGGTGTGCACGAGACTGTGAGGTTCAATGACCCTCCTGCCGTGATGTTCGGCTGCCCACTCGGACTCAAGGCGAACACACCACTCGAGAGAGGGGCGGTAGTTGTTGTATATAGGAATGCCTCTATCGATAGCGTCGTTGAGTTGTCAAAGTTGGTGACCGTCACTGCGCCATTCGAAGGAATGTACGCTGGTGCTTGGATCGAGACCAAAGATCCTGGAGGAGGATTCGACGAGAAGTACGGCGTGCAGCTCAGCGTGAAGCTCACGCTCGATTGAGCAGGATCGTTGCTCGACAGAACCAGAGTGTCGGTGTATGGTCCTTGGGCAGCCAGCGGTACGGTACACGCCAACGTAATGATCAATGATCCTGCACCTTGATTCAAGCTCGAGATCGGAAGAGATCCTGACGAGATCGAGAACCACGAGCCTGATGCAAGCGATCCTGATTGAGACACGCTCAGTGATCCTGCGCCATTGTTCGAGATCGATATCGTCTTCGTCGATGTCGATGTCACTGATCCAAACGAGATCGTCGATGACGCTGATGGTGTCAATGTCATTGACGGAGCTGCAGTGCAGCTCAGCGTGAAGCTCACGCTCGATTGAGCAGGATCGTTGCTCGACAGAACCAGAGTGTCGGTGTATGGTGTCGATGGACTCGATCCTGTTGGTGGCGTGCACACGATCGAGATGATCGATGATCCTGCACCTTGATTCAAGTTCGAGATCGGAAGAGATCCTGACGAGATCGAGAACCATGATCCCATCGAGAGCGATCCCGATTGAGACACGCTCAGTGATCCTGCGCCATTGTTCGAGATCGATATCGTGTTCGTCGATGTCGATGTCACTGATCCAAACGAGATCGTCGATGACGCTGATGGTGTCAATGTCATCGATGGAGCTGCAGTGCAGCTCAGCGTGAAGCTCACGCTCGATTGAGCAGGATCGTTGCTCGACAGAACCAGAGTGTCGATGTATGGTGTCGATGGACTCGATCCTGTTGGTGGTGTGCACACGATCGAGATGATCGATGATCCTGCACCTTGATTCAAGCTCGAGATCGGAAGAGATCCTGACGAGATCGAGAACCACGAGCCTGATGCAAGCGATCCTGATTGAGACACGCTCAGTGATCCTGCGCCATTGTTCGAGATCGATATCGTCTTCGTCGATGTCGATGTCACTGATCCAAACGAGATCGTCGATGACGCTGATGGTGTCAATGTCATTGACGGAGCTGCAGTGCAGCTCAGCGTGAAGCTCACGCTCGATTGAGCAGGATCGTTGCTCGACAGAACCAGAGTGTCGATGTATGGTGTCGATGGACTCGATCCTGTTGGTGGTGTGCACACGATCGAGATGATCGATGATCCTGCACCTTGATTCAAGCTCGAGATCGGAAGAGATCCTGACGAGATCGAGAACCACGAGCCTGATGCAAGCGATCCTGATTGAGACACGCTCAGTGATCCTGCGCCATTGTTCGAGATCGATATCGTCTTCGTCGATGTCGATGTCACTGATCCAAACGAGATCGTCGATGACGCTGATGGTGTCAATGTCATTGACGGAGCTGCAGTGCAGCTCAGCGTGAAGCTCACGCTCGATTGAGCAGGATCGTTGCTCGACAGAACCAGAGTGTCGATGTATGGTGTCGATGGACTCGATCCTGTTGGTGGTGTGCACACGATCGAGATGATCGATGGTCCTGCACCTTGATTCAAGCTCGAGATCGGAAGAGATCCTGACGAGATCGAGAACCACGATCCCATCGAGAGCGATCCTGATTGAGACACGCTCAGTGGTCCTGCGCCATTGTTCGAGATCGATATCATTTGTGTGAGCGCCACCGCGACACCCGGGAATGAAATCGTTGATCCTGATGTTGGACTTACGCTCAAGATTGGAGCTGGCTTGGAGCACGTGAGGCTGTACGAGTACGGGCCCATACTGCCTGCTGCCTCGTTGGTGGTGTAACTCAAAGTGGTTGTTTGAGAGTACGGAGGAGTGGCAGCAACAGGAGGTTGACAAGTAATGTCAATGGTTGAAGATTGTCCAGGTACCACGGATACCGTTCCAGATGTCGAGAGTGAGAACCACGATGATGACAAGGTGTTTGGCTGAGAGGTGAGAAGCTCCAATCCGAGATTCGAAATCGTGAGCCCGATCGAATTCGAGTTGGTGACGACACCAAAGTCGAGCAACGCTCCTGGTGATGGGCTGGAGCTGTACACAGGTCCGACTGAGTCGCAAACGATCGAGTATTGGACAATCACCATGGCAGGATCGTTGGTCGTCAAGAAAATCGTCTCATTCCATTGTGGTGTGGTCGGCGACGAAGGAGTGGTGCACTTGATGGTGATGTTCGAGCTTGCACCAGGAACGATCGCAAAAGGAAACCCAGAGAGCGAGATCCATGATCCATTCAACAGAGCATTCGACGCGACAGTGAGAGTGGTGGTGCTGCTGCCACTGTTGGTCATCACAACTTGAGCAGTGGCGCTGTTGCTCGTTGGTGCAAACACAACCACTTGAGATCCAGCGACAGGAGTCGATTGGTACATTGCGTCACTGACCAACAACGTGGCGGCATTCGATGTGATTGAGCCAAACTCGTTGCTGAGCACTGCTTGATACTGCAAGCTGGGACTTGACAGCATCGCCGACATCACCGTGTACGAGAGTGATGTGGCTCCTGAGATTGGCGTAAAGATCTCTCCTCCATCAGCACTCACTTGCCATTGCACAGTGGGCGTTGGTGTTCCTGCAGCCACCACTGTGAATATGGCTGATCCTCCTGGCGCCACGAGAACCGAGGTTGGTTGAGTGGTGATTGAAGGTGGGCCAGCTATGCCTGCACCAAGCCAAGGATGATGAGTGTCTCGATACGATTGGGGAGAAATGAACCCAACGACAACGAACCACATGGAGCACACAGGCCGTTGCCAGTGGGCATTGCATCACACCACATCGGAAGCGGACACAGCTGTTAGCACGCATTGTCGATGATGGGTTAGGTCGGATCGTTGCGGATTGACACTGAGAAATGGGCCGGCACACGTACAAAGTAGTTGTTCCGCAGGTCCACCATTCCAATACCAGGCATTGTCAGCAAGAAATCAGGGAAAGGACTGAGCAGTTGATTGTTTTGCAAATAGCTGTGAAGATGGGTGTAGTCAGCAAATATCTCATGTGTTGGCATATGACGAGTATTGATTCGTACAGGATTTGAAGCTGGAGCATTCCAAGCTCTGATGGAATGGTTCCCGTCAGTTGATTGGTATTCAAGTCTCTGATCCATGAGACCAACCACATATCAATAAGTGAGTGAGTGAGTGAGATATCGTGAGTGAGTGAGATATCGTGAGATATCGTGAGTGAATGCGTTGAACGGAGCAAGAAGATTCCTTTGTATGAGAGCGATGAGGTCTCGTACATGGAAAGAAGAGAGGAGAGCAATCCAAGCTCTGATGGAATGGCTCCCATCAGTTGATTGGTATTCAAGTCTCTGATCCATGAGACCAACCACATATCAATAAGTGAGTGAGTGAGTGAGATATCGTGAGTGAGTGAGATATCGTGAGTGAGTGAGTGAGTGAGAGTGAGATATCGTGAGTGAGTGAGTGAGTGAGTGAGTGAGTGAGTGAGTGAGTGAGTGAGTGAGTGAGTGAGTGAGTGAGTGAGTGAGTGAGTGAGTGAGTGAGTGAGTGAGTGAGTGAGTGAGTGAGTGAGTGAGATAGCGTGAGTGAGTGAGTGAGTGAGTGAGATATCGTGAGTGAGATATCGTGAGTGAGATATCGTGAGTGAGTGAGTGAGTGAGATATCGTGAGATATCGTGAGTGAATGCGTTGAACGGAGCAAGAAGATTCCTTTGTATGAGAGCGATGAGGTCTCGTACAGGGTGCCAAGATTTGTGAGCAATCCAAGCTCTGATGGAATGGTGCCATTCAGTTGATTGGTATTCAATTCTCTGTCAACCACATATCAATCAGTGAGTGAGTGAGTGAGTGAAATAGATCAAGGAGACTCCTTTGTATGGCAGCGATCCCAATGATTGAGGATTGGAGATGAGGACTCGTCGTACAGGAGTTGAAGAGAGCCGAGCGATCCAAGCTCTGATGGAATAGTTCCCGTCAGTTGATTGCTGTTCAAGTAGCTGGCCATCACATCAACGAGATCAACCACATATCGATCAGTAAGTCAATCAGTGAGTGAGTGAAATGGATCAAGGAGACTCCTTTGTATGACAGCGATGGAGGAGATGAGGTCTCGTCGTACAGTTGTTGAAGCTTTGTGAGCAATCCAATCTCTGATGGAATGGTTCCCATCAGTTGATTGTCGTTCAAGTAGCTGGCCATCACATCAACCACATGTCGATCAATGAGTCAATCAATGAGTGAGTGAAATGGAACAAGGAGACTCCTTTGTATGATAGCGATCGAAGAGATGAGGCCTCATACACTTGCAGAGCGCCTTTGAGCAATCCAATCTCTGATGGAATGGTGCTATTCAGTTGATTGTTGTTCAAGTAGCTGTCAATGAGATCAACCACATATCGATCAGTGAGTCAATCAATGAGTGAGTGAAATGGAACAAGGAGACTCCTTTGTATGACAGCGATGGAGGAGATGAGGTCTCGTCGTACAAGTGCTGAAGATTTGTAAGCAATCCAATCTCTGATGGAATGGTTCCCGTCAGTTGATTGCTGTTCATTCCTCTGTCAATCGCATCAATGAGATCAATCACATATCAATCAGCGAGTGAGTCAAGAGGAACAACGTGACTCTTGCGGAGGACAGCGATGGAGGATATGAGGGATCGTCGTACAGGTATTGAAGCTTTGTAAGTGGTCCAATCTCTGATGGAAGGGCTCCTGTCAGTTGATTGCTGTCCATTTCTCTGTCAATCACATCAATGAGATCAATCACATATCGATCAGCGAGTGAGGTGGAACAAGGAGACTCCTTTGTATGACAGAGATGGAGGATATGAAGTCTCGTCGTACAGTTGTGTAAGCTTTGTAAGCGATCCAATCTCTGATGGAATGGTTCCCATCAGTTGATTGATACCCAAGTTTCTATCAATCACATCAATGAGATCAATCACATATCGATCAGCGAGTGAGGTGGAACAAGGAGACTCCTTTGTATGACAGAGATGGAGGATATGAAGTCTCGTCGTACAGTTGTGTAAGCTTTGTAAGCGATCCAATCTCTGATGGAATGGTGCCATTCAGTTGATTGATGTCCAAGTAGCTGGCCGTCACACCAATATCGATCAATGAGTTCATGAGTGAGTTCACAGGTGAGTTGAAGAGAAAGAGAGAGAGAGAGAGAGAGAGAGAGAGAGAGAGGGAGAGGGAGAGAGAGGGAGAGAAATGGAGCAACGGGACTCTTTCGTATGAGAACGATGGAAGAGATAAGGTCTCGTCGTACAGGTATTGAAGATTTGTAAGCAATCCAATCTCGGATGGAATGGTTCCCGTCAGTTGATTGCTGTCCATTCCTCTATCAATCGCATCAATGAGATCAACCACATATAGATCAATGAGTTCATGAGTGAGTTCACAAGTGAGTTTAAGAGAGAGAGAGAGAGAGAGAGAGAGAGAGAGAGAGAGAGAAATGGAGCAACGGGACTCTTTCGTATGAGAACGATGGAAGAGGTGAGGTCTCGACGTACATGTATTGAAGATTTGTAAGCAATCCAATCTCGGATGGAATGGTTCCCGTCAGTTGATTGCTGTCCATTCCTCTGTCAATCGCATCAATGAGATCAATCACACATCGATCAATGCGTTCATGGGTGAGTTTAAGAGAGAGAGAGAGAGAGAGAGAGAGAGAGAGAGAGAGAGAGAGATGGAGCAATGGGACTCTATCGCATGAGAACGATGGAGGAGATAAGGTCTCGTCGTACAGGTATTGAAGATTTGTAAGCGATCCAATCTCGGATGGAATGGTTCCCGTCAGTTTATTGCTATATAGCCTTCTGTTAATCAGAACAATGAGATCAACCACATAACGGTCAACGAGTGAGCGAGTGAGTGAGTGAGATGGAACAAGGAGACTCCTTGCTATGATAGCGATCGAAGAGATGCGGTCTCGTACACTTCCAGAACACCTGGGAGCGATCCAATCTCTGATGGAATGGTGCCATTCAGTTGATTGTAGTGGAAGTAGCTGTCAATCGCATCAATGAGATCAATCACATATCGAGCAGTGAGAGAGAGAGAGAGAGAGAGTGTGTGTGAGAGTGAGTGAGTGAGTGAGTGAGTGAAATGGAGCAAGGAGACTCTTTCTATGAGAACGATGGAGGAGATAAGGTCTCGTCGTACATGTATTGAAGATTTGTAAGCAATCCAATCTCTGATGGAAGGGCTCCTGTCAGTTGATTGCTGTCCATTTCTCTGTCAATCACATCAATGAGATCAATTACATATCAATCAGTAAGTGAGTGAGCGAGCTATCGTGAGAGAGAGAGAGAGAGAGAGTGAGTGAGTGAGATATCGTGAGTATCGTGAGAGCTGGATGATGTCTCATCGGATCGATCTTTGATTTGTGAATAAGAGTCTGTCGTACAGGTATTGAAGATTCGTCAGCAATCCCACCTCCGATGGAAGGGTTCCCGTCAGTGGATTGAAGCGGATGATGCTGTCATCGCACCAATCAAAGCAATCACATATCGAGCAGAGAATGAGTGAGTTGGCGCACGTGAATATCGCCGGTATCGTGAGAGCTGGATGGTGTCTCATCGGTTGTGCAGATCGATCTCTGATTTGTGAAGCAGAGGTTGCAGATAAAGTCTCGTACAGTTTTTGAAGGTCCGTGAGTGATCCAATGGTTGACGGAATAGTCCCGTCGAGATTGTTGGAGCCAAATGAGCTGTCACAGACAAGCGCGATTGCAGAGATGCAAAGAATTACACCAAGCTGCGATTTGATCATGTGATGCTTGATTGAATTCACGGGGGATGCGTACAATCGAGTCACCAGTCCCGAGGTGCAAATAACACCCGTCCAAGAGTTGACACACGGATCTCCAGACAACCAGCTGGTATTATCGTTCCATAGAGCTCCGTTGGTTGCCGTGTAGAAGTCCACCAGAGCCGAGACTGCATCATCATCATCATCATCATCATCATCATCATCATCATCATCATCATCATCATCATCATCATCATCATCATCATCATCATCATCATCATCATCATCATCATCATCATCATCATCATCATCATCATC
>Ga0209935_1005816_pt1 | contig 10213 bp, 23 predicted proteins | sample ThiBio_1000_plan_2_FD_183958 | JGI IMG/M metagenome (GOLD analysis project Ga0209935, IMG submission 183958) | Wastewater bioreactor microbial communities from Cape Town, South Africa - Thiocy_cont_1000_plan (SPAdes) | ecosystem: Engineered > Bioreactor > Thiocyanate-remediating >... | reverse complement strand
CCGCGACATTGTGTCGGTGTACGACCTCGATCCAACCGGCTCGCTGTCGGGCCTCAAGTCTTGCAGCGCCACCTTCCGCGCCATCCACAACATCGCCGAACCTGTACGGTGACCAGTGTCTCGCCGCACCTCGCTTGTGCTGCAACTAACGCACGGCGACGACCACGTTGTTGTATTGTTAGATGCACACCTTCCGCCGCGGTGCGCTGGTTCGACCCGACATGCGCGAGCGTGACCGCATCTTTCTCGACCTTACACTCACCAAGACCGTCCGACTCTTTCGCTGCGTTCACGTACGTGGAATACAACAAGCACCAGCACCAGCACTGCACACCGCTGCAATTTCGGTAGTTCAGCGGCTGAACTCCTGACTCACTGACTCACTGACTGACTGCCGCCGTTGATTGGTTTCTGGTGCTTGCGCAGCCGTTGATCATCAACGGGCGCGAGGTGTTCCTTGACACGCAGGTCACCATCTTCCCGACCGACTCGGGCCTGTTGCGAATGGTGGGCCAGAGCAACTTTGCACCGCCGACCAGCAACCCGTACGAGGTGCTCGAGCTCGAGTTCCTCTGGGAGAGGCTGCCGGCCGACGCCAACGAGCTCGGCTTGGCGCAAGCGCTCGCGACGCGCGACATTCACGTCATCTACGTCACGCTGCTGCGGCTACTCCGCCGCATGAACGAGCAGCACGCTAAGCGCCGCTGCATCGCGCACGCCGACGCCTCCGACTACGAAGGCGAAGACGAGCAACTCGACGTGCCGACACCAGCGCGCTATGCCGTGCCCTCGACTTTCACCTCCTCCGGCTTGCCTCTCCCGGCGCTGCCGTCGCCGCCACAGCAAATGGCGCCGCAATCCTCACCGGCGCCACCACAACGTGCTATCGGCGCTACCGCTCCCGCTGCACAGCCGCACCATCGCGACCTCTCACCTCCGCAGCCACAGCATGCACCGAACGCCGCGGCGCCTATCAGGCCAACACCACGACGCGTCTCCGATCCAGTGCCGCAGGACGCACCAGCGCCGCCACCACCGCGGCCACAGCCACAGCAGCAGCAGCAGCAGCAGCAGCAACAGCGGCAGCCATCGCTTGCTTCTCTCTCTGCTCTCCTCTCGGTCGAGTCGCCCATGCACCGAGCACCGGCCGACCGACGCTCGTTGATCCTACCCGATCCCTTCTCCTCCTCGGCATCGTCGTCGTCGTCGTCGTCGCCAACCTCCTACCTGCCGCCTCCAGCGTCGCCCTACTCCCACACCAGCACTGCGCGACTACCCGAACCGCTGATGCTCGGCCCCGTGGGTGCCATCCATGATACCGTGACGCTGCGTGAGCGATTCCCACGCTAAGATCCGAGCTTCGCACGTGTGCCAAGCCATCATCGGTCGTCGAGATTCCAATCCCACCAACCTTCTCCTTCCCTCTCTCTCTCTCTTTGTGAGATTTCCGCGGCCCGTAGTGCTAATGTGTATCGTGGTTGGTATTGTTGTGTCCTGTGTGCTGTTATTGATTGTTGTGTCTTGTGTGCTGTTATTTTCTTCTTGTTGTGTTGCTGCTCCTGCGCTGGCTCGCACTGTAAACTTGATCGCCACCAGTTAACGAATCCAAAAGTCAAACTCACCCATACATTGTTGTACTCTTTCTTACATGATTGTATCTACATGATTCGGCACGGTTGCCGAATCGGGTGCACTAGCGCTGCTCGCCCAACGGAAGATACACCGATGACGGATGCACTCCGCCTGGCGGCTGCAAAAGAAAGCCACTCTCGGGCACGGTCGACGGCGGCGGCGGCGGAGGAGGAGAGTGCGAGCGGCTCATGCCAGTCTCGGATTGGTACTGCTGCTGCTGCTGGTGCTGCTGCACATGATGCGCATACGAAGGAACAACACTGGCAGAGTATTCGGGTCCTGGTGGTGGTACGCCAGCATACATGGGCGAATACTGGTGTTGGTGTTGTTGCTCCTGTTGATAGTGGTGGTGGTATTGCTGCTGTTGTTGTTGTTCCTGGTGGTACTGTTGTTGTGCCGGAGGATACGGCGGGCATTGGAGCGGAGGATACCCAGTGTACGAGCTGTACGAATACGGAGAGGCCATGGGCGGTGGTGTTTGCAGTGGTGTTGGTAGCGGCATGGTGCCGTACGAAGCTGCCGGTGAGTCCGATTGATAATCATGAGGATGGTGCTGTTGCTGCTGTTGTTGGTGTTGTTGTTGTTGTTGCTGCTGCTGCGAATAGTAAACTCCGTCGTTCGATGGTTGCGGCGGGTTGTAGTAGTGCGGTGGCGTGTACGAGGTCGGATCGAATGCAGGATGCGTGTGGCTGTTGCTGTTGTTCGCGAATGTTGCACCACCGCTGCCGCTGCCACTGTCGCCGGTCGCCGGCCCGAACGGCATGTAACTGCCGAGTCGGTCACGCTTGCGGGTTCGTACAAGAGCGGATGACGATGGCGTATCGCTCGCTGTCGAGTTGCTGTCGTTGGCTGAAGAATCATCACCAAACGACGACGACGAAGACGACGACGACGACGACAAGGACGGTGCTGCTGCTGGCAGTGGTGGTGGTGGTGCCGAAGAGGAGCCCGGCATCAACGGTGAAGGAGACTCGTAAGTGAGCAGGTTTGAGTTCATGGTTCGCAATGCCAACTCGATGCCTGAGTCGAGCACCGACAGGAAGAGGTGCGAGTCGGCGTAGCGTGCTCGATAGGCAGCGATCAGCGGACCCGGATCGACCTCGTGCCGCAGTCTCGCCTCGAGGAACGTGTAGAACGGCGAAGATTCGCTGCCGAACTGGCTGATGGCAACCACGTCGAAGCTGGCACTGTCGTTCGGATGCGGTACCAATCGGAGCACCGTGTCGAGCACCACCATGCTGCCGGAGCTCGTCACCGGCTGTCCACCGTCACGAGCGTGTGAGATACTCACTCAACCAACCAACTTGGCGCGCGAACGAGCCATCACGGCCACGTACATGAATGATGCGATAGTGCGAGAAGATGCCGCTGCGTGTGATGGCCACAAAGACCTCGTCCAGCACTCGAAGGCGCTCGGGCACAAAGTGCTTCACGCGACTGAACTTGCTCGTCTGTGACGCACACGTATGCGTCAGCGGCAACGCTCGCACGCTCATCAATCAATCATTCGATCGATTGATCGCGAGTGTCGCGCAGTGATGTGTGCCACGTACCTCGTCACTGCTGAGGCCTGCAATCGCACGGAACATGCTCGAACACTTGCGGAGACGACTCACGAACGATGGCGTCTCCTCGTACACGGCAATGATGTCGATCTTGCTCTCGGATTGGAGGCCTGCCTGGTGCCAGAACAATCGAACGGCCGGTTGCTTGTTGGTGGTGGTGGTGCTGCTGCTGCTGCGTGGTAAGCGTGAGCCACCGATGCTGCCACCGTCGTTGTCGCTGTCAACAGTGTCATCATTGTCCGCAGCAGCAGAGGAGGAGCTCAACTGTGGAATACTCGATCGGGTTAGTATCAGCGCCGCTGAGCGGTTGGTGGTTTGGTTCACTGTCGCAAGGGGTGGTCGACTTTTTGCCGAGAGCGAGCGAGCGAGAGAGAGAAGAGTACAATAAGCAGAGTGAGGGAAAGATAGATCGCCGAGAGAGAGAGAGAGAGAGAGAGAGAGAGATCGATATCGAGGTACACATATCACATGAGCAGGCTCGCACGATCGCAGTGTCTCTGCGAGAGCGACGTGAGTGAGCGAGCGCGCGTGTGCGTACCTCGTATGCTTGGCGCTTGGTCGGAGGTACGATAAGATCGAACGAGCTGCTGGCGCTCGGTGCAACCGGCGCACCAGCGCCAAGGTTGTAGCCGGTGCCAAGTTCGGTCGGCTGTTGTGGTTGTTGGTGGTGCTGTGCTTGAAAGTGCGAGGTCGGCGTGAAGGTTAGTGCCGTCGGCCCGTAGCTGGGTTGGTAGGCGGTGTATACGCCAGAGCCTCCCTGCTGCTGGTGCTGTTGCTGGTGCTGGTGTTGTACTGAAGGCGCCGAGTAGAGGTGCGAGCCTGAGCTCGAGCCGATCAGCGGCGACGATGAGGTCGGAGAGCTCGTGTCGTGGTGATGATGTTGGTGGTGGTGGTAGAATGGCTGTGGTTGTTGTTGTTGAGCCGGTGCTGGGGAGTAGAAGCGGTAGTCGACCGCATACGACGAGTCAGCAGGCAGCGGCTGCTGTGGCTGCGGCGGCGGCTGTTGTGGTTGCGGCTGATGCTGATGCTGATAGTGCGTCGTAAAGTGCTGAAGGGATGGCGGTGGCGCCATCGTGCCTTGATGCACTTGCTGTGCCATCGAGTCCGACGAGTGGCTGGGCGAGTACGGCGCTTGGAGCGGCTGTGCCGCCGAGTACCACATGGCTGCCGACGATGACGCCGAGCCAGGCGTGGCGGCCGACTCGTCGTCCGAGAAGCCGTCGTACTCGTAGTCGTAGCTCGCGGCACCCTCGAGCAGTGCCGCTGGCGACGACGATGACGACGACGACGACAGGAGCAGCGTGGAGCTGGAGGATCGCGAGCGCTGCTTGCGCGGTATGTCGACGCACGAGTCTTGCAGGCCCTTGCGGCAGCACCTGGCGCACGGGCGGTCGAGGCTGCATGCCACCTTGGAGCGACGGCAGTTGGTGCACGCCTTCGGCAGCCGACGCCCGGAGCCCTTCTTGCTGTAGTTGTAGTCGCCGGCCGAGTTGTCGATGGCGAAGGCGGTGTTGTCCGTGTCAGCCGTGTCAGCGTCAGCGTCGTCGGCCTCGTAAGCGTCTTCAGCATTGGCGGTGGTGGCGGCGGCGGCGCTCGCCGTCGTGGGCAGCGCGTCATACGATGGCGGCTCGCGTTCGTGTTGATGATGTGCGAGCGCCGGCACAGGCGAGTACCTGCTGCCGCTGCCACTGCCACTGCCACTCGTCGTCAGGTCGGAAGTCGACGGCTGCCAGAGAGATGCCTCGCTCAACGACAGCGCCGGCTCGAAGGCAAGTGGCGCCGCGTGCGCCATGCCCGTAGATGCCGATGAAGCCGAGGAAGAAGCCGACGCGTTGGCCTTTCGTGGCGCGTGGACATCCGTGTGCCACGTGAAGCGCGAGTCTCCCATTCTCGAGGACATGAACTGCGAGGAAGGCACGCACGCACACACACGCACGCGCAGCGCGGAGAGAGAGAGAGGGGAGATGAGATGAGGTGTGTGCGGTGTGTGCGGTGTGTGTGGCTGCTGGTCGCCTCAAATGCCGTGTCGAGCCGCGCAACTCTTCCTGCCCCCACACCCAGGGTGCTGCTCTCCGAACTAACAACGCGCCACTGCCACTGCCACTGCCACTGCGAGGTTCCAACGAGATCGACTGGGCTGTTGCGCGTGGATGTTGGCTGCAGGACTGGGTGGTGGGTGTGAGTGGTGGCGTGCGTGGGACAAGGGACCACGGCAGCCTCGCACAGCTCGTGAAGAGAACGCACCTGCGCCGCGTCTCCGTGGTAACAGCTCCTTCTTCGCGCGCTCACATACACATAATGCGAGGCCGTCGTTCTCTCTCGGCCTCCAACTCGCGCTCGCTCTCCTCTTACCGAGCACCCTCCCGTTCGTCACCTAGCTTTCCGCGTTGCCGCCTCCCTCTCTCGTGGCTGCCTCCACCACCTCCACCTCCTCGTTGCGGCATATTGGTCGTAAGATCATCAATTTAGCGCTGAATCGTACTCTCGAGCCGCCGAAATATCCTTCTCCTGCGACCGATGGAACGGAATGGAATGGATACCGACGTGTGTTCACTTCCAATAAGGTTTGGTGGTGTTTGATTATTTAGCCGAGAACGCCGTCAGCGCTAGATGGACCGACAGTAGAAGTAGAGCGCGAGATCGAGAGATAGACGGATAAATCACGATCGAGATAGATAGATGGGAGAGGTTGATAGGAACTGCACGAATAGAGAGCGGAATCTTCCTCTCTGTTTTCCGTATCTCTCTTCGATCGATCCATCCATTCGATCGATCATTTGCTTGCTGCCTCTCTCCAACAACACACAAAACCACATCATATGGAGCTCCATCGATCGGTTCTCGTGGTGCTCTCGGTCATGCTGGCCGTCACGGTCATGATCTCGCTCGCGCGAGCTCCATTGTATCCACCGCGGCCGGATGGTACGCCGCCGATCATGGACGAGGCTTCGTGGCGTCTCGAACGCGATCAAGCGCTGCGTGTCATGGCTGGCCGCACGCATCTGCCCCGTCGTGAGGCGGCCGAGCGCCACGTGCAGGGTCTGTGGTTCCCGCAGCGCCTCGATCACTTTAGCAACGACAACCGCACGTTCTTTCAGCGATACGCCGTCAACAACACGTTCTGGAAGCCCGGCACCAACTCGCCTGTCTTTAGTACGTCGAAGCCGCGCCGAACCACCGCACAACAACGACTCTCACGCTTACGTACGCTGCTCTCCTGCGCCTAGTCTTCTTGGCTGGCGAGGCGCCTGAGGGATTCTTCGGCTTCCAAGAGGTTCAGGCCTTGGCCTGGGCGCAGCAGTTCGGCGCGCTCTACATTGTGCTCGAGCATCGTACGTCGTCGTCGACTGGATCCTCGAAATGATGCCTCGATACTCACGCTCCTGTGGCTCGTGTTGCAGGTTATTATGGAGAGTCCTTGCGTACGTGGTGAGAACGATATTGATGTACACACGCACCCTCCGCTGATACGTGACGATCGCGCTGATGTAGCATTCCGCAACATCTCGACCGAGAACCTCAAGTATCTGAACTCGCAACAAGCGTACGTCGCTCGACTCGATCCGACTCGCGATATCTCCCTAACACGAGGCTTCGGTCATTCTCTTGCATGTAGCCTGGCTGATGCTGCGTACTTTATCCAAACCTACAACGCGACTTTGGACAAGGTACCGCGCGCACGTGCATGCACCACCCTCGTGCAGCAGCCAGCTGACTCGCATCGATGATACGCTGCCATACGCTGCCATACGCTGCCATACGCTGCGATAGCCTGGACCGTGGGTGGTTCTTGGCTGCTCGTACAGCGGCGCCTTGAGCGCATGGTTCAGGGCCAAGTACCCGAACGTCGTCGTTGCGTCGGTGGCGCCCTCGGGCCCGGTGTACGCCAACGCCAACTTCACGCAGTACTTTGGTTGGTTCTCGACGGCGGCCGCCGATCAGCCCGGCTGCGTGTCGGCCGTGCAGCAGGGCGTCGCGAGCATCAGTCAGATGCTCGGCACCACCAACGGCACGCAGCAGTTGCAGCAGATGTTCCGCTCTTGCAAGCCCATCACGAGCGACAACTCGTGGTACTTCAAGTTCACCTTGATGGGCGCCGTCGGTGGCTCGGACCAGATGGACAACCCGCCCGACTGGCCTCTCAATGCCGTACGCCCCTCGATCGATGCGCCCCCAGGCTGGGAGGAAGTGAAGCCATATGCATCAGCCAAGCACTGACGCACCACACGACCGTATGCAGACGTGCGCCGCCATGACGGCCACCAGCGATCCGGTCGCCAACTGGGCCTCGCTCTTCAGCACGGCCAAGTGCAACTCGTTCGACCCGCAAACCGCCGTCGAAGGCCTGTCGCTCGTGATCCCGAACGCCAATCGCGCGTGGTTCTGGCAGACGTGCTTGGAGTTCGGCTGGCTCAAGCCCAGCTATCCGGGCACCTCGATCTTCTGGGGCGAAGTGACGCTCGAGAACCTGCTCGCTGGCTGCCAGGCCGTGTTCGGCATCCCCAACATGACGCCGTACGATAGACCACTTGATGATGACAGCTTGCGTGCTCGTGCTGACGATGCGCCGATCGCTGATAGTGACACCGACTGGACCAACACCTTCTATGGTGGCTACAACCTGCTCGGCTCCAACATCATGTTCAGCAACGGCCTCAAGGGTTCGTCTTCATTGCCAATCTCTGTCGTTGTTGGACGAACGATGTTGCTAATTCGTGTCGATCAATCGATCGGGATATATTTAGACCCTTGGCACTTAGTGTCGATCAGCTCCAATGTACCGGCACCATCGAGCGTGCAGGCCGTCACGTACAGCGTCGGCCACTGCGCGACCTTGATCGCTGCCACGCCGCAGGACCCGCCGTCTCTCACTGCCGCTCGCCAGACGATCATCACGTTCTTGAGCAATGTCTTGCAGCCTAACGCCACACAACAATGAACGCCGCCACGGCTACGAGGCCGAGCGAATGCACGTCGTCGGTACTTCTTGCTGCGAGGTGAAGAAAGAATCAATTGTTATTACAAGAAGGTCGGTGCTGCGACGACAATCATCGATGGCGGTGATGGCGATGCTCTACGAGTGCTTGTTGTTGTTGTTGCTGCTGCCGCTGGGTGCGGCCGTGACTGCAGCAGTGGCGGTGATGGCGGCGGCGGCGGCACTGCGGTCCTCAAGCCATTCGACGATCCACTCATAAGCCAAGAAACCAAAGGCTCGATCGAGTCCAACACGCATCAGCCGTGCTGCCAAGCCCGCATAGAGTCCTGCACACGCACACACGCCCCGATGGATCGATATGAGAGATTGCCTCGTTCGCTCGCTCGCACGGAAGGGGATGAGATAGATACCTGCAACGCCGGATGTACGCAATACCGAGCGCAAGATGCTGAAGGTGCTTCTTGTCGAGGAGCCCTGCTGCTTTTGCGCAATGGTCTTGGCAACATCGAGAGGCATCGTGGCAGCGGCTCCTGCAAGACCAATCAATCAATCAATCAATCAATCGATCGATCAATCAATCAATCAATCAATCAATCAATCAATCAATCAATCAATCAATCAATCAATCAATCAATCAATCAATCAATCAATCAATCAATCAATCAATCGAGCATTCAAGCATACCAGTGAGGCCTGCAACGAATCCGAATCCGAGTCGTTGCAGGTTATCGAGGTCGTGGCCCGAGTTCTCGACCGACCAATGTTTCAGCTGATAGAAGACCGTGAAGCCGACGGCTTGGTTGCCGACCTGACGTCCAGCGCACGGAATGAAGCCACGATAGATGCTCCGTAGTCCCTCGGCGGTGCTTTGTCGGAATGCCTTGCCCCAGACCTGTGCAGGGAATCAATCAATCAATCCAATGATCCAATGAGCGCTTGGTAACTCGCTCACTTGTTCGTTGCATTGATTCACTCGTACAGTATAGGGCGATTGAAAGTCAGCACGCAGGGTCTTGCCTCGTTCGAACGGCTGCACCACGGCAGCGCACTCGACGAAGCCAGCCGCGGCGCCGCACAGCATTTGACCCGGCGCCGAGATGAACGCCCTGCCGCTCTGGTCGTGCATAATGTACTCGCGGTACGCTGCTTCGGTCTTCTTGAACACCACGAACCGAATCAAGACCTGCGAGCATCACACCACGTCAGCTGATCGCACAACGAGAGCGCGAGAGAGCGAGAGAGCGAGAGAGAGCGCGAGCGACCTTGACGGCAGCCTCGGGCACCAGCTGATCGAGTCCGCGATAGAATCCGAACACTCCACCCAAGTACTTGCTCCCGAACAAGCCCCTTGAACCACAGCAGCAGCGTCAGCATCAGCATCAACACCGGCATCAACAGCAGGAGTGAGATAACAGTGCGGCACACGCAGCGCCAGCGTACCTTGCGCAACCTTCATTCCACACGGTGCGCGACATCGAGGCCAACGACATCTTCCTGCCCTTCTCGATCTCGAACTGCAGTCTGGTCTTGACCAAGTCGAACCTACGCGCACCACGATCACTTGATGAGTGGCGCCGTGCCATCGACTATCAATTCATTCGTGCTCTCATTCATACGGATACGACGCGGTAACGGCAAAGACGCCAGCGCCAGCGCCACCAATCATGTGGTGCGCAACCGATGGATGGTGGTGCGCATGAGCCGCCATCATATGGCACTAGCTATCGCGCGGCGTTGGCGCAGGCACCTCGCGGGTGCAGCACAGCTACTCGAGAGAGTGCAGGTGTGCGCGGGGTGTAGGCGAGCAGGTGGTGGTGCGTGCGCCAGCGAGCAGCGGGAGAACGAGCAACCGCCGCAGCAGTACCGCCTCGTGGTTACATTCTTGCCAACCGCGTGCTCGCCCGCGCAGACGATGCGAGACGAGAATAAGAGGGGCTAGTCGTGGGAGATTGGACATATCATCATATCATGTTAGGAGGGGGAGGCTGTTGTTGACCCGTTCGTGGGGTCAACGAAAATTACAAGTGCAGCAGCAGCAGTAGCATCATGAAGCAAGAACGAAAGGTGGCAGCAGTTAGAA
>Ga0209935_1005815_pt1 | contig 10213 bp, 10 predicted proteins | sample ThiBio_1000_plan_2_FD_183958 | JGI IMG/M metagenome (GOLD analysis project Ga0209935, IMG submission 183958) | Wastewater bioreactor microbial communities from Cape Town, South Africa - Thiocy_cont_1000_plan (SPAdes) | ecosystem: Engineered > Bioreactor > Thiocyanate-remediating >... | reverse complement strand
GTTCGATCTCGATGCGCGCGATCTCGGCCTGGCGCTCCATCCAGGCCCGCCGATCCGTGGCCCTGTCCAGGTTTACGTAGACCGATCGCATCGGTGTGCGCTCCCCGTGCGCATTCATTTTCGCGGCCTAGGATCATTGATCACCGCGGGAGCCGCCCTACCATTGCATCGGAGAGAGGTGTGCCGAGCAATTGAAAATCGCTCTATTGGACTATTCCCATTCGAACAACATAGGGGATCATATTCAGTCATTGGCTGTAGCCCAGCATCTCGACCAGGAATATGTGCTTGTCGACCGGGAATCCCTCAGCGAATACGCAGGGGAGCCCGTCATTGTCGCAATGAATGGCTGGTTCACGAAAGAACCGGAAAACTGGCCTCCTTCGCCCAGTATAACCCCGATCTTCTTCAGTTTCCATATGACGGCGAAGGCGGCCAGGTCATTCGAGAAGCACAAAAGCTATTTCGAGCGTTTCGCTCCGATCGGGTGCCGGGATCAAGCCACGGCCGACACGTTCAAATCCTGGGGGGTCGAGGCCTATGTGAGCGGCTGCGCGACCATGACGTTTCCTTCGCGCAAGGCGGAACCGGAGAAACCGAAGATTATCCTGGTCGATCAGTCGAGGCGGCATTTCCCGAGAAGCGAACGCGGGAATTTCGTCAATCTGACTCACAAGTTTCCGCGTTACCTCTCCTCGTCCGTCAAGTTCGGAATTGCCCGTGACCTGTTGCAATTCTACAGGAACAGGGGCGGGCTCGTCGTCACCAGCAGAATTCATTGCGCCATGCCGTGCGCCGCGATGGGGATACCCGTCGTCTATACCGGCGTCAAAGAGGGACGCACCGACATAATCGACGTGATCGATATTCCCAAGCTGTCAACGAGACGGTTTCCCCGGTCGCATATCGCCGATCTGCCGCTGAGGCAGCCTTCTTTCGAGCGGCTGAAGCAACAGATAACGGCGGACCTGCACTTCCGGCTGAAGAGCCATGGCGTGAAGGTGAGGAATCCCCCTCAAGGGAGAGGAAAAGCCACTGACAGCGCTGTCATTGTTCGTTGACAAGCGACCCCGCCTGTTTCAGCATTCCGTTGCGGCATGAAACTGGCGACCGGGGATTTATGGGCCCCGGTCCGGGAACCAGGCGGAGGAAACACCCATGTCATTGCGCTTCATCAAAACGGCGGCGGCAGCCGCCCTCTTCACCCTTGCATCCTACGGCGCGGCGAACGCGGCGGATTTCAGTTGCGCGGGCAAGAAGTTCGTCTTCTTCCCGGGCGGAGCGGAGGGCGATTCCTTCGCCTCCATCGTCTATAACGGCGCCAAGCTCGCGGCCCAGCAGACCGGCTGCCAGGTCGAGTACGTCTTCTCCGACTGGAACCCGCAGAAGATGGTCCAGCAATTCTCGGAGGCCATGTCGCGCAAGCCGACCGGCATCTCCATCATGGGCCATCCGGGCGACGAGGCGCTCGACACGCTCATCGACCAGGCGCGCAAGCAGGGCATCCTGGTCACCACGTCCAATGTCGAGCTTCCCAAGGCGGAGGCGAAGTACAAGACGCAGGGCCTCGGCTATGTCGGCGCCAAGAACTATTCGGCCGGCGAGACGCTCGGCAAGGGCGCCATCGACATTTGCGGCCTGAAATCCGGCGACAGCGTCTTCCTGTGGGGCCTGCTCGGCCAGCCCGGCCGCGGCGAACGCACCAAGGGCGTCAAGGACGCGCTGGAGAAGGCCGGCGTCAAGGTCGACTATCTCGAGATTTCCGACGCCGTGAACGGCGACGCCGCGCAGGGCATCCCGGTCTTCGCGAGCTTCGTCGCCTCGCATCCGGACATCAAGGCGGCGATCTTCGACCATGGCGCGCTGACCGCCACCATCCCGGCCTACATGAAGGCAGCCGGCAAGGCGGCCGGCTCGATCTGCGGCGCCGGCTTCGACCTGTCGGCGGCGACGACGCAGGGCATCGAGGACGGCTACATCGCCGCCGTGCTCGACCAGCAGCCCTTCCTGCAGGGCTATTTGCCGATCATCCAGCTCTACCTGACCTCCAAGTTCGGCTTTGCCGGCATGGACATCGATACCGGCGCGGCGCTCATCACGAAGGCCAACATCGCCGACGTCGCGCCGCTCGCCAAGGAGGGCATACGCTGAGGTAAGTGATGAAGTCCGAAGCTTGATCAGGTTCACCCCACCCCCGGCCTATCGGCCGGACCCTCCCCTCGCAGGGGAGGGAAACCGGCGCCGGACTCGCGGCTTTCCTCCCCCTTCGAGGGGGAGGTGGCCCGTTAGGGCCGGAGGGGGTGAGGAATGAGCCCGCCCGTGATCGGGGCGACATCCCGCAGACGCCGCTTCATTAAGTTCATTAAGAGTGCCCGCTCATGAGCGATGCTGAACCGCTTCTCGTCCTCAGGAACATCCGCAAGTCCTTCGGCCGGATCGAGGTGCTGAAGGGCATCGACCTCACGATCGGCAAGGGCGAGATCGTGGCGCTCGTCGGCGACAACGGCGCCGGCAAGTCGACATTGATCAAGGTCATCACCGGCGTCCACAAGCCGTCGGCCGGCGAGATCGTGTTCAAGGGCGAGCCGATCACGCTCAAGAACGTGCAGGCCTCGCGCCTGCTCGGCATCGAGACGGTCTACCAGGAGCGGGCGCTCGCCGACCAGCAGGAGCTCTGGCGCAATATCTTCGCCGGGCGGGAGCTGACGCGCTTCCTCGGCTTCCTCGACGTCAAGGCGCAGAAGCGCGAGACCGGCCGGCTGATGCGCTCCGGCATGGGGCTGACATCCCGCGCCATCACGGTGGACAGCGAGGTCAAGGGCCTGTCGGGCGGCGAGAAGCAGAGCGTCGCCATCGGCCGGGCGCTCTATTTCGACGCGGACCTGATCATCCTCGACGAACCGACCATGGGGCTTTCGCTGAAGGAGACCGAGCGCGTGCTGGCCTTCGTCCGCTCCATCCGCGAGCAGGGGAAGTCGGCGATCTTCATCGACCACAACATCTTCCACGTCCACGATACGGCCGACCGTTTCGTCATCCTCGACCGCGGCCGCGTCGTCGGGCAGTTCCACCGCTCGGAGCTCACCCACCAGCAGCTGGTCGACATGATGATCGAACTCCACGAAGCCGGACAGGTGGCACGATGACATCCGTGGCCTCGAGCGCCAAGGACCAGGCCGCCGAAACGCAGCACGGCCCCAGCTTCCTGTGGCGCAACCGCTTCCAGATCGCCATCATCGGCATGCTGGTCGTGCTCTATGCCATCTTCCTGATCGGCGACTGGCGCACCTATACGAGCTTCGACATCTACCGCTCGTTCATGATCTCGATCCCCTTCTTCGGGATCATGGCGCTTGCCGCGACCTATGTGGTGACGCTCGGCGAGATCGATCTCTCCTTCCCGTCGATCTACGGGCTCGCCGGCTGGGTCTTCTCGTCGGTCTATGTGGCGACGGCCAGTTTCCCGCTCGCCTTCCTGCTCTGCCTCATGGTCGGGGTGGTCGGCGGGCTGATCAACGGCCTGCTCGTCACCAAGATCGGCATCCCCTCGATCGTCGCCACCATCGGCACCATGTTCCTGTGGCGCGGGCTGGTGAACGTGCTGACGCAGGGGCAGGGCATCCCGATCGCGCAGATCACCAACGATCCATGGCATGCGCTGTTCGTCGGCCAGATCCCGCTCGGCGGGCCGGTCGTCATACCGGCGCAGTTCCTGTGGTTCCTCGCCGCGGCGATCTTCTTCGGCGTGTTCTTCAAGCGCCACCGCTTCGGCGGGCATGTGCTCTTCGTCGGCGACGACGAGCAGAGCGCCCGCATGATGGGCATCCATGTCGACCGCGTGAAGATCGCCTGCTTCGTCATCCTCGGCGTGTCGGCGGCCTTCTCGTCGGTCTTCCTGCTCAACCAGATGCTCTTCTTCTGGGCGACGACCGGCGACGGCTATCTGCTGACCACGCTTGCCGCGGTGTTCATCGGCGGCACCTCGGTCTTCGGCGGCAAGGGAACGATGATCGGCACCTTCGTCGGCGTCCTGATCATCGCCTCGCTGGAGCCGGGCATCATCGCGATCGGCCTTTCCGGCTTCTGGACGCAGTTCGTCTACGGCCTCCTGATCACCATATCGGTCGCGATCTACGCGCTGATGCTGAAGCGTGGGTAAGCCTCATGTCGCTCAAGGGAAAAACGATCTTCATGTCCGGCGGCTCGCGCGGCATCGGGCTGGCGATCGCGCTCCGGGCCGCGCGCGACGGCGCCAACATCGCGATCGCCGCCAAGACCGCCGAGCCGCACCCCAAGCTGCCCGGCACGATCCATACGGCCGCCGCCGAGATCGAGGCGGCCGGAGGCCAGGCGCTGCCGATCCTCTGCGACATCCGCAACGACGAGCAGGTCGCCGACGCGGTCGCGGCCACGGTGACCGCCTTCGGCGGCATAGACATCTGCGTCAACAATGCCAGCGCGATCCAGCTCACCGGCACGCTTCAGACCGACATGAAGCGTTTCGACCTGATGCAGCAGATCAATGCGCGCGGTACGTTCCTGGTCTCCAAGACGTGCCTGCCGCACCTCCTGAAGGCATCGAACCCGCATATCCTCAACCTGTCGCCGCCGCTCGACATGCAGGCGAAGTGGTTCCGCAACCACGTCGCCTATACGATGGCGAAGTTCGGCATGTCGATGTGCACGCTCGGCATGAGCGCCGAGTTCGCTACGGACGGCGTGGCGGTCAACTCGCTCTGGCCGCTCACCGCGATCGACACGGCGGCGGTCAGGAACCTGCTCGGCGGCGAGAAGATGGCGGCGATCAGCCGCTCGCCGGAGATCATGGCCGACGCGGCCCACGCGATCCTCAACCGTTCGTCGCGCGAGTGCACGGGCCGTTTCTTCATCGACGAGCTGGTGCTGCGCGAGGAGGGGGTCACCGACTTCTCGAAATACGCCGCGCCGGGCGCGACGACGCTCGCGGCGGACTTCTTCGTGCCCGACGCCGTCTTCGAGAAGACGGACACCAAAGTCGCGCGGACGATCGGATAAGAGATGGTCCTGAAAAAGGAAGACCCGACCGGGAGGGGGACCGGCCGGGCCTCCTTGCCGATCCCCTTGTCCGTTTCCGGATTTGGGGATGGGGCAGGGAACTCCTTTGATGTGGGGCGCGGGCGACGGGGGTTCAAGGCCGCCGCCCGGCCTGCGACCTACTGCTGCGCCACCGGCGCCACCAGCGGCGTGATGCGGCGGATGGTGACGCGCCGGTTCTCGCGATTGGCCGCCTGCGTGTTGACCTTCAGATATTCCTCGCCATAGCCCTGCGTGGTGAGATTCTCCGCGGGGATGTCGAACATCGAGGTCAGCAGCGAGGCTACCGAATCGGCGCGCTCGTCCGAAAGGACGAGATTCGCCTGCGGCGAGCCGACCGCGTCGGTGTGGCCCTCGATCAGGAAGGTCTCCGCCGGGTTGTTGGCGAGGATCCTCTTGATCGCATCGGCCACCGCCTGCAGCTTGTCGGCCTGGTCCTCGCCGACCTTGCCGGAGCCGAAATCGAAGGTGATCGTGTCGAGATCGATGCGCGGCATGATATCGCGGATGCGCGCCGACCGCTTCACCTCGCCGAGCGAATAGAGGCGCCGCACCGGCTCGACCGGCGGCTGCTCGAGGAAGTCGTAGTAGCGGTCCGGACTGCGCACATCGTCCGCATCGAGGACATAATCGTCCTCCGGCACGTCCACCACCAGCGGCGGCAGGTCGGCGCCCGCATCGACCCAGCCGCGGTCGCGGTCGCGATCGAGGTCGCGGTCGTCGACATAGACCAGCACGATTTCGCGATGATCGGGCAGGATGCGCGAGCGGCGGATCACGTCGCCATACTCGTTGCGGATGGTGATGACGCGCGAGCCGTCCGGCCGCTCGATCACCTCGCGGGTGCGGCTTTGCGGCAGGTCCTCGTAATAGACGTTGCGCGCGCCGTGGCTGAGCCGCGGCCGGTCGGAGCCGCGCACAAACTCCTGGTTGTTGATCTCGACGATCATGCGGTTGTCGATCTGCTTGACCACCTTCACGTTGTCGGGGTGCTCGCGATAGGCCCGCTCGGGCTTGTCGACGCGTTTGCCCTCTATGGCCGTTATCGACTGGATCCTTTCCGGCCGCCTGAAGTCGGCCTGCGCCGCGGCGTCGGAATCCGGCAGCGGTCCCGCCTTGCCGTTGCCGTTGCGGCCGGCTTCCTGGCGCTGGCCCTGGCGGCCCCGCTCGCTGTCGGGCAGGGCGGCGTTGTTGGCGTTGCCGTTCTGCTCGCCCGCATTCCTGCGCTCGCGCTTCTTTCCTTCGCCGGGGCGCTGGCCGTTCAGGCTCTTCGGCAGCACGACGTTGCCGCCGCCTTCCGCGGCCTGACCGCCCTCGGCGGCCTGGCCCTTGGCGCCCTGGGTCGCCTCGCCGCCGGCATTCTTGCCGTTATCGGGGCCGGCTTTTTGCTCCTGAGCGTTTTTCTCCTGACCGTTCTGGCCGTTCTGACCATTCTGGCCTTGGGCATTTTGGCTATTGGCGCCGCCGTTTTGCTGGCCTTCGGCATTCCTGCGCTGCTCGCCCTTGCCGCCATGGTCGTTGTTGCGGCCGGGCTGCTCGGTCTGCATCTTCTCCGCGTTTCCGGCGTTCTCCGGCGGCTGCTTCGGATTGGCCCCGGGCTTCGGCGCGGCATTGCCGTTCTCGGTCTTGTTCTCGCCCGTCTGGCCGGCGCCGTTCTCCTGGCCCTTGGCGTTCTTGCCGTGGCGGTTGTTCTGGTCGGCCTCGCCGGTCGCGGCGTTGCCGTTCTCCCCGCCCTGCCTGTTCTCGGCATTCTTGCCGTGTTTCCGGTTCTGCTCGGCTTCGCCGGCATTCTTCTCGCCGGCATTGGTGTTGCCGGCGTTCTGCGGCTGCCCGGTTTTCTCTTCGGCCTTGGGCGTTGCCTGGCCCTCGGCGGGCCGGCCGTTGTCTCCGCCACGCTTGGCGTTCTCGTCCCTGCGATGCTTCCTGTTGCCCTGGTCGGGCTCGTTGGCCTGCGCATTCTCCGGCGCCTGGCCGTTGGCCGCGGGCTGGCCCGGCTGGCTCTCGTCGCGATGCTTGCGCTTCGACATTGCCGGCTGGCCGTTGTCGCCGCCCTGGGCGGCCTGGCCGCCATTCTCGTCGGAATGGCTCTTCTTGCCGCGTTCCGGCCTCATGGCCGGCGCCTCGTCGCTAGAGGGCGCCTGCCGGGCGTTCTGCTGCGCCTGGCCGGCATTGCCCGCAGGCCGCTGCTCCTGGACCGCCTTCCGGCGCTGATGCTCCGGCTGTTCCGCCCGTTGCGGATGCTGGGCTCCGCCCTGGTCGGCGCCGCCCTCCTGGTTGTTCTTCTCGGCCCGGCGTTCGGCGCGCCGTTCCTTCTTGTTCGGCTTCTGGTCGGGATTGTCGACATCGGCCTGCGCCAGGACGATCGGCATCCTGACCGCAGCGCCATCGTTCGAGGCGCCGAGACCGGCGGCGCCGGCGGACGAGGCCGCCATCAGCAGACCGAGCGCGGTGCCCGCGAAAGCGTACGAATTGAATCTCATCTGATCCTTCTCCTGACCTGAAAAGTCCCTCGCGCCGCAAACACTCCAGCACGGCGTTGGTTCCCCCTTTTCATGGAAACCCGGCCTTGTGCGGGCATTCCCGGGACGCCGGAATGGCGGAAATATGGCAGGGCGGCCGCCTGCCGGCACCCTGACCGGACGGATGCGCGGTCACACGTCCTGAATCTTTGACTTGCCAGCGGCCCTTCGAGTCCGACATTTGCCCGAGAGCGCCGCGCAAGGGCGATGCGAATGTCGGGATCGGACCATTAGAGCCATGGATGCCCCCTTCTGGAAAACGAAACCGCTCGAAGAGATGAGCCCCGCGGAGTGGGAGCAGCTCTGCGACGGCTGCGGCAAATGCTGCATGGCGAAGCTCGAGGACGCCGATACGGGCGAGATCTACTGGACCAGCGTCTCCTGCCGCCTGCTGGACGCCGGCACATGCCGCTGCACGGACTACGGGAACCGGCTGGCGCGCGTGCCCGATTGCGTCGGCCTGACGCCGGAAAACGTCCGCACGCTCACCTGGCTGCCGTCCACCTGCGCCTACCGGCTGATCGCGGAGGGCAGGGACCTCTACTGGTGGCACCGGCTGGTGTCCGGTTCGGCCGAAACGGTGCACGAGGCGGGCATCTCCATGCGCGGCCGGGTTTCGGCTTCCGAGGACGACATGCCGGACGCCGAAGCCTATTTCGACTTCATGCTTGCCGGGGAGCCTTAGGCTGCGCGTTTTCATGCGCCATTGGATGCCGGTTCCATCCTGAACCATCCATGAACGATGGATTCCCGCGCCGTTCAGGGACGCGGGACCATTCTCCCGTCATCGCTTCGGCGAGAATGTTCGGTGCATCGTTCTGTCCTGGAGAAAGACCATGTTGAAGATCGTGAAGATATCGGCTGTCGGCGCCGCTCTCGGCCTCGGCGCCCTGGCATGCGCGCCGGCTCAGGCGGATTCGCTCTATATAGGAACCGGCTACCATGACGGCGTGAGCGTGATCGTCCGCGACCGTGACGATTGGGGTTGGCGCCATCGCCCGGACTATCGTCCGTTCCGCTTCTGCACCGCCGAGCGCGCCCTGGACAAGGCCGCCTGGATGGGCGTGCGCTATGCGCGGGTGAACTACGAGAACCGCTCGGTCATCGGGGTGAGGGGCCATGACTGGCGCGGCGGCATCCAGCTCACCTTCGGCCGCGCGCCGAACTGCCCGCTGATCCGCTGATCGCAGCGGACGGAAAAACGGGAGGAGCCGCCGGCACTTGCCGGCGGCTCCTCCCGTTTCGATTCAAGGCAGGGCCGCTATTGCTCGATCTCGAACGTGACCGTCACCGTCGCGTGATAGGTGTTCTCCCCGGCCTGGACCGGCACCGAATCCTCGGCCGCCGCGGCGAAGCTGCGCGCCTTCATCGCCATCGGCCGGGGCATCGGCCGGTAGGACTGCTCCGAGATATCGAGGATCTTTCCGGTCTTGACGCCGGCCGCTTCCGTCAGCGTCCTGGCGCGCGCGATCGCGTCGAGCATGGCGCGTTTGCGCGCTTCCTCCATCGGCTTCGACATGTCGTCATTGGTGAAGGTGATATCGCCGCCCTGATTGACGCCCAGCGAGACCGACTTGTCGATGATGGCGCCGAGCTTGCCGAGGTCGCGCACGCGCACGGTGAGGCTGTTGAGGGCGCGGTAGCCGATGATCTTCGGCTCCTCCTGCGGCTTGCCGTCGGGTTTTACGGTGGAATAGCGCGGATCGATCGAGAGGCCCGATGTCTGCAGGTCGCGCTCGGCGATGCCCGCCTTCTTCATCGCGTCGATCACGTCGGCCATGGCCTTGTTGTCCTGGTCGAGCGCGGCGCGCGCCGTATCCGCCTCGCGCAGGACGGAAAGCGACAGGATCGCCATGTCGGGGCTTGCCGCCATCTCGCCTTCGCCGACGACCGTGATGCGCGGCGCGGGTTGCTCGGCGGCCGCGGCCATCGCAGGGGCCGCCATTCCCAGCACCAGCGCCAGCGGCAAAGAGGCATGTCTCATCATCATCTCCGGTTCTCCAGACCCTTCCCGACGGGCGATAATAACGGATTATGGGATGAATGGGGCGCGCGCCTTGTGCGGCCGGCGAAAAGCCACTAATTGAGCGGCCCGTGGGGCCCGTAGCTCAATGGTTAGAGCCGGCGGCTCATAACCGCTTGGTTGGGGGTTCGAGTCCCTCCGGGCCCACCATCCCCGTGCGCTTTTGAGGCGGCAAATCATGGCTGCTTCATGCCACAATCGTTCTCTGACGCAACTGCGGAATAGTGAAGCCGATCGGATGCTAACCATCTGACTAAGCAGGTAATTTTGTCTTTCTCTTTGTGGGCGTAAATGTGGCTGCCCCAAAAATGCCACACAATTGCCGCGGTCACTGCTGCCATTAGACAACCAAATCTGATTCATTCACAACTCGCGCAGATTCACAACGAGGCTGCTCGGTTCGCGGATCGGAATCGACATATCCGCTTAATATCGAGAGTGGCCAGTAACGTTCGAGCCCAGAGCACTCCCTGTTGATTTCCGCCGAGAACTGACCCGGGATTGGGCGGTTTTTCCATTGAGAAGTGACCCATGTTTGAACCCACCCCTGCTGGCTGATCGCAGGGGACATTGGAGTGATAGACATGGCGTTACTGAG
>Ga0209935_1005811_pt1 | contig 10224 bp, 7 predicted proteins | sample ThiBio_1000_plan_2_FD_183958 | JGI IMG/M metagenome (GOLD analysis project Ga0209935, IMG submission 183958) | Wastewater bioreactor microbial communities from Cape Town, South Africa - Thiocy_cont_1000_plan (SPAdes) | ecosystem: Engineered > Bioreactor > Thiocyanate-remediating >... | reverse complement strand
TCGGCGTCGATACCTCGCTCGGCGAGGCGATCGGTCTCGATCCGAAATTCGCCTACAACATCGTCAAGACGCTCGGAAACTACGGCGAAATCTTCGATCGCAATCTCGGCGCCGGGTCGTCGATCGGCTTCGAGCGCGGCTACAACCAGATCTGGGAAAAGGGCGGGCTGCTCTATTCGCCCCCGTTCCGCTAGAGCCGGCGCGTTGACACGCCATGGCTGATGTCCTCAGGCCGGACCGCCAGCGGCCCGGCCTCCTGATCCGGATTTCCGAAATCGTCGGCGGGCGGCCCCTCGAGCAGGTGGGGCTGCTCTTCGGCGTTCTGCTGTTGTTTGCGTTCCTGACCGACAACGGCGTCGCATCAATGGCGAAGCTGGGGATCCAGCCGGGTTTCGGCTTCCTGTCGAGCGCGGCGAATTTCGAGATCGGCGAGAGCCTGATCCCCTATTCGGCCGGCGACACCTATGGGCGGGCGATCCTCGTCGGCCTGCTCAACACGGTCCTGATCGCGGTGTGCGGCTGCATTCTCGCGACGGTGCTGGGGACGGCACTCGGCATTGCCCGTCTCTCGGGCAATCTGCTGCTCGCTGGCTTCGTGCAGGGCTATGTCGAGATCGTCCGCAACACGCCGCTGCTGCTGCAACTCTTTTTCTGGAGCGTGACGATCCGCGCGCTTCCCGGCCCGCGGCAGGCGCTGACGCCGTTTCCCGGCGCCTTCCTCTCCAATCGCGGCATCTTCATCCCGGCGCCGAGCGGTCCGCTCGCCGGCTGGCTCATCGCCGCGCTCCTCCTCGCGATGCTGCTCGCCGCCGTGGCGCTCACTCAGAGCTCCGAACAGCGGCGACGACGGATCGCGCAGGGAGCCCTGGCTGTCGCCGCCCTTGCCATCGTGCTGATCGCAATCGGCGCGGCGAACGGAAGTCTCACCCTGAGCCTTCCTGTCCTCAAAGGATTCAACATCGCGGGTGGCACCGGTCTCTCGCCCGAGTTCGCGACACTGCTGGTCGGCCTCGTCGTCAACACCTCGGCCGGTATCGCCGAAATCGTGCGCAGCGGCATCCAGTCGGTGGCGCGCGGGCAATGGGAGGCCGGCAGCGCCATCGGCCTGTCGCGCGGTCAGCTCATGCGGCTCGTGATCCTGCCGCAGGCCATGCGCGTCATCACACCGATGCTGACGTCGAGCTATCTCGACCTCACCAAGAATTCGAGCCTCGCCGTCGCCATAGGCTATGCCGATCTCGTCAGCGTCGTGAACACGACGGCCAACACGACGGGCCAGTCCACCGAGGCGCTGGCGATCCTGGTCGGCGTCTATCTGGCGCTCAACCTGTCGGTCTCGGCCGTCATGAACCGCTACAACCGGACCACGGCGCTCAGAGGGATGCATCCGCGATGACCGAGTCCGTGCTCGCCGGCGCGCAGGCCCGGCCGACTCTGCCGATCTGGCCGCGCCTGCGCCGTGGCCTGCTCGGCTCGCCCGTCAATGTCGCAATCACGCTCGCCATGCTGGCGCTGGCGGCGGCGCTTCTGCCGCCGCTCCTGCGCTGGGCCGCGTTCGACGCGGTCTGGAGCGGCACGCCGCAGGATTGCGCCGCCGGCACGGGCGCCTGCTGGGCCTTCATCGGCAACCGGCTGCGCTTCATCCTGTTCGGCCTCTATCCGCCCGCGGGACAATGGGCGGCCGGCCTCGCATCGCTGATCTTGATCGCCTGCGCGGTCCTCACCGCCATACCGCGCTTCTGGGGCCGCCGCCTCGGACTGCTCTGGCTCGGAACGGCCCTGGCGACGCTGCTGCTCATGTCCGGCGCCCTCGGCGGACGGGCGGTGCCGACCGGCGAATGGGGCGGCCTGCCGCTCACGCTGATGCTGACGCTCGGCAGCCTTGGCTGCGCATTCCCGATTGCCGTGGCGCTGGCACTGGCGCGGCGCTCGAAGATGATCGTGGTTCGCAGCCTCTCGGTCGGCTTCATCGAGCTCGTGCGCGGCGTCCCGATGATCGCGGTCCTCTACGTTGCGATGCTGATCTTCCCGCTGCTGCTGCCGGCCGGCGCCTCGATCGACAAGCTGCTGCGCATCTTCGTGGCGCTCACGCTCTTCGTGGCGGCCTATTTCGCCGAGGTGATCCGCGCGGGCCTGCAGGCCGTGCCAGCAGGGCAGAGCGAGGCCGCCGCGTCGCTGGGACTCACACCGTGGCAGAACCTTCGCCTCGTGATCATGCCGCAGGCGATACGCATCGTCATTCCCGGCATCGCCAATCTGGCGATCGGCATCCTGCTCAACACGACGCTGGTCTCGGTCGTCGGCATGATGGACCTGCTCAACGCCGCGAAGACCTCTGCGTCGGATCCCGCCTGGATCGGTCGCTATGACGAGGCCTATCTCTTCGTCGCTGTGATCTATTTTGCGATCGCCTTCGGCGGCTCGCGCTATTCGCTGTGGCTGGAACGGCGGGCGGGGCCTCGCTGAATGGGCGGCCAGAAGAGCGATTTTCTTCGGCGTGCCAGCAGAAGAGCATGGCCGACCTTCTCGTCTGTGTCCGAGGCGGTAGCTTCGCTGCATGCCAGGAAAGCGATGACGCCATGACCTCTGCCGTTTCCGCCGCGACGATACCCGACAAGATCAATGTCCTTTGGTTCCTGCCGACGCATGGCGACAGCCGCTATCTCGGCACCTCCGAAGGGGGCCGCTCCGTCGACCTGCCCTATCTGTCGCAGATCGCCCGGGCCGCCGATTCACTCGGCTTCTACGGCGCGCTGCTGCCGACGGGTCGCAGCTGCGAGGACAGCTGGGTCATCGCCTCCGCGCTCGTGCCGGTAACCGAGCGGCTACGTTTCCTCGTCGCCGTGCGGCCGGGGTTGCAATCGCCGACACTGGCCGCGCGCATGACGGCGACGCTCGACCGCATCTCGAACGGAAGGCTGCTCGTCAATGTCGTGACCGGTGGCGACCCCGTCGAGAACAAGGGCGACGGAATCTTCCTGAGCCACACCGAGCGCTACGAGATCACCCGCGAATTCCTGCATATCTACAAGGACGCGCTCGCCGGCAAGACTGTCGATTTCGACAGCCGGCATTTCAGAATAGAAGGCGGAAAGCTGCTCTTCCCGCCGGTCCAGACGCCGCATCCGCCGCTCTACTTCGGCGGCTCGTCCGAGATCGGCATCGACGTGGCGGCCGAGACGGTCGACAAATATCTGACCTGGGGCGAGCCGCCGGAGCAGGTTGCAGAGAAGCTGGCCATCGTCCGCGCCCGTGCCGAAGCGCGCGGGCGGACGCTCTCCTACGGCATCCGCCTGCACGTCATCGTGCGCGAGACCAACGAAGCAGCCTGGGCGGCGGCGGATCGATTGATCAGCCGGCTCGACGATGCGACAATCGCCTCGGCTCAGGAGGTGTTTGCCCGCATGGACTCCGTCGGTCAAAGCCGCATGTCCCGCCTCCATGGCGGACGCCGCGACAAGCTCGAGATCAGCCCCAACCTCTGGGCCGGCGTCGGGCTGGTGCGCGGCGGTGCGGGAACGGCGCTGGTCGGCGACGCGGAGACGGTTGCCGAGCGCATCGACGAATATCGCCGCCTCGGCATCGACAGCTTCATCCTGTCCGGCTACCCGCATCTGGAGGAGGCCTATCGCTTCGGCGAACTGGTGCTGCCGCGCCTGCCGCTTGCCCATCCGGGGCCCAAGGCCAGTACCTCGGTGAATATGGGGCCGTTCGGGGAGACGATCGCCGGCGATCATCGCCCCGCCGCCCGCGCCGCATCGTGAGCGGGGCCGGCCGACGCTTGCCCGCGATCGGCATCATCGGCGGCGGCTTCACCGGAGCGGCGATCGCCTGGAATTTGGCTCGCGCGGGCGTCCTGGCGGCTCGCATCATCGTCGTCGAACCGCGCGAACAGCTCGGCGGCGGGCTCGCCTATTCGTCGCGAGATCCCGCCTTCCGCATCAATGTTCCGGCCGCGAAGATGAGCCTCGATCCCGACGACATCGAGGATTTCGCGCGCTGGGTCGAAACCGCGGGTGCGGTCGATGACGATGTTGCGGCGGGGCTCGACGATGGGCGCGTCTTCCCGCAGCGCTCGGTATTCGGCCGCTATGTCGCGGAGCGCCTCTCGCCGTTCCTGGATAACGACGTCGTCGAGCATCGCCGCGCGAGCGCAATCGGCGCCCGGCGGATGCCGACGGGCTTCCGCATCGCAGCCGACGATGGAACGACGGTGGATGTAGATCGTCTCGTGCTTGCCGTCAGCCATCCGCCGCCGCAGCCGCCTGAACGGCTCCGCGCCGCCTTTGCCGGCCATCCGAAATTCGTCGCCGATACGACAACGCCCGGCGCGCTTGATGTCGTTCATCCCGACGACCGCGTGCTCGTGGTCGGCACGGGCCTGACGGGGGCGGACGTCATCGCCTCGCTAGACCGGCGCGGTCATCGCGGCCCGATCACGGCGATCGCGCGCCGCGGCCTGCGTTCCAAGGGGCATGCCCCGTTCGCTCAGGAGCAGGCCGGCGACTTCACCACCAAGCCGGCGACCACGACGCTTCAATTGCTGAAACGCATCCGCGCCGAGGTTGCCGCCGCCGAGGCGAGGGGACTGACCTGGCATCCCGTCCTGGACGCGGTGCGCACGCAGGGAGCGGCGATCTGGTCCGCGCTGCCGCTCGCCGAACGGCGGCGGCTCGTCCGGCATCTGCGCGCCTATTGGGACGTGCACCGCTTCCGCGTCGCGCCGGAGGTCGAGGCGGCGCTGGATCGGCGCATCGCGGCCGGCCGCCTCGATCTCTTCGCCGCCTCGATCGCCGGTGCGGCACTGCATGACGACGTTTTCGAAGTCGCGCTGCGCCGTCGCCATACGTCCGAAGTCGTCCTGCACCATTTTGACGGCGTGCTGGTCGCGACCGGCCCGGCCCATGGCGCGATCCTGGAAACCGCCCCTCTGCTCGCCGACCTCGCCAGGCAGGGGCTCGTCCAGGCCGATCCAGCGGGCCTCGGCATAGCGACGGACGAGCAAGGCCGCGCCATCGGTGCCGACGGCACCCCGGTCGACACCCTCTTCATCGGCGGCCCGCTCGCCCGCGGAACCTTCGGCGAACTGATGGGTCTCCCCGAGGTAGCTGCCTACGCAAAACGCATCGCAGAGGCCCTGTCCCCGTAGCGGGAGCGCTGAGCTCTCTCAGGCGTCGAACAATCGCCGCCGGCCGTGTCGATCACTGGCGTATGCCGTCGCGATAGGTCCTCATCGGATTCCCGCGTTCGACCGTGATCCGGCGGAGCCAGTCCTGCCGTAGGGCCGCGGCGTGCGTTCGTTCGTCGAGCGCGGCGAGGAGGGCGGCGAGGCGCTCCTGCGCCAGTCGGCGGTTGGCGTGCTGGGAGCGTCCGTCCCGTGCGATCGCGACCAGACCTGTTGGAACGTGCACCGCCCGGACCGCGCTGTCGGTCGTGTTCTGGTGCTGGCCGCCCGGTCCTCCCGCGCGCATCGTCTCGAAGCGGATATCCCGCTCCACCAGCGATGGCGCCGACGCGCCGGCCGGCGCCGCATGCACGGCGACATACCAGTTCCGCCGCGCCCCGGCGCCGCGCTGGCCGGGATCGCACCACAGGACCGTTCCCTGCCAACTGGCTGCGAAGGCCTCGGCGCCGTCGCCGCCCAGGGCGACGACGACGGAGGCGGGACGCTCGCGCGGATCGATGTCGCTGGCGGGCGAGAGGCCCGCCTCCTCCGCCTCCCGCAGCAGTTCGAGACAGACACGGTGAACCGCCTCGCGGCACTCCGCCGGACCCCGTCCGGCAGTGATGGTGATGATCAGCGTCGTCATCGTCCGCGCGCCTCCGCGGTCTTGAACGTCACGATCGGGCGAAAACGCGCGATCGATCGGGCCAGCCCCGCCTCTTCGACATCGGCGAGGACGCGCGCAATGTTCTTGTATGCGTCCGGCGCTTCCTCAGTGGCCATCCGCCGGTCGGCGCAGATGACGCGGTTTCCGAGCGGATTGGGCCGCGGCGGTTTATCACGGTCCGCACGCACTACTCGAAATCGGCGAGCCGATGGATTTGAAGTGATCTGAGGATGAATAACTCTGTCGACGGCGAAGTCACCGATCGGCCAATCGTTCCTCAATGCAGGGAAGGTTGCTGTCGCTAAATTGCGGCAATCGGTTCATCACCTCCGCTTTCGAACGGGGCATTTGTTCGAGGTCGTGCCAGTTACTTCACGACCAATTTCCTCACTTACCTGTGGAAACGGGGGATAGCGGGCTTGAATATAAGCCTAGGAGCCAAGCAGTCAGCGCTCTTGGATCGTCACCCGAAAGCCTTCAAAATGGCCGAATTGCTGAGTTCTGGAGGCCATCAGTCACATTTTGATGACTTGGTCCAGATGTGGCCAGCAAAGTTTTGTCGCCTACCATTCCTTGACGCTCTCGTCAGATGTGGCCCACGGTGAGAATGCTTGAAGAATCAAAGAGGCCGCCCCCTTGCACAAGAACGGCCTCTTATGAAACCTCAGGCTGGCGCGCCCGCGGCCCTGACGATGTCATGAAAGACATCGTCAGGGCCAACATTACCCTCCCTGATCAGAGACGCAATGCCATTCGGACATTCCGAATGGCTTTTTGTCGGCCGCGTCTCGTGCCCCACGCCCCTCGTGCGGCGTCCCCTTGTTGTTGAGTTCTTTGATTTGTCTGCGACGCGGGTTCAAGTCGTCTTGCCTCCAGGTCGGCGCGGGACGAACTGGTCCGCGCCGACGTTGTGTCCTCGCGAATGCTTGCTTCGCCGTCGATGCTGCATCTATCGATGGCCGTGGCTTGCCGCAAAGGTACGTTCAGCCCACCTGCACGACCAGCGGCGTCTCCAGCCGGTCGGCGACCTCCGTCCAGTTCTTGGCGAAGGGGCCGTAGGCCGTCTTGATGTCGACGCCGACGGGGAGTTCGGGGCATTCGTTTTCGCCGTTGGAGCCCCAGTTGACCCAGCCCGACTGGCGCCGCTGCACGATCTGGAAGGCGCCGGAGGGCTGCGAGGTCCACCAGACCATGGCCCGTCCGCTGGCGCTGTCATATTCGACCGTCTTCGAGGCCGGGCCGGGGAAGATCGTCTCGTGCGGCGTAGCCGAGACGTCGACCGGCGCGTCGGTGATGGTCCAGGCGCGCTCCGTGAGGTCCGCCTTCACATGGGCGGCGGCGCGGACGCGGGCGAGCCGTTCGCGGATCTCGCTTTCATCGAGCACCTTTTCCCAGGCGCAGAAGAGCCGCCAATAGAGATCCCAATGCGCGGCCTCGATATCGGAGAGTTCGGCGCGGAACTCCTCGAATTTCGGGCCGGTATTGGCCGAGTCCGCTACCGTCTCGCGGACCATGTCGACCAGCAGGCCGGCATAGGGGTCGCCGGCGCGATAGCGCGTGCCGCCATAGGCGGCGAAGCGGTCGAAGACGAGGTGGCCGGGGCCGCCTTCGAATTCGTCGCCGACCGTGATCTTGTTGGTGACCGAGCGGCCGTTGATGACGGTCTGGAACGGATCGACCGTGTATTTGCGCTGGAAGAACGGCGCCTTGTGGAAGAACAGCCAGTCGATCACGAAGCGTTTGCCCTTGAGCTCGTCGAGCAGCCCGTCCGGGATCAGGCCGTGCATGCGGTAATGGTGCAGCAGCGCCCCGCGCTCGACGATCTCGATCTCGACCTTGGTGTGTTCCGGCGGATTGATCAGGCCGTTTTCCGGCGTGAAGAAGGGGCCGTAGAAGCCGCCGATCGCGTTATTGCCGGAGGGCAACAGCTCGAAGCCGTCATTGAGGCCGCGGAAATGGCGGATGCCCCATTTGGACGAGCCGAGCCCCTCGGCCTTGCCGGAGCAGAGCTCGAGATCGAAGGCGCCGGTCTCGAGGCGGACGAAGCAGTCGCTCTCGCGGCCCTCCAGCATACGGATGCCCGTGGCGGCTTCCGCCGGCGCCGCCTCGCCGAGCGTCAGTGTCAGTGACCCCTCGATATCGACGATCGCGACGAAGGTCGTCGCCTCCGCGCCCGAGCGGGTGTCCACGCGCTGGAGCAGGACCGTCTCCCCGGCAGCCGTCCTGGCGTAGCGCAGCGGGGCCGCGAGGTGGCCCGGAATGGTGAAGAAGACAGGTTCGCTCGTGCGGCGGCCCGGGAGAGGGTCATCGATCCGGACGGTGATGGACGGCGCGGCGACGGACATGGGTTCGAACTCCGGAAAATCGGGGAAGGCGGGCGGCGACCGCCTGGGCAGCGCCGCCCGCAAGGACCGCAGTGGGGAGAGGACTGCGGCTGGGAGCGGTTTCAGCCTTTCCGCCGTCCGGCGGTCAGGAAGGGCAGGGGCCTCGTCTTCAGGCTGTCGATCGTGACGGCGAGGATGATGACGACGCCCTTGATCAGCAGCTGGGTGAAGAAGGGAACGCTGAGCAGGATCAGCCCGGTCGAGAGCACGCCGAGGATGATCGAGCCGATCAGCGTGCCGACGATGCGTCCGCGTCCGCCGGCAAGGCTGGTGCCGCCGAGGACGACCGCCGCGATGGCGTCGAGCTCGTAGCCGGTTCCGGCCGTCGGCTGGGCCGAGATGACGCGGGCCGCGAAGATGACGCCGGCGAGGCCGGCGCAGGCGCCGGCGATGACATAGACCGAGAGCGTGACGCGGTTGACGCGGACGCCGGCGAGGCGGGCCGCCTGCGCATTGCCGCCGACGGCATAGACATGGCGGCCATAGCGCGTGCGCTCCAGCAGGAACCAGGCGACGAGGAAGACAATCGCCATGACGATGACCGGCGCGGGAATGCCGGAGACATAGCCATTGCCGATGCCCTTGAAATTGAGGTCGCTGGAGACGATCGGCTGTCCCGCGGTGATCGTATAGGCGAGGCCGCGCAGGAAGGTCATCGTGCCGAGCGTGACGATGAACGGGGCGAGCGCGAGATAGGCGGTGAGGGCGCCATTGACGAGGCCGCAGGCAGCGCCGACCAGCATGCCGGCCGTGACGGCGAGCGGGGCGGGCAGGCCGGCAATGGCGAGGACGACGGCGATGACGCCGGAGACGGCGATGATCGAGCCGACCGAGAGATCGATACCGCCGGTCAGGATGACGAAGGTCAGCCCCGCGGCGAGGATCGCATTGACCGAGATCGCCCGGGCGATGTTGAGCAGATTGTCGATCCGGTTGAAGTTCGGCGCGATCAGCGCCATCAGCAGCACGAGCGCGACGAGCACCATCAGGATGCCGACGCGGTCCCACCATTTGGCGAAGTCGAACGGCGCCTTGGGGTGGGCTTCTGCGGCGGATGGCGCGACCGCGTTGCGATTGTCGCTCATGCTTCAACTCCTTCGCTCGCGCCGACCCGGCGCACCGCGGTTCCGGTGGCGTGGGCCATGACATCCTCTTCGGTGGCGCTGCTCGATTGGATCTCGTGGACGATGCGGCCCTCGCGCATCACGAGCAGCCGGTCGCTGATGCCGATCGCCTCGGGCAGGTCCGAGGAGATGACGAGGATGGCCTTGCCGGCCCTCGCCAGTTCGTCGATCAGTTCGTAGATCTCGCGCTTGGCGCCGATGTCGACGCCGCGGGTCGGCTCGTCGAGGATCAGCACCTGCGGGTCGCGCATCAGCCAGCGGGCCAGCGCCGCCTTCTGCTGGTTGCCGCCCGAGAGCGCCTTGACGGCGAGGTCGATGGCGTTTTGGCGCAGGTGCAGCCGCTTCATCTCGGCCAGTACGGCCTCGCGCGTCTCGGCCCGGTGGACGACGCCGGCGGTCGAGAGGCGGTCGAGCGAGCTGATCGCGATGTTGATCTCGACCGTATGGTCGAGGAACAGGCCCTGGTCCTTGCGATCCTCCGGCACCATGCCGAAGCCGTCGCCAATGGCGGCGTGCGGGCCAGACGGGCGACTGTCGCGCCCGTCGATCGTGACGCGGCCACCGCTGCGCCGATCGGCGCCGAAGATGAGCCGCGCAACCTCGGTGCGGCCCGAGCCGATCAGGCCGGCCATGGCGACGACCTCGCCGGCATGGACACGGAAGCTCACCGGGCCGATCCCGTCGCCGGTCAGATTCTCCACGGAAAGCATGGGCTTGCCGGGCGCGCGCCGCGGATGGTCGTAGAGATCGCCCATGGCGCGGCCGACCATCATGCGCACGACATCCTCGGGCGTCAGATCGGCCATCAGGCCGGTGCCGACATAGCCGCCGTCGCGCAGCACGGTCACCCGGTCGGCCAGCTGCCAGACCTCCTCCATGCGGTGG
>Ga0209935_1005810_pt1 | contig 10226 bp, 5 predicted proteins | sample ThiBio_1000_plan_2_FD_183958 | JGI IMG/M metagenome (GOLD analysis project Ga0209935, IMG submission 183958) | Wastewater bioreactor microbial communities from Cape Town, South Africa - Thiocy_cont_1000_plan (SPAdes) | ecosystem: Engineered > Bioreactor > Thiocyanate-remediating >... | reverse complement strand
ACCAAGTGCGAGAGGTTGGTGATAGGAGATGGAGGAAGCAAGAAAGCGATCAGCGGAGGACAACGCAAGCGGGTGGCGATTGGCATAGAATTGATAGCAAATCCTTCTGTGCTCATCCTAGACGAATGTACAACAGGACTCGATGCTACCTCTGCGTTGGTATGTGTTGATTTAACAATTTCAATACGCGCACCCTAACGAGAAATAACTGTAGGAGTTGATGGAGTGCCTTCAGCAGGTAGCGAAAGAAGGGCGTACAGTCATCGCTGTTCTACATCAACCGCGCTACGAAGTCTTCGAGAGAACCCTGGACAGGGTGATGTTGATGGCGCGAGGCAAGGTGGTCTATGATGGACCCTCGGATGAGGCGCGGTCTCATTTCGAGGCACTCGGCTACCCAGTCACACATGGCAATCCCGCTGAGGTCCTTCTCGACTTGCTCTCCGAGGCTGACGCAGCCACCATCGATTCTCTTGCCGCCGCTCAACATGACGGAAAGAACGGAGAAGAAGCTTCGCAAGCGGCTACCGAGGAGGCGACCGAAGGAAGCGACGATGAGTTCGATGAAGATGACAATGATGAAGACGATGACGAACAGACGAAGCCACCACAATCGACGCTACAGCGGGTGATGGGGCTCTTCAAGAGAAAGAAGCGCACCGTGGGCGGTGCGTCCGTTTTCAAACAAGTGTGGCGGGGAATGTACAGACAGTGGCTTCAACGCTATCGAGCACCGAGCGTGGTTGCGGTGTTTGTATTGGTGCACATCTTCCTCGGCTGTATCCTCGGCGTCGGTTTCCTGCAAGGCGGTTCAGGGATTTTCCTCGGCCCGATCCCGACCGACATCGCAAATCTGTGCCCACCTCCTCTCACTTCGCTCTGCCGCACTCTTCCTGTAAATTGGATCCCTCTGAAGCTTTCCTCTCTCTACTTGAGTCTTGCGCTGGGTACCGCTGCGTTGGTCCCCTCGGTGTTCACCTTCGGCAGCGAGATGGAAGTCTTGCGCAGAGAAATTCATCGAGGAGGATGGCGTACCTTGGTCGGGGTCTTCCTTGGCAAGAATTTCGCCGAGCTGCCGTTTATACTGGTGGGATCGCTGGTCTTCAGCGCTGTTTATATTCCGATGCTTCGTCCCGATAGTTCCTGGTATCTTCAGTACTGCCTTTTCGTCGGCGTCGAGATGGCGGCGTACGGGCTCGGTTACCTGTTGAGCGTGTCATTACCCCTACAGTCGGCTCACGTGGTCGGGGTAGTGTCCGCATTTGGCTTCACCGTCTTCTCTGGCATCTCTCCCACGCTGAGTTCCGTCTACAGCGGCTTGGGGCCTTTGCGCGTGCTGTGGGATGTCTCCTTCGCCCGATATGCTGTCGAAGCATGCGTGGTGGCGGAGACCGAGGCAGTGAGCGCCACCGGCAGTCCCTTTGCCGAATCCACCAAATTGTGGATGGACGACGCGGGTTTCGGCACCGGCGGTATTGGCGTCTTCTGGCAGGACGTTGGTATCATGATCTCCATCGGCATAGGATTCCGCATCCTCGCGGGGTTAGTCCTCTGGTACCGCACCAGGAAACAGAGAGCGAGAACCGGCTTCGTCCGTCGGGTATCCGTTTCTGCCATGAAGAAGCTCAAGCTTTGGCCTCTCGTTGTCATGGGTCTCTCATTCATGACGCCTGCCGCTCGTGCCGTTACTCTTACAGAGTACGTATACATTATCTTTCTCTCTTCCTCTCGCACTAACAGCAGTATACTTGACAGTAACGGTATTTGCAATTTCTGTGGTGCTGCTATCTTCCCGATCTGCGACTGTCCGGCAGGTTTCTATTGTTCGAACGTCACCAGACCTTTCTGCGAAAAGTGCCCATCCGGGTCATACTGCCCTGTAACGGGGGATGTACAGCCTCTACCTTGTCCGTCAGGATCATGGTGCCCTGGGAACGTCTTCGTGCCGATCTCGTGCGAGTCCGGTGCGGTGTGTACCTCTGACAGGACGGTCTACATTCTTGGCATCATCTTCTGTTTCTTCATCCTCCTCTTGGCGCTTATCCTGCACTTATGGATTCGTGGCTATTTCGCGGGATGCTTCGGCCTCGTCCTCAAGCTTTGGAATCGAAAGAAAAATGGTCCCTCCGAGGAAGAGGATGCACGTGAACTCGATTTAGTGGAGGAGGTGGACGTACCCGAAAGCGAAAATGAGGCGAGCGAAGAAGAAGAGGAGGAAGAAAACGTTGAGAATAGAGCGAGCGATCGGTTCGACATCACTCTTACCAACGTCTCCGTGAAGCGAGGCATGTGGCTGTCCTATCCTGTACCCTGGAAGAACTGGGGCGCACATCAGGTGCTATCCAACATCAACGGCAAATTCCCAAACGGACAGCTGATAGCCATAATGGTACCCGTTCCCGATTTCAACAATCGTTGTATATTCTTGCTAACTTTTCCTTTTTCCAATATAAAGGGTCCGTCAGGTAGTGGCAAGACAACATTATTGAAGGTTCTGCGCGGGGCTCTCCCGATTAATACTGGCACGATCGAAGTCAATGGCCAGCTCTGCGAGAAGGGACTTTCGCAGTTCAACAAGGTGTTGGGGATGGTACCACAGGATGACGACACAGTGGATCCCCTGTTAACCGTCGAGCAGGCGCTTCGACACAGTGCGAGGCTGCGTCTGCCCGGCGGAACATCCTACAAAGAGAAGAATCGGGAGGTGGAGGCTGCGTTGGCGCTGTTGTCGTTGGAGGGAGTGCGAGACCAGTTGGTGGGGACCGGGTTGGGAGGTTCGTCGAGTCGTGGGGTCAGCGGGGGTCAACGGCGACGAACGAACATCGGAGTGGAGTTGGCCGCTCGTCCCTCGCTGTTGCTCCTCGACGAGCCAACCAGCGGGTTGGATTCGCATGTCGCGGCGCTGGTGGTGGAGGGACTCAAGCGAATCACTGAGGAGAAAGGAGTCACCATCATCGCCACAATCCATCAGCCTTCCCAGCGAGTCTTCGAACAGTTCGATACCCTGGTGCTGTTGGGTACCGCAGGACGAATTGTATACTGGGGACCTCCTCGCGATGCGGTAGGACATTTTACGGGCACGCTTGGGAAAGAGCTCCCGTCAAATACCGCCGATCCTGATTTCCTCCTCGACACCCTCTCCGCCGAAAACGATGCTGACGCGGGAGGGCCTATCTCCCTTGCCGATGCCTGGCAAAAGCAGGAAGAACAGCGCGACCTGCTTGGCGGGGATGATTCGTCCAAGTCTGCTGCTGAAGGGGAAGGCTTTGTGATGAACCCATCTGATTCTGATTCGGATGACGAACGGGGGTCGAAAACGACAGCAGAAGAAGCTTCTTCCATTGCGTCGCTACCTCGCCGACTTTGGGCCGCGTTGATTTCTCGGTTGTGGGGTCATGGAGGTCGCAGGACGCCCATGTTTCATATGCAGCTGGCGATTCAACTGATGCGTCAGATTCAGCGCACCCTGCGGACTTTGGTGAGCTCGTTCCTGCTCTCCTGTGTGATTTTCGGATTCAGCGGCACCTGTCTTGCGCTCGCCTTCACGGGCTCGAAGTTCGACCTCCCGACGCCGCAAGCGATTACGCAGTGGTGCCCCCAGGCGATCAGGGACTTCACCGACAGCCAGAGCTGGGATCAGCCCTGCAATCCTGTGCATCCCAACAACGAGGTGCAAGGCCTAGCGGTGATGTACTTCTGTATGCTGCTGGGTTGTATAGCTGCGGCGTTATCTGTTTGGACGTTCGGTGGCGATAAGGGGATCTACAGGAGAGAGTCAGCGAGCGGCAGCAATACGCTCGCATACTTCCTCGCGGCAAACCTCACAGATGCCATCAAGTGCATGGTGTATGCCTTGTTCTTCCTGTCCTGCTATTTCCCCATCGCCACGCCCTATGGAACCTTCTCCAACTACTGGGTTCTCTGCTATTGCTTCCTTCTCGTCACCTATGGCTATGGATACATCATCTCCTTCCTCTTGAGGCCCGCCAATGCTGCAATTGTGGGCGCTCTGGTGGCGGTATCTGCGGGGTTGTTCTCAGGGTTAGTCTTTGGTTTTACTCCCTTCTGGACGTTCTTCTTTGGGGAAGGCCTCTTTCAAGCGGAAGTACAATACGTGGTGGACAACTTCCGTGATTACTCCTGGTAACTCAAACCCTTCTTTTTTTTCTTTTCATGCCTTTACTGATTGCTCATATCTTGCAAGGTTGACGGATTATGCACAGACCTTCTACAGCTACTCGATAGGCAGCAACACCATCCAGAATGCTGAGCTTATTATGTTGAGTTGGGCTGCGGGTTTCCGGGCAGTAGCCTACGTCGTCATGCGGCTCTATGTTTAAAATTCTGTTGCTGTTTTTAGCTACGATTTTTGCTACCTCGCTCCATGGTAACATGTTTGTATTAAAGTAATCATTGTCTCTTATCTCTCTTTCTTTCTTTCTTCACTTTGGTCGTGCAAAAGACTTATTTTCCTATTACGACTTTTTTCTCTGCTTCGGAGAACGTCATAAGTAGGGCTTTACAACTTAATTCGGAACTGCAACGTCTTCAGTTGCCTTTTTATCATATCTAGATCAGGCCATAAACAACAAACAGACACAACGGTACAAAAAATCAAACAAATGAAAACATTGGCTATAGGCTACCCCTGCACTAAACTCCGTGATTAATCAAAATCAATCTTCGGTTTAGGGCTTACATTGTACCGGGCGAAACGAATATGTAAATTTTTAGCCTTCTTCACTCTTCCCCGCAATCACAATGATACACCACCACTCCTCCGTGGCGCTCCTTCTGTTTCTATGCGTAAACATCATCCCTTGTTTGGTGGCTGGCACAAGCAAGCGAGGCGTGGCAACCACATCCTGGGCTGGAGGCTGTCAAGACCTTGAGGTAAATAGTTACCAAAAACCCGCATGCGGGATCGGAAAAGAAAATAAATAACCGAGTTGGCACACATCAGGCACTGGACCAAGTAACTTGGTATGTGAACTATGGCCTTTCACCGACCGCAAATGTGACAAACTGCACCAACCTGGGTCGCTCGGTCGAGTTTGTGCCGATGATCTGGGGCCAAGCCGAAGCGGAAACTTTCAGTGCCTCCCAAATTCCTGCGGGAACAACCCACTTGCTTGCCTTCAACGAACCCAACTTTGCCTCAGAATCCAATCTTCAGCCGGAGGTGCTATTAATCTGTACGACGCGCTAACAGATATGTTAACAAATTTCTTTTTTACAGGAAGCAGTGAATCTCTGGATGGGCGTGGTGAATTCGCTTAAAGCCGCGGGCCTTTACGATGGCATCCAGTTTGGAACTCCTTCAGCCTCTCCTGGTGGTTCAGTTGATTATCTTCAATGGTTTGACCTTTTGCCTCCTTCTACTTTTCTTCATCGCTAACATTTGGTAAAAACTTTTTATGAGACAGGCAAGCACAGTTTTTGGGAAATTGTTCGACCGTTTCTGGATGCCGCTTCGATTTTATCACCGTTCATGTTTACAACTGCTCCGAGCTCTGGAATTTAGCACTGCTTCTTAGTAACACGTTTAACATGTCTGTGTGGATCACTGAATTCGCCTGTCTCGAACCTCTTGCTGCAAATACAACCAAAGCGCAACAATTATCGCTTGCTTTAACAAACATGAACGGCGTCCCGTGGATCCAAAGGTCGTTTTGTTTTTGTTTTCTTTCGTCTTCGTACTTAATACTAAATTCACCCACAATCTGCAGATATGCATATTTCACGGCTCGTCCGACAAATCCCAATATCCCGGCTCTCTTTAATCCTTCTTCGGGAAACCTCACCGCTGTTGGCACTATGTATGGCTTCAACAACAATCCTTCGCCTTTCCCCTGCGCAGCAGGAACGATGACCGGAACAGTTGACGTTGATGAAGCATATGGCATCTGTAATGTTGGCTACGGTCCTGGCCCCGATCCAGCTTTTTGGAGTCCCTTCAACGTTACCTTCACCAACACCAATTACACCGACTACGTGGCCAATTGTCGAGCCGTTTGCGGACACCACAAATTCTTCTATGCAGCGACTTGGGTCAACCAATCAGAAGGATGCTATTGTGGAGACTATGATACACCTAGTGACTACTATGGCAGCCTCATGCTAAGCGCAGTCTGCTGCCCATGCCCAAGAGGGACTTTCTCGGAATCTGTCAATTCGACCCAATGCACCCCATGTCCTGAAGGTTACGTCTCCTCAATTCAATTCGGTGGCAAAAATTGCACTCGATGCCCGGCGGGGTCTTTCATCTTCGCTGGCTGGTGCCAGGAGTGTCCTCCTAATACCTGGTCGAATGGAGGCTCCTCCCCGTGCACTCCATGCACTTCAAACAACACCTCTTGCAACCTATGCCCCGCGGGTACCTACACCTTCAACAACACCTCATGCAACCTATGCCCCGCGGGTACCTACAACCACAACAACGGATCCACCTCATGCACGGTGTGTCCTGCGGGGACCTACAACCCCTACTTTGGAGCCAACTCTTTGCTTGATTGCATCCTGTGCCCTTTAGGAACCTTCAACTCCAACACAGGATCCACGTCCTCTTCAGCATGCACTCCTTGTCCTGGTGGCTATGCCTCATCCACCACGGGATCAAGTGCTTGCACCATCTGCTCAGCGGGGACTTATACTTCAGGAAGTGGTGCAACCTCATGCACTCCATGTGGTGCAGGAACCTACAACACCAACACGGGATCTTCATCCTCGTCTGCATGCACACAGTGTCCTGCTGGTACCTTCAACATCCACACAGGATCCACTTCCTCTTCAGCATGCACACAATGCCCAGCGGGAACCTACAACACCAACTCTGGATCCACATCCTCTTCTGCATGCATTCAGTGTCCTGCTGGATCTTCTTCTGCCGTCACGGGTGCCACGTCATCAAGTGCTTGCACACTCTGTGCTGCAGGACGATACTCATCCACCGCGGGGTCAACTTCCTGCACTCAGTGCCCTGCTGGTACCTTCAACATCCACACAGGAAGTACTTCCGCTTCGGCGTGTCAACAATGCCCAGCGGGTACCTACAACACCAACTCTGGATCCACATCGTCTTCTGCATGCACTCTATGCTCAGCAGGAACCTACAACACCAATGCAGGATCCACATCCTCTGCAGCATGCACACTATGCTCAGCAGGAACCTACAACCCCAATCAAGGAAGCTCTTCTTCATCGGCATGCATCAGTTGTTCAGGTGGCTGGTATTCACCCTCGGGAACAGCGAGCTGCTACGAATGTGCACCAGGCACCTATTCCACCGGAAGTGCCTCTGTGTGCACCCAATGCAGTCCGGGCTACTACAGCCCCAACTACGTCAGTGCTTCCTGTACCGCTTGTCAAGGGGGATACTCCTCAGGCACTGGTGCATCGATTTGCTATGAGTGTCCCCAGGGGACATACTCCACACCGGGTGCACCCTCATGCACATCATGCCGAGCGGGAACCTACAACCCCAACATGGGAGGATCCAACCCAGGTGTCTGTTCGACATGCCCAGCTGGATCTATTTCAGCTGCTGGTGCTAGCAGTTGCACTGCCTGTCCCGCAGGAAGTTCATCTAATGGAGGTGCTCTCGCTTGCTCTCCTTGCCCACCTGGGTTCTACGCACCCTCAGCGGGCACAACCAACTGTGGGTCGTGTCCGGCGGGACAATGGTCGAATTCAGGAGCCACTGGTTGCTCAGCGTGTCCAGCGGGTGCAACCTTCCCCAACCCTTGCTTCTCGGTGACAACACAAACGGACCACACCTACAACTATGCCGATTATGGCAACTGCATCTTGCATCCTACTCCCGACGTGGCAGGCTGCACACCTTCGCCTCACCACTTCAGACTCTGCAACTCGGCCACCAACTTGTGTATCTACACCTCACCCAACACCGGCACTTCGGGACCTCTCTATGCAACCGCTCTCTCGGACAGCACAGCATTGGACTTTGTCATCAGCGCTGGACCATCTGGTGAAGTCTACCTTCATCATGTCCTCTCGGGGCGCTGTATTTATGTCGACAACACCAACTTTACTCCCTACACCTGGGCTTGTTGGGGAGATCCCAACATGCGATTCGGCATGGATGTTCATAGTTGGACAGCCAATCCAGTGCAAGTGGCTCTCCATCACATGAAGACCGGTCGATGTCTGGCAATCAGTGGAACAACGGTGGTCAGTGTTGCCAGTTCTTCTTGTCAGTCGAATGCTTGGTATTTGTCACCTGTCACCGATCGTTATGATTATTAAGAATGAATTCTCTTCTTGTATTCTTTGGTTGTGTGAAAACTTTATTATTTGGTTTCGTGCACATCCAAGTTCATCATTTGATCACCTACAAGAGAAGGTTTTGTTGCGCAGCTTTTAGGGTTAGGGGTATAGAAACATCGCCGCACTAACTGCGAGAATGGGTAGTTAAGCTGGACATCGCCTGAACCCTCGCCTGAGCGAGGATATTAATTAAAAAATTTTTTAAAGAAGTTTCGTCTCTCCGCCCATCACAACACAAGACAAGACACACCTCCCTGAAGACCAAAATATGTACGCGCTCATGATGAACAAGAGCGATTTGTTTATATGTTTTTTTATTTAAATGGAGGGACTTGGGGCCCGATTATTCGGATGATTCATGCACAGAATCAGATTCAACCCCACTCATAACAATCAGTACCATTCTCCCTCTTTCCTCTCTCTCCCAATTGTATCTGACCTAGACAATTAGAATCATTTGCGTGTGTGAATTGTGGGAAAGAGTTTCAAGAACGATGGCGATTAAATGAACACATAAAAAGATCCCATGCAACGACAGAGAATCGGACTTGCCCTCATTGTCATAAGACCCTCGCAAACAGCACTTTTCTTTCTCAGCACATCAATCGCTGTCCCCAACGTGCTACCAACAATTTGGAATGTGTTCTCCCTTCTCGTGAAATCACATCACGAATTTCTGAAGGACGAAAACGACTTGCTAGCCCGCGTCATGAGAGCCCGTTGGTGGAATCGTATCTGCCCTGCCTTTGTGCTTATTTGTTGCGAGGAGGATTTTATCACACCTTTCCAACTACGCGAAACCATCTCGCAGAAAAAACAGTCATCAACTATATCTCATTCATTCGGAAGTACTTGGAGGCTGTTGTAGTGGAGATAAAGCTGAAGAAACAAAAAACAGGTATTCTTTTTTTATGTGGGTTTATTTATTTCTTATGATCAACCTAAATAGGACACTCTGCCGTTGAGGTTTCTATCACGGAAGTGTTGGGGTTCAGTGTGCAAGTGGCTACCCTTTGGCGATTTCTCAGTGATATGGAGGGATCATTTCAGGCACGAACAATCTGCAACTACAGTGCGGCACTGCAATGGCATTTGGTGTACATTCGCTTTCTCTTACATCCTGACATGACAAGTGAGAATTCTGAAGAACAGTTGATTCAAAAGGCCCTTCAGCCCAGTTCCAATGACGAGTTCCAAAAGATGAAAAAAGAAATGAAGGAAGGGATGAAGAAGTTACGCTCACTCATAGGCAAAACGAGTGATATAGCGGAGCGACAAACAAAGGATCGAAATGGAAAAGAGGCATTGTCTTCAATTGGACGCTGGGTTGAAGTTGACTGGATGACGAAATTGAAACAGGTTGTTGATGAAGAAGGTTGAGTAAGAATGAAAAGCTTAAAAATTAGGCTTTCATTAACAGAGTTGTCATCTTTGATGGAAGTATTTCTATTGTGTATTATTTATTATGACTAACTCATTTAAATTATTTTAAAATGCTTTTCCCTTTGTTTAATTTCAATTTAATTAGTTATAAAATTAGTTAGTGTTTTCTTTTTTCACTAATTTGCTACTAATATGTCCTTAAAATATAATACTCAAAATTCTTAAATTTGTTAAACTTTATAAAATATAAAAACATAATAGATTATTGATGTTTTCTTTTTATCTTAAGTGTAAATAGTGTTTTATAAAAACTTTAGTAAGAAAAAACCTTATAATATTAAAATTCTTTCTTTTTTAAATTTTAAATTATAAAATTATTTAACTATAATTTACTTTACTTATAGTATTTATTTTTATTTTAATTTTATATTTTTTTTTAGGGTTAGGGTTAGGGTTAGGGTTAGGGTTAGGGTTAGGGTTAGGGTTAGGGTTAGGGTTAGGGTTAGGGTTAGGGTTAGGGTTAGGGTTAGGGTTAGGGTTAGGGTTAGGGTTAGGGT
>Ga0209935_1005809_pt1 | contig 10230 bp, 6 predicted proteins | sample ThiBio_1000_plan_2_FD_183958 | JGI IMG/M metagenome (GOLD analysis project Ga0209935, IMG submission 183958) | Wastewater bioreactor microbial communities from Cape Town, South Africa - Thiocy_cont_1000_plan (SPAdes) | ecosystem: Engineered > Bioreactor > Thiocyanate-remediating >... | reverse complement strand
AGTGGAACTGTAGGCGGATCAACAACATCGAATGGTCCCACTGGTGGTGAATCTAGTGGAACTGTAGGCGGATCAACGACAGCCCGAAGTTCAACCGATGAAACTACAACAGTAGTTGGTGGTGAAACTAGTGAAATAGATACGACGAAATCGACCGGTGTATCCAGTGAAACAACAGGAACAACGAGCGATTCTAGTGGACAGACGGAAAAGACAACACCTACTGGAGAGAGACAAACAGGTGAAACTACAACGAGTACTCTAAATTCAATTTGCACAGCTATCGCATCAGGAGATTTTACTGATCCAAGTACGTGGCTTGATGCTCAAATACCATCTAGCTCCTGTTCGATTGTTATTCCCACTGGAATTAGTGTCACCTTCACTGGTAGCGTTTTCGATATCGAAATACTACAAATAACCATTGGAGGAACATTCATCATCTCATCGACAACAGACTTTACGTTCCAATATGCCATTAACATCATTATCGAAGCTGGAGGTTCATTTAAGGATGAAACAACCGCGCATAAATTATATTTCTTTGCTGGCACCATTTGGACATTCTATACAGGTGCCTCGTTTACTGGCCTCGGTACAATAGCCTATCAATATACGACACTGCCAGCAAGTGGTAGTTTTGGTGCCAGTTACACATTTGGCGGAAGCATTTCAGGACCATTCACTTTCGGTATTTTACTTAGTGGTGAAATTCAAACATTCAGCACAGTGACATTTATTGTCGCAATATCAGGTGGTTTTAACGTACGTGGTACATGGCTGGGTGGTATCGCACCAACAGTTGATTTCTGTGCTTCAATTGGTGGCTGTGGTCTTTACATATCATCAGGTTGTAATTTAGATACATCTGAACTCAATGGTCAACTGAGCATAAATTTCAATGTAATATCGATCGCATCTGGTGGAACATTTTCATTAGGTGCAGCTGGTCTTACTGGTGGATTTCAATTTCTATATACGTTTAGTTTTAATATTTATGGCACATTAAACTTTTTAGCATCGACTGGTAGTATTTACTTACCATGGGGTTGTGGATTCAACTTTTTTGCTGGTGCTCAATTCTCAAGTAGTTTCGAAGTTGAAATTCGTACATATCAGGCTCCAAATGTTGCTACGAGTATTGTGCTAATATCTCTCAGTTCATCATCTATTGGTCCATATTATTTTTCGATTTCAATCTCTGGCGACATAACAGAAACGACTGGAGGTAAGTTGAATTCCTTTATTTTTTTCGATTACATATGTGAATCGTATCTTTCTTAGCCGTAACTGTACTTCCATCTGATACAACGATATTACCAACTTCAGTTTGCTATGCTATTGCTTCAGGCGATTTCACCGATGCTGCAACATGGGAAAATCAACAAATCCCATCTGGTGCTTGTTCGATAGTTATTCCATCAGGCATAACAGTTACATTCACTGGAGCCATATTCAACATTACTGTTCCTACAATTACAATTGGTGGAACTTTTATCTTTTCATCAACAACTGATCTTACAATAGAAATTATCATGAATATTATTATTGAAGCGGGAGGCACGCTTTATGATCAAACAAAACAACACAAATGGAATCTACTTTCTGGTTCACTTTGTACCTTTCATCCTAGTTCTTCATTTACTGGAAATAATACTGTAGCTCATCAATACACATTCGGAACTGGTGGTATTACTCTTGGTGGAAGCTATACATTTGGATCAAGCATTTTAGGCCCATTCACTTTCGGTATTTTATTTAATGGAGAAATTCAAACATTCGGAAGAGTTACATGTATCGCCGGTAAATCAGGTGGTTTTAAATCACGTAGTACATGGTTAGGTGGAATCGTTCCAACAGTTGATTTCTGTGATTTCATTGGTGGATGTGGTCTTTACATATCATCTGGTTGTGATTTAGATACCTCTGAACTCAATGGCCAACTTGATATTAACTTCAATGATATATCAATTGCATCAGGTGGTTCATGTTCATTAGGTAAACGCGGTTCTAGTGGAGGTTTTCGATTTAAACATCAATGCAGTTTTAATTGTCGTGGTAAACTCAACTTTTTATCATCCAGTGGTGGTATTTATCTTCCATGGGGAAGTGCATGTAATTTTTTTAATGGTGCTCAAATATCAAGTGATATTGCTGTTGATATAAGAACCTACGATGTGAAGGTGGGTGGATTGGGTTCACTTATATCTTCTCTTACCTCATCGTTCAGTGGTTCACTATATGCTTCTGTTTCTCTTGATGGTGAAGCAACTGAAACATCATCAGGTAAATACTATTGCTTTTTGTTTTATTCACGATATTCACCATTATGTGCTATCTTGTCTAGAGGCTACCGTCGCTCCAGCACCTACAACTACTACGATAACCACGACAGCAAGCCCACTTTGCTATGCTATTTCTACAGGTGATTTCGACGATACAGCAACATGGGACAATCAACAAATACCATCTGCTGGTTGTTCCATTATTATCCCACCGTCTGTCACTGTCACATTTACTCGTAGTATCTTCGATATTGAAGTAGCACAAATAACTATTGGAGGAACATTCGCCATCTCGTCAACAACTGACTTTACATTCCAATATGCCATTAATATCATTATTGAAGATGGTGGTTCATTTAATGATCAAACAACAACTCATAAAATATACTGTTTTGCTGGCACGATTTGGACATTCTATGCAGGTGCTTCGTTCACTGGACTCGGTACGATTGTCTATCAATATACAGCATTGCCAGCAAGTGCTAATTTCGGTGCCAGTTACACCTTCGGCGAAAGTATTTCAGGTCCATTTACTTTCGGTGTTCTATTTAATGGAGAAATTCAAACGTTTGGAAGAGTTACATGCATCGCCGGTAAATCAGGTGGTTTTAAATCACGTGGTACATGGTTGGGTGGAATCGTACCAACAGTTGATTTCTGTGATTTCATTGGTGGATGTGGTCTTTATGTATCATCAGGTTGTGACTTAGATACATCTGAACTCAATGGCCAACTTGATATTAACTTCAATGATATATCAATTGCATCAGGTGGTTCATGTTCATTAGGTAGACGTGGTGCTGGTGGAGGTTTTCGATTTAAACATCAATGCAGTTTTAATTGTCGTGGTAAACTCAACTTTTTATCATCCAGTGGTGGCGTTTATCTTCCATGGGGAAGTGCATGTAATTTCTTTAGTGGTGCTCAAATATCAAGTAATATTGGCTGTGACTTCAGAACATACGATCCGAAGGTGGGTGGACTGGGTTCCCTGATATCTTCTTTTACGTCGGCATTCAGTGGTTCATTTTATGCTTCTGTTTCTCTTGATGGTGCAGCAACTGAAACATCATCAGGTAAATACCATCACTTTTTGTTTTATTCAAGTTGTTAAGTGGACACTAGCCAATTGGCGAAGTTCAGGAATCCTATTTGGTCATACCGTTTTCAACTGAATAACGAACAAACACATAGACAGGCTGACATTCTTCTTTATTTACATAGATATTCATCATTATATGCTTTCTTTTCTAGAGGCTACCGTCGCTCCAGCACCTACAACTACTACGGCAACCACGACAGCAAGCCCACTTTGCTATGCTATTTCTACAGGTGATTTCGACGATACAGCAACATGGGACAATCAACAAATACCATCTGCTGGTTGTTCAATTATTATTCCATCTTCTGTCACTGTCACATTTACTCGTAGTATCTTCGATATTGAAGTAGTACAAATAACTATCGGAGGAACATTCGCCATCTCATCAACAACTGACTTTACATTCCAATATGCCATTAATATCATTATTGAAGATGGTGGTTCATTTAATGATCAAACAACAACTCATAAAATATACTGTTTTGCTGGCACGATTTGGACATTCTATGCAGGTGCTTCGTTCACTGGACTCGGTACGATTGTCTATCAATATACAGCATTGCCAGCAAGTGCCAATTTCGGTGCCAGTTACACCTTCGGCGAAAGTATTTCAGGTCCATTTACTTTCGGTGTTTTATTTAATGGAGAAATTCAAACGTTTGGAAGAGTTACATGCATCGCCGGCAAATCAGGTGGTTTTAAATCACGTGGTACATGGTTAGGTGGAATCGTACCAACAGTTGATTTCTGTGATTTCATTGGTGGATGTGGTCTTTATGTATCATCTGGTTGTGACTTAGATACCTCTGAACTCAATGGCCAACTTGATATTAACTTCAATGATATATCAATTGCATCGGGTGGTTCATGTTCATTAGGTAGACGTGGTGTTGGTGGAGGTTTTCGATTTAAGCATCGTTGCAGTTTTAATTGTCGTGGTCAACTCAACTTTTTATCATCCAGTGGTGGTGTTTATCTCCCATGGGGAAGTGCATGCAATTTCTTTAGTGGTGCTCGAATTTCAAGTAATATTGGCTGTGACTTCAGAACATACGATCCGAAGGTGGGTGGACTGGGTTCCCTGATATCTTCTTTTACCTCGGCATTCAGTGGTTCATTTTATGCTTCTGTTTCCGTCGATGGCGAAGCAACTGAAACATCTTCAGGTAAATACTATTGCTTTTTGTTTTATTCATTATATTCATCATGATGTGCTCTCGTGTCTAGAGGCTACCGTCGCTCCAGCACCTACAACTACTACAATAACCACGACAGCTAGCCCAGTGTACATGGCTATTATGTCAGGAGATTTCAGTGACACCAACATATGGCAAACTGGACAAATACCATCTGCTGGTTGTTCAATTATTATTCCACCCACTATCACTGTCACATTTACCGGTAGCATCTTCGATATTGAAGTAGTACAAATAACTATCGGAGGAACATTCGCCATCTCATCAACAACTGACTTTACATTTCAATATGCCATTAATATCATTATTGAAGATGGTGGTTCATTTAATGATCAAACAACCACTCATAAATTATACTGTTTTGCTGGCACGATTTGGACATTCTATGCAGGTGCTTCATTCACTGGACTCGGTACAATTGCCTATCAATATACGAAATTGCCGGCAAGTGCTAATGCTGGTGCCAGTTACACCTTCGGCGGAAGTGTTTCAGGTCCATTTACTTTCGGTGTTTTATTTAATGGAGAAATTCAAACATTCGGAAGAGTTACATGTATCGCCGGCAAATCAGGTGGTTTTAAATCACGTGGTACATGGTTAGGTGGAATCGTACCAACAGTTGATTTCTGTGATTTCATTGGTGGATGTGGTCTTTATGTATCATCTGGTTGTGACTTAGATACCTCTGAACTCAATGGCCAACTTGATATTAACTTCAATGATATATCAATTGCATCAGGTGGTTCATGTTCATTAGGTAGACGTGGTTTTGGTGGAGGTTTTCGATTTAAGCATCGTTGCAGTTTTAATTGTCGTGGTCAACTCAACTTTTTATCATCCAGTGGTGGCGTTTATCTTCCATGGGGAAGTGCATGTAATTTCTTTAGTGGTGCTCGAATTTCAAGTAATATTGGCTGTGACTTCAGAACATACGATCCGAAGGTGGGTGGACTGGGTTCACTCATATCGTCTTTTACGTCGGCATTCAGCGGTTCATTTTATGCTGGTATTTCGCTTGGAGGCGTGAAGACAGAAACATCAGAAGGTAATATGACGTGCTCTCTATCAGTTCTCACACAAAAATTCAAAATAAAATTTGTTCTTCATAGAAGCGACAGCAGCACCACCGGACACAACAACAACCACTACGACGACTACAACCACAACAACATCAGGCCCACTTTGTACTGCTACTCAATCAGGTGATTTCAGTAGTGCAACAACATGGCAGAATGGACAGATCCCATCGAGTGCCTGTTCGGTTGTTATTCCCACTGGAATTAGTGTCACCTTCACTGGTAGCATCTTCGATATTGAATTACCAAAATTAACCATTGAAGGAACATTCATTGTCTCATCCACGACTGATTGTGCATTCAAATATGCTATCAATATCATTGTTAGCGCTGGTGGTACATTTAAGGATGAAACAACCGCGCATAAATTATATTTCTTTGCTGGTACAATTTGGACATTCTATGCAGGTGCCTCGTTTACTGGCCTCGGTACAATAGCCTATCAATATACGACACTGCCAGCAAGTGGTAGTTTTGGTGCCAGTTACACATTTGGCGGAAGCATTTCAGGACCATTCACTTTCGGTATTTTACTTAGTGGTGAAATTCAAACATTCAGAACAGTGACATGTATTGCCGCGAAATCAGGTGGTTTCAACGCACGTGGTACATGGTTGGGTGGTATAGTCCCATCATTTAGTTTCTGTGATTCAATTGGTGGCTGTGGTCTTTACATAGCATCAGGTTGCGACTTAGATACATCTGAACTCAATGGTCAACTGGATATTAACTTCAATGAAATATCGGTCGCATCTGGTGGAACATTTTCTTTGGGCACAAGTGGACTCACACGAGGTTTTCGGTTCTGGAATCGTTGTAATATAAATATTCGTGGTACACTCAATTTTGTGTCAGCTGGTGGTAGCATTTATCTGCCTTGGGGTTGTGGATTCAACTTTTTTACAGGTGCTCGCTTCTCAAGTAATTTCGCAGTCGATATTCGTACATTTAATCTACTGTTTATCTCATGGGATTCATTGATTATCTCCCTCAGTTCATCATTTACTGGATCTTACTTTGCGTCAATTTCATCGTGGGGTATCAAAACAGAAACTACAGGAGGTAAGAATGAATCCATCAACTGTCATTTGTGATATTGATTGAAAATAATTCTGTTGTATTAGAGCCAACAACACCTGGTACTCCTGCAGCAAATCCAATATGTACTGCAATTGCCAGTGGCGACTTCGATAGTGCATCGACATGGGAAAATGGACAAATACCATCGGATATTTGTACTACTGTCATTCCATCTGGTTTCACTGTCACTTTTAGTGGAGAATTCTTTAATTATGAAACGTCTAAATTAACCATTGGTGGTACATTTATTGCATCATCAACTACATTCCTAGCATTTAAATATATCATCAATATCGTCGTTGAAGGAAGTGGTTCCTTCAAAGATCAAACAACACAACAAACATTATACTTCCTGGCGGGTTCACTCTTCACTCTCTACTCTGATGCATCATTTACTGGAACTAGTTCGATCGCTTATTGTTACACACTATCAGGATCTGCTCCGGTGCCTGGTGCTCAATATTCATTCGGTGCTAGTCTTTCTGGACCATTCACGTTCGGTGTTTTACTTAGTGGTGAAATTCAAACATTCGGTAAAATTACATGTATTGCTGGTAGATCAGGTGGCTTTGGTTTAGCTGCCACATGGTTAGGTGGAATCATCCCAACAATTGATTTCTGTGATTCAATCGATGGATGCGGCTTATACATAGCATCAGGTTGTGATTTAGATACATCTGAACTCAATGGTGAATTGGATATCAACTTTGATGACATATATGTCGCTCTTGGTGGAACATTCTCATTAGGTGCAAGTGGTTTTGCTAGTGGTTTTCGATTCAGGAAACGATTCAATTTTAATATCTATGGCATGTTGAAATTTTTATCATCATCTGGTGGACTCTATTTACCTTGGGGTTGTAGTTTCAATATGTTTGCTGGTGCCGCATTTTCAAGTGGTTTCGATGTCGAAATTCGAACCTATGATCCGTTAACTACTGGATTAGGCTCGTTGTTAACTTCAATTGGTGCATCATTTAGTGGTTCATACTTTGCTTCCATTTCGACGGATGGTACGTTTGAAACTTTCGATAGAGCTACATTCGTCGTTAGAGCATCTGGTTCACTATTCGATCGTGCCACGTGGGGTGGTGGATCTATTCCAACTGCCTCGTACTGTAATTCAGTTGGTGGATGTGGTTTATTTATTCGAAGTGGTTGCGAATTAAGCACTTCGGGAATCGGTGACAATCTCAATGTGAACTTCAAAGAAATAGAATTGGCTAGTGGTGCAACGTTCTATTTCAGTTCAACCGCTTTTCGATTCAAATATCCATTTACTTTCAAGATTCGTGGTACTATTTCGTTGCCATTGTTGAGTGGTTCCGTTTATTTACCTTGGGGCAGTTCATTGTATGTTTATTCCGGTGCTAGTTTTACGAATTGGCTTAATATTAACTTCAAAACATACGATGCTAGCACAGGTGGTAGTGAGAGTGATATTCGTAGCTTTAGTTCCGGTTTCAGTGGAGAATATTATGTCGACATTTCAGCATCTGGTACTATAACAGACGCATTAGGAGGTAAGTTCAATTGTTTTACTTTTATTTCGGATTTCGTATAGGAGAGAGATTGTATGCCTATGAATTGAATGTGTTACTGGATAGAATAGATACTGTATACTTTGTTGTACAATATTGTCGGTAGTAATGAAAAATGCATTCATGTTGGAGAAACCACTAGTATGATTGATAGTATGCGTAGTTGAGTTCAATTGAAAATAAATAGATGATGCATATAAACGAGGATATGAGTGTATTTATTTTTTGATTATTTTGTCGTCTACACGATTTTCCAATATAATGGTCACTCGAAAATTTCGAAAGCACAATTCCTTACAAAAGAATCATTAGGAAAAGATTCATAATATTCTTTATTTAATAGAGTCAACAACAGCTGGCACTCCTGCAACGAATCCAATATGTACTGCAATTGCCAGTGGCGACTTCGATAGTGCATCGACATGGGAAAATGGACAAATACCATCGGATATTTGTACTACTGTCATTCCATCTGGTTTCACTGTCACTTTTAGTGGAGAATTCTTTAATTATGAAACGTCTAAATTAACCATTGGTGGTACATTTATTGCATCATCAACTACATTCCTAGCATTTAAATATATCATCAATATCGTCGTTGAAGGAAGTGGTTCCTTCAAAGATCAAACAACACAACAAACATTATACTTCCTGGCGGGTTCACTCTTCACTCTCTACTCTGATGCATCATTTACTGGAACTAGTTCGATCGCTTATTGTTACACACTATCAGGATCTGCTCCGGTGCCTGGTGCTCAATATTCATTCGGTGCTAGTCTTTCTGGACCATTCACGTTCGGTGTTTTACTTAGTGGTGAAATTCAAACATTCGGTAAAATTACATGTATTGCTGGTAGATCAGGTGGCTTTGGTTTAGCTGCCACATGGTTAGGTGGAATCATCCCAACAATTGATTTCTGTGATTCAATCGATGGATGCGGCTTATACATAGCATCAGGTTGTGATTTAGATACATCTGAACTCAATGGTGAATTGGATATCAACTTTGATGACATATATGTCGCTCTTGGTGGAACATTCTCATTAGGTGCAAGTGGTTTTGCTAGTGGTTTTCGATTCAGGAAACGATTCAATTTTAATATCTATGGCATGTTGAAATTTTTATCATCATCTGGTGGACTCTATTTACCTTGGGGTTGTAGTTTCAATATGTTTGCTGGTGCCGCATTTTCAAGTGGTTTCGATGTCGAAATTCGAACCTATGATCCGTTAACTACTGGATTAGGCTCGTTGTTAACTTCAATTGGTGCATCATTTAGTGGTTCATACTTTGCTTCCATTTCGACGGATGGTACGTTTGAAACTTTCGATAGAGCTACATTCGTCGTTAGAGCATCTGGTTCACTATTCGATCGTGCCACGTGGGGTGGTGGATCTATTCCAACTGCCTCGTACTGTAATTCAGTTGGTGGATGTGGTTTATTTATTCGAAGTGGTTGCGAATTAAGCACTTCGGGAATCGGTGACAATCTCAATGTGAACTTCAAAGAAATAGAATTGGCTAGTGGTGCAACGTTCTATTTCAGTTCAACCGCTTTTCGATTCAAATATCCATTTACTTTCAAGATTCGTGGTACTATTTCGTTGCCATTGTTGAGTGGTTCCGTTTATTTACCTTGGGGCAGTTCATTGTATGTTTATTCCGGTGCTAGTTTTACGAATTGGCTTAATATTAACTTCAAAACATACGATGCTAGCACAGGTGGTAGTGAGAGTGATATTCGTAGCTTTAGTTCCGGTTTCAGTGGAGAATATTATGTCGACATTTCAGCATCTGGGGTTATAACAAACGCATCACCGTAACTTATTTTTGGTTCTCTCCGTAATTGACAGTAATTGATGTGATCATCAATAATTTATTGTACTGCATGTTAAATTTCTCTGAAAGTATTCATACATTTTTTTTACTTTTATTTATCATGATATTTT